>OGPN01002115.1_pt1 | contig 11956 bp, 14 predicted proteins | sample 1552941 | NCBI WGS metagenome assembly OGPN01 (sample SAMEA2580220, study PRJEB22360) | human gut metagenome | biome: human gut; feature: human-associated habitat; material: faeces | place: Denmark | collected 2008/2010
TGCAGAACCAGTGTTTACCATTTTCGAATTTGCATAATGTTCATAAAACAAATGCAAAAACTACTAGATTGCATTCGCTCTGCGTGGTATAATAAATATAGAAAATAACACAAGATGTTACATCTCAAGTGTTAGTGCTGTAGCGAACCGGTTGACAGAGGGTAGTCAACAACAGAAGAACAAAAAACATGATGAAAATAAAGTGAGGTATAAAATGGGACTATTTTATGTATATGTTTCAAGCGGTTACTATATGGAAGTAGGTGGAGCAATATATCCGAATAATAAAATGTTTGCTCTACGTGAACATTATCGCAAAGGATATTTTCTTGATAGTCACACTAAAAAAGTAGCAATGCATTGGGGCATGACAGCAGAAGAAATTGAAAATGTCAATAATGGTGAATTGTATACACCGCACAAAAGAGGTAAATAAAAATGGTAGGTATTGATATTAGCAAATGGAACGGTGGAATTGATTTTAATAAAGTCAAATCCGCCGGAATAAAATTTGTTATCATTCGTGCCGGTTTTGGCGTGAATGGTATAGACAGACTTTTCAAGTCGAACTATACCGCCGCAAAAGAAGCGGGCTTGAAAATCGGTGCATACTGGTATAGCTACGCAAAGACGAAAGCAGAATTGCAAAATGAAATTTTTGCATTTCTGAATGCAATAAAGGGAATGCAGTTTGAAATGCCCGTGTATTGGGATATAGAAGAAAAATGGGTGATAAATAATATTAACTACGTGATTCCCACGGTATGTAGCGCATTGGAAAATGCCGGCTATTTTGCCGGTTATTATACTTCTGCTTCTGTAAATGCTTCTGTATCAGATGAAAATAAAAAGCGTTTTACCTCATGGATTGCCCATTGGGGCAAAAAAGCTGGTGCATATAAGCCACTTCACCAGTACAGCAATACCGGCGAAATTTCTGGTATAAATGGAGATGTTGACCTTGATTTTTGTAGTGTAGATTTTCCAGCAATAATTACTGCAAAGAAATTGAATAACACTGCAATTATTACCAGTGATAACCAAATTCAAGAAGCAATCGACAAAATAAATGCCGGTGTGAACATTTTGGAGCATATGAAAGGGGTGTAATTTATGCCTAAAAAGTTACCAGTTCAGCCAATGACAGCAAGGCAAATTGATAACCTAATTAACAAGTACAATAAACGTGCAGAAGCCGCCGCAAAATCTTTGGGGACAAAATCTACATTGTATCAAGATTATACAACTTTGATTTCCATGTTGACAGGTGGGAACACAAGAACAAAAACAATCAAGACTGCAACAGGAAAAACAGAAAAAATCATACAGGCAAAACGTGGTAAAACTTCTACAAATAAAATACTAACGGATATGCAAGCGAACCCTCAGCGGCAACAGAAAATTTTGAACCGCCTAGCAAGGCAAAAGACAGTTCGTGAGTATTTACAAGATATCAAAGAAACACATTACAAAGAAACATATAAAGGCAAAAAAGTATCTAAACTGTCAAATGCAGAATTGCAAGAGTACGCTCAGCAAAGCACTGGTTTGATTCGTGAATTATCTTCACGTATTGATGAAGTGTATAATGTTATTGGATATAATTTGAATGACTTCAAATCATATTCCATTGATGAACTACAAAGCATGGTAGACAAAATCAATGAAGATTACGACAATCCAGAATTTTTTGACGAACCGCCTGAAGCGGGTTTCAATGCAACAGATATTCCATATTAAGAGGGTGAAATGCCATGTATATTTCATTGTATTATACCAATAAATTTCATATATATGATATACTTTACAATGAAATATCTGCATGCCACATTGCAAAGGGTAAGTCTGAAACATATATACAAGTGAACGCCGGTTTTGATATTGAAACAACCAACACTCAAAAGTTAGCGTTTATGTATATATGGCAATTGGGAATTGGTTCGCATATCATAAAAGGTAGAACGTGGGAACAACTAATTGAAACTTTTGACAGTATCAATAACATTGTAGAAAATATTGACAAAAAGGCAAAAGTGATTATCTGGGATGCAAATTTGCCCTATGAATTCCAGTTCATGCGTAAACGTTTCACGTGGAACAAAATTTTTGCAAAGAAAAACAGACAAATTTTAACAGCACAATACCAACATATTATTTTGCATGAGTGCTTGTCTATATCCGGTCAAGGCGGCTTGAAAAATCTTGCAAAAAATTACTGCACTACTCAAAAAGCTATAGGCGACTTAGACTATAATATAATGAGGAACAGCACAACAATCTTAACAGAAGAAGAAAATGGATATGTAGATAATGACGTTGCAATTTTGATTGAGTGGGCGGATTATATATGGAAAAATGTATTTTCTGTATACAATAAAATCCCGTTGACAATAACGCAGACCATTCGATGGGATATGAAAAATGCAATAGGTGACCAAAAAGCACTGAAAAGCGTGTATCATGCAATGCAAAATGAATACCCTGAAAATGAAGTAGAATATAAGCGTCTTATGCGTTGGTTGTTTCGTGGTGGTTACACTCATAGCAATATCATTTATACAAATTGCGAATTGCAACTTGTAACCGGTATCGACTTTACTTCTAGTTATCCTGCTGTTATGTGCCATGGTTATTATCCAATATCGAAATTTATTAAAATAAATGATATATCAAAGCAAGATATTCCAAAGCTTCTGAAAACAAAATGCTGTATAATGACGGTTCGATTTTGGGGAATTCAGAGCACCACAACACATAGCATCGAGTCCAGCAGTAAATGCATTTCTATGGTGAACCCGATTATCGATAACGGTAGAATTCATGCCGCAGACTTTATAGAAGTTATGCTGACAGAATTAGACTATGCAAGTTACAAAAAGTTCTATAAATGGGATAAAATGGAAATTATAGAATTGCAAATAGCAAAGCGGGGTTCTTTGCCGGATTATCTCATTGAAACCATGCTTGAAAACTATGTTAAAAAATGTAAATTAAAAGTAGAGGGTAAAGCCGATACTATAGAATACGTTAACGCAAAAGCAAAAACAAATTCTTTTTATGGGTGTTGCGTTACACAATTACAGTTTGAAGATTATGATATAGACGAAAACGGTGACTGGATAACAAAAGCCGGAAAAACATATGACGAATTAAAAAAGTATCAAATTCTGTCCCCCTATTGGGGAATTTACATTACTTCTCATGCAAGATACAATTTGTTTACAATGTTATACATACTGCGTGATTATGCGGTATACTGCGATACAGACAGCATTTACTACTTGCAATCTGCACCCAAAGAAATTACTCAGAATATTGACAAATGGAATGCATATATTGATAACTTGAATAAGAAAATGTTTTCAGAACATTACAACTATTTGCATGATTTGGGTGCATTTGATGAAATAGGTGTATACAGCAAGTTTAAAACGCTAGGTGCAAAACGTTATATCAAGTATGGGCATGATAAAGGCAAAAAAGAAGATTCACTACATGTCACCATAGCCGGACTACCTAAAGACGATATGAAAAAAAATATGGAAAAAATGGGTGTGACAAATGCTTTTGACGTGTTCAATAACAACATGGAGATACCGAGTTCAATATGTTCAAAATTGCTAAGAACATATAATGATAATTATACAGAAATGGCAATTACCGACAGTGCCGGAAATACTGAAATAATGAATGAATTATCAAGTGTGGCACTGTCACCAAACAAATTCAAACTCACAATGGCAACGGTTTATCTGCATATGATAGAAACGTATGCCGCAACTTTTAGGGAGGACTTAAAACATGGATTGGCAAAAAATACGTAAAGAATACAAAAAGTTAAAATGCCCAAAAGAGGTATGGAATCCGTTAACACTGCCGTTGGGGGAGTGTGGGTATTATATAGTTCTATCAGACCGTTCACGTGGCAAGACAACGAACGCCCTACTTTTGGGAATGGTTATGAACAAGCTTGACGGTTCAAAAATTGAGTATGTACGCCAGCGAAGAGAACAAATCATGCCGAAATTTATTCTATCCCTTTTTTCTACTATTATCCAATATGGATATGTGGAACAGATAACCAATGGCGAATATAACACAATACGCAATAAGAGCCGCAGAGGGTACTATGCACATGTGAACGAGAACGGTGAAATGGATAAAATAGCTACTGAACCATTTATACACTTTGCGGGCATTGATGAGTGCATGGACTTGAAAAGCACCTACAACTCACCAGACAGCAACATTATAATTTTTGATGAATTTATCTCTAAAATTTACTATAGGGATGAATGCATTGATTTTCTCGATATGGTTTCCACCTATTTCAGAATGCGTACAAATGGGATTGTCATGTTACTTGCAAATACGATCGATAAAAATTCCCCATATTTCGATGAACTGTCTTTGCGGGATACCATAGATGAAATGCATATGGGCGAAAATGAAATTGTTACTACGTCAATGGGTACAAAGATATATCTGGAAATTTTGGGAACTGTTGCAAATAGCCAAAAGCGGCTTGTGAATAAATGGTTCTTTGGTTTCAAGAATCCAAAACTTGCAAGTATAACCGGCACTGAATCATGGGCTTTACCAGAATTTCAGCACATTCCAAAAAATTCCAAAACAGAAATTATTCGCCGTGGTATTTTTATATACCATGCTGGAAAATATGTTGCACTTGACATGGTACTAAATGACAAAATAGGGTATTGTGTATACGCGCACCCCGCCACAATTATTCATGATGATTCAATAATTTATACATCTGGAAATATACCAGATTCCCGCTATAAGTACCGGTTTGGAGATATGACATTCGATAAACTGTCTAAATTGATATGGGGCAAAATGTACAATCGAAATTTGTTTTTTTTCTCCGACAATTCCACCGGTGCATTAGTAGAATCTTATGTATCTCTATGCAAGAAGCTTATCAAAAAATAATGTTTCATGTGAAACATTCAGACAAACAAAAAAGCAGTGTTTCATGTGAAACACTGCTTTTCATTATGCGTAAAAACCGCTGTTCAAAATTTCTGCAATTGCATTTTTTTCTGATTCGGGGGCATTGATACTGGAAACATCAACGTTGTATGTTTGCGTATAGCCGGAGCAATCACCGATCTTTGCTTGATAATTGCAAGCATATCCGACAGTGTGCCCATAATTTTCCGGTACAATAGGGACTGGTCTTTGAATGATAAAATAGCAGTTTTGCGGTTGCCATAGTCCACACGCCGGAGAACTTGAACCGGCTGTATTATACATAGTGTTGTTTACCGATAGCGCAGAATCCGCAATAGTGCCGACACCGGAAACCACCTGCCCAACGGACTTGCTAGCCGCCCCAAGTGCAATATCTGTCGCTCCAGAAGTCAAGCCGCCTGCAATTCTGCTAGCATACTCCGCACTGTTTGTTCCAGTCATTGGAATTTCTACGCCGATATTTCCATTTTTGTAAATGATAGGTATTTCATTTGCAAAAACAATTGCCGTGCAACTGCCGGTTGTGATATCAACAACCATTTTGCAAGAAATTGTCTGCCCCATAAAATCAGCCGTTGAAATTGGTACAATTCCAACATATGGTATATAAAGGCTTGCCGTGGTAAATGGTTCATAATCCAGAAAGTTTCCGAAATTTGGGAAAAATGTACAACTGCCCAACTCAAGGACTGCGTTATAATCATTTATTTCCAAACCGTTAACTTTTGTATCTGTTCTACCAACGACAATCGATTTTGAATCTCCGCCGCTGGTTTTTGCAGAAACGTCAAAAGGATATAGACGCAAGTCAATCAATCCGTCAATGGGGTTTCCGCCCATTAGCGATAGACCCTTTACAATTTCGTTAAAAATTGTTTCGTCTGCGTTCCATAGGTAGTCTGCCAAACTTTTAATAGAACTCGAAGTTAGTGCAAAAGTTCTATTGAATATTCCAGTTGTTGTCAAATTTGGCTTATTCAGTCCAATTTTGTTTGTATATTTGTTAGTGTCGTTTGGATTATATCCCGCATCATTCCACGGATTTTCCCAACTTAAAGCGGGGTTGCTAGAATTTTCACTGCCGCTTGTGTGTCCGTCAGTAACTACGCCCCTGTTAAAAATTGGTACGTGTGTATCATTAGACGAATTTTTCAAATCTTTTGCCGCTGAAACAGATTCACACACAATAGAGCCATAGCGCAAACATTGCTGTAAAATTTCATCTGGTGAAATTTCAAACCACGCAGTGTACAAATGCCGCCCTGCTTCTGGATTGCTAATAGCTGTTATATCATGAATATTCGGTGTTAAATTATTATGATATAAGAAAAAGTTATAATCTTTATAATTTAACTGTCCAGAGGTTTCCAAATTTCGCATTTGTCCATAAGACTGAGAACTGTAATCACTAAAAATTCCTAAAACGGGGACACCATAAATATAGCCGTCACCCCCCACACGGTAACTTTTGCCCAAGCATTCGTCCATTTCAAATTGCAAAGAAAAGTTATCACTGCTATTGTTAACATGAAAATTGAATTTTGATTGCCCTAAAGCAGTTAAAATAATATTTCCGTTTAGTGAACGTTCATTCGCTCCGGTATGCGCTGAATATGGAGATAACATTACATTTGTAACATAGGGATAGCTACTTGCATTTTTTCTATATTCTGCGAGTGTAAAGAATTTCCTTGTGTTGGCAATTTCAACGGTTGTTGGTTTTTGGCTACATGCAACAACATATGCAAGACCAGCAAAACGTGAATATGGGAAATTTGTTACTAGCCTATTTTTTAGGAATCCGTCATAATAGCTTGACGAATAACCTGCATTTGGTTTCCAAATTACAAAACCAGTTCCAGAAGTATCTGTTTTATTGATTATTACATTTTTTGTAAAACTATTATTTGTATTGCTAGACAATGCATTTGAAGTTGTAAACATTGCATTATTTAATGTTCCGGTCAATGTTTTTTCAAATTTTGAACCATATGCGGAATAAGAACTATACGTAATATCCATTGTCCGCCATGGGAAAATAGTACGGTCGTATTGCTTATTTAGTGCAATTGTTTTTTCTTTATTTATCAAATTATATGGGGTATCTGTAAATGTGATACCATAAAATGTTTCAATATCTGGATATACAGATTTGTTAACATTAGCCATTTTTTGTCACCTCGCTTGTTTGCCCCGAACCGCCGCCGGAAACATTTAACACAAAATTGTAACTACTTGTATTTGCATTCGCTATATTGAATTCACTACTTTCGAACTCAATAACTGCCAACTCTTTTCGATTCTGTAAAGGAAGCAGTGAATCTACAATATCATTGATACCGATATTTTCTTGCCGTGAAATTGTTGCAGACAAATTTTTAATAGCGTCTGCATAAGTCATTAAAACGTCAACAGATAATTGTACAGCATACATGCCATTTCTGCCAACTGTAACGGAATCTACATAATAATACCGTTGATAATCTGCAATGTATGCGTAATTGTTATTTGCAATTGCACCTGTTGCGTTTACAATTAGCAAATTTGGTGCTGAAATGTTATAATCTGTATATGGTTTGCAATCAAATGTATTAAACCATGTTACATTTTTTTCAAGTTTTCGTCTATCGTCAAAAGTATAGCCGAATTTAATCTGCATTGTTTTTCACCTCTGTTTCACGTGAAACATTCTTTTCGGCTTGTGTCCCAAAATAGAATGAAATTATAACGGTGTAAATTGTCATGTAGTCCCGTGTCGGAATTTTGCCGGTTACGGCAAGAAAAGAAAAGATAATTGTTAATGTCATTGTGACAAGTGACTTTACTGTTAAGAGTTTAGACAGCCTTGTTTTCATTCTTTATCACCTCAATATCTTTTTCAACTGCCAACATACGCAACTTCAAATTGTTATATTCTGCCACTTTATTTTCTAGTTGCTGAATTCTGTACATTATCATTTTGTTACCAGAAATGACAGTAGCTACAGTTGTGAAAATTGTGGCTAAACCTGTGATAATTTCTAACCACGGAATATTATTCATTTTCAGAATCTCCTAACATATACATATAAGTTTTCACAAAAAATTCAATCAACCAATTAGCAACAGATTTTTTTCGCATTTCAAGTTCTGATTCAATCATTTGTTGCGAAGTTGTTACACCAATATTGCCGGAACGTGTTAGTTTTCTTGTTTCACCGTTGTTAAAAGAACCGGAAATATCTGGTATTGTCTGAGTGTTGGCGGGTGTAACTGTAGTTGTCATGCTGGTAGTGTTAGTTGTTTCGTCTACATTTCTTAAATTTGTATCGTCAAATGTAGTTGACTTGTAACTTTGCGTTGTTGTCCCTGTTGGCGTTGTTACAGTTTTGTCAATTTTACGTCCAATGGATTCCGATTCTGTCATATCGTAATTTTGAAGTGGTTTATAGTCTGCATATAAAGCATGATACATTGAATCAATAGAATGTTTCCACTCTTTAACATAATTTTGCCAAAGTATCACGAGATTGTGTGTTGCTTCACCAGCCGCAAAAACTGGAAAATACCACGCATTATATTTTGTCACAAAGTTCATGCAAATATATGTGCCGTCAATGAACAAATTCCCGTCTACTGAAATATTGAAAAAATCAGGCGTTGAAGCCGACAGCAAATCCTTTTCAATTGTTTGTATCTGTGTCCATGTCATTTTCTACACCCTCTTCCGTTGTTTCACGTGAAACATCTGTTTCATGTGAAACAGAATGATTTTTATATATAGTATACTCGGTTTTCCAAACTTCTGAAAAGTCCACACTTGCATTCATGCCGGAAATTTCGTTAAATTTTTCAATTGCCTTTTTTCTCTGTTCCAGTCTGTCAAGCGGGACAATCCAGCATGTTGAATCTGCACCGTGCAATTCATCTTTTAGCGACTGTGAATTGAATGCAGTTAAATTCATATTGTGCCCATAAGTTGCATAAAAGCGTTTCTGAATCATATCATAAAATTGTGATAGATACTGCAAATACTGTATATCTTGTACACGGTTTAAGTCAATTGTGTATACGGGCTGTTCGCCGTCAAACAAATTGCTTGACATAATTGTTTTATATGCTCCGCTGTCACTATTTTCCATTGCATCACTGAGTGCTTTTCTAACAGCTTCTGTAGGTGCAACACCTATAGGATTCAATCGGCTTCTTTTCAAATTGCTATAGCTTGATTTGTCAATTTCTGCCAGCAAGTCAGCAAATTGTAGAATCTGCCAATCTGGACAACGAATGTTATTATTCTGTACAAGAACGCAATTTTCCCCGATTTTCCATGTTTTGGAATCTCCAACCCACGCCCCTACAAAATCAGTACCTAGTCCGTATGGGTTGATATTTCCAGCAAGGCCACCACGAACAGCGATCCACTCCCCGCTATCTGTTTTGGCGATACTTGCCACACCTTCTGCAATGAGATATTGCTCTAGAAAAGAAGTATCTACAGTTTCGGGTAGTCCCTTGTATTCGAACATTGAAATTAGTGTTTCCAGCATGTTAGAAAAATATGTAATATTCAAATAATTTGTCTTTTGTTTAGACTTCATATTAGAATACGGATTCCAATTATTTGGCATTTTGTTCACCTCTTAAAATACCCACATAACACAATTGGTTATATGGGTATTAGTTATTTGTTATATGTTGTTAATTAGTCAAGAATCAGTGCAACCATGTTATAATTGCTGTCAATGATATAATTCACCAACTGGTGATAATATTCATTCCAGAAGTCCGCAATAGCCGTGTAGTTAGTGGTAACTTTCACCTTATGCGGGCAAAGTCCCATTGCTCTATGGTCATAGATAATACCAACAATGGAATTGCCATTATAGGCAGTTTCGCCAATTCCCAACGTATTATTGGTATCTGCCGAAATACGCACGGCAGAATTTGTCGAAAAATCGAAATTCGGCTTGCTGTCTGCCTTGAATGCCTGCCAACAGGAAACTTCGTCAAAATCGCCGATACCAACCAGCTTTTCATTGAATGTATTCGCACGGACTTCAAACTTACAAGCGTTTGCAAAATCTGTTAGCAATGCCATTTTATTATCGGTATCATTTGTAAATGTAGGAATACTGCCATTATTGAATGCGGTTGTGTACCGCTTCATATATTTCCGGATATTGGAAATTCGCCGCATTGCCCACCTCATAAAGGTTTCATTTTTCAGTGCCGTTTCTGCGGTGTCTGCTTCTGTCAGTACACCAGCGGCTTTACCCTCTGTCAAAAGGTGGATTGCAGTGTTGGTTGCCTTGTCTGAAATTGCAATGCCGCATGAAATCAGCATATGCGCATAAGCTTCCATCGCAAGTTCGACAGTGTTCTGTACGTTTGTATAAATACCGGAGAGAAAAGTATTCATCTGTTCCCATGACGTGAACGCCATCTGCATTTGGTCACGTGTGATAGAGATAGGGCACATGATTGTTTTTGCCTGTTCATAGATTTTTGCAGAGGTTTTCGGCTTATAAAATTTGTGGTCTTCATAAGTCTGTCCGTCAACAAGGCTGTACATTTCATCAGTAATCAAGTCCTGCGGGGCAAAGTATACTCGTTCCACGTAGCCGCCCCATTCGAAATTGTCCACAAAAATAGAAGGCAGTTCAGCCGCATATCTTTTGGCGTCTACTACCATTTTTCCCATTTGCGTAAGCAGTGACTTTACATAAGCGTCAACACTGCCTGAATTGAGAACGTCTTTACCAACGTCTATAAGATTGTACGATTTGATTGACGCAAGTTTTCCGTCTTTTGTGAGATAGGTTGTGCCTAACGTCTGTGCAACTGCTTCTTGCGTCAGCGTTGTAACATCAACAAATTTCATTGGTTATTCACTCCTTTTTAATAATACCCCATACCCGCCCACGGCATTTTACCGTACCATATTTATTTTATGTTACATGATTTCCAGCGTGTAGAACTTCTTGCCTGCGTTGGATGTGTTTTCATGAAACTGGATTTCTACCGGTTCGCCAGCGGACTCCATATACTCGGACAGTTCTGCCATAGTATTCATGAGAACGCCAGAAGTAAAGCCGAAAACGCCCTCACTTGTTGCGATATAACCGACAGATTTGACTTCGCCAGTTTCGTTGTTGGTGGTATCTACCACTGCACACCCTGTTGCCGTGAGGGTTACACCTACATAGTCCTTAACGCTCTTGGTACTGGACTTTGCATTGAAAATATCCTTTGCGGTCATGTTAAAATTGATACTCATTTTTTCTGTTCCTCTTTTCGTATTTTTTGGATTCATGATTGTGCCCTTTAGACCTTTATTTATAGTCGGGATGGGTAACCGACTTTTTCTGTCTGCCTATTTACTATTATAGTCCGGCGGTGCTCTGTTGTCAACTCTTTTCATAGAATTTTTAAATTTCAACGTTCAGCTTTTTAGCGGCTTCAATGAGAACTTCTTCAAATGTATCTCCGTCCGCTTCTAGCCATTCGGATTCCATGCCAGCCAGCCGGCAGAGTTCACAACATTCGTATTCGCAATCTTCCCATTTATCAGCGTTAGCAATTGCAAATGATATGTTTAGTGCATGATAGCGTTCAAAAGTGATTTCTTTAATGCAAATCACATTTTCACAACTGCCATATGCGGCAATTACGTATGTAGCACCAATAACTGTGTACGCCTTGACTGTCTTTGTTACCGTGTTCTGCCCGACTTTATAAGTTATTTCATATGCTTTTTCATGATTCTTTACCTCACTTTTTATTTTCATCATGTTTATATTCTTCTGTTGTTGACTACCCTTTGTCAACCGGTTCGCTACAGCACTAACACTATGAGGTGTAACCTCTTGTGTTATTTTCTATACTTATTATACCACGCAGAGCGAATGCAATCTAGTAGTTTTTGTATTTGTTTTATGAACATTATGCAAATTCGAAAATGGTAAACACTGGTTCTGCG
>OGPN01002123.1_pt1 | contig 11912 bp, 7 predicted proteins | sample 1552941 | NCBI WGS metagenome assembly OGPN01 (sample SAMEA2580220, study PRJEB22360) | human gut metagenome | biome: human gut; feature: human-associated habitat; material: faeces | place: Denmark | collected 2008/2010
ACTGGTTGAAAGTATTGATAAAAGTGCTATGCCAGAATCTATTAATATAAATGAGACGTTGGATCTGAATACGGTAGTAAAAGTATTACCAACTAATGCAAGTTATCAAAACCTGGCCTTTACTCTTGCAGAAGGTAGTGAAGCATTCGTTGAACTTTCAGAGTCAGGTGTGGTTAAAGGAGTTGCTGCAGGGGAAGCAAAAATTAAGTTGATGAAAGTGGAGTGACGGATGTTATAACATTGAATATTATTGGTGATATTAGGCTGGATCGTACTTCTTGGACAGTAACTACTTTTGCAAAATATAGTAATGGACAAAACTATGTAACGGATGGAAATACAGGAAAACCGGAAGATATATTGGATGGTAAACAAAGTACTTATTTGTCAATGATTAAACCTGGAAAATCCATGGGTGCTTATGTGGGTACGACAGACCCAAATTTTACTGTTGATATGCAGCAGCCACAAACTTTCAATTATTTTTATTGGCAACATAGGAAACAGAATAATGGTTACTTACAGGTGTTGTCTGTAGATATTTATGGTAGTAATGATAATGAAACTTTTACAAAAATAAATGATGAAGTTATTAATATTATCGAAGACTTATATGATACTCAATATTTTGATATACCAGAATCAACCTATCGGTATGTTAAAGTACAATATAGGTCATATAGTTCAGGAGGTTCATCTGCGCAAGTAGCTGAATTTGGACTTGGCCTTAAACTCTAATCCGACGGTTTGAAATAGGTCCTTATACACAGAGGGCACTTTCTAAAGTAGTTGCTTAACAGGCTTCATACTTTTTGAAGTGCTCTCTTTTTATTTCTTTATAAGAGTAAAGTAATAATATCATTAATTATTCTATGTAGAAAATAAATTGTTGATATATGATGTTTTAATACAAGACTGTATGAGAAAAAAGTTTATTAAATCCATTCTTATTGTATTTGTATTGATAACCCAGTTATCTTTATTGAAGGCACAGACGCAAGAAATAGATCTGTCTGGTCAATGGGGATTTCAAACTGACCTGATGGATTTTCGACGCGGTTCTTTGGATATTCGTTATATGCATCGCTTGCAGGAGAGCATCCTTCTACCAGGGATTACGGATGACTATAAAATTGGTTATAAATCTCCTTATCGTCACATTGACCGTTTGACTCGTGTGTATGAGTATATGGGGCCGGCTTGGTATCAACGTGAAATAACTATTCCAAAAGAGTGGAAAGGCAAACGTATTTTTATATCTTTCGAACGCGTACACTGGTTGAGTTCTATTTATGTAGACACAAAGGAAGTCAGTGAAATAGACTATATCAGTGTTCCCCACAATCACGAACTGACAGATTTCGTGAAACCGGGTAAGACGCATCTTATTACTGTATGCGTTGATAATCGTTATCAATACAATACCCATAAATGGGATCATGCTCATTCGGAATATACTCAAATAAACTGGAATGGGATTTTGGGGGAAATGAAACTGGTAGCTCTTGATCCTGTATATATTGAGGATATGCAACTGTATCCGAATGTATCGGAGCATTCAGTCAAAGTCAGGATGAAGATATTGAATCACACTCATAAACTCGTTACAGGGAAGGCATTTTTTACAATTTCCGGCGAACAATATAAGCAGACTAGAGAGACAATGGTTTCTGGGAATGATTCAGTATTTTACGTAGAAGATATCATAGCGTTAGGTAAAGATATTCGGTTGTGGGATGAGTTTACTCCTAATCTCTATACGTTGCAATGTGATCTGGCAACGACTACGGGTAGTACAAACTATCAACATACACAGTCCGCTACCTTCGGAATGCGTGAAATAAAGGCAGATAGAGACAATATTCTGATTAATGGTCATCGGGTACATTTGCGTGGAACAGTAGAAAATGCAGTATTTCCTAAAACAGGTTATGCTCCAGTGGATGATGCTTCGTGGGAACGTATATTAACGATTCTGAAAGATTATGGGATGAACCATATGCGTTTCCATTCCTGGTGTCCACCTGCTGCGGCATTTCGGACAGCGGATAAACTAGGAATTTATCTGGAAGTGGAAATGCCGATGTGGGGAAAGGATGCCGAACCGGATGAGAAACGTTATGACTTTTTCCGTCGTGAACAAAAAGCTATCTTGAAAGAATATGGTAATCACCCCTCTTTTGTTCTTTACTGTAATGGTAATGAGATAACCGGTAATTTTGATTTTATAGAAGAACTAACCCATTATGGGAGGGTCAGTGACAAACGCAGGCTATTTAGTGGTTCGACAGCCCGTACACGTGTGAAGTCTGACCAATTTTACATCACTCATCAAACGCCTAAAGGACATATGGCTATATACGAAGGACGGCCATATACTGATTGGGATAAAAATAAAGAATTGGGCATTGATGTGCCTGTGATCTCTCATGAGTCGGGACAGCGTTGTATATATCCTAACTTCAAGGAGATTCCAAATTTTACCGGTCCGGTTCAAGCTCGAAACTTTGAAGTTTTCCGTGAATCATTGGCGGCAAACGGTATGTTGGATCAAGCAGATGATTTCTTCCGTGTATCAGGGGCTCAGACTGTACTGGAATATAAAGATGTTATTGAAGCTGAACTTCGTACTTCTCTTAAATCCGGTTTTCAACTTCTGGCCTTGAATGATTTTACAGGACAGGGATATGCTCCGGTTGGTATTCTCGACCCGTTTTGGGAGTCTAAAGGTTTGATTACTCCTGAAAAATTCCGTGAGTTTTGTGCACCCACTGTTGCTTTACTACGTTTTCCTAAACGAGCCTATTATTGTGATGAAACTTTTGAAGGGAAGGCAGAAGTGTATAATTATAGTCCCTCTATCTTGAAAAGTGCAAAAGCTAAGTGGTGGATTACCGATGCTTCCGGCAGAGTTCTGAAATCCGGTAGACTGAAGACACAAAGAATAGGAAACTATGGTGTCTTTCCACTTGGAACGTTTCAGTATATGTTGAATTCGGTGACTGCTCCGCAGAAATTAACCATACATCTGTCCGTTGGTGACAAAGTTCATAATAGTTGGGATATATGGGTCTATCCCCATCATAAAGATTTGATGCAGACAACGCCTGATGTATTATATACAACAACCTATGATGCGAAAGCGAAACAATATCTCCAAGAAGGGAAAAAAGTTGTTCTTTGTCCGAAGCCGAACAAAGTGAAAGGGCGTAAGTCTGTATTTCACAATCATTTTTGGAATCCGATTATGTTCAAATGGGCGCCAACGACACTGGGTTGTCTTATTCATGCCGATCAGCCCATGTTTGCAGACTTCATCACTGAAAAGCATCTTGATTGGCAGTGGTGGGATATTCTGACGAATGCAAAAGTGATTGATATGACGGATACTCCGCAAGAACTTCGTCCGTTTATCCAGGTAATAGATAGCTATGAAACCAATCAGAAACTAGGGATTGGCTTTGAGGCTAGGGTAAACAATGGTAAACTGTTGGTATTGGCTGTTGATACTCGGAAAGATCTGGATAAACGTCCTGCTACTCAACAATTGCTGAAGAGTATTGACCAATATGTGAAGAGTGGCCAATTTGCTCCCCGAGTAACTGTAAAAGAAGAGTTTATTCAATCCTTTTTAATAAAATAGTTATGCGAAGAGAATTATTTATATGTTGTTTATTTTGCCTGTCCTTACTGACTTTATCTGCACAGGAGATTCCGATGCAGGAAGTCGCGGCTTTAGAGCAAGTGTATGGTGATGTTCAGGAATCAGAGGGATTGCTGCCGATGAATGAATTGGGCATTGAGTTCGGCTATGCTTTATATGAGGCGGAGATTACTGTGGAGGATGTGGATCCAATATTGGCGGTAGAGAATATTCGGGACTATGCCTCAGTCTATGCTGATGGAAAATTGCAAGGCTGGATCACTGATAATCAGAAGAATATTAAACTGACTGTTTCTACGGGTACACATCATCTGCAACTTTATGCAGAGAATATAGGGCGTATTACTTATGGACCTGAGATATTGGACAATTCCAAGGGACTTTTCGGGAGTATCACTTTAGAAGATGTTGAAATAGAGAACTGGAAAATGACACCTCTCCTGATACGTGACTGTGACGTGGAAGAACTCCAGTTTACCCCTTGTCAAACAAAACAGTCTCCTTGCTTCTATCGCGGTACTTTTGAGATAGAAACTCCGACAGACATCTTTTTAGATACTTCGGGCTGGGGAATGGGAGAAGTCTGGATAAACGGGCAGTATATAGGTTCTTTTTGGGAGAATATTTCTCAGCGGACTATTCCGGTACCAGCTGCTATACTAACTAAAGGTATTAACCGGGTAGTCGTATTTGAATTGAAGAATAATTGTAGGCAGGTGGTACGTCTATCTGAGAAAGCTATATTTGATTAATAAAATAAGAGTATAATAGAAAGAAAATTTAATTATTAGGTTTGTGACTGTTGTTAGTTGCATATAGCAGCTGATTTTTAGCAACTGATTCACATTATTCATTAATTTGTAAAATATATGAGAAATCTAACTACAACAAGTAGATGGAAGAAATCACTTTTGTTTGTATTGGGGCTATCTGTGATGTTACCTCCTTCATTAATACAGGCTAGGTTATATAATAATGCGATAGAGACAGAAGTGTTGTCTCCCATTGTCGGTGCCAAAAAGATAAACCCCACCACCGTTGAAATACTATTCCCCAATAGCCAGCGTATGACACTGGACTTTTACGGGGAAAATATCTTCCGTGTATTTCAGGACAACTCAGGAAGCGTGATCCGGGATCCTCAAGCAAAGCCGGCGGCGCAGATATTAGTCGACAATCCCAGAAAGGCGGTTTCAAAGCTGGATTTGGAAGAGAATACAGATTTTGTTTTCCTCACTACCGGAAAGATAAAAGTCCGGCTGGATAAAAAGACATCCTTGCTTAAGGTAACTAATCTGGCAACCAACACTGTTGTAGTGGAAGAACTGGAAGCGCCTCTTTTTGAGAAAGGGAAAGTAACCCTGACATTGAAAGAGAATCCGCAGGAATACTTCTACGGTGGCGGTGTTCAGAACGGTCGGTTCTCCCATAAGGGTAAGGTGATTTCTATCGAGAACCAGAACAGTTGGACAGACGGGGGAGTCGCCTCTCCTACCCCTTACTACTGGTCTACCAACGGCTACGGTATGATGTGGTATACCTTCAAAAAAGGGAAGTACGACTTCGGAGCATCCGAAGAGGGAAAGGTGAAATTGTCTCACGAATCAGACTATCTGGATGTGTTCTACATGATTAATGACGGTGCGGTAGCTCTGTTGAATGACTTCTACCAACTGACAGGAAATCCCGTATTGTTACCTAAATTCGGTTTCTATCAGGGACATCTGAACGCTTATAACCGTGACTATTGGACAGAAAACGAGAAAGGCATTCTGTTTGAAGACGGAAAACGATATAAAGAGAGCCAGAAGGACAACGGTGGAATCAAAGAATCGTTGAACGGCGAGAAGAACAATTATCAGTTCTCTGCACGTGCGGTAATCGACCGTTATAAGAACCATGACATGCCGTTGGGCTGGCTGCTTCCGAACGACGGCTATGGAGCCGGCTACGGACAGACGGAAACATTGGACGGTAATATACAAAATCTGAAAAGTCTGGGTGACTATGCCCGTCAGAACGGAGTGGAAATCGGCCTGTGGACACAGTCTGACCTGCACCCTAAGGAAGGAGTGAGCGCTTTGCTGCAGAGAGATATTGTGAAAGAAGTAAGGGATGCCGGAGTACGCGTGTTGAAAACGGATGTAGCCTGGGTCGGTGCCGGCTATTCTTTCGGATTGAACGGAGTAGCCGACGTCGGACATATAATGCCTTACTATGGAAGTGACGCCAGACCGTTTATCATCTCCCTTGACGGCTGGGCGGGCACACAACGCTATGCGGGCATCTGGTCGGGTGACCAGACGGGAGGCGTATGGGAATATATCCGTTTCCACATCCCGACCTATATCGGCTCGGGACTGTCCGGTCAGCCGAATATCACTTCTGATATGGACGGTATTTTCGGTGGCAGGAATGTGCAGGTGAATACCCGTGATTTCCAATGGAAAACGTTTACTCCAATGGAACTGAACATGGACGGTTGGGGAGCGAATGAGAAATACCCGCACGCCTTGGGAGAACCGGCAACCTCCATTAACCGCTGGTATCTGAAACTGAAATCGGAATTACTGCCTTACACTTATAGTTTTGCAAAAGAGGCTGTAACCGGTATGCCGCTTATCCGTGCCATGTTCCTGGAATATCCGAATGCTTACACCTTGGGAACAGCTACGCAGTATCAGTTTATGTATGGTACCGATTTTTTAGTAGCCCCCATTTACAAAGCTACCAAAGCAGATGCTGAAGGCAAAAGGAGAAAACCCGTAATGTTGCTGGATGATAAAAGGAGAAGAGGCGATATAGGCAAACAGGATGCCCTGCGCAAAAGCCAGCTGAAGTACATAGAGCATATAACGACGGTTATGAACAATGATGCCGAAACTCCGGAAAGTAGCAAAGACACCCGTCTTGGAACGTTTCTCAGTGGGCAAGGACTCCTTAAAGCGGATACATCCGATACCCAGCAAAATCCCGATGAACAGCAGAATCATAAAAATCCCCTGCCAGCCTACGCTTCCTGTCAACAATCCTCCGATGACCGGAGCAGCCACAGGAGCCACTCCATTGATCGCTCCGATCACAGCCAGCATTTTAGCCAGTTCCTTTCCCGAAAACTTATCGGTGGCTACCGAACGGGAAATCACAATTCCCCCCGCCCCTGCTACACCTTGTATCAGCCGTAAAGTGACAAACGAATAAATATCCGGTGCAAAAAGACAAAGCAGCGTGGACACAATAAACAGCACCATCGAAACTAATAATAACGGGCGCCTGCCATATTTATCACTCAACGGACCAAAAAAGATTTGTCCCAGTGCCAGCCCGATCATACTGGTTGTCAGTCCCATCTGAACCATCGGCAAACTGGCAGAAAAATAGTCTGCCATGGCCGGCAGACTAGGTAAATACATATCCGTCACAAAAGGACCGAATGCCGATAACATGCCTAACAGTGTCAGCAAAAACACTTTTGAGTTCTCTTTATTTATTGCAGTCATAATCTATTGTTTTTTATTCCGGGGGCAAAGGTAGATGATTCCCGGTATCTTTCTACAAACATAATGCGAACAAAACCGGACCTTTTCAGAACACTTTTATGTTTTTCGTCCATCTCTTCCCCCAATCATATCTTTCCGCACAATCGTTAAAAAACATTATATTTACATATATACAGCGTTACAACTTACCTGATATTTTTCATAATTTTGCAAAACGAAAAACAGAAAACAGGTATCAAGATGAAACTAAGATATTATCAAATAGCCATTCGTTATAAGAATAAAATGCATGATTTCCACGGTTGGGGTGTATCTGCACAGATTTGATAATTCTCATAAAACTACTCGCCACGACGCGAAACGATAATTCCTTCTCAGGGAGTCACGTGATATAGGAGCGTATATTTACCATTATCAACTAAATTTCTTTTTCACTTTATGAGCAAAAAAAGATGGCTCATAGTGCCGCTATGCGCAGCACTGTGCAGCCAGGGAGTGTTTGCCCAAACGCCTGGCAGGAAAATTTTGGGCATTAATGAAATGTTCCGTCTGGCAGACGAGAACAGTCAGAGTATTCAAACGTATAAAACGGGAAAAGAAACGGCGGATGAAGCATTGAAAGCCGCCAAGTCCCAACGACTGCCGGACATCGGAGCTTCGCTCTCGTTCAGCTATCTGGGCGACGGATATCTGTGGGACCGTGACTTTAAAAACGGACAGAACATTCCCATGCCTCACTTCGGCAACAACTTTGCCTTGGAAGCCCAACAGGTCATTTACGCGGGCGGAGCTATCAACAGCAGCATCACTCTGGCGGAACTCGGACAACAGATGGCTACATTGGACTGGCAGAAAAATCGTCAGGAGATACGTTTTCTTCTGACCGGTTACTATCTGGATTTATACAAGCTGAACAATCAGATTCAAGTATTACAGAAAAACCTTGATCTGACGGAGCAAGTGATTCACAACATGGAAGCCAGACGTACGCAAGGAACGGCTCTAAAAAATGATATCACCCGCTATGAACTCCAGAAAGAAACGCTGAAGCTACAACTCGCCAAAGTGCAGGATGCCTGCAAGATTATAAACCACCAATTGGTGACTACCCTCCACCTGCCAGCCGGCACAGAAATAGTCCCCGACTCTACATTGCTGGACGAAGAAGTCAAGGCACTGGCGGAAAATGACTGGCAACTGCTGGCTACCCAAAGCAATGTAGGTTTGCAACAGGCACAACTGGCCATTCAGATGAACAAGCAGAAAGTGAAGCTGGAACGCTCGGAGCTTCTTCCTAAAATAGCGCTCGTAGCCGGAGAACATCTGGACGGACCCATTACTATCGAAGTTCCCGTACTGGACAATAACTTCAACTACTGGTATGTGGGAGTCGGGATAAAATACAACCTTTCTTCGTTGTTCAAAAACAATAAAAAGGTGCGTCAGGCAAAACTGAATATGCGAAAAGCACAGGAAGAGTATTCATTGGCACAAGAGCAGATAGAAAACAGCGTGCAGGCTAATTACGTCAATTTCCTGACCTCATTCACCGACCTCCGCACTCAGGAAAAAAGTGTGGAACTGGCCAATCAGAACTACAACGTGACCAGCAACCGCTACAAAAATGACCTGGCCCTGCTCACCGATATGCTCGATGCAAGCAACATGAAGTTGAGTGCCGACCTGGGACTGGTCAACGCGCGTATCAACGTAGTCTACAGTTACTACAAGATGAAATACATTACTCATACACTTTAAAGAAACATCTCGTCAGAGAATAATTCAGTCAAATTCAACCCCTTAAAAACAGACTCATCATGATTGCAAGAAAAGCTCAAAAGCTGATATACAATATTCTTATTCTTTGCTTCCTCACCGGAGGTATCATTTATGTTTGTTCCCGATTCATCCATCTGGGAAATATCGAATATACCGACAATGCACAGGTGAAACAACACATCACCCCGATCAACACCCGTGTACCGGGATTCATCAAGAAGATATGTTTCGCAGAGTATCAGCAGGTACGCAAAGGCGATACGCTCGTCATCATCGAAGATACCGAATTCCGCCTCCGGGTGGCTCAGGCGGAAGCAGACCTTGCCAATGCAACCGCAGGACGGCAAGCCACCACCATAGGAATCGCCACCACCCAGAACAATCTGAGTGTGAACGACGCAAGTATCGAAGAGGTACGCGTACAAATGGAGAACGCCAGACGAGAACTGAACCGTTTCGAGAAGTTGCTACAAGAAGATGCAGTGACCAAACAACAATATGACAACGTACACACCGCTTACGAAGCCGCCAAAGCACGCTACGAGCAAGTATCCCGTGCCAAGCAGTCAACGTCTCTGGTCAAGAGCGAGCAGACTCATCGACTGGGACAGAATGAAGCAGGTGTCCGTGTGGCGGAAGCGGCATTAGAACTTGCCCGCCTGAATCTTTCGTATACCGTAATCACCGCTCCATGTGACGGTACCACCGGAAAGAAAGCGATTCTGGAAGGACAACTGGTTCAGCCCGGACAAACAATGGTCGACATTGTAGACAGCCGCGACCTGTGGGTGATAGCCAACTACCGCGAAACACAACTCTCCAACATCAGAGAAGGTGCCGAAGTGGAGATGACGGCAGATGCAGTGCCCGACGTCACTTTTCGGGGGAGTGTAGAATCTATTTCCGACGCGACAGGGGCAGCCTTCTCTATGATACCGCAAGACAATGCTACCGGCAACTTTGTCAAAGTGGAACAGCGTATTCCGGTCCGTATCAGTCTGAAAGGAAACAAACCGGAAGACTTGAAACGCTTGCGTGCCGGTTTTAACATAGAATGTGAGGTAAAATATTAACGTATGGGAGCACCTGTTTTAAATGGTCCTTTCGTGATGCCGATGTTCCGCAGCTTTGTGCCGCGGAAGATGCAACCGTGGATCTATCTCTTCATCGCCGTCACCTTCCAGCTTTCGGGAGGAGTATATTTGGGGGCATTGAACCATATGATCGGCGGCATGGCAGTGATGCGCGAGGATATCCTGATGTGTATGTACGCCAATCTGGCAGGAATGGCAATCTACTTCCCTCTGTTGTTCCGTATGAAGTTCCGTTTTACCAACAAGACACTGCTTACGTCCGCTGCACTGGGAGTGCTACTCTGCAACCTGATAGCGCCGCACATCACTTTCCTTCCGCTGTTGTGGCTGATATGCTTCATCGAAGGAATGTGCAAGATTCAGGGAACTTTCGAATGTATGTCCAACATTCAGTTATGGATGACGCCCAAGCGTGATTTCACAGTTTTCTTTCCGTGGCTTCATATCGTCATTCTCGGCAGTATCCAGTTGTCCGACCTGATCACGACCTATCTAATGTTTCATTATCACTGGACTTACATGAACCTGTTCATCGCAGGACTGATGCTGATCGTTCTACTGATACAAACCACTTGTATCAAGCATTTCCGGTTCATGCGCAAGTTTCCGCTGTTCGGCATCGACTGGCTGGGCGGAGCACTTTGGGCCGCCTTACTTGCCGAAATCGCTTTTCTCTTTAATTACGGCGACTGGTACGACTGGTGGAACAGTCCGGTGATCCGTCAACTGACGATAGCTATCCTGATCACTCTGGGATTCTGCATCTGGCGGATGATGACCATCCGCCATCCCTTTCTCGAACCTAAAATGTGGACTTATCGCCATTACTGGCCTTTGCTGGGACTGGTCACGCTGGTGGAAGCGTTTCTGGCAACCGAGCATGTGCTGGAAGAGGTCTTCTACGAAGAAGTAATGAAGTATGAAGAACTGGTAAGTGTACAGCTAAATTGGTTCGCCATCATCGGGATCGTAGCCGGTTGCGTATTCTCCTATTGGTGGATGCATATCAAACGGTATAATTATGTACGTCTCGTCATCGTCGGATTCATCGGACTGACCGGTTATCTGGCAGGATTTTATCTGACGCTTTCCACCGACATACATATTTCACAACTCTACCTGCCGACCATCTGCCGTGGCTTCGCTTATGCCGTATTGAGCGCCACCTTTATGGTGTGTCTGGAAGAGATCATGACTTTCCAGCATTTCTTTCAGGGATTAGGTGTGTTCAACATGCTCCACATGGTAGTCGGAGGCGTACTGGGCTGCGCAGTCTATGCACAAGGACTGGCTTACTACGTCCCGGATAATCTGGCACGTTACGGATCGGCAATCGATCACGTGTCGTTCAGCAGCAATCCGTTCAATCTCGGTCATTACATGGAAGAATTTATCAGTCAGATGATGGAAGTCAGTATCAAACAGATTTATGGATGGGTGGCTTATGCCTGCATCTTCCTGTTTCTGCTGTTGCTACTTTATGATTTCCCGGTCCGCCGTTCTCTGAAGAGCATGCCGAGCTGGAAAGACGTGGCGCGTGAAGTGAAAAACACATTCTGGCGCACCACACATACACCGCCCGGAAAAAAGGAATAACTATTATTACCTTCTCAAAATAACGATCATATATATAAGGAGTACAGATGGGCGGATAGCACCTTGTACTCCTTTATATTATAGCAGAAAATAACCTGCGGCTTATAGCGCTTCCCTTCCGCCATCTGCCGGAAAACAAACTATTTCCGGAACGTTTGTTTGTTCAGAATCAGTCATTTTGCTATAAAATTAATAGAATTTATCATCTAAAGACTACAATGTATAACTTTTATTCCTACATTTGCAGCCAAATGATAACTTATTAATAAAAATACAGAT
>OGPN01002125.1_pt1 | contig 11899 bp, 7 predicted proteins | sample 1552941 | NCBI WGS metagenome assembly OGPN01 (sample SAMEA2580220, study PRJEB22360) | human gut metagenome | biome: human gut; feature: human-associated habitat; material: faeces | place: Denmark | collected 2008/2010
GAGGAATTTTGCTCCCCCACCGGCAATGGCGGTCCCCACCCCATCCGCATCCACGGTAACGACACCGGGGTTGCTGCTGACCCATGTAATGGGCACACTGCCGCCGCCTTCCACCGCAACGGTGGCCGTCAGACGTTCCTGGGTGCCCACGGTACGGAGCAGCAGGTCACTCTTGTTCAGGGTCACCTTGCCGATATCCGAAGTCACCGTGACGCTGCACCGCAGAGCCTGGCCGTTGGAGACCATTGCCGTGATGGTGGTGGTGCCCGCCGCCTGAGCCGTGACAAGCCCCTTGTCGCTGACTGTGGCAACCTCAGGGTTGCTGCTCATCCACTGGTAGACATAGAGGAAGGAGTGGTCGCTGTTGGTCAACCGGAGCTGATGGGTGGGGTGCAGGTCATTGTACTGCAGCACAAGGCTCAGGCTGGTGGTATCCAGCGTGGGCTTTTTTCTGGCTGCTTCTTCATTTTTGCGGGTCACGGTCACCTTGCAGGCGGCACGTTCGCCGTGGTCGGAGATGGCGGTGATGATGGCAGTGCCCGCATTGCGGCCCGTCACCTTGCCGTCGCCATCCACCGTGGCAACATTGGAGTTGCTGCTCATCCAGACGATGAAGTAATAATCGCTCTGGCCGCTGGTGTACAGGTAGCCCTTGGGGCGGGGGTCATCATCGGTGATCTCCAGCTCCATCTCGGTCAGCTCCAGTTCCAGCTTGGAGCCGGTTCCGGTCAGGCCTGTCAGCACACCGGGCGCGGCCTGCGCGGGCAAAGGGGCAGCCAGCAGGGCCCCGCTCAGAGCCAGCAGGGCCAGAAGCCGCCCCGCGGTTTGGAATTTCCATTTCATTGGGTCGAACTTCCCTCCTTGTTTCATCCCATGGGATCAAAGGAATGCCGCACACATGGAAAAATTTCGCGTCCATGATTTTTCTCACTATTGATTTATTTTACACGTCCGGCCAATGTGGGTCAAGTTTTTCGCCCAAAGTGCTGTGCTTTCGCACCCGATTTCGTCGGGAATTCCAGTTTTTTTCGATTTTTTTGTGCAGAACATCAGGGCCAAAAAGCGCTCAGTCACCTCCGGTGACAGCTCCCCTGATAGGGAGGCCAGGTTCACGCGCTTTCTTCGGTGTAATACTGTGCCTGGGCGTTCCACAGTTCGTAATACTTTCCATCCGGCTCCCCCAGCAGTTCCTCATGGGTGCCCTGCTGGACGACCTCGCCGTGGTCGAACACGGCGATCTCATCACAGAACTTGCAGGAGGACAGCCGGTGGCTGATATAAATTGCAGTCTTATCGCCCGCGATCTCGTTGAACTTTGCGTAGATCTCCGCTTCAGCCACCGGGTCCAAGGCGGCGGTAGGCTCATCCAGCACGATGAAAGGTGCATCCTTGTACAGGGCCCGGGCAATGGCGATCTTCTGGGCCTCGCCGCCCGAGATGGTCACGCCATCCTCGTCCAAATCTTTATAAAGGCAGGTGTCCAGCCCCTTGGGCATCCGGGCCAACCGGTCGGAAAAGCCCGCTTTTTGCAGGCAGTCGGCGGCACGGGCGGCATCATAATGCTGGGCCGTGGCAACATTCTGGCCCAGCGGCAGGGCGAACAGCTTGAAATCCTGGAACACCACCGAGAAGATATCCATGTACTCATCGTAGCGGTACTTACGGATGTCGATGCCGTTGAGCAGGATGACACCCTCGGTGGGGTCGTATAGGCGGCAGAGCAGCTTGATGAAGGTGGTCTTGCCGCTGCCGTTCATGCCCACCACGGCCAGCCGCTCCCCCACCTTGAAGGTCATGCTCAGGTGGCGCAGGGCATATTGCTCGCTGCCGGGGTACCGGAACGAGACATCCCGGAACTCCACGGTATACTGGCGGTCGCTCCGCTTTTCGGTGGTCAGGCTGCCCTTGTACATCTTGTTGGGCAGGTCAAGATAGTCATAGAGCGTTTTCAGGTAGGGGGCGTTGAATCTGCAGTCGCCCACGGCGGTGAACAGCCCGCCGATGCCCACAAAAAAGTTGGTGGCTGCACCCACATACTGGGTCACAGCGCCCAGACCAAAGGCCCCGCCGTAGGCCTTCAGGCATACAAAGAGATAGGCAAGACCCATGAGCAGAGCCGAAGCGGCGTTGCCCGTGGCATTCAGGATGCCGAATTTCCCCTTGCGGGCCCGCTCAAAGGCAGGCATGGAGACGGCGGCGTGATCTTTCAAAAACTCGAACTGGTCGTACATCCGCACATCCAGCGCCTTTTTGTCGTCCCGACATACCCCCATGAGGAAGGCCCAGAGCCGGTTGCCCCAGCGGCCCTCCTCCTCGATATCCGGGCTGCTGATGCCCGCGCTGGAAGCGCACACCGGCGAGAGCCACGCCACGGCTAGGATCAGCACCAGCACTGCCGGAACACAGAGCGGGCTGTTGAAGACTGTCAGCGGGCCGGCGGGCACCCTGGCCGTGAACAGCCCCACCGACAGCACCGCGCCGCCCAGAATACGGAATACCGCCGCGGATACACTGTCCAGCAGCGCCACAGCGTTAGGATTGCCGCCGCTGCAGAAGCTTTCGCTCTGCTGGATGAAATTGTAGAGGTCGTAGACCTGCTGGCTGTCCTCGTCGGCATAATCCATGGACATCTGCTTTTCCATAAAGCAGTCATGGCCCAGCTGCCAGTTCAGCTGTTCCCGCTCCACGCTCTTCCAGTGGAGCAGGACCGACCGCACCAGCGTGAGCAGAGCGGTCACGCCCAGCACCCACGCCACATCCACGGCAAGGGCCTGCGGGTCCCGCGCGTCCGACAGCTCAGCCACCAGCCGGGCCGAGAACCAGACCACGGCATAGGGGCTGACGGCATCCGCCAGTGCCCACAGCACGGTGGACAGCACAAATCGGGGCGTATTTTTCCAGTAAAAGCGCCAGGCCCGCAGGGTCAGCCGGACGCTTTCCTTCAGGGTCATTTTTTCTTCGTTCATACAGCCTTGCCCTCCTTGTAATATTTGCTCTGCACCGCAAACAGCTTGGCATAGCCGCCGTTTTGGGCCATCAGCTGGTCGTGGGTTCCCTCCTCGACCACACGGCCGTTTTCAAGGAAGAGAATGCGGTCACAGAAACGGGTGGAGGCCAGTCGGTGGCTGATGAACAGGCTGGTGCGGCCCCGGGTCATCTCGTTGTACTTCTGGTAGATATCATCCTCGGCGATGGGGTCAAGGGCGGCAGTGGGCTCATCCAGCACAAGAATAGGCGCGTCTTTATACAGGGCACGGGCCAGCATCAGGCGCTGGGTCTGGCCGCCGGAGAACTCCACGCCGTCCAGATAGACATCCCGGCCCACATGGGTCTTGATCCCCGCCGGGAGGGATGTGATTTTTTCCGTCAGCCCTGCCTGGTCAAGACAGTACCGCACCTTTTCCTCGTCGATGCCGTCCATGGCCTGGGCCACATTCTCGGCCACCGTGCAGGAGAGCACGCTGAAATCCTGAAAAACCGCTTCAAACAGCTTGTAGTAATCCCGGCGGTTATACTGCCGGATATCCTGCCCGTTCAGCAGAACACGCCCCCCGGTGGGGTCAAGGAAGCCGCAGATCAGCTTGACCAGTGTCGTCTTGCCAGCGCCATTCAAGCCCACGATGGCCAGGTTCTCGCCGGGGTGCAGTGTCAGGCTCATGTGGGCGATGGTGTTTTTCTCCGCACCGGGGTAGCGGTAGCTCACATCCTCCAGCTGCAGCTCATAGGGCATATCCAGCCGCTTTTCCAGCGGGATGCCCTCCTCAAACCGGAAGGGTTCCGGCAGCTCGAGGAACTCCCGGATGGTGGAGATGTCCAGGCTCTGCTTGCGCAGGAGGGCAAACTGCTCCATCAGGCCTGTGACCCACTGGGCAAAGCCGGAGGCCGCACCGAAGTAGAGCAGGAATTCCGACACCGGCAGGCCCCTGGTCACGGTGAGCCAGAGCAGATAAGCATAGGCCGCACCGTTGCGCACCAGCAGCAGGGCCAGGTCGATGAGGTTGGCGGTCAGGTAGGCGCGCTCCCGCTTTTCGAGAAAGGCATAGTTGAGCCGCAAAGCAGAATCGTACAGGTCAGTGAGCCACTGCCGCAGGCCGAAGATGCGGATATCCTTGCCGAACTCGCGTCCCTCGGCGGTGTTGCGCAGGTAATGCAGGCTCCGGGTGATCTTTGCCCCCTCCTCCCGGTGGCGGTAGCCCCACTCGTTGATATTCCTGGTGGAAAAATAGCTCACCACAGCGGTCAGGGCCGTCAGGACACAGAGCCAGGGGTTCAGCCCGGACAGCAGAGCCAGATACACCCCGAAGCCGATGAGATTTGTCATGATATCCGTCCAACTTTTCCAAAAAGCCTCGCCGGAAGCACGGTTGTTCATACAGGCATCGTGGCCCTTCTGATACATCAGACGGAAGGCTTCATCCAGCAGGTTGGCATAGGCCGTGCGGGTGCGCTTGGTGTTGATGCGCTTCAGCAGCTCCAGCCGCACGCCGCACCGGCCAAACATGGTGAGGTGGTCGATGTAGTAGCACAGCGCGGTCAGGGCAAACAGCAGGATGGTGAACCCGCCGATGGCACCCAGCAGCTGGCCCAGCGGCGCGCCGCTTTCCAGTTTGCCCAGCACCGCCGGGCTGATGAGCATTTCGGCAGTGGTCTTGCCTGCCGTGCAGACGGCCAGCAGCACCACCAGCAGCGGCACGCTCCGTCGGGTGTCCCAGGCCACCGAGAGCATGTAGGCAGTGTTCTGCCAGACATTGTATTTGGGCTTTGGCTTTTTGGTTTTCTCGTTCTTTCCCATTTTGGAATCCCCTTTCACTTGTCTGGCAATGATCCTAACACAAAAAATCGCCCCCGACACATTCCGGGGACGAAACGCCTGATTTGGGGGATGAATTGCTAAACCTGTGGAATCAATATCTCCGTCGTGAATGCCCCATCCTCGCTGTTGCGGCTGAGGTAGCCATCCAGCTTTTCCACGATGGCATCAATGCGCACCAGCCCGAAGCCGTGGCCCTCGCCCTTGGTGGTGACAAAACGGCCCGCAAGCTTTTTCTGCTTTTTAGTTGCCGTGAAATTGGTGAAGGAGATATAGAGCTGTGTGCCCTTCATATCCATATATACCCGGATGAGCCGCTCCTCCTCGGGCAGCTCCGCACTGGCATCCATGGCGTTATCAAAAAGGTTGCCCAGGATGCAGCAGAGGTCAAGCTCACTCATTTTCAGTTTGACCGGGATATGGGCATCGATCTGCACCGGGATATTTCGGCTCTTGGCAAGGGAGATCTTGCTGTTGATGATGGCATCCGCCATGGCGTTGCCGGTTTTTACAGCCAGATCAACAGTGTTCAGGTCGGTATCCAATGCATCCAGGTAGGCTTTGATGCCGTCCAGATCCCCCTGTGCCGCCAGCACCTTCATGGTCTGGATGTGTCCCCGGTAATCGTGCCGCCATCCCCGCATCTGGCGGTACATGTTGTCCACCTCTTTGTAGTGGGTCTCGATGAGCTCCCGCTGGTAAGCGGCGATGCGTTTATCGAGGAGCTTTGAAAAGAATTTAAGTTTCATCATTAAGTCCTCTCAATGATTGCCCGGTTCAGGGGCTCATAGGCACCCCGGGGCAATGGGAGGGCGGTACCATCGGCCAGCACGACTTCCTTTTTGGTCACACGGCGGATCTGTTTCAGGTTCAGGATCATCCCCCGCCCCACCCGGAGGAAGCCTTCGTCCAGCTGGGCCTCGAACTCACCAAGCGTCCGCTTGACGGTGTAATCCTGCCTGGCATGAACCGTGACGTAATTCTGGTGCACGTCCAGATACCGCACCTCATACAGCGGCAGGCGCACCAGCTCGCCGGAAAGCTCCAGGTTCAGGCACCGGGCGTTGCGGCGGTGCTTTTCCCAGGCACGGTCGAGAACAGCAAAGAGCTTTTCGCGGCTGACCGGCTTCACTAGGTAGTGGAGGGCGGCCACGTCATAGCCCTCGGCAATGTAATCGGAGTAGCCGGTGATGAACACGATCTGCACGGCTTCATTCTCCTGCCGCACCGTTTTGGCCAGCGTCACACCGTCCGTGCCCGGCATTTCCACGTCCAGAAGTAATAGGTCAAAGCTTTTGTCCTCTGCGTAGCGAAAAAGAAAGGCATCCGCCGAGGCAAAGCGCTCACTCTCCACCTCAATGCCACGCTCTGCGGCCCACTGGTGCAGAATGCTCCCCACAAATTCAGCATCGGTCGTGCTGTCATCACAGATCGCGGCACGGTATGACATAGCGGGCTCCCCTCTCTTTCCGTAAACTCTGGGTAGAAGTATGACACACTTTGTCCGCAATTGCAACAAAAAGAAGCGGCTGACACGACAGCCGCTTCTTTTTGTACGATTTCATTTTATGAATTATTTTCAGTTGTGCTGTTTCAGGGCGCAGACCGCAATGCTCAAAGCACTCCAAGCTGCCTGATACATCAGGACAGCGGCCACCGACAGGGTGCCGATGCTGCCCGCGTAGGTCAGCAGAACACCGATGACCACCGAGAACCAGACCGAGACCATCTGCACCGTGGTGGCGCTCGTCTCGGCGTTCTGGGCCTTTTCCGCCGCGCGCAGGCCGCCGATCAGGCTGGCAAAGCCCTTATCATGCAGCATACAGCAGCGGGCCGTCTCGTCCGGCTGGGCAGGGGTCAGCGCGCTGCACTGCTCCTGATCCAGCAGAGTAATCATCCCCTCGGGCAGATGGTAAGCCTCGGTGATGTGGCGGGCCGTCAGGCTGGGGTCCTCACAGGTAACCAGCAGGCGGATGTTCTCCCGCTGCAGCACCTCCAGCCCGCGGGCGGCGTTGCGGCCGCCCACATAATGGAGCACGAACATGGCGTGCAGGCTGCCGGAAACAGCCAGATACAGGATCTGCAGCGCGCCGTTTTGGGAGTGCTCATCCTCGTACTCCTGCTCAGGCAGGGGCACGCCCTCCCGCTCCATGTACAGCCGGTTGCCGATGAGCACCCGGTTGTTATCGCACCAGGCGGCAAAGCCAAGGCCGTGGTGGACCTCCAAGTCCTTCACAGGGTACAGGATCTCGGTGCGGTCCTCGATGATCTGGCGGAACAGACCCCGCAGGGTCTCACAGCTGTGGTTGAGGATGCTGGCCGCATAGAGGATGGCACGGTCGATGCGGCCGCCCTTGAAGATGCGGATATCCTCCAGATTCACGCTGTCGGCGGTAAAGAGCTCGTCGGCATCCACCTGCACGGTGTCCACACCGCCCAGCTCCTCAATGGCAGCCCAGCCGGGCACCACGGCACCGGCGGCGGCAGCGGTCTTTTGCAGGCGCAGAGACGCGATGCCCGCAACCAGGGTGGAGGACAGCGGTGCACCCATGCAGAGCATGGAGGTCAGGGCTGCGGCCATGCCGTTGGGCCCGCCGCCAAACAGCAGGAACACCAGTCCGCTGAGCACGGCGGCACCCAGCAGGATCAGGGCTGTCTTGCGGGCGCGGCGCTCACTGGCGCGCTCCCCGAAGCTCTGCTCCACCAGTGCTTCGTCCCACTGGACAGGGCGGCTGAGCAGCACCCAGGGATCTTTCTGATCCAGGCTCCGGGCCAGCACCCGGATCAGGTCCTTATCCCGGACGCGGAATGCGCCCTGCAGCCCCTCGGAGGATCGGGCGGCGAGGTCGTAGCCGTTTCTGACGGCAGTCAGCAGGACACGGCTGCCCAGCAGGGCCAGGAACAGGCCCAGTGCGGCCACGCCGGAAAGCAGCGTCCAGCTGGAGTTCTGATAGCTCTGGGCGTTGAGCAGGGCGACCGCAGCCTGCACCAGCGCACCGCAGGCGGCCAGCGCCGGCATGGTGTCTGCACTGGGGCGGCCCTTGAGACCCTGCAGACCATCCCGCAGGACAGGCCAGCCCACAGCCAGCGCACCGGCCAGAAAGAGCAGGTTGGCAGCATAGAACGCCGCCGGGGCGATCACGGGGTCAAGGGAGGCCACAGGGGCCAGCAGCCCCTCGGCAACAAGGCCAAAGTGGAGCAGTACCACGGCTAGGATGCCCTCCAGCACACACCGCAGCGTCAGCTCCGCGCCCATCCGGCGGAGCTTCTCCCCCACCTGCTCGGGCGTTTCCGGCTCGGCTTCTTCTTCAGGCTTCTCCTCAGCCTCCGGCGCGGCATGGGCCGCTTCCCCAGCGGGCTGGGCCGGGGCCTCCTCTGCCGGGGCGGCAGGCCGGGCGGGTGCTTCGTCCTCTTCCAGCCCCATCAGCGGCAGGCTCATGCTGTCGTCCTTGCTGGGGGCCTCGGTGCGGGTAGGAGCCTGCGGCTCGTTCTCGTCCGCGCCCTTGCCAAAGAACTGGAACGCCGTTTCCGGTTCCGGCTCAACCTCTGGCGCGGCTTCCGGGGCAGACTTTGCCTGCTTTACCGACTGATCCTCGGCAAACACCATGGGGATGGCCGGGCCCTCAGGCGCTGCGGGAGCTTCCGGCTCCACGGCCAGCACCTCTTCGGGGGCATCCTGCACCTCCTCCACCGGGGCGGGCTTGGGGGTGCCATAGAGCATGGCCTTGAGTTCGGCCATCTCTGCATCCTCCTGCTGCTCCTGCGGGGTCAGGGGTTCCCGGCGGCGGGGCGGCTCCGGCTTTTTCTCGGGCTGGGGTGCGGGCCGGGGTTCCGGCTTCGGCGCTGCGGGGGCTTCCGGCGCGGTGGGCAGAGCCACAGGCTCTGCTTCCTCTAGATCTCCGGGCTCCAATGCCAGCTCCAGGCCGGCCTCGGCTTCTTCCTCATGGCCCAGCATGATCTCACCCGTGGGCGGCAGCTCATTCTGCACGGCCGGGGCGGCGGCAGGCTCCTCTTTGTCCTTTTCGCGGTGAAAGAGCTTGCCCAGCAGGCTGCCGGTATTCTCCTTTTCCTCATCGCGGCGCTTCATCTCTTCGGGCACCTGTGCCACGCTGGTGCTGAAAAACGTGCGGAACTTCTCGTTCTGCGCATCGATCTCTTCCTGTGTCAGCTCTTTGCGCTTATCATCCTTTGGCATCCTAGTCCCTCCCTGTTCTGGTCACGGCGGTCTGGCCGCTGTTTCTTACTCTGCGGCGCGCTGGCTCTGGATCTCGTACAGGATGATGCCAGCCGCCACCGAGACATTGAAGCTGTCCACACCGGTGCCCTGAGCGGCCATATCCAGCCGCACCACACCATCGCAGAGCTTTTTCACCAGCTGGGATACACCACTGCCCTCGCTGCCCAGCACCAGTGCGATGGGGCCGGTCAGGTTGTTCTTGCGCAGGGGCACACCGTCCATATCGGCACAGTAGACGAACACCCCCTGATCCTTCAGGCGGCGGATGGTCTCGCCGATGTTGGCCACGCGGGCCACAGGCAGGCGCTCGGCCGCACCGGCGCTGGACTTGATAACGGTGGGGGTCACGGACGCGCCGCCCCGCTTGGGGATGACGATGCCGTGGGCTCCGCACAGCAGAGCAGAGCGCATCACCGCGCCCAGATTATGGGGGTCCTCGATGCCGTCACTCAGCACCAGGAAAGGAGGCTCCCCCTTCTCTCTGGCAACGTTCAGCAGGTCCTCCACGGTCACATATTCGATCTCGCTGGCAAAGGCAGCCACGCCCTGATGGCTCTCGGTGCCGGTCATCAGGCGCAGCTTGTTGGGATGCACCCGCTTGACCGTGGCCCCGGCCTCCTTGGCCATGGCGGTATAGTAAGCTGCCACGGCGGGGGCCATTCCCTCCGCGATCAGCACGGTATCCACGCCGGAACCGCTCTTGAGCAGCTCGGTCACGGGGTTTTTGCCGTAGACCAGGCTCTCATTCTTGGGCTGCTCCTCCGTGCTGCTGCGGCGGGGGCGGCGCGGCATTTTCTGTTCGTCCATTGATGTGTTCTCCTTCCATTCTATGGCAAGGCGGGCCGTTTGAGCCGCGCCATGGTTTCGTTCTGTTTCAGTTTTACTATATTTTGACACTGATACATTCTAAAGTATAGCATACCCCGGCATTCTTCGCAATGTTTGCCGAAGGCAAAAGTTTTCCACATTCAGCAGGCTATACAATCGGTAATTCGGCTCAATTTTTTCCACATGTTAAAAACCCGGTGGAAAATGTTCAAAAATCAAGTTTGTACGCCCACTTTCCGGGTGGAATTCCACAGTTTCCACCGAGTTTTCAACCTCCCGGGTTCGACACGCAAACTTTTCGCCGTACTTTTTGTAAAATTCAAGTCGGAATTATGACAATTTTTTGAAGGGAGATCCAGTGGTTTTTGCCAGAATCTCCAACATCAAAATGCCCAATGTGAATTTGTGTTGAAAACGCCGCGGGAACCGCCTTGATTTTATCCTGTAATTGGGGTATACTACCCTTAGGTTCGTTAAAGGATGCGCAATCTTGTATCCAAAACGGCTTTTTCACCCCAAAATGATTTTGCGGAGGTAATGAATAATGTTGGTAAATGCAACCGAAATGCTGATCAAGGCACGCGATGGCCACTACGGTGTGCCCCAGTTCAACATCAACAATCTGGAGTGGACCAAGGCAGTCCTGACCGCCTGCGAGGAAATGAAGAGCCCCGTTATCCTGGGTGTCTCTGAGGGCGCAGGCAAATACATGACCGGCTTCAAGACCGTTGCCGCCATGGTCAGCTCCATGGTGGAGACCATGGGCATCACCGTTCCCGTTGCCCTGCACCTGGACCACGGCACCTACGAGGGCTGCAAGGCCTGCGTTGAGGCCGGCTTCTCCTCCATCATGTTCGACGGCAGCCACTACTCCATCGAGGAGAATGTGGAAAAGACCAAGGAGCTGGTCGCTCTGGCACACTCCAAGGGCCTGAGCATTGAGGCCGAGGTCGGCTCCATCGGCGGCGTTGAGGACGGCGTTGTGGGCGCTGGCGAGATCGCAGACCCCGCTGAGTGCGCAAAGATCACCGATCTGGGCATCGACTTCCTGGCTGCCGGCATCGGCAACATCCACGGCGTTTACCCCGCCAACTGGAAGGGCCTGGACTTTGAGGCTCTGGACCGCATCCACAAGGCTACCAACAACATTCCTCTGGTCCTGCACGGCGGCACCGGCATCCCCGACGAGATGATCCAGAAGGCCATCAGCCTGGGCGTTTCCAAGATCAACATCAACACCGAGTGCCAGCTGGTCTTTGCTGAGGCCACCCGCAAGTACATCGAGGCTGGCAAGGATCAGCAGGGCAAGGGCTTCGACCCCCGCAAGCTGCTGGCTCCCGGCGCTCAGGCCATCGTTGACAAGTGCAAGGAGAAGATCGAGCTGTTCGGCTGCGCAGGCAAAGCCTGAGCCGAAGCGCATCTCCTGAGCACATTCCTGCCCCATAAATGATATTGCCCCGCTGTTCTGTGCATCACAAAACAGCGGGGCATTTTTTTGTAAGCCAGTCCGCAAAAAGGGGGCTGCTGCACCGGTTTTTCCCGTGTGCCGCAGCCCCTCTTCTTTACTGGTTCAATTTTGCAAACGCTTCCCGCACATCGCCGGAGAAGTAGAGCGTGCCCAGCGCGCACACGGGGCCGGTGCCCCCAAGGGCGACCGCCCGGGCCACACCGGCTTCAATGGTGGGAGCAGGCTCAGCCCTGCCGCCCCGGGCGCGGATCTGTTCGGCCAGCGTCTCGGCGGACATGGCGCGGGGGGTATGGGCCGCTACGGTGACGAACTGCCCGGCCAGCGGCAGGAGTAGTGCCAGCATCTCGTCCACATCCTTGTCCGCCATGATGCTGAGCAGGAACACGAACTTCTGCCCCGGAAAGCGGTCCCGCAGGCTCTGCACGGTGGCCCGCATTCCGTGGGCGTTGTGGCTGCCATCCAGCAAAAAGGCGGGCGAATGCCGCAGCAGCTCGAACCGGCCCGGCCAGCGCACCTGTTCCAGACCAGCACGGATGGCGCTGTCCGGGATGTTCCA
>OGPN01002130.1_pt1 | contig 11874 bp, 8 predicted proteins | sample 1552941 | NCBI WGS metagenome assembly OGPN01 (sample SAMEA2580220, study PRJEB22360) | human gut metagenome | biome: human gut; feature: human-associated habitat; material: faeces | place: Denmark | collected 2008/2010
AGGCCATCCTGTAGGACCGACCGGCCCCACCGGCAGCACCGCTGGTTCCGCTGCCAGCGCAGACGGTGCAAAGGCTTACAATGAGCTGACCGTGGGCACCGACAACACCGACCTGAAGGCTGACCTGAAGATCATCAGCCACCGTACCGACCTCATCGATGACGGCACCTTTGACGGCTACGTTGCCGCATTCCAGAAGCTGTATCCCAACATCACCATCAAGTACGAGGGCATCACCGACTATGCCAACGACATGACCACCCGTCTGACTTCCAACGACTGGGGTGATCTGTGCATGATCCCCACCAACATCCCCCTGACCGAGTTGGGCGACTACTTTGAGCCTCTGTGCGCACTGAGCGACATTGAGAACGATTACAACTTCGCTTCCAACCGCGCTTATAACGGCAGCGTGTACGGCATCCCCTCCACCGGCAATGCACAGGGCATCATCTACAACAAGAAGGTTTTTGAGGCTGCCGGCATCACCACCCTGCCCAAGACCCCGGACGAGTTCCTGGATGACCTGCAGAAGATCAAGGACTACGATCCTTCCATTGATCCCCTGTACACCAACTACGCCGCCGGCTGGACCATGACCGCATGGGATGCTTACACCAGCGGCGGCGCAACCGGTGACCCGGACTGGATGAACATTACCATGCCCCAGACCAAGGATCCGTTCCAGAAGGGCATTCTGGGTGCGGACGATATGGGTCCCTACGCTGTGTACTACATCCTGTACGAAGCAGTGAAGCGCGGTCTGACCGAGGCCGACCCCACCACCACCGACTGGGAGGGCTCCAAGCCCCGCATCAATAACGGCCAGATCGGTGCCATGGTTCTGGGCAGCTGGGCCATCGTGCAGATGCAGGCCGCCGGTGACCACGCCGACGACATTGGCTATATGCCGTTCCCCATCACCGTCAAGGGTACCCAGTACGCCAGCGCAGGTGCAGATTACTGCTACGGTGTGAACAAGAACACCACCGATGACAAAAAGCTGGCTGCCATGCTCTACATCAAGTGGCTGACCGAAAGCTCCAACTTTGCTTATGATCAGGGCGGTGTGCCGGTGCTGAAGAGCCAGGAATACCCCGATACCCTGAAGGCATTTGACGGCATCGACCTGGTCGAGGATGCCCCCGCCCCCGCAGAGCTGGCAGACCTTGCCACCGAGGTGCAGCAGGAGGCTGAGCTGATGCTGAATGCCGACCAGACCCACGTCATGCGTGTGGTGGAGGCTGGCATCAACGGCGACGAGACTCTGGACGACATCGTGGCCGACTGGAACGCCGCATGGGACGCAGCTGTGGATGCTTGCGCACCGCAGTAAGCGATCTATCATTATAAATCAGCAGGGCGGGCCCGTGTCCGCCCTGCTTTTGGTGAAAGGAGGTCTTTTACATGGCATCTTCCGCAACCGTATCCGCGCCTAAAAAGCGCAAGAGCTTCAGCGAATACTTTCACAGTATGCGTGGCCAGCAGCTCATCGTCACGCTGGTGTTCCTGTTCGTTCCGCTGGTGCTGCTGTTCATGTTTACCTATCTGCCCTTCTTCAAAATGGTGGAGTTCAGCTTCTTCAAAATGAAGTACATCGGCAGACGTACCTTTGTGGGTCTGCAGAACTACATCTCGGTCTTTACCCGCAAAGACTGCTTCCACGCTCTGAGCCTGAGCCTTTACTACATGGTAGGCTCCGTGGTGCAGATGGCGCTGGCGCTGCTGTTTGCCACCATCCTGAGCTTCAAGTGCAAGGGCAGCAAGTTCTTCCGTGGTGCACTGTACTTTCCCTGCCTCATCTGCGGCATCTCGGTGGGCTTCATCTTCAAGTTCTTCTTCACCCACGGCTTTGTGCTGGATACCCTGCTGAGCTGGGTGGGCTTCAACGTAGATAAGCTGCCCTTCTGGCTCCGGGATGAGTCCATCAACAACGTCGTGCTGGTGGCCTGCTCCATCTGGAAATACATCGGCCAGAACATCGTCATGTTCATCGGTGCTATCGCTTCTGTGGACCCCGTGCTGTACGAGGCTGCTGAGATCGACGGTGCCAACGCATGGCACCGCTTCAAGGACATCATCCTGCCCTCCATCAGCACCATCGTGGTGCTGAACCTCATCATCTCGGTGTCCGGCGCACTGTCCGCCTTCGAGATGCCCTATGTTGTCACCGGCGGCGGCTTCAACACCTCCACCTACTTCGTGGTCATGGATAAGATCGCCCATACCGACCAGAAGGTGGGTCTTGCATCCGCCATGGCTGTGGTTCTGCTGCTGCTCATCGTGATCGTCACCTACGCCCAGAAGGCTGTGGAAAAATGGCTGGAAAACCGCAGCAGCGGCGTAACCAAGTGAAAGTGAGGCAGAACGTATGAACGAAACCACTGCGATCAAGACCAAACGTGTTCTGATCAACATTTGCAAATATGCGCTGCTCATCTTCGCTGCCTTTGTGGCACTGGTGCCCATCGTATCCTGCATCTTCACCGCCTTCAAAAGTGAGGAAGAGTACGCCAACACCAACGTTATCACCCCGCCCAAGAGCTGGCTCAACTTCGATAACTTCATCACCGCATGGAACAAGGCCAACATGGGCGAGGCGTTCCTGAACAGCTTTATCATCCTGATCTGCGTGTTGGCGGGCAGCATTATGATCAGTGCCATGCTGGCTTATGTGCTGAACCGGTTCAAGTTTCCCGGCAACAAGCTGATCCGCAACCTGTTCACCATCGCCACCCTGATCCCCGGCATCGCCTCGCAGGTCACGGTGTACCAGATCATGACGGCTCTGCATCTGGTGAACTCCATGCCCGGCTACATCATCCTGATGATGGGCACGGACGTTATCACCATCTATATCTTCCTGCAGTTCTTCGAGAACCTTTCCCCCACGCTGGACGAAAGCGCCATTCTGGATGGCTGCACCTACTTTGGTGTGTTCTTCAAGATCCTGCTGCCCCTGCTCAAGCCCGCCATCGTCACCAGCGCCATCCTGAAGGGTGTGTCCACCTACAACGAATACTACATGGCAAACCTGTACCTGCAGGATAAGACCAAGTATCAGGTGGTGGCCACCTCGCTGTATGTGTTCTCCGGCCCCATGGGCAACCAGTACAACTACATCTGCGCCGGTGTCATCATCACCATCATCCCCGCCCTCATCGTGTTCCTGCTGTGTCAGGATCAAATCTACAGCGGCATGGCTGCCGGTGCGGTGAAAGGCTAAAATCGCTATCCACTTTTTCTCCTTCATCATCTGCTGCTTCTCCCGGCTTCTGTGCAGGGAGCCGGGAGAGTGTGGCAGAAAAGAACAACAACCTTCTATTACAGGAGTTTTTGATTATGAGCAACGTAAAAATGTTCTGCGACGCCCTGCCCAACATTCCTTGGCAGGAAAAGCCCGCCGATGCCACCGGCCCGGTGTGGCGGTACAGCGAGAACCCCATCATCGACCGCAACCCGGTGGAGGGCGTGGCCCGCATCTTCAACAGTGCGGTCGTGCCGTACGAGGGCAAGTTCATTGGCGTGTTCCGCGGCGAGCAGGTCAACGGTGTGCCCTACATCTATCTGGGCCACAGCGAGGACGCCATCCACTGGACCTTCGACAAGGACAAGATTCCCTTCGTCAACGAGAAGGGTGAGCCATTCATGCCGGTGTATGCCTACGACCCCCGTCTGGTGAAAGTCGAGGACACCTACTACATCATCTGGTGTCAGGATTTCTACGGTGCGTCCATCGGCATTGCCAAGACCACCGATTTCAAGACCTTTGTCCGCATCGAGAATCCGTTCATTCCCTTCAACCGGAATGCGGTGCTCTTCCCCCGCAAGATCAACGGGATGTACACCCTGCTCAGCCGTCCGTCCGACAGCGGCCACACCCCCTTCGGTGACATCTTCCTGAGCCAGAGCCCGGATATGGAGTTCTGGGGCCGTCACCGCCATGTGATGAGCAAAGGCTCCAACTGGTGGGAGAGCGTGAAGATCGGCGGCGGTGCAGCTCCCATCGAGACCAGCGAGGGCTGGCTGCTGTTCTACCACGGTGTCACCGGCACCTGCAACGGTTTCGTGTACTCCATCGGCGGTGCCATTCTGGACAGGGACGAGCCCAGCAAGGTGCTCTACCGGTGCGGCAACTTCCTGCTGACCCCGGAAAAGTGGTATGAGGAGCGCGGCTTCGTGCCCAACGTCTGCTTCCCCTGCGCCACCCTGCAGGATGCCGACACCGGCCGCATCGCTCTGTACTATGGCTGCGCCGACAGCTATGTCGGTCTGGCCTTCACCACCGTAGACGAGGTGGTGGATTACATCAAGACCCACGATAACGCAGGCCCCACCGATCACGAGGTGGGCATCCGCTAAGCGTCAAGCGCAACCCTCTCTGTCAATGCTTCGCATCGCCATCTCTGCAAAAAGAGGTTTTACGTCCCCTACCGGGCGCTGGCACGGCGCAAGCCGTGACCGAGAGGGTTTTACTTTGTACAGAAAGGAAGTTCTGTATTATGTCTTCCATCAAACAGGCAGCAGAAGAAATGCTGCTGCAAACTATCATTCCCTTCTGGAAAGGGCTGCGGGACGAGGAAAACGGCGGCTTTTACGGCTACATGGATTTTGACCTGAAGCTGGATAAAAAAGCCGAAAAGGGCTGCATCCTGAACAGCCGCATTCTGTGGTTCTTCTCCGAGGCTGCCATGCTGACCGGCCGGGCAGACCTTGTCGAGGATGCCCGCCACGCCTACCAGTTCTTCCTGAAAAACTGCTACGACGAGGCAAACGGCGGCGTGTACTGGAGTTGCGATTACACCGGCAAGCCGCAGGACACCACCAAGCACACCTACAATCAGGGCTTTGCCATCTATGCCCTTTCCGCTTACTACCGGCTGACCAAAGACCCCGTTGCGCTGACCTACGCAAAAAAGATCTTTCATCTCATCGAGCAGCACTGCACCGACAGCGAGGGCTATCTGGAGGCCTTTACCATCGACTGGAAGCCGGAGAGCAACGAAAAGCTCTCGGAAAACGGTGTCATGGCGGCAAAGACCATGAACACCCTGCTCCATGTATTCGAGGGTTACGCCGGGCTTTATCAGGCAAGCCGTGACCCGGAGGTGGAAAAAGCCCTGCGCCGCATCCTTGACATCTACGAGCACAAGATTTACAGCCCGGAACTGCACCGGCAGTTGGTGTTCTTTGACCAGCACTACAACTCTATCATCGATTTGTACAGCTATGGCCACGATATCGAGTCCAGCTGGCTCATCGACTGGGGCTGCGATTTGCTGGGCGATGCAGCGCTTTCCAAGCGCATCCACGCTATCAACTCCGACCTTGCCGCCCACATCTACAAGGAAGCTTACATTGACCACTCGGTGGTCAACGAGTGCGACCGCGGCAAGGTGAACACCACCCGTGTGTGGTGGGTGCAGGCTGAGTCCGTGCTGGGCTTCGTGAACGAATACAACAAGAGCGGCGATGCAAAATACCGCGATGCCGCCGCCGATATTTACCACTACATCTGCAACGTGATGGTGGACAAACGCCCCGGCAGTGAATGGTTCTGGGAGGTGGACGCAGACGGAAAACCGTCCAGCCGCAAGCCCATCCTTGAGCCGTGGAAGTGCCCCTACCACAACGGCAGAATGTGCATGGAACTGATAAGGAGGAATCCCGATGTCACAGTTTAAACTCCACCCCGAATACCTGCGCCAGAAGGCTTTGCAGGATGCCTACCTGGCCCGCAAAAACAAAAAGACCGATTTCTACAACGGCATCTATGACCGGTGGGAAAACCCGGTGCTGACCCGCGAATCCATCCCGCTGAGCTGGCGGTTCGACCTGAACCCGGAGACGAACCCCCACTTTATGGAGCGTCTGGGCGTGAACGCCGTGTTCAACTCCGGTGCCATCAAGCTGAACGGCAAGTATTACCTTGTGGCGCGCATCGAGGGCAACGACCGCAAGAGCTTCTTTGGCGTGGCAGAAAGCGACAGCCCGGTGGAGGGCTTCCACTTCTGGGAAAAGCCCATCCTGCTGCCGGACACCTGCCCGGAGGAGACCAACGTCTACGATATGCGCCTGACCCAGCACGAGGACGGCTGGATCTACGGCGTGTTCTGCTCCGAGAGCAAGGACAACAGCGTGAATGACCTGTCCGCTGCCGTGGCTGCCGCAGGCATCGTCCGCACCAAAGACCTCAAGACTTGGGAGCGTCTGCCGAACCTTGTCACCAAGCGCAGCCCCCAGCAGCGCAATGTGGATTTGTTGCCGGAGTTTGTCAACGGCAAGTACGCCTTCTACACCCGCCCCATGGATGATTTCATCGACACCGGTTCCGGCGGCGGCGTAGGCTTTGGTCTGTGCGAGGACATCACCCACGCCGTCATTGACGAGGAGATCATCACCAGCCCCCGCCGCTACCACACCATCACCGAGGCAAAGAACGGCGAGGGTGCCACCCCCATCAAGACCGAAAAGGGCTGGCTGCACATTGCCCACGGCGTGCGGAATACCGCCGCCGGGCTGCGGTACGTCATTTATGTATTCGTCACCGCACTGGACGACCCCAGCAAGGTGATCGCGGAGCCCTCCGGCTTCCTGATCGCTCCCCGGGATTGGGAGCGTGTGGGCGATGTCTCCAACGTGGTCTTTACCAACGGCGCGATTGCAGACGATGACGGAAGCGTGTATATTTATTATGCAGCCAGCGATACCCGTCTCCATGTAGCTTCTACCACCATCGACAAACTGCTGGACTTCGCCTTCAACACCCCCGCCGACCCGCTGCGCAGCGTGGACTGCGTAAAGCAGCGGTGCGCCCTCATCGACAAAAATCTGGAGTACCTCAAGAGCATCGGCGAGTAAACCGCCCCTCTGAGACCTCCGCCCGAAAGGAAACGCCATGAAAAAGACCAACATCGACAGCCCCTTCTACCGCACTATGGGGAAGATCGGCGATCTGCTTTTTGCCAACCTTCTGTGGCTGGTGTGCTGTTTGCCCATCGTCACCGCCGGAGCCTCCACCCTGGGGCTGTTCACGGTGGTGAACAAGATGGCGGCAAAGGAGGACTACACCGTCCATACCGACTTTTTCAAGGCGTTCAAGCGGGATTTTAAGCAATCTACTGCCCTGTGGCTGGTGCTTTTGCTGGCAGGCTTTGCCGCCCTCACCGGGCTGCGCACCGCCACCGCACAGGACACCCCCAGCACCGGCATTCTGGCGGCAGCGTCCTTTTTGTTGTTTATAACGGCTGTTGTCATGGCGTATCTTTTGGATGACAGCTTTGGGTTTCTGGTAGGAGGAGTGGGCTTATTTGCCACCCTTCTTTCCGTATACGGATTTATTATGGGACTGCTCAGCTTTTCTGAAGAGGGCAGAAGCCATAAAACCAGCATTATCGGTTCAATCAGCAATGGATTGTTTCTGATTGTGTGGATCGGAGTATACCTGACTGGATTGTAGAGCACGGCGTATGTATTGCGGAAATACGTTTGAAAGCAATAATAATTGATCAGACAGGGGAAAGGGGAATATATATGGATGAACGTTTAAAAAAGCAATTAGACTTTATTCTGGAAGCAGATAAAGTGAAAAATATTATGCGTCAGACCTATCTGGCGGATGGAAAACGCAAGGAAAACGATGCAGAACATTCCTGGCACCTGGCACTTATGGCAGTACTTTTGAAAGAATATGCACCAGAGGAAGTTGATCTTTCCAAAGTCATTCCTATGGTACTGATTCACGATCTGGTAGAGATTGATGCCGGAGATACCTATGCTTATGACGCTGTTGGGGGAGCTACCCAGCATACAAGAGAAGAAGCTGCTGCACAGCGCATTTACGGCCTTCTTCCAGAAGACCAGGGAAAATGGCTTTATGATCTTTGGGAAGAGTTCGAAGCTTATGAAACACCAGAGGCCAAATATGCGCACATGCTGGACAACAGTCAGCCACTTTTTCTGAACAATGCTACAGATGGAATCAGCTGGGTAGAGCATGGCGTGAAGAAAAGTCAGATTTACACACGAAACCGCCGTACTGGTGAGGGAGCACCAAAAATCTGGGAATATATGCAGGAATTGATTGACCAGCATGTAGAAAAAGGACATGTGATCGACGATATGTCCTAAAAAGAATAAGAAGTGTGCTGATCGCGGAAAAAAATTATTCAAACAGGCGCTGTCGGTGCCGTGACGGATAGCTTTGTATAAAAATGAAAAGTGAGGGAAACGTGTGGACGAATTACTGATGGAACGTTATGCTCTTGCAAAAGAAAGAGTATGTGAGATCAAAGAGGAGAAAGCAGTACAGATGCCATATCTGGACTTTTTCCAGAAAACAGCTGCTTTTCTTGAAAAAAATGTGGAAATTATGGATGGCGTTGTATTTTTGGGAGAAGCCAGGGAACCAAGGAAACTTGCAGATGCGGCTGATTTATCTATAGATGAATGGAAAGAACTGAATCGTGATCTGTATGCAGATATCCTTCCGGAAAATTATAGAAACAGCTACGGAAATCCGGTTTATGCCTGTGAAAAGCTTGGGGAATACGGAAAAGACTTTTCTTTCCTGTATGCAGAGCTGCGTGGTATTGTGGTCTATGCCTTTGAAAAGAGGCTGTGGGACATAACTGTGCTTCTGGAGCTGTTTCTGGAAGTTTATGGCGCTTTTGCTCAGGAAGAGGTTCCTACAGAGGAAGAATTGAGGGGGATTTTAAATTCCTATGCAAATGATTACTGCCAGGATATGATAGAGTACCGCACTAGAGAGTGCGTGGACCCGGAGCTGGATTTTGCGGCAAAAATTATTATGAATTCTGATTTTTCAGACCTTCGTTACCTGTATCTGTTTGGAGAATGCATTACAGAGAATGAACTTGGAGTGGCTGCATTTCTTAACGGTCTTTCCCAGGAAGAAATCGATTCCTGCGCAAGAACCTATACAGAGGGCTACCGTTTGGGATTTGTAAATGGACACAAAGACCTGAGCAAAAAGAAAACAGTCAATATCCGCTACAACCTTGGTTTTGAACGTATGGTAAAAGCGGCAATTCTTCAGTTTGAGGAGATGGGGCTGAAGCCAGTTATATATCGCTATCCGACCCATGCGGTAAACAGGCGTGGCTCTTATAGAATTGGCTATACAGGCGCTGTTGCAAACCCGCAGTTTGACTATGATCATCGACAGGACGGGGCACTTTTTTTGGATCAGGATTTTGTGCAGAAGCGCCTTCGTGCCCTGCAGACTTCCTATGAGAAATATAAGGAGCTGGCGTATGTTCACGCTGGTCCAGCCTGCATTGAGGTATTTGGGGAAGCTCCGTTTTCACCGGTGAGTGTAAAAGAGGCATGGCAGTTCAGTGATGTCCAGCAGAAGCTGGAAATTGAGATGCAAAATGAAGCTGGACAGATTACAAACCGCTACATAAAAGGTGATGAGAGAAGCTTTACCATTATTGCATATCCGGTCCCTGAGATCGGCGGTGATTATGAGGAGATTTTCCGCCAGATCGTGAAAATCAACACCCTGGATTACCAGCTTTATCAGAAAATCCAGCAGACCCTTATTGATACTCTGGATACTGCAGAATGGGTATCTGTAAAGGGAAAAGGAGCAAATGAAACAGATCTCAGGATACATCTGCACACTCTTACCGACCCGGCGAAGCAGTCCAATTTCGAGAACTGTGTAGCGGATGTAAATATTCCCGTTGGTGAAGTGTTTACTTCCCCGGTTCTTTCCGGAACAGACGGTCTTCTTCATGTAAGCCAGGTATATCTGGAAGGCCTTCAGTTTCGTGATCTGAAGCTTGAATTTAAAGATGGAAAAATTGCATCCTATTCCTGCGGAAATTTTGAAAATGAAGAAGAGAATAAAAAATATATTGAGGATAATATCCTGTTCCATCATCCAACACTTCCAATGGGTGAATTTGCAATCGGAACGAATACTACGGCTTATGTAGCTGCGAAGAAATACAACATTGCAGATAAGCTGCCTATTCTGATCGCAGAAAAAATGGGACCTCATTTTGCAGTAGGTGATACCTGTTACAGCTGGTCTGAGGATACTGCCGTGTACAATCCGGATGGAAAAGAGATCATTGCAAGAGATAATGAAATCTCCATTTTGAGAAAAGAAGATATAAGCAAGGCGTACTTTGGCTGTCATACAGATATTACCATTCCTTATGATGAATTGGGAAGCATCTGTGTTCCTGGAAAGAATGGGGAGAAAATTTCGATTATTGAGGATGGCAGATTTGTGCTGGCCGGAACGGAAGAATTGAATAAACCTTTTGAGGAATAAAGGAAAGTTTAAAATCTAACAGCAAAATTAATTAGCCCTATAAAATTTTTCTTTGCCTCAATCGTATTGACAGAAAATGTTATTCTTAGTAGAATTTACGCGAATGGTAGTTCTAAATATAACTAAAAGAGGAGAATATTATGCCAAAAGTAGGAATTGTAATGGGCAGTGATTCAGATATGCCGGTAATGAGCAAGGCAGCAGACATTCTGGAGAAACTTGGGATTGATTACGAAATGCGTATCATCTCCGCACACAGAGAGCCGGACGTGTTCTTTGATTATGCGAAGACAGCTGAGGAAAAAGGATTTAAGGTCATCATTGCAGGTGCCGGTATGGCAGCACATTTACCAGGAATGTGCGCAGCGATTTTCCCGATGCCGGTTATCGGAATTCCTATGCACACTACATCACTTGGGGGAAGAGATTCCCTGTATTCCATTGTACAGATGCCATCCGGCATTCCGGTAGCAACTGTTGCAATTAACGGAGGGGCAAATGCTGGTCTTCTTGCAGCGAAGATTCTTGCAACATCCGATCCGGAGCTTCTTGCACGTCTGAAAGCCTACAGCCAGGAGCTGAAAGAGCAGGTCGAAGCCAAGGATGCGAAATTACAGGAAGTGGGACATAAGGCTTATACAAAATAGAATTATACAGCAGGGGCAGAATAACCTTTTCTGCTGATGCAGGTGAAGAATCCTGCGAGGCAGGATCTTTCTATGAAAACCATAATAAACACCATAATAGAAACCATAAAATTCTGGGAGGAAAAAGGCATGGATTACAAGAACGCGGGCGTTGATATTGAGGCAGGATACAAATCAGTAGAATTAATGAAACAGCATATTGCAAAGACTATGAGACCAGAGGTACTTGGAGGAATCGGCGGATTCTCAGGTGCTTTTTCCATGAACAGCTTCAAGGATATGGAAGAGCCTACACTGGTTTCCGGAACTGACGGAGTTGGAACCAAGCTGAAACTGGCATTTATTATGGATAAACATGACACTGTTGGAATCGACTGTGTGGCAATGTGTGTAAACGATATTGCATGTGCAGGCGGAGAACCTCTTTTCTTCCTGGACTACATTGCCTGTGGAAAGAACTATCCAGAGAAGATTGCTGAGATCGTAAAAGGTGTTGCAGAAGGCTGCAGCCAGTCAAGCGCAGCCCTCATCGGCGGCGAAACTGCTGAGATGCCAGGATTTTATCCGGTAGACGAGTATGACCTGGCTGGATTTGCAGTTGGCGTTGTTGATAAAAAAGACCTGATTAGAGGAGAGAATTTAAATACCGGAGATGTGCTGATCGGAATGGCATCCTCAGGCGTACACAGCAATGGTTTTTCTCTTGTCCGCAAAGTGTTTGAGATGACAAAAGAGTCTCTGGACACATATTATGATGAACTTGGAACTACCCTTGGTGAGGCCTTGATCGCACCAACCAAGATTTATGTAAAAGCTCTTAAGAGCATTAAAGATGCAGGGGTTAAGATCCACGCATGCAGCCATATCACAGGCGGCGGTTTCTATGAGAATGTACCTCGTATGCTGAAAGAGGGCACA
>OGPN01002133.1_pt1 | contig 11857 bp, 7 predicted proteins | sample 1552941 | NCBI WGS metagenome assembly OGPN01 (sample SAMEA2580220, study PRJEB22360) | human gut metagenome | biome: human gut; feature: human-associated habitat; material: faeces | place: Denmark | collected 2008/2010
TGATTTCGAATGGGTGAATGCGGTATTCCTAAATTGATGGCTGCCGAACTTTATAAGCCGTTTATTATCCGTAAGCTCATTGAACGTGGTATCGTTAAGACGGTGAAATCTGCAAAGAAGATTGTAGATCGTAAGGAAGCGGTGATCTGGGATATTCTGGAACACGTAATGAAAGGACATCCTGTACTGTTGAACCGTGCTCCGACATTGCACCGTTTGGGTATCCAGGCATTCCAGCCGAAGATGATCGAAGGCAAAGCTATCCAGTTGCACCCGTTGGCATGTACGGCATTCAACGCCGACTTTGACGGTGACCAGATGGCTGTTCACTTGCCTTTGAGTAACGAAGCAATTCTTGAAGCTCAGATGTTGATGCTTCAGTCACATAATATCCTGAATCCGGCAAATGGTGCGCCTATTACTGTGCCTGCACAGGATATGGTTCTTGGTTTGTATTATATTACCAAGTTGCGTGCCGGTGCTAAGGGAGAAGGACTTACATTCTACGGACCGGAAGAAGCATTAATTGCTTATAATGAAGGTAAGGTAGATATTCATGCTCCGGTAAAGGTTATCGTGAAAGACGTTGATGAAAATGGTAACATTGTTGACGTTATGCGTGAAACCTCTGTAGGACGTGTGATTGTTAATGAAATTGTTCCTCCTGAAGCAGGTTATATCAATACGATTATTTCTAAGAAATCTCTTCGTGATATCATTAGTGATGTAATCAAGGTTTGTGGTGTGGCTAAAGCTGCAGACTTCTTGGATGGAATCAAGAACTTAGGTTACCAAATGGCCTTTAAGGGTGGTTTGTCATTCAACTTGGGTGATATTATTATCCCGAAAGAAAAAGAGACATTGGTACAAAAAGGTTACGACGAAGTTGAACAAGTCGTAAATAACTATAATATGGGGTTCATTACCAACAACGAACGTTATAATCAGGTAATTGATATCTGGACACATGTGAACTCTGAGTTGTCTAACATCTTGATGAAAACTATTTCTTCGGATGACCAAGGATTTAACTCTGTATACATGATGCTGGATTCGGGTGCCCGTGGTTCTAAAGAACAGATTCGTCAGTTGTCCGGTATGCGTGGTTTGATGGCTAAGCCCCAGAAAGCTGGTGCTGAAGGTGGTCAGATTATTGAAAACCCGATCTTGTCAAACTTTAAAGAGGGACTTTCTGTGTTGGAGTACTTTATCTCTACTCACGGTGCCCGTAAAGGTTTGGCGGATACCGCTTTGAAGACTGCCGATGCCGGATATTTGACTCGTCGTCTGGTAGACGTTTCTCACGACGTGATCATCACAGAAGAAGACTGCGGTACACTTCGTGGATTGGTTTGTACAGACTTGAAGAATAACGATGAAGTAATCGCTACCCTGTATGAACGCATCTTAGGTCGTGTTTCTGTACATGATATTATTCATCCTACTACAGGCGAATTGCTTGTTGCCGGTGGTGAAGAAATCACAGAAGAAGTTGCTAAGAAGATTCAGGATTCTCCGATTGAAAGCGTTGAAATCCGTTCTGTATTGACTTGTGAAGCGAAGAAGGGTGTTTGTGCTAAGTGTTACGGACGTAACCTGGCAACAAGCCGCATGGTTCAGAAGGGTGAGGCTGTCGGTGTAATTGCTGCTCAGTCAATCGGTGAGCCGGGTACACAGCTTACAATGAGAACATTCCATACCGGCGGTGTTGCATCTGCCGAAGATATCACACAGGGTCTTCCGAGAGTTGAAGAGCTTTTCGAGGCTCGTAAACCAAAGAGCCTTGCAATCATCAGTGAAATCGACGGTGATGTTCGTTTTGAAGAAATCAAAAACGCAAAGCACGCTGTTATCTTTAACAAGGAAACAGGCGAAGAAAGAGCTTACCTCATTCCTTTCGGTTTCCGTGTAAAGGTATTTGACGGCGACCACATCAAAAAGGGTGACAAGATTACCGACGGTGCTGTTAATCCGCACGATATACTTGATATTCTCGGACCCGAGGCAGTCATGAACTACCTTATTTCGGAAGTACAGAGTACCTACCGTTTACAGGGTGTTGAAATCAACGATAAGCACATTGAGGTTATCGTTCGTCAGATGATGCGTAAGGTTAAGGTTGAGGACGCAGGCGACACAGGCTTTATGTCAGGTCAGACCTACGACAAGAACGAAGTTCTTTACGAGAATGAGCAGATTAAAAAGCGTATTGCCAACGGCGAAGAAGGTCTTCGTGAGGCAACATTCACTCAGCTCCTCCTCGGTATCACAAAGGCCGCTCTTGCAACAGACAGCTTCCTTTCAGCCGCATCATTCCAGGAAACAACAAGAGTTCTTACAGATGCCGCTATCAAGGGTAAGGTTGATCCGCTCGTTGGTCTTAAAGAGAATGTTATCCTCGGTAAGATTATCCCTGCAGGTACAGGTATGCAGAGATATGCAGATGTTCAGCTTGAGAGTAATTCTGAGGCGGAAATCGTTGAGAATGACGATACAGACGATGTTATCGTTGCTCTTGAAGACGATGAAATTATGGACTTCTGATTTAACTGAAAACATATAATGTATAAAAAACCACGGTATGTGCCAAATGGTACATACCGTGTATTTTTTTGTTTGCAAACTGTCTGCCCGACCGCAATTTTCAATTTTCCATTTTCAACTTTCAATTTAAAAAAACTTCTGCTCGGGCATCTACGCTCTCACCTTAAAACGACTGTCTTCACGAACCGAGAACGGTGGCTCGCCGTCCATTTTCAATTTTAATTAATTCCCACAACTATTTTCTGAATTTTCGTGGCATCGGCAACCGTGATATCTCCGTCACCGTCACAATCGGCATTGCAAAGCTGTGTGTTGTCAAGCTGTTCAAGCTTTACTATATACTTCTGAACAATGGTTGCGTCCTTAACGGTAATATCTCCGTCAAGGTCAACATCGCCGTTCAAAATCTTATCATTTTTGAGTGCAACAGCTTTGATAACAAATGTACCGCCGAGCGTATCATCTCTCTCAGTTTTGTACCAGTCGAGCAGTTCACATGTTGTGCCGTCATATTTAATGTAGCTGTTACCGTAAGATGAATCATTGAGGAATGTCATTTTCGTTGCACTTGTAAGCCATTCACCTACACCAAGCTGACTTGATTCCTCTGAATTTGTTTTGATTCTCACACCGACTGCACCTCTTCCGAGCGGTGCAACAAATCCGTTTGCATCAACAGACTGATAACCGCTGTATGCAACCTTGCCCGATGCAACAGACTTCCATTCGCTCTCATCATTTGAGGGAACACCGTCTCTTACGGGAATGTAGTAAATCTCATAATCCGCACCGTTGCTCTTTGTTTCAAAAAGCACCTTATCAAGTGTACGGCTGTTTTCGCCAAAATCAAAACAATTGATGAATGTAATCTCGTTGCTGTCAACATAATTAAAGCTGTATGTAGCACCGTAGCGTTCATCCTGCAACAATGTCATATCGTCGGTAATCTCCGTCACCTCGTCAATTGTGAAATTCGGGGAATACTTTTCGCCGAAAATGTACTTATCCTCATATGAAAGCCAGAAATAACCGCCCATTGTGTTGTTATCGCCCCAGCTGTTGCGCACAAGCCATGCTCCGTTGTTCTGCGGAAACACACCTGTTCCGTTAGAAAATCTGTACCTGCTGAGATTATCGTTCCAACCCACAATGCTGATTGTGTGACCGACATAGTCGCCGTCATATGACTGCGGCATAAAGTAGGTTGTGCCTGCATTGTTAAAGCACTTGTTTGATGTGGCATATGACGCTGTCACCGAGCCGTTGTCGATAATTGCCTGCTTGATTTCGTTTGAATCAGCGCCGTCAAGATAACGCAGTTTTGTTGTGCCGTATTTAGTCTTGTCGGCTGGCATATCATCGCCGTGAATATTTTTTGAAAAATCAATCTTACCGACATCGGCAGTCTCTGCACCGCCCTGCCATGAGGTGAGATAGCCGGGATAAATATTTGTAAATCCGCCGTCACGGTATTTTCTCTGCCAGCCCTTGCCGTTTGTCTGGGTTGTGGAGCTTGCGTTTGCGTGGTCATGTGACATCTCGGTAACGGGATAGCCAAGCTTCAAAAGCTTTGTTTCAAAGCCTTCTGTGCCTGCAACCGCCCAACAATCGTTATACTGCTGAGCCTTGATAGGTGTTACAAAGCCGAGATTTTTTGAGCTGAAATTACTCGGAAGTCCGTTTTCGTCAACAAGCGAATAGCCGATTGCGGAATATGCAGACGGAAAAGACGAATCCGAAGATTGTGCATTCTTCGTGACCGACTCAAAACCGTCATCAATTTCAGCCGCATTTACGCTTGCAATGCCGACCGAAATCATACACACCGCAGAAACCACTGCGGTAAATTTTTCAACAAATTTTTTGTTCATAAAATCACCTGTATATAATGTAAAGTTGTGTGTTTGTTTTAGAATTATAATCTGTCTCTTTTCTTCATAATAAAGAATTTAAATCTGAGCAATTTCCGCTTTGCTTTATAACGCTTTATAACAAAGAATTTAATTTTGCTTAGCTTTATAACAAAAAATTTAAATCTGAACAAATTCCGCTTTGCTTGCAAGGAGCGGAATTTGTGATAGATTGCAATCTACGCAGAGGAGCGTCAGCTCCTTAGAAATTCAGTGTCAACTGAATTTCGGGAGTATCTACTGCCTTTTAGGCAGTAGATACCTGCGTTAAGATTATAACAAAACAAAATAGTCTTGTAAATAGAATACATAATATAAAATTGCACAATAATAACAATATACAAACAAATTTGCGAAACGGGGGATTATTTTGCAGTTCAGAACCGACCTTGCAATTGAGGCAAGAGAAATTGCAGGAGAAAACACAGGCGGTATTGAATTCAAAAAATACAGTGAAAACGGTCTTGAAATTTCACGGCTGATTGTAAAGAACCAAAAGGCAAGACAGGCACTCGGCAAGGAAATCGGCACATACATTACAATTGAGTTGCCGTCACTCACCGACAATTTTACCGAAACCGACAAACGGCTTGAAACCGTCGGCAATGAAATCAAACGGCTGTTGCCCGTAAACGGACTTGTGCTTGTTGCAGGACTCGGCAACATGGAAATCACTCCCGACTCACTCGGACCGAAAACAAGCCGACGAGTGCTTGCCACCCGTCACATAGGCGGAGAAATTGCCCGTTCAACGGGACTTGACCGACTTCGCCCCGTTGCCGTAATGCAGACGGGAGTCACGGGACAGACGGGCATTGAAACAGGCGAATACATTCTCAGCATTGTACGGCGGATAAGACCGACAGCCGTTGTTGCAATTGACGCACTCGCCTCACGCAGAACCGAAAGGCTCGGCTGTACACTTCAGATAAGCGACACGGGAATCTCACCAGGTGCGGGGGTGGGCAATCACCGAACCAAAATCACAAAGGAAACAATCGGAGTTCCTGTTATTGCAATCGGAGTGCCGACCGTTGTTGACGCACAAACACTTGCGGTTGACATTCTCGGCAATGACTGCAACCGAAAAACGCAGAAAATGCTTATGCCGCAGGGCAGACAGCTTGTAGTCATTCCAAGAGAAATTGACCTGCTCACGGAAAGAGCCTCAAGGCTCATAGCCTTTGCACTCAACGGAGCGCTGCAAAATGAATTCGATTTGCCCGACCTCATCTCGTTAATGTAAATTCACGCATATTTACACATATTCACCTAAGGCACGGCATATATTTATTGCAGAAACCGATAGCCAACATATGTACGGATTGCAGGTGATTTTGTGAAAAGTGAAGGAACATCAAAAAAGAAACTGAAAAAAGCCTTAAAAACAAGCACAGCCGTTGTACTGTTGACAACGGCTGTTTTAAGCGTTATATACAGACTGCCTCTCTGCTTTGAATCACAGAATCCTGCGGCACTCGCCGCTGCCGCTTTTACTCTCACAAACGGAGAATACAAGCTTGAAAATTCAAAGGCGGAAAAGCCGACAGCTTCCGACCAAAAGCCTACAGAATCAGCCGACACAGAACCCACAGTCCAAAAAAATCACAAGCGTGACAAAAGCACCTATTACGATTCCTACGGCAACCATGACGGCGAGAACAAATACACAGTTGAGGAACGCACCATAGGCGACACGGGAACTCAGGTTGACAACTGCTTTGTCAAAAACAAAACGGGGCTGTCACTTGACTTTGACGGACTTCTTTCGGCAAAACTGCCGTTTTCAATTGACAAGGGCATAAACTCACCGCAGGTTCTTATCTACCACACCCACACAAGCGAGGCATATCTTGACGAAGATGTTGACTTTTTCTATGACAGCTTTTATTCACGCACAAACAACAACGATTTCAATGTTGTGGCAGTCGGAGATGCACTCACCGAACAGCTCAACAAGCGTGGAATAAAAACGGTTCATGACACGACAATTCACGATGAATCCTACAACGGTTCGTATGACCGTAGTGTTGACACAGTGTATAAAAATCTTGAAAAATATCCCGATATCAAGGTTGTTATCGACCTGCACCGTGATGCAATCGGAACGGATGAAAACAAGGTTAAGCCCGTGTTTACATACAACGGCAAAAAGGGTGCGCAGATTATGATTCTTGCGGGATGTGACACAGACGGTGAACGGGGTTTTGACTGCTGGGAGGAAAATTTAAACTTTGCCCTGAAAATTCAGGACAAAGCTGAAACCCTCTATCCCGATATGACCAGACCGCTGAATTTTGACTACTTTGCATACAATGAATATGTCTGCAACGGTTCGCTGTTAATAGAAGTCGGCACAGAATCAAATTCCATTGACGAGGCAACCTACTCAGGCAGTCTGTTAGGAAACGCAATTGCAGATGTGCTTTTAAATTGACGGCGAGCCGTCTTTCCCAGTTCGTGAAGACAGTTCGTAAATATTAAAAACATATTATGCCCGAGCGTAGTATTGTAATTATTCGCACAATTCCGCATATAAAAAACAGTCGGGAAGACAAATGTTTGCATTTTGCAAACTGTCTTCCCGATCTTTATTATAATCTTTTCAATTTACTTACGATTTTTTCCACGCTGACGGGGCGAACAGCAACATCAACGGGAACAATTCGAGTCTGCCTGCTAACATATCGAAAATCAAAATAATTTTTGACAAAATACTGAATTCCGAATAGTTGCCGACAGGGCCAACCATTCCAAGACCCGGACCTGTGTTGTTGATATTTGCGGCAACAGCCGTGAAACTCGTCACAAAATCCGTCCGGTCAAGCGAAAGCACAAGCCAGCTTAACGCAAAGATTCCGATGTACAGCACAAGGAAAATTGAAGTTGACCTCATAACGTTGTGGTCAATCGCCTTGCCGTCCATTTTAACGGTCTTAACATTTCTCGGATGAATGAGGAGTGAAAACTCCTTTCGTGTTTCCTTAAAGAGCAAAATAACTCTTGAAACCTTAAAACCGCCGCCTGTACTGCCTGCCATTGCACCGATAAATGTGATAATCATAATCACAGTTTTTGAAAATTCAGGCCAGTTATTGACATCCGTTAAACCAAAACCTGTTGTCGTGATAATTGACGAAACATAGAAAAAGCTCTGGTGAACCGCATCATACGCACTCGGATAAAGTGACCTGATGTTAAACGCAATCAAGGCTGTTGACAGCACGATAATTCCGAAATAAACCCACAGCTCCTGAATGCGGAAAGCCTGCTTAAACTTCTTCGCAAGAATGAGGATATACACGGAAAAGTTAATTCCGAACAGCATCATAAATACAGCAATAACGGTTTGCAGATAATTGCTGTATGAAGCGATACCTGCGTTGGTAACACCGAAACCGCCCGTACCTGCCGTTGCAAAGCTTATGTTAAGTGCGTCAAAAACAGGCATTTTGCCTACAATCAGAAATATAAATTCAAGTGCAGTCAAGCCGAAATAAATTCCGTAGAGCATCATTGCGTAATTTCTCATTTTCGGAACAGCCTTGCCCACAATCGGACCGGGGCTCTCGGCTTTCATAAGGAAAATATTCTGCTGACCGCCGAGCTTCGGGATAATCGCAAGCAAGAACACGATTACGCCCATACCGCCCAACCAATGGAGAAAGCTTCGCCACATAAGCATTCCGTGGCTCAATGCCTCAACATCGGTAAGTATAGTTGAACCTGTTGTTGTAAAGCCCGACACGGTTTCGTAAAAAGCGTCAATAAAACTCGGAATCTCACCGCTCAGCCAGAACGGAAAACATCCTACAAAAGACATAAGAATCCAGCTTAACGCAGTAGCCGCAAAGCCTGCCTTCTGATAAAGCACGGGATTTTTCGGCTTTTTTACTTTTACGGCAAGCAAGCCCAAAAGTGCCGACAAAGCACCTACTCCAAGAAAATAAAGTCCCTCGTGTTCGCCGTATATAAATGAAGTAACGGTTGCAATCTGCATAGCCGCACCCTCGACAATAAGAACCCAGCCGAGGATATACACAATTAATCGTTTATTCATTATGCTCCCCTCAACGCTTTACAATATCTTCAAGCTTGCTAAGACCTTTTTGCATGGTAAGCACAATTACCGTGTCCTCAGGTTTAATCACATCCGTACCTTGCGGAAGAATAATTTTTCCGTCTCTGTTAATGCAGATAATCTGAAGATTAGCCTTCAGATTAAGGCTCATAATCGGAACATTCGTAACCCTTGATTCCGCATTAACCTTGAATTCAAGAGCCTCAACCTTGTCATCGTTAAGGCGGTAAAGCGATTCAACATTGCTGTCGCCCGTATTCTGCATCGCTCTGATATATCTTGCAATATATTCGCCTGTAAGGCTCTTTGGATGAATAATACATTCAAAATTCTGATCATGCAAAAGCGGATCAAATGATGCATTATTTACCTTAGTAATCAATTTTGCCTTTGTAATGCCCTTTAGGTACATCGTTATGATAATATTTTCTTCGTCATAATCCATAAGAGCGGCAATGCCGGGAAGTTCCTTGCCCTCAAGGAATTCAAGAGAAGCGCCGCCGCCTGTGGAGATGTGGCTCATTTTATCGCTGAAGCCAAGCTTTGTTACCGCTGCAACGGAATCGCCGCCGCCAACGATTGAGATTGCGCCTGAATCTGCAACAGCCTTTGCAACCGCGATAGTGCCTGCCGCAAAGTTATCCCATTCCGAAACGCCCATGGGGCCGTTCCAAATAACGGTGCCTGCGCCCTTAATTGCATCTGCAAAAAGGACCTGAGTTTTGGGGCCGATATCAAGACCCATCCAGCCATCGGGAATTTCATCGCTGTTTACAACCATAGCCTCTGTGTTTTCATCATATTCCTTGCCGACCTTGTTATCAACGGGAATAAGGAATTTAACGCCCTTAGCCTCTGCATCCTTCATCATTTGGCATGCATTTTCAACCTGATCCTCTTCAAGAAGAGATGTGCCGATGTGGTGGCCGAGAGCTTTCATAAAGGTGTAAGCCATACCGCCGCCGACGATAAGTGTGTCGCACTTATCGAGAAGATTTGTGATTACGCCGATTTTATCGGAAACCTTTGCGCCGCCGAGAATTGCAACGAGGGGACGCTTGGGATCGGAAAGCGCGCCGCCCATAAAGGTGATTTCCTTTTGAATAAGATAGCCGCAAACAGCGGGAAGATAAGCCGCAACGCCCGTGGTGGAGCAATGTGCTCTGTGTGCGGTGCCGAAAGCATCGTTTACGAAAACATCTGCAAGAGAAGCAAGCTCTTTGGAGAAATTCTCCTCATTCTTTGTTTCTTCTTTTCTGTAGCGAACATTTTCGAGAAGCATAACTTCGCCGTCTTTAAGCTCTGCAGCCATTTTCTTTGCATTTTCGCCTACAACGGTTTCATCCTCTGCAAGCTTAACATCCTGACCGAGATATTCGGTGAGCCTTTTAGCTACGGGAGCAAGGCTGAATTCGGGCTTATATTCGCCCTTCGGTCTGCCGAGATGAGAGCAAAGGATAACCTTTGCGCCCTGTGCGATAAGATATTTAATTGTCGGAAGAGCGGCAACAATTCTTTTATCGTTTGTGATTTCGCCGTCCTTAAGCGGAACATTGAAATCGCAGCGAACAAGAACCTTTTTGCCTGCCACATCGATATCTTCGATTGTTTTTTTGTTCAAAGCATTCATTATGATTACCTCTCATTTAATATTATAAGAAAAGTGTTCTTATTTTCCACGAATTTATTATAAATTAGTTAATCACTAAAATCAATACATATTTTTCAACAGATATGGGCAACATATTTGTTATATTTTTGTCAATCTTAATCAAAACCAAAGCGCCTTGGGCAAAAAAGCCGAAGGCGCAGCGATTAAAGCGCTATATTCGCCTGCATAAAACAAGCAAGGGCCTCACCCTTAAACGGCGCAAGCCAAGCCCTGATATATGCATTTGAAAAGGTTAAATCAAGCGGGATTATTCCGAGAAAATCAAAAGCACAGGAGCTTTCGTAAATATCGCCCGCCGGAACAGAAACCGCAAAAACGGGAATGTTTTTTTCCTTGCAGGCGGCACAGAATTTCTGAAAATCCAAGCTTGCGGTGTTTAAAGTTCCGCTGTGATAAGGGCGCAGAATAACCGCTTTTTTTTCGCTTACATTAAAATTATAATCACACCCCGGAACACACTGCATGGCAAGCACACCAGACCGCTGCGAAAATTCAACTCCGTCTATTCCGAAATCCGCAAGCGAAGCTGCTTTTGCGCTGCATTCTTTGCATGCAAAAGCATCGTTTTTACTTTTTTCCGACGCTTTTTTTTTGCCGAAACTTTCATTATTATCTGATGCAAAATAACCTTTTTCGGCAAGAAACGCACTCCCCTCGGGATAGGTTAAAAGGTGCGCCGCATCAAGAATTCCGGCGCATTCATCGCCGATGTTTTTATAGGAAACACGCACGCCGCGGGAATTATTATTTTTAAGAAAATCAACGGCTGCCTCGAAATTGGCAAAGCCGTTTGACCGTGAATCGGAAAGAGGATAATTTGCGCTCACGAGCACGGCGCAGGCTTTTGTGCCCGCAAGGGCATAGGAAAGCGCAGCGGCGGAAAACTGCAAGGTATCCGTGCCATGGCAAACAATGATTTTTTCGCCGCCGTTTTCGGCAATACCGCACACGCAGCGAACAAGCGAATTGAGATTTTCGGCACACAAATTTTCGCTTAGAGCAAAGTAAGGCGCGGCGGTTTCAAACGAAACATCATTGCCGTGAAGCGCAATATAATTTTCAAGAAGCACGGATTTTGAAGAATCCGCAGGCGAAATAACCCCGCCGGAAACGGAGCTGCCTATTGTGCCGCCCGTGAAAACAACATAAATTTTCATTGCGCCCTCCTAAATAATTTGCACTGTAATTATGCCCGATTTAAGCCGCTTTAAGCAATAGGAAGCCTGAGCGGCCGCATTCCCACTGCCGCTTTTTCGCTTGCCTGCGGCAAAAGAGCAAAGAAAAAAACCGCACTGAAAAATCAGTACGGTTTATTTGGTGACCCGGACGAGAATCGAACTCGTGTTACCGCCGTGAAAGGGCGATGTCTTAACCGCTTGACCAAGGAGCCAGATTTAAGATATAAATATGCACGTAGTATGAACATACCGCGTGCTAACTCCCCGAGTTGGGCTCGAACCAACAACCCTTCGGTTAACAGCCGAATGCTCTACCATTGAGCTATCGAGGATTATTTAATTGAAGATATTTGATATACCTTCAAAACCGCATACACTACACATCTATCATTCCATTTTTTGTGAACACAACCAATTAGGTCAAGCCCTCGACCGATTAGTAACAGTCAGCTCCATGCCTTACGGCACTTCC
>OGPN01002147.1_pt1 | contig 11825 bp, 10 predicted proteins | sample 1552941 | NCBI WGS metagenome assembly OGPN01 (sample SAMEA2580220, study PRJEB22360) | human gut metagenome | biome: human gut; feature: human-associated habitat; material: faeces | place: Denmark | collected 2008/2010
TGTGGATCGGAGCGTTCGAGCGTTTGTACGGAGCGGGCATTCATCGTTTGGGTGCTATCCATAGAGGTTTCAGCTCATACGACAAGAAGATCTACCGTAACCTTCCGTTGTGGCATATTCCTATCGAGCTTCGCCGCCGTATGCCGGACCTGCCTATTTTCTGTGATCCTAGTCACATTGGTGGTAAGCGTGAGCTGGTAGCCCCACTTTGCCAGCAAGCGATGGACTTGAGTTTCAACGGATTGATCGTAGAGTCTCACTGTAACCCGGATTGCGCATGGAGCGACGCTTCCCAGCAAATCACCCCGGATGTATTGGACTACGTATTGAACCTATTGGTGATCCGTGACGTAAACCAGACTACCGAGAACCTGACCGCTCTTCGCCGCCAGATCGATGGTATCGACGAGCAATTATTGGAGCTTTTAGCTAAACGTATGCGTATCTCCAAGGAGATCGGCGTTTATAAGAAAGAGCACAATATGCCGATCTTGCAGTCTCCCCGCTACAGCGAGATCTTAGAGAAGCGCTCCAGCATGGGTGAGCAAATGGACCTGAGCCCGGACTTTGTAAAGGAGATCTTGAAGGAGATCCATGAGGAATCCGTGCGCCAGCAAATGATTATCATGAACGAACAATAATTTATAAGATGAAAATATTGATTTTAGGCGCAGGAAAGATGGGTTCTTTCTTCACCGACCTGCTTAGTTTTGATCATGAGGTAGCCGTATTGGAGAAAGATCCGAAACGTATGCGTTTTATCTATAACGCCCTTCGCCTACAAAGCCCGGAAGAGGTTAAGGATTTCAATCCCGAGTTGGTCATCAACTGCGTGACGTTAAGTTACACGATAGAGGCTTTCAAGGCCGTGATGCCTTACTTGCAACCGTATTGTATCATTTCCGATATCGCTTCCGTGAAGACTTATTTGAAGGAGTTTTATGAGACATGCGGTTTCCCGTATGTTTCCACTCACCCGATGTTCGGACCGACATTCGCCAATCTGGGGCAACTGGAGAAAGAGAATACGATTATTATCTCCGAGGGCGATCATCTGGGCAAGATATTCTTCAAGGATATTTATTCCAGCCTCCGCCTGCATATCTGCGAATACACGTTCGAGGAGCACGATAAAGTGGTAGCCTACTCACTAGGTATCCCTTTCGCCTCCACTATGGTATTTGCCGCTACGATGAAGCATCAGGACGCTCCCGGTACTACTTTCAAACGCCACATGAAGATAGCCAAAGGAGTATTGAACGAAGACGACTACCTGTTGCAGGAAATTTTATTCAATCCCCGCACCCCTGCACAGGTAGAAGGTATCCGTACAGAATTAAATGAGCTGTTGGATATCATCAACAAGAAAGATGCTGCGGGGATGCGTGCCTATCTTAGCAAGATTCGAGAAAAGATTAAATAACGCATCAGTATAACATAGAAGAGGATGTCAAAGCTTCAACAAGACTTTTGGCATCCTCTTTTTTATTTTATCCATAAAGATGGCTTATCAACATACGACACAACAGCCACACCATCAGATGCTCTGCCGCATAACACCAACCAGACAGGATTGGGTGCCGGACCGAAATGAATCTCCCTCAACGGTGCATCACACGCAGGGCATTTCAACGGCAAACGTTTCTTTATTTCTCCCATATCATTTCAGTTTTTTCACAAATGTACTGACAGAAGCTATCAAAGCATTGTTCACCGGCAGAGAAGGATTCCCATAAGTAAGCATCTGCTGCTGTACGGCCTTTGATTCACAATCTTTCAGCACATGGTTCATCTTATCAATCAAAAGCAGTTCGGCAGCCGGGCAACCCTTTTTCAGAAGTTCGGCATCCTCCACCGAAACCTGAATATCATTTTTACCCTGAACAATGAGGACCGGCACTTTGACGGAAGCAATCACCGTCCGGGGATTATACTTGAACCAGGAAATCAAATAAGGCTGGACAGAAGCCCGATACAATGATTGCAGATAAGCCGGCACGTCACTCACTTCCTTGCCGTTTTTCAAAGACCCGTTAATGGATGCCACCTCTTTCCGCACCGCTTCCGGATTCTGTTGAGCGGTCACTTGCGCCTCTATAATCTCGTAGGCAGGACGCCCCGCACCGGCAACCGAGATATAGCCTTTCACCTTCGGCCGGTTCTGACAGGCCAGCATTCCAATCAGCGCCCCTTCGCTATGTCCTGCCACCGTGATTGTCGTAAAACGTTTCTCTTTCGCCAGGTAATCAATCCAGCCCGTCACATCATTCACATAATCTTCAAAACGAAGTTTCGATTCCTCCTTACCTGCCGACGCACTGGTTCCTATCCCCCGCTTGTCAAAGCGCAAGGAAGCGATGCCGTTTGCCGCCAAGCCTTCTGCCAGGAACTTCAACGAATTATTCCTCAAATTGCCAATGGCTGAATTACCATCCATATCCGTAGGTCCGGAGCCGGCTATAATAAGCACCACCGGACAGGTTTTCACCCCACCGGGCAAAAGCAGTTTTCCTTTGATTTGTCCTTCCTTGGTGTTCAACACCACATTTTCTTCCAAAGGAAGCACTTGTGCCCGACAACAAAGACCGCACAGGAAAAATAAACCGGCTAAAATAAAATTCAAATGTTTCATCTATTACGTATTTTAAGATTATCCATTTAACAAATATAGTGATTGTATTGAATAAAGCGAATCAATATTTGAATGTTGTTAAGCATCAGTTTTATTTTATTCAATACTATTTCATTTTATCTTCAACATGGATAGAATCAACTAGTTTTGCCACTAAAAAAGAACCGTTACACACGCCTACTTTTGCTGGGAAAGAAATAAATCTGCAACTAATTTCAAAAAAGGATTTTTTATCATTTCCCTTTTCTTATTCATCCAAACAAACTATCTTTGCCATGTTTTGTTCCGCGTACCTCCGACTGATGCGAGGAAGCGGATGAAAAGGGAATCAGGTGCAAGTCCTGAACAGTCCCGCTGCTGTAAGCTCCATCTACCCCTATAAGGGGATAGGTTTATTTATCCACTCACGCCACTGCCTGTATATATAATTAAGGTGGGAAGGCAAGTAAACAGGAGTAAGTCAGAAGACCTGCAAAACGTAAAGTCATCGACCGTCGCTTTCGAGGAAAGAGCAGCGGTAAGAATGCGGTATTTATTCATTAATATGTTTTTTTAAATGAAAGGAAATAACCAGGCTTATAAGCTATGGCTTTGTCTGCTTTGCAGCTTTATCCTATTGCCGCTTGAAATACAGGCACAGGAGAAAGGAGATTCCATTACCGGGAAAGTGCATAAAATAGACGAAGTTACGGTTACGGCTGAACGTACCAAGCAACAGGTTAAAAGTAGCAGTCCCTTCCAACAACTCGACAAGAAGCAATTGCAACAACAAGGCATTACGGATATTGCTGATGCTTTACGTCGCTTCTCAGGAGTCAACATAAAGGATTATGGGGGTGCAGGAGGAATGAAAACTATCTCCGTCCGGAGTTTAGGAGCCAAACATACAGCCGTAGTTTATGACGGGGTTACACTCAGTGATTGTCAAAGCGGACAAATAGACTTGTCTCGTTTCTCTATTGACAATATCCAGCAAATTTCACTGACCATTGGGGACAATGAAGATATTTTTGTACCGGCACGTACAGTTGCTTCTGCTGCCGCCTTAAAATTACAAAGCATATCCCCGGATTTTTCAAACAAAAAAAATCACTTGACGGGACAGATAAAGACAGGTTCTTTCGGGATGATTAATCCCCTTATCCGCTACGAACAAAAGTTTAACGAAAAGATTTCAGCATCTACCACTGGTGAATTTATGAGGGCAGATAACCTATATCCTTTCACTTTAGTCAACGGAGATTATGTTTCCAAAGAAAAACGCTATAACAACAACATTCAAACCTACAGAGGAGAACTGAATCTTTACATCAGCCCTAATAACAGAAGCACACTGAACGGAAAGATTTATTATTACGATACAAATCAGCAATTACCCGGTGCAGTCATTCTTTACAACGCGAAAAGCCGTGAGAAGTTACGCGAACGAAATTTCTTTTCACAAGTACATTACCGTACTTATTGGGAAAATAATCTTTCTTTGTTAATCAATGGGAAATTTAACTGGAGCCAATCTCATTACCACGATGAAGGAGGAAAATACCCCGGAGGAGAATTAAACGACCGTTATTTCCAACGAGAATACTATACATCAGGAGCATTACTATATACTCCGACTAGTCACTGGAGCATGGTTTATGCGGCAGATTACATATATAATAACCTAAATGCCAATACTCCTAACAATACAAGCCCTTACCGGCATTCTATATTACAAACAGCAACTCTCCGATATCAAACTGATAACATAACAGCTGTTGCCATACTACTCGGATCGATATATCTTAATGGTGCAAAAGAAGGAAACGGAGCTGAGAACCGGCGAAAATTATCCCCTTCCTTCTCTTTTTCATGGAAACCTTGTACAGACGGACAGCTATACCTTCGGGCTTCCTATAAAGACATATTCAGAGTGGCTACTTTTTCTGAAAACTACTTTGACCGGATGGGTAGCCGTGACCTTCGTCCCGAAAAGGCTCAACAATATAATATAGGTATCACTTACCAGAACAACTTTACAAGCTGGCTACCAGCAATCAGTCTGACATTGGATGGGTATTATAATAAGGTAAAAGATAAAATTGTGGCAATGCCCTATAATATGTTTATCTGGAATATGGTAAATTTAGGCAAAGTAGAAATTTGGGGAGTAGATGCCAATATAAACACCACTTTCCAACTGGCAAAACATTATTCCTTACTATTGACCGGAAACTATACCTATCAATATGCAGTAGATAAAACAGACCCGGAAGTCGTATATTACAAACATCAGATTGCATATACCCCACGTCATAGCGCAGGTGCTTCTTTAGCCTTGGAAAATCCTTTCATAAATGCTTCTCTTCATGCTACGGGTGTGAGCAAACGGTATATTGCATCCGAAAATCGTCCAAGTAATGAAATGGATGGATATATAGAATACGGCCTTTCATTATACCGCAGCTTCAAGATAAAGAAGTTTACATACAATCTTCGGGGAGATATTATTAATTTGGGAAATAAACAATATGACATAGTGAAAAGCTACCCGATGCCGGGTAGAAGCTATAAACTAACTTGCAGTATTCATTTTTAAAAATTATATAAGTATGAAATTCAAACATTTATTTTTTGCAGCAGCCTTATTTAGTATAGCCCCGCTGTTCTGTGCTTGTAACGATGATGACAATGAGATCGAAGTTCCTAGAGATCCGGAAGAAGACCCTTCTTCACAACCCGACACGACTCCCGAAGTAACTTCGCCAACCGAGGCAACAGGCTTGTACGTTATTAATGCAGGTAATCTTAGCAACAATGTTAATGGAACACTTTCTTTTATTAACTTTGAAAAAGGAACAGCAAGCAACAATGTATTTTTTGACATAAACAAAAGAAGTTTGGGAAGTACCCCTCAAGATGCAATAGTGTACGGTTCGAAAATGTATATTGCCATATATGGTTCAAATATTATAGAAATAGTAGACAAAAATACAGCTAAATCCATCAAACAGATTGTTCCGACATCCACTCAAGGGGAAGGTCCACGTGATATTATAGCTGCTAATGGAAAAGTATATGTTTCTATGTATGATGGATATGTTTCTCGTATCGACACTCTTAGCCTAACTATTGATGCTACATTAAAAGTTGGTCCAAATCCAGAAGAGATGACAGTGGGCAACGGCTACCTGTATGTTGCTAACTCAGACGGAATGAATTATGGTGCAGATTATGCAAATGGAAAAAGTGTTTCTAAAATAGGCCTAAAGACATTTACAGAAGCAAAAAGAATACCCGTAGGACTAAATCCCACTAAAATTTGTTCTACTACGGAAGGAAACGTATATGTCTTAGCAATGGGTAATTATAATGACATATCAGCTAAAGTACAAAAAATTGACAATATGAATATTGTTACAGATGTAACGGAAGCAACATTAATGACTGTAAAAGATAATACCCTTTACCTTATCAATGCTCCTTATGGCGCAACGGCAAATACTTATTTCAGTATAGATACAAAAACAGGAAATGAAACAAAAAATTTAATAGATCAACCTGTTGATAGCCCTTGTGGCATCGCAGTCAATCCATTTACCGGAAACATTTATATCAGTTCTTACAATATGGTTGGAGGATGGCCAAGTTATACCACTGATGGCTATGTAAACGAATATTCGGCAAACGGCAAATTTACAAACAAATACAATGTAGGGGTAGGTCCATGCGGATTAACCTTCTTACTGAAATAATAAAATATGGTTTTGCTTCTCTTCACTTTTGATGAAGGAAGCAAAACTACAATTATTTCCCTCATAAATTAAATAATCTCATAAAACTTTCCTCACTTTTTTACCGTACTTTTGTACAGGATTCACAAACAAACCTAGAAAAATGAACAGCAAAGAATTACAGCTCATTATAAAATGTGGAGAAACCAGTACGGTACAATTCAAGGAATGCTTTCCCAACCAAGACAGTATTGCCGCCGAAATGGTAGCTATGTCCAATGCTCGTGGTGGAATGATACTATTCGGCATAAAAGACAAAACGGGAGAAATCATCGGCTTGTCTTATCAGGAAATCCAGCAACTCAATTCTATCTTGGCCAATATAGCCACTAACTTGCTTCGCCCGGTTATCTATATACAGACGGAAACCGTTATTGTAGATGAACGTTCCCTTCTTATCGCCCACATAGCAGAAGGTGATAACAAACCTTACAAGGATTTGAACGGGATAATCTGGACTAAACAAGGGGCGGATAAGCGCAAAGTAATGGAGAATAGTGAAATTATGCGTTTATTCCAATGCTCCGGCATACTGTACGCTGACGAGCAACCCATTCCTTTCACTTCCGAAAAAGATATCAACGGATATGCTTTGGACAACTTTATCCGCAAAGAATATGGTCGCGAAAAAGATTCATTCGGTATTCTATACACAGAACTTTTACACAACCTTCATATCATGAAAGAGGACAGAATGACTTTGGCAGGCCTGCTGTTCTTCGGCAAAGACCCTCAGCAGTACCGTCCAACTTTTGTCATCAAAGCTGTTTCTTTTTTTGGTAACGATATAGGAGGTATCAACTATCGGGACAGTAAAGATATCACCGGCACACTGCCCGAATTATTTGAAAAGGGAATGTCTTTTCTGAAAGCAAATCTTCATAATATACAGGCAGGACAAGGATTTAATTCTATCGGAAAACTGGAAATATCAGAAGTGGCATTAGAAGAAATCTTGCAGAATGCCTTGGTACATCGTGATTATACGCGTAATGCACCGATAAGATTACTCATTTTTGATAACCGTGTAGAGATTATCAGCCCGGGATGCCTTCCCGATGGGTTGACGGTGGAAAGCATCAAACTGGGAAGCGCCGTAGTACGCAATCCTTTCATTGCTAATTTCTGTGCTAAAACGATGCCTTATCGCGGGCTGGGCTCGGGGATTATACGTGCACTTCAAGAAGAGCCGAATATAAAATTCATTAATGAGCCGGTAGGTATGCAGTTCATTTCAGTAATAGACAGAATCGCTGATGAGGGAGTAAACAAAGATGAGGGAATAAATGAGGGAATAAATGAGGGAATAAATGAGGGAATAAACGAACTTGAAAGCCTTATCCTCACCTTCTTGGAAAAGAAACCCGGTGCAAAAGGATATGAAATTGCAGAATATATCCAAAAAGGAGCTGCTACGACAGAGCGTTATTTACGATCACTGAAAGATAAAGAATTAATAGAATACAAAGGTTCCCGTAAAACCGGCGGATATTATAAAAAATAACATGAAACAAGTAATCCTATTCACCTTCTTGCTTGCCCTTCTTTCCTCCTGCGGCGGAAAAAGCAAGAGTTCTTCTGTAATAGAAGCAGAAAAAGCAATCCCTTTGCGTTATGCAGAAAACCTCAGCCTGTCTGCAACCGAAGACTATACCATTGCCCGTCTGCGCAATCCATGGGATACGACCCGGATACTGCATACCTATGTCTTGGTTGACAAAGAAAAGTCCCTGCCTGCCGACTTGCCGGAAGGGACACTTGTCCGCACGCCATTGAGTAAGGCCGTTGTTTACTCATCCGTACATTGCGGATTGCTCAACCAGATTGGTGCATTGAAAAGTATTGGAGGAGTCTGCGATTTGAAGTATATCAAACTGCAAGAAGTGCAGGATGGCTGCCGCACAGGAAGCATCGCCGATGTAGGGAATGGAATGAACCCGGATATAGAAAAGATAATCGACCTGCACCCCGATGCCATTATGCTCTCCCCTTTCGAGAACAGTGGCGGATACGGACGGGTGGAGAAACTCAACATCCCCATTATCGAATGTGCAGACTACATGGAAACTTCGGCATTGGGACGTGCCGAATGGATGCGTTTCTACGGCCTTCTGTTCGGTGAGGCACAAAAAGCGGACAGCTTGTTTGCCGAGGTGGAAAAAAACTATAATGAGCTGAAAGCATTGGTTGCTCCCCTTTCATCTGCACCGAGCGTTATCAGCGAACTGAAGAATGGTTCGGCATGGTATGTTCCGGGAGGGAAAAGCACCTCTGCACGCATCTATGCGGATGCCGGGGCCAATTATGTGTTTGCCGATGACGAGCATAGCGGTTCTGTTCCCCTAGCCTTCGAAACCGTGTTTGACAAAGGTCAGAATGCAGATTTCTGGCTCATCAAATATAATCAGGCCATTGACAAGACTTATAAGGAATTGGAGCAGGACTATGCTCCATACACCGGTTTCCGCGCATTCAAGGAACGCAACATTTATGGATGCAACACAGGGAAGGTAGACTTTTACGAAGATTCCCCTTTCCATCCCGACCGATTACTGAAAGATTTGATAAAAATATTCCATCCTACGCTTTTAGAAGGGTATGAATTAAAATATTTCACTAAATTAGCGGAGTGATTTTGAAGAATAAAGGAACGAAATACGGTATCATACTGCTCCTCCTCATCCTTGCATTGACAGGAGCCAACCTGTTGTTCGGTTCGGTAAACATCCCTGCCGAGGCGGTGTGGCATATCCTTACAGGCAATGAAGTAGAAAAGGCGAGTTGGAGTTTCATAGTCTGGGAATCCCGCCTGCCGCAAGCCATTACCGCCCTCCTTTGCGGAATGGCACTCGCAGCATCGGGACTGATGTTGCAAACCACATTCAATAATCCTTTGGCCGACCCTTCCATACTGGGCATCAGTTCGGGAGCCAGTTTGGGAGTTGCCTTGGTCATGCTGGCAGGCGCAGGTACGATTACTGCCGGAGTATTCACTTTATCCGGATTCCTGTCCGTCATTATCGGAGCATTCATAGGCTCCATGCTGGTGATGGGAATCATCCTGTTCTTCTCCACTTTGATAAAAAACAGCATCATGCTGCTCATTATAGGTATCATGATAGGGTATATCACTTCATCTGCCATCTCCCTGCTCAACTTTTTCTCCACGGCAGAAGGGGTGCATTCCTACATGATTTGGGGAATGGGAAACTTTGGAGGAGTATCTTTGCAGCAGCTTCCCTTTTTCTCCTTGGTCACAGCGGCGGGACTGCTGATTACCATACTGCTGATAAAGCCTCTGAATGCCCTGCTGCTGGGAACACGCTATGCCGAAAACCTGGGAATCAACATCCGCCGTACACGTAACCTGCTGCTTGTTGCCACCGGATTACTGACAGCGACGACCACCGCTTTCTGCGGCCCGATTTCCTTTATCGGACTGGCCGTGCCGCACATTGCCCGCCTCATGCTGGGAACCTCCAACCATAATTCTCTGCTACCTGTCACCATGCTGACGGGAGGAGCCATTGCCCTGCTCTGCAACTTCATCTGCATTCTGCCGGGCGAAGCAGGCATCATTCCGCTGAATGCCGTCACTCCGGTCATTGGTGCGCCCATTATTATTTATGTCATTGTGAACCAACGTAAAATCCAGTACTTCAACTGATGGAAAAGCAAGCTGTCATCACCGCCACAGACCTGTGCATAGGTTATCGTACCCACAAAGGAGAAAAGAAAGTGCACGAACACCTTTCTTTCGGACTCTATCCGGGAGAACTGACCAGTCTGCTTGGAGCAAACGGGGCCGGAAAATCGACTTTACTCCGCACCCTGTCCGCTTCGCAACCTTCACTGGCAGGAGATTTGCAATTGCTGGGCAAGCCTTTGCAGCAGTATTCGGAAAAGGAACGTTCGCGCACCATCGGTGTGGTCCTGACAGACAAGACACAAGCCGGAGGGCTGACCGTGTATGAACTGGTAGCTTTGGGACGCCAGCCGCATACAGGCTTCTTCGGACGGCTCCATCCCAAAGACCATCTCATTATCAAAGAGGCATTGGATGCCGTAGGCATTGCCCACAAAGCCGAAAGCTACACCGCCGAACTTTCAGACGGAGAACGGCAAAAGGTAATGATAGCCAAAGCATTGGTTCAGGAATGTCCGCTTATCATCTTGGATGAGCCGACCGCTTTTCTGGACGTGGTGAGCCGCATAGAAATCATGACTTTGCTGCATCAGTTGGCGGTGGAGCAAAACAAGGCCATCCTGCTATCCACCCATGACATAGAACAAGCCCTGGTACTGTCGGACAAACTTTGGCTGCTGTCCAAAGAAACAGGACTGCAATGCGGAGTGACGGAAGATATGATTCTGAACCATCGGATGGACACGCTGTTCTCACACGGTAATATCCGGTTCGATTATGATCATGGCATCTACTATCCAACCGTGAATGGAAAGCAGGAAATAACGGTGGAAGCGACAGACGAAACCTTATTGCACTGGACTATCAACGCACTGAACCGTCACGGATATACTTGTCTGCAAGCCAAAAACGCTCCTGCCGGTCTGCCCCATCTACAAGTCATCGCCCCCGATGCCTTGTACCTCACCCGGGACGGGAAACATCGGACATTCACTTCGTTCGGAAAGTTGCTGGAAGAAATAAAATAAAGACACGCATCAATCATTCCGAATTATGCACAGTATCTTTCTGTAAATCAGCGACATGCTGTGCAAATATATTCTAAATTCCCCTGAAACGGTTTGCCATTCTCCGCTGCCAAATTCTACTTGACGTATATTGGTTGTTCTAATCCCTGTGTCATAGTTGCGGTTGCTTCCTTGCCGGGGAGCGTCATAAGGCGTATTTTTGTCCATCTGCATTTGTTGCTTCACCCGAGTGAAGAGGCTATTTCACTTAGGTGAACAGCCGTTTCCGCCTAGGTGAAACAGTTGCTTCACCCGGGTGAAATATCAAATGGAACGGAGTGAAAATATGATAGGAATAGGCTCTTGTTACATACGTAACAGGATTCGATAGCCGGAAGCATACCACCGATTGAGGGGGATTTGAGAAACCTTCACACAGAAAGTGATTAGTAATGAGCATGTTGCTGTGACGGAACTTTTTTGTTCTTCATGTAAATGAACCCAAAGTAACTATTCAATCCGCCCCCACGGTGAACCATTGGATAGTTACTTTGGACTTTTGGTCCCCTCTCTTATCAGAATTTCTAAAAGCTATTCTTTCATCAAATAGCCTTTGAAACTTTCAAAGTCTTTTTCCATCGGAATACTTTGTTTAGTTCCTTTCATAAACTCTTGCAGTTTGGTGGGAATCTCCACTTTGTCACCAATGATACCTTCCACAGTTTCCAGGAATTTAGCCGGATGTGCCGTTTCCAGAAAAATACCCG
>OGPN01002149.1_pt1 | contig 11822 bp, 17 predicted proteins | sample 1552941 | NCBI WGS metagenome assembly OGPN01 (sample SAMEA2580220, study PRJEB22360) | human gut metagenome | biome: human gut; feature: human-associated habitat; material: faeces | place: Denmark | collected 2008/2010
GCAGTTCTGGTGCTCCTGCCTTTTCCTCTTCGGCTTTGGCTGCTGCCTCTGCCGCTGCCTCGGCTGCTACTTTTTTATCCTCTTCCGTAAGTTCGCTGTCGTCTGGTATGTCTACCTCGACGGCTGCGCAGCGTGCAGCAATTTCTTTCTTTGTTCCCTCTGCATCTACGCCCAGCTGCTTTGCCAGTTCCTGCAAATCCTCTTTCTTATAGCTTTCCAGCTCTTTTGCGTCTAAGTATCCTTTCATGCTCTGCCTCGCTTTCTTACACTGCTGTTACACCCTTTTTAACTAAGATAATGCCCGCAGCGTCAGCTACTTTGCCGTCCACTACCATTAAGCACTTATTCTTAATCTTGTTGTTGTCGTGGTCTGTCCATTTCACTACCTGCATTTCCATGTTGGTATTGATAACGTAATCAGAGAAATTCATAAATACTGCGATTACGTCGCCCTCGTTTGCGTCGTCCCAGCTCGGTAAAACGTCGTCCTCTACAGTTTCCACATTCTTACCCATAAAACGGTATGTTTCCTCTCCGTTCACGCCGTAGTTTGTGCGTCCGATAGGCTGCCCGTTCTTATCTTCCATGCCGTCAATGCCAGTATCAAAAGTGGACTGGTTCATAACAAAGCTGCCGTTTCTGTACGCCTTTTTCATTTTGCCTTTTACCTTGTGCCAGCCGTTCCAGCTTGCATACTCTTCCGGTGTCAGAGTAATTACAGCTGTTACCCTGCTGTCTTTCAGAACGCCCAGCGGCTGCCCCTCGCCTGTACCGTTGAAAATGGCAATTTCGATAGCCTTTACTATTGCCTCTGTTGCCATAGGTACGAACAAATCAGTAAACATTTTCAATGTTACTACATTTGCTAAAATGCTCTGGGAAATTTTGCACTCCAAACCGTAATAATTGAAAGTTACGGAATTTTTAGCAGATGCTTTCTGGTCGTCGCTGCTCTTTGCCTCTGTAATCCAGTGTGCAGTAGGCTTTAAGTCTGCAATCGGAATGGAAACGCCGCCCTGTACGTTAATCTTGCGCACCTTTGCATAAATGCTGCCGTAGCTTTCCAGTTTCTGGATAATTTCATTCATAATAGTTGTCGGAATTACAGCGCCGCTGTCTGCTGTGGTGGTGGTTTCAGCTGCTCTGTACTCTGCCGGAATAGCAACGCCTCTGCATACATAATTCATAAACGCTTTTCTGTATGCCGTAGTGTCGTATTTGTCCTCTGGTTCTCCTGCTCCTGCGCCGCCTGCTCCCTTGAAATTTCTAAGCAGCTTAGGATTCGTAATATTTCAGGAATTATAATTGTAGATTTTATAAATATGTCTAAAAAAGAAAGTTACCTGCTGCAATTCTTTCAAGCAGCTTTTTACGTTTCTCTGCCGCTGTCAGTAAAGCGGTACGCTCTTCCTGTAAGTCTGTTACCTCTGTTTCCAGTTTTGTAATTTCCTCGTCCGTAAGCTCTGCCGCTCTGGTGTTAAGCTCTTCTTTGATTTCGGCTAATCTTGCCTCAATTTCCTTTAATCTCATAGTCTGTGTTCTCCTTTTTTGTTTTGATTTTTATAAGCTCGCCTTAATCTTTAGTATTGCTGCCCGCCTCTTAAGCAACTCCTGCCGCTCCCGCTCATAACTCCTACTCGCAAAAGCACGGGCGCTTATTTCAGTATCGTTATTTGCCGGAATACTCACGGCTGATACATCATAAACCTTTTTGATTTTCAAAATTGTTCTTGTATGTGTTTCTCTGTCGTAGCTTTCCTCTGCCACTGTAAACGCCCATGACATTTTAGTAATCATTCCTGCGCTTATGTCTTGATACAGCCCACGGGCTAAGTCTGTCCGGCTTAAGTCTGCTGCCACGAAAAGCCCCTTTACGTCCGGCTCTAAAATCAGCGTATTATTTGACTGTCTGGCAAATACTCTGCCCTCATGGTCGTACTGCATGATAACGTCACTCATGTCTGCGCTGTCTAATGCGTGTGCGTCTATTCTTTCGTAAATCTTTGTGCCGTCCTCAAACTCATATAAAAGGTATGGCGCATTAAATGTAGTAGCGTAGCCCTCTACGTAGCACTCCGACTGTAAGCGCTTTTCGCCGGAACTCTGCTCAGCCAGAGGCGCTACCAGCGTTCTATATTCCCGCTCTTTCTTAATCGGCATTATTTACACCCTCTTTCTCTTCCTGTCCGTTCTGCGGCTCTTCTCCCGCTGCTGGTTCTGTCTGCTGCGGTACTTGCTGTATGATAACTGGCTGCTCACTTCCTTTGTGCAGTTCGCTTACCTCTGTATATTCCTTTCGGATATAATACTTTTCCCCGTCCTCAACGTGTGCCATGTTCCATATATCCATTACGCCGTTTCTGTTCAGTAGCGCACGGTCAAAAAGCTGTGTGCTTACGCTTAACTTTGTGGCGTTGCTGGCGTATTGTAGGCGGTTTGCAGAAAAGAAAATAGCATTGCCGCAGGCTCTTTCTCTCTCTGTAAAGCTCATATTTGTCATAACAAGCGATAGCTGTATTGCAAACGGCTCTATTTTCCCCTCGTAGTAAGCATTCCACGTATTTTCATCAAATTTATTTTGCAGAATATCCATATTTGTGCCAAAATGCGTGCATACATTTTCCTGTATGTGCTGCATCTGCAATGCGTTTGGCGTATACGGTTTGCTTTCTACCTGTTTCAGCTCACTAAACTTGTTATCATAAATAATCATGCCGCTATCGTTGTCGGCGCTTAAGTTATCCTCTGTAAAGCGTTTCCGCTCTTTCTTTATATCCTCTGGTTTCAGTATATTTGCCACCTTTGCCAGAAAGCGGATATTTGCAGAATTTTTGACAGCGTTTATAATTCCCTCATTCTGCGTATGTATCAACTGCATAGTTGGTGCAAGCGTGCTGTTGTCCTCTCCGAAAAGGTCATCTTTATATTCAAAGTCTGTCATAATGCCTACACGCTCAAACTCAATAGCTCCATAGCTGCCATTTGCAAACAGATACCGTAAATATAATTGTCCCTCACTCTCTACCACCTCGCAGCGTTCAGCTCGCAGCGGATACCAGCCACATAATCGCCCGTATTCGTCCTCGATAGGTATAATAAAAGCGGTGTGTTCCACCGCTACATACGTTGCCAGACGCTTTATAAATTTTGTTGTATCCATAAAGTAGTTGGGTTTATGCTGCAATGTCTTTTCCAGCGACTTAAGGGCGCTGCCCTCTATCTCCGGCTTTAGCTTGCTGCAGTGTGTGGCAAAATTATTTATAGCCGTTCTGGTTAAATCCATTTCATACACGCCGCCGCTAAAGCTGGTAAACGTCGGGCTGTATCCGTTCAGCATTTTGAAATAATTACCTATGGCTTTTAATTCTTTGCCATGAAAAAGATAGTCTAAAAATTTCATGCCGTTTACACTCCTTTCTATGCGGCATTTTTAAGCAGCTCGCCGCACTCTTCCCAGTATTTCTGCCGCACGGTCATTGCATCTATGACAGATACAAAGCCGTCGATATGCGCCCGCTGCTCGATTTTTATAGGTCTGAATTTTCTTGTTTCCATGTTGTGCTTAAGCGCAACATTTAAGAAATGTGTCTTTAGTAAATTGTTGTCGGCAATCTTAAAATCGCCGTCTTTTATGATGCCCTCAAACTCCCGTATAACTGGTGTAAGGTTTTCGCCTTGGTAAACGTCGTCCATGTGAAAACCATAATTTGCCATATCGGTAATAAGGTACTGGGCGCTGTATCTGTCGTAGCCGATTTTCAACGGTCGTATGCCGTAATCTTCCAGCAGCATAGTAAACCAGCCGTAAACGTCGTGGTAATCTACGTAATTCTCGCCGCTTAAGGTTATCAGCCCCTTTTTAACGAATATGTCATACGGCACGCCGTCCGTAGCCTGTAAGTATTCCAGCCTGCCCCGTGGCATAAAGAACTGTGTAAACGCATACAGTGTGCCGTCTTTCTGAATAACCACACTGGCTGCCGTTAAGTCCGTTGTCTGGCTTAAGTCAATACCGCCCACTGCGTAGCAGTCCCTAAAGTCCTCTAAGGTCTTTTCTACTCCGGCGTTCTCTACTGTCTGATATTCCAACCATGCAATAGAGCTGTTCTGCTTGATATTGCAATACTTTGTAAGGAACTCTGCTTTTTTACTTAAGCTGCCCTCTGCTACTGCTATCTCGTCCATAAAGAAACTTTCTTTTACGGATACGCCCATGTTAGGGTTAGCCTTTTTCAGTTCGTCTATGTCGTTCCACTTCTCCACATCATCAATCATGTAAAGGAATGGTAATAGCCTGCGCTCTTTGCTGTTTCCTTTCAAGAAACTTGTGCTACGTTTCATTAGTTCATCATAAATACTGTCGTTGATATATCCGGCAGTGCTTATGCTCAATATCATAGGTTGAGTACGTGCGCCTAAAGCGGATTTCATAACCTCATACTGCTTTAGTCCAGCGTCCCCGCTCCATGCTGCCATTTCATCACATACCACAAGCTGCGGGTTAAATCCGTCTGACTTCTTGGCATTAAAAGCAATCGGTTTTATTACCGTGTTGCTCTCCGCAATATAAATATCGCTGCGCCGTTTCTTTGCCAGCTCCGCTAACTCGTCCTCTGCCTGTACCATTTGATAAAATCCGTCATACACCAGCGCCGCTTGGTCTAATTTCGGCGCTAAGCAGTATATTTCTTGTCCATACTCCGGCTCTAAGTACGCCATATATGCAATAATCGCAGATGCAAATAAACTTTTTCCGTTTTTTCTGCCAATTACAATAAAAATTTCACGGAAAATACGTATTTTTTCTGCGTCCTGTATGCCAAAAATAACAGAAACTATGGCTTTCTGCCATAGCTCCAACTTGATTAAATCATTACGTCCCTTGCTGTGGTGGCAAAAGTTCTCTATGAACCGTATAGCCTTATTCGCAGCCTTTGCATTAAAAAAATACTCCTGCTTTTGCAGCCCGTTTATAATGATTTCGTATATTTTCTTTATCCATTTTCCCGCTATGATTTCGCCGCTTGTAATCTTTGCGTGGTACTCATAGATATAATTTCTATAAGGCGGCAATATTGCTTACTCTTCCCGCAAAGCCGCCAGCCTGCTTGTCTTTCGTTTCGCAGCTGGTACTAATTCCGTAAGCTGCTTAATCACTGCTGCATAGTTCTTACTAAGCGCTATGTAGGTTTCTGCCTCTGGGCTTTTCTTTGTTCCCCACTGGTTCTGCCCGTTCTGGTACTCACTCGTCCAGCCGTCTTTTTCAAGTTTCGCCTGCAAGTCGTCCAGCTCAACGCTCATAAATGCAGCCTTTTCTATCAGCGGCGTTACTAATTTTCTTTTGTTTTCGTCTAAGTCCTTGAAAATTCCCTTAAGTCTGGTCTTTTCGGTCTTTATCCTCTGTTCTTTGGTTTTCTCTTTCTTTGTTGCCATTCCTTTACCCCGCTTTCCATTCCTGCGCCGCACCACACCCCCTACACCACCCGTGCGCACGCCCGTAGGGTAATTTTAGGGTATCCCCCTCGGTATTCGACCCCTTTAATTATTTTTCTGATATGGGGGGAGTATGCCGCCGTTCTCGTCGAACCGATACCGCTTATGTCTCTCCTGTTTGTGGTGTTCCTTGTTGTGGCAGTCTTGGCACAACGCCTCTAAGTTATCCCAGCACAACGTAACGCTTATGTCGTTTATGTTCTCTCTGTTAAGCCAGCGCTTATGATGCACTATCTTTGCTGGTTGCCCGCAGCGTTCACAAATATAATCTTGTGACATTAAATAAGCGGCTCTGGTTTTTTCCCATGCCGCTGATAAATAAAAACTCTTAGCCCATGCTTTCATACTGTCCCCTCTCTTTCTTCATTCCCCAGCGCCCTAAGTTTCATGCGCTGGGTGGAGGCTAAAGAATGAATAGAAAAAGAGTAGGCAACTGCTGCCGCACATGGCTTAAGCTATCGCCTACTCATTTCATGCTATCATTGTATCTCTTTTGTTTTCCCATGTAAACACCACGTTTTTACCATTACTTTACCACGCCAGCTGTGCGCTCTTCATCAACCCCCCACAACAATACTGACAGCTCGTTTATGATACCTGTTACCCAGCGCCTCGGTGTATTCTTTCCTGTGTCCAGTTCCTCTGCAATTTCCGCATAGTCCATGCCCTGCATGAAATACATTTCAAAAGCCTTATACTCTACGCCTCTGCCTACTGCCTCTCTTCGGCGCTCTATCTCTTCTACCGCCTTATCTATATGCGCTGTCATTATCAATGTCTTAAAGCGTGTGCGTCTGATACTCTCTAAGTATGTACGCTGTTGCTCGTCCGTCATGCCCTTAAGCTCTAACTGCTGCCCGTCGCTTATGGCGTTCTCGATATGAAAAACCGCATCACGGTAACATTTCATAAGCGTAAAAGTGTTGTGGTATTTCTCTTTCTTCCGCTCCTGCTTTTCCTGTCGTTTCAGTTCCGTTATTGCAGCCTTTGCCTGTTTCTGCATCAGCTCTGTTAATTCGCTTTCGTGCAGCTGTACCCAGCTTTCAGCCTCTGGCGGCATTTCTACCTCTGCTGCCGCTGTTGTCTTTGTTTCTTCCTGCTCCATGTTCTGTACCTCGCTTTCTGTTAATTAAACGGCAGCTCTTCGTCTGCTCCCTCTGGGATATTCATAACCCCGTCACTCTCCGGCAGCTGCTGCCCTCTCGCCTCTGCCTCTGCTTTGCTCTCTCCAAATCCTACGCTATTTGCCACAACCTCTGTGTAATATACCGTGCCGCCCGTGCGCTGGCTCTCGTAGCTGCCCGTTTTAATCTTGCCCGTAACCTCTGCCCTGCTGCCTTTGCTTAACCATTTCTGCGCCCATTCCGCAGTACGTCCGAAACACTTAATATTTATAAAATCTGTGTCTTTCCCGTCGTCTACTGCAAGCGTAAAGCGGGTAATAGCTGTGCTGTTATCCTGCCCGCCGTATCTAAGCTCTGGCTCTCTTGTAAGCCGCCCTGTAAGTGATACGTTATTCATGCTTTCTGCTCCCCTCTTTCAGTTTGTCCAGCTTTGAAAATATAGCCAGCAATTCCAGTGCTATAATTCCCAGTAAAATATTAGTCATTTTCTACCGCCTCGCTTTCTTCTCTCCCTGCCGCTACATTGCTAAACGCCGCTGCTACGTTCTCGCATAACGTCGCCAGTGCTGGCTTTATACTCTGTACCCAGCGGTTAAGCGCTGTCGCCAATGTTTCTGCTGCTGTTGGCAATGTTTTATTTATCTGCCTTGCCATTTTTCTTGCAAGCCTGCGCTGTTTTCGCTTGTCCAGCTCTAACGGCGGGTTTACTCCGTGCTTTTTCTTGTAGTTCTTTTTCCACTGTCTGTATTTCACTGCTTACGCCCCTTTCTCCATATTGCATACGGCAGTACCCATACTGGCGCTGTTATTATCAGCACCGCTTTTGCTATGCATATCATCACAAATACTGCTATGTCTACTGCTACCTGTACAAATTCTTCCAGTGCATCTACTATACCGTCCATAAACTCAAACATTTACTACCTCGTTTTCCTGCTTAATCTCAACATTTCTGCCGCCTCGCTGCTTTATAATTGCCTCTACGTGCAAGTATGCAGGCAGCATAACCACGCTGCCTGTTCGTAACTGATATTCTACGCTTTTCCGCATCTTCTCGTATTGCTCTGCCTTACAAAACGCCGTACAGCCCAGAATAATTGTAAATACCTGTGCTTTCTTCTTTTTCCGCTGCCGTCTATTCATGTTCTGCCCCGCTTTCCGTGTCCGTTTCGGACACCTCTCCCGTATAGTCTGTTACTCTGATACCCAGAATGCAGTAGCCCTCTGTAAGCCCTGTATAATCTTCCAGCATATAAATAATATCTGCATCAATCGTGCGCCCTGTGTGCTTACCGTCCTTAAATTCCAGCATTTTAAGGCTGTCGCCCCGTTTATAGCCTCTGTCATTCTTCCGCAGTTCAAAGCTCTTTTTCCCGCTTACTACGTCCTCGTAATAAGATGCCACTATTTTTACCTCATGCTGCTTATGCTCTGTGTTTCCCTCGCTTGGCAGATGCTCCATTTTTTCTGCGTCTGTCCGCTCCTGCAATTTCTTCTTTGTCTGTCGGTCTATAGCGTCCTGCTCTTCGCTGTATCGCTGTTCGTCTGTCTTTTCAGCCTCTGCCTTATTTATGTACTGGTCGCATTTCTGGCACGTTCCCGTTTTTACGTTGCAGTCCTTGTATTTCTGGCAGGAATAGCATAAAGACGTTATGCTTTCTGGGTGCGGTGTTTCGTAATCGTCCCCCGCCTTTTTCTCTGCTACCTTTTCCGCTATTTCCTTTGCCCTCACATTTTTGCCCGCTGCTGCCTTTTCTGCTATTTCTTTCTGCTCGTCCTCGTCCAGCTTGGCTGCCTCGTATGCAGCAGTGATACCTAAATTGCCCTCTTTCAGCTGCTCTTTAATCTCCGGCGTTGCGTTGTTGTTGATTGCGTCCATTCTGGCTACGTTTGTGCTGCTCTCGTTTATCATTGCTGCTACTAAATCACGCATTTTGCCCTGTATCTCTAATCCGTCCTCTTCCTTGGCTCTGATAAGCGCCGCTTTAGTACGCTCTACTAATCTAGTTTTTTCATAGGCTGTAAGTTCCTGCGTGTATCCATTGCCAGCCAATAAGCGCAGCTCATACATTGCCTCGCTCATATCCATAAAGCGGTAAAGCACTTTCTCATACTCCTTATGCCCCCGCTCTAAGTTCAAAATATTTGCCGCATTACGTCTGTGTCCGTCGATTATGCGGTATTCCCCGTTTACCCTCGCTAATACTGTAGGCTGCTCCTGTCCTACGTGTAAAAAGCTGTCTGCCAGCTCTTCTATGTTCTCTAATTTCTGGTGCGTATTCTCCTGCGCTGCCTTTACCTCGTAAGGGCTTAAATAAATCTCTTTGTATCCGTCCGTCTGTGCCTGCTGCCCTGCTGCTTTCGTCTTTGCGTTCAGAATGTCGTTAATGCCAAACTTTGCCATATTCTCTACCTCGCTTTCTCAATCCTTTGTTTTTTCTTACACTGTCCCATTACTCCGTTGCACATTTCGCACGTTCTCCAATGCTCGCAAGCGTCGCTTTGCGGGCATTTCTGCCCTGCAAATTTGCCGCCCCAGTTCCAGCACTCCGTACCGCCAGTCCTGCGGCAATGCCAGTAAACGCATAATCTCTCTTTATGTGCCACGATTGCTACCTCGCTTTCCCTGTATACGCTGTTACAAATTTCTTGTACCCCTGCGCCGCTCCGCAGCATGGGCTATACTCATAAATCGGCTTACGCATGAAAGTATTTTCTGCTACTTTCTTGGAATACCGAATAATACCCAGAATATTAAAATCTGTCTTTTGTTCCAGCCACTCTACGCCTGCTGCCTCGCCGTCTGTGTTCTGGTATGACGTAATCAGTACGCCTGCCAGCTTTAATGCTGGGTTAAATGCCTTTGCGTCCTCTATCTGCTCTGTCACAATGTCCAGCCCCTCTAAAGCGTCCTCGTCCACCTTTACGGGTACTATTACCTCGTCCGTGATTGCCAGCGCATTTACAACATTAAGCCCAATATCCGGCGGGTTATCAATGATGCAGTAATCGTACGCCCTCTCTGTTTCTATATAGTCAAACTTTGCATAGCCGAACCCCAGCACTTTTGCTGTTACCAACGCCTTGTATCTCTCTATTTGGTTTTCGCTGTCCTCTTTTGTTAAATTCCATGTAGCCCCAAATAATGACATATTTGCCGTTACAATGTCGATACCCTCATACTCTGTATGCTGTATCAGCTCGTTTGCGCTTTCCCAGTCTCCAGCCAACAACTTTGTAACTGGTGCTACGTTTTCTGCGTCATATCTGCTGTACGCCTTGCTTAAATTTCCCTGCTTGTCGTTGTCAATCAGCAACACCTTATAGCCTCGCCTGTAAAGCTCATACGCCATGTTTGCCGCTGTAAAGGTCTTGGCTACGCCGCCCTTTAAGTTCAAAATGCTTATTGTTTTCATTCTTTGCCTCTCTTTCCTGCGTCGCCCCTAACGCATGGTTACTGTTTCCTGTTCTTTTGTAAGCTCGTCTGAATGTAATAAATACTGCTCTATCAGCTGCGCTGCTGGCCAGCCGTAGCAGACGGCGGTATAATAGCCCTGCTGCCGCAGATATTCTAACCACTCTTTCTGTTTCTTGGTCGTCGTGTTCTTGCCTGCCTTAAGCTCTATGTAAAGCCCGTGATACCCAGCCCTTGCAGCTGGTAGCATAATATCCGGCACGCCAGCCTTTACGCCCTGCCTCTTAAGTGCCACCGCTGTTGTTGCATCACGTTTGCCGCCGTTTGGTACGTGGTGCATATATTCCAGTTCTGGCATACGCCCCGTATTGTACCCAGCCCAACTAAATAGCGCCTCTTGGTGTCCGCTCTCGTCGTCCAGTCTAAAGTTTCTCATTTTCTCGCCTCGCTTTCTGCTTGTATTCTACGTACTGGCAAATTCTGAAAAACAGCCCGTCCCTGCTGCTGCCTCTGGCTACCTCTACCGCCAATATGTCTATTGTCTTTCCTTTGGTTGTCTGGCTGCCGTTTTTTACGTCCCAGCGGCATATATTGTAAAATCTGCACCGCAGGCAGCAACTCCTACAGTTCTTGCCTTTCTGGAATAGCCAATATTTAAGCCTTTCTATCATTTCTGCCCCTTTCTGTCGTCGTTATCGTTCCAGCGTTCCCAGCTCTGCATTTCCTCTGCTGCGTGTAGTACCGCTGTAATGATTGACAGCAGCGTAAGCGCCAGCGCTGGCAATACAATTATTACCAGTGCAATAAATGCTATTATCATTTCATCCCCCCCTATCCGTTAATTTTACTAAGGTGTATCTTAAGTACCCATAACCGTAATACTCTGGGCTGTGTACTCCCTTGCTTATGCTGTTTTTGTCTACGTAGTAACCTTTTATTGCCTGTGGCTCTGTCTTGAAATACTCACGGTCTGAAATTATGTGATACTCTGGCTCTGGTCTTATTAAATTCTTACTGCAATTCCAGCGCTTACCCTGTAACGCCCCGTCAGTGCCCTTTTTGTGTGTTCCTGTGTATTTGATTAAATAACTTGCCAACTCTGCATAGTTGCCGCTATCGTCCAGTGGGAATACCTTAACCCTGTTATGCCCCTCGTATGCCTTATACCAGCAGCGTTGTAAAATCTCTGTGTCAATTTTATTTACTACAAGGTGGTGATGCCTCGCACCTTTCTTGCCTATCTCCATAACGTGTATGTATTTGAACTTTAACCCTGCTTTTCTGTACTCCTTTCTGCACTCCCTCAAAAATACGTCTATGTCCTGCCGCATCTGCTCCGGCGTTCTGTCCGGCTCTCCTTTCCTGCGGATATAGTCAAGCACTAAATGGTAGTCCCCATAGCCATAGTTCGCATTTATGAGTATCCTTAACTTTCTCTCTGCCTGTCTGGTGTTTACTTTCTCCTGCTCTTCTTTTGTTGGCTTTACCTTATCCCCTCTGCTAATACCTTTCTTTTTGTATCTGCTGGTAAAGTACCTCTCTATCTCTATCGTATTTCCCGCTTTTGTTACCCTCTCTACGTATGGCATATATCTACCTCTCTGTCGGTTCGTTAATACTTTTATCAAGTGTTAAAACGGGCTGCCCGCCCGTTAAATTCCTTGACTTTGCGCCATACATAGCTTATAATTTTTATAGTATTTCAAAGCTGTATAGCTTAGCGCCTATGGTGTTTCCCCACCGTAGGCGCTTTTATTTTTCATGTTTCCTGTCGCTCTCTTATACGGCTT
>OGPN01002159.1_pt1 | contig 11746 bp, 7 predicted proteins | sample 1552941 | NCBI WGS metagenome assembly OGPN01 (sample SAMEA2580220, study PRJEB22360) | human gut metagenome | biome: human gut; feature: human-associated habitat; material: faeces | place: Denmark | collected 2008/2010
ATGTATCTCCGACAATATAGTACTGCTTGTAAAACAACAATGCTCCAATCGGTACAATAATGATACTGATCACCTTCAGAATCGCATTCAGAGAATTCTTCAGTTCTGAATTGTGACGCTTGAATTCTTTTGCCTCACTGGTGATCTGGGCTGCATAGTTGTCCTTTCCGACATGGATGATCTGACAGTTTGCCTCTCCGGAAGTCACAAAACTTCCGGAAAAAAGCTCATCTCCCACATTCTTGGGAAGATTGTCTGATTCACCAGTCAAAAGAGATTCATTGACCTCTACACTGCCTTCAAGCACCCTCGCATCTGCCGGTACCTGATCACCGGTCTTGAGACAGACCACGTCATCCAGTACCAGTTCTTCTGTCGGAACGGTCCATTTCTGTCCTTCACGGATAACAACTGATTTTCTCGCTGTAAGGATTGCCAGCTTATCGATTGTTTTCTTGGCACGTATCTCCTGTGCAATACCGATCAGGGTATTGATAACAATGATACATACAAAAAATGCATTCTTATAAGAGCCAACCAGAAGTACAAGCACCAGAAGTACAAGGTTCAGAAAGTTGAAAAATGTCAGTGTGTTTTCTCTTATGATCTGCTTATAGGTCCGGGTATTCGGATTCTCGTCCGCATTAACCTTGCCTTCTGCGATTCGCTCATTTACCTGTTCATCTGTAAGTCCTGTCAACATTTCACCTCACAATTTACTGTTTGCTACAAATTAATATTTCCAAACAGCATTCTCTATTTTACCGTTGGCATTCTCCCCCTCACAGCCGAATTTATTAATATTCTTCTTCCTCTTCACCCTCACTGATGTCAGACTTTGGTTTGTCCAGTCCCTCGATCACGATTCCATGTTTCTGTGCATAATCCCACAGTGCAGCATGGATTGCTTCTTCTGCAAGAAGTGAGCAGTGTACTTTGACCGGCGGAAGTCCGTCCAGAGCTTCCATAACGGCTTTATTTGTGATCTGCATTGCCTCTTCGATAGTTTTTCCTTTTGTCAGCATATCTACAAGCTGTTCGGCCTTTTCCCCTTTCATAAAGCCCATTTTGGGAATCGTAACGTCCAAAAAAGAAGAAAGATCAATCGATGCACATAATTTGCCGGCCATGTACATGTCACTGCCTGTACAGAAAAGTCCACCGGCAATTGCTCCCGCACTGCAGCCGGCGACAAAATCAATGGGAATACCATTCTCCTGCAGCACCTGTAATACCCCAATATGTGCCACTCCATGCGCTGAACCGCCGCCCAAGGCAATGCCCACTTTTTTCATAAATCAGCAAACTCCCTAATATATTGAATTGGTGATAGTATTTGTATTTTTTAATGATTCTTCTAATCATATGCTTATTAGATCCGCAGGTTTCCATAGAAGCAACAAAGCAGACCATCAATTTATGGTTTTCTTCTGTTTTGCCTGTTTTATTTCCTTTTTGCTCTTCCTTATACCATATGCACACCGCCGCCATTCTGCCGTTTCCCAGATCTCAAACACAATTTCACTTGCCAAAACCGCCGTTCCGTACTAAAATACAACCTGTATCTATTTTTCCGATACATCATATAGGAGTGAATATCATGAATCTGAATATGCAAACTTTCAACATCAACACGCTGCTTGGCGGTCTCGATAAAGTCCGGGACGTCATGGGTGTTTACCAGCAGCAGCTTCTTCTGATTGTGATTGTTTTTGCCCTGCTGAACTGTTTCTTCGGCTATGCGCTCCGCAAGCTCTGGAGCGTCATTCCCGGATTTTTTCTCGGCGCGGCCGCCGGTTATGCAGCGGGTACCTACACGAATCAGACCACGACGATCACCCTGGCGCTTGCCGTCGGCACCGGTCTTCTGACCGCAATCATTGCCTTCGTCCTCTACCGGATCGGACTTTTTCTTCTGATCTGCGGGCTCATCGGCTTTTGCCTCTGGCATCTCGTCAATCCAAACGATATCACAGGTTATGGACTCGTCGCCCTCGTTGCTTTCGTGATCGGCCTGATCTGCGTTCCGTTCGAACGCATTTCCGTAATCCTGGTCACCTCCATCTGCGGCGCCCTCACGACGATCCGCATGGCATATTTCTTCAAGGACCTCGATCTGAACATGATGTTCTGGATTGTCTCTGCCATTCTCGCCGCAGCAGGCATGCTCTTCCAGTTTAAACCGTGGAAAGAGGCGGACTACTGGGAGGATGACGACGAAGAAGAACGCGAACACCGTGCAAAAGCGCGCGCCAGACGGAAGCGCAGATCCGGTTTCGATCCTCTTCCATCCAGAAAGAAGAAAAAGAAACGCCGCGGCTCCTCTTCCTCTTCTTCCGGCAACGCAAGAGATCCGTACCGCAGCTATCAGAAACCGTCGAACCGTACCCGTGTTTCGCAGAACACCATGTACGATTTCCGTTTTGTTCCGGAAGAACCTGACGATGACGACGATGAGGAAGATCTTCCAAAAATCATCCGCCGCCGGCCATCCGCAAAACCGGCCGCTCCGGAGGAGTTTGACGAAGAAGAAACATCCCCAAAAGCTTCCATGGGCGACACGAAGCCGTATACCTCTCCTTCCAAACCGCAGATCACCGAGGACGGCATCCCGGATGTCGATCTCTCCGCGATCCGGCAGCAGATTTCCGAAGAGGTACAGAGAATTTACGAAGACGATCAGAACTCGTAATCTGCACTGCAGCGCAGAAAACCCGGCAGGCAAAGGAACATTCCCTTGTCTGCCGGGTTCATTTTTTATCCTGATTTTCAGTTATAAAGATACTTCTGATTTGTCTCCAGATCGATCGTGTCTTTGTCGAGCCACTGATATCCCGTATCGATCTTCTGATCTACCGGAAGTCCCTGAATCGCGCGGACGGCCGCCACGATTGCCGCATAGCCAAGACCGTACGGATTCTGCGTTACGGTACCGTACTCGCGTCCCTCCTGGATCGCTTTCTGCTGTTTTTCACCGGAATCAAAACCGACAATCTGAATCTGCTCAGTATTTTCCATATCTACCAGCGCATCCAGCGTCTGGTCTGCCATGTCTTCGTTCGTACAGAAGATGCCCTTCAGAGCCGGGTAGGTTTCAAGTGTATTCTTCAGCATGTCCGCGATGGATTCTTCTCCATCTCCGTAATTCACCTGAACCACTTTCACGTCGGTATATTTTTCTTCGATCTCTTTTTTAAATGCTTCCACGCGCTCTGCGCTGCTCTCGGTGTTGTACTGATGTGCAACAATCGCAACCTCTCCGCTGTTGCCGATGGCCTCGCAGAGATGATCTGCCGCAAGCTTTGCTGCCGCTGCGTGATCAGTCGCACATGTCGAGGTGATCAGATCACTCTCGATGCCGGAATCCGCGATGATGACTGGAATCTGGCTGTCGGAAGCCTCTTCCATCTGTGCCTGTCCCGACTGCTGGTCAATGATGCCAAGGATCAGCGCGTCCGGATTTTCCGAAATGACAGAGTCGATGATATTGATCTGAGAGTTGGTGTCACTTTCATTTTCCGGGCCTTCAAATGTCATATAAACTTTGTCGTTTCCGGTGTAGCCAAGCGAGGCGTTCAGATCGTCAAGTGCCTGCTGCGCACCGGCTTTTACAGCTTTCCAAAAACCGGCACTTAAGTCTTTTGCAACCACGGCGATGTAAGAGCCTTTTTCAACGTTAAGTCCATCCACGGTGTCGTACAATGCTTCCATGCCGTCTTTGTGCGGAACGGTGATTTCTATTCGTTTTTTGTCTGCTTCTTTTCCTTCATCTCCAGAGCTTTCAGAAGATGTGGATGCACTGGCTGACTCTGCTGTAGAATCTGCGCTGGACGATGAGGCCTCCGGGCTTTCTTCTGCCGCCGGAGTTTCTGTCACTTCCTGAGACGACGATGCTGCGGTGCTCTTGTCTGTCACTGCTTCTTTTCCGCATCCAGCTGCCGAGCACAGCAGGATTCCGGAAAGCAGTACTGCAATCATTCTGCGTTTCATAATTCTCCCTTTCTGCTTTGCCTGATGAATCATTTTCCATTACTTTTTACAGTTTTGTTACATAACCTTTCTCTATTATACACAAACCGTAAAAATAGTCCAGTCCTGTTTTCTTATGATTTTCTGAACTTTTTGCAATTTCACATAGCTCTGAATAGTTACACAAAGCTGTGAAAGATTTCACCTTCTGGTTTTACGGTAAACGAAAGCCGTTTGCCTGTCCGCGGATGCTTCAGCTCGAGATGATGCGCGCACAGCGCCAGAGATCCTTTCTCTTTCGCCCCATATTTTGCATCCCCCGCCAGCGGATATCCCGCATGGGAAAACTGGACGCGGATCTGGTGGTGGCGGCCCGTTCCGAGGTGGATCTGCACCAGGGTTCGGTTCTCCTGTGTCCTTATCACTTCATATTCCAGCACCGCTTTTTTCGCTCCGGCGGTGCCTGGCTGTACGACGCGGGATGTGTTGCTCCGTCCGTCTTTTACAAGGAAATCCTCAAACTTCTGCACGCCCTGTTTTCCGATTTTTCCCTCACAGACGGCGAGATACTCTTTCTTCATCGTCCCGTCCTTCACCTGCCGTCCCAGTTTTCCTGCGGCGTCTTTGTTTTTCGCAAACACCAGCACGCCCTCAACCGGCTGATCGAGCCGGTGAACGACCGCCAGATATGGAATCTGAGTCCGCGCCTGACCCGGTGTTTCCGCCCTTGCCTGCTTCGCCAAATAATTCAGCAGCGCATGCTCCAGATCCATCTGTCCCATCCGCGCATTCTGCACTGCCATGCCCGCGTGCTTGTGAACAACAAGAATATCGTTATCTTCCATTAAAATATCTTCTCTGCAAAATCCAGCCACTTTCTTCTCCTGTTCTGACTTCTTATTTTCGATACACGGATTTCTCCGCTGTTATGCTTTAAGAAGTATGCACCATTTCCGCCGCATCTGTCAAGAAAAACATGCCCGGCGGACGAATTACACAACACAGAAAGCGATCGCCATACCAATCATTTTTTCTGATACAGCGACCGCTTTTTCTTTATTTTCCATATTCAGTTTTTTCTCTACTTTCAAGGATTTTCACTGGTTTTCTTTCTTTACCGATCTGTGATCTTTGTTTTCGCTTTCGTTTGATATTTCAAAGATCGTTTCTCTTCCATTTCCCTGTTGTAGATTTTCTTTTTTTCGGGAAGATGTTCTTTTTCAGAGGCTTTTCCTTTGCGGTTAAGATTTCCACTCCGAAAATCTTTTCCTTAGGATTTCCTAAGATCTGCTCTGATCTCATGTTTATCAAAAGGTTTTCTTTCGAACTTCTTTTGTATGGATCTTTATCTCAGGTTTTCTTTCCTTTCGGAAGTCTCTCATCTTAAGAACATCTTCCTTTTCCCTTTTTTTCCATTCTTCTATAGAAGATTTCTCGTCTCTTTCTATGAAAATGGTTTGTTCTCTTGAAAAGGGGGTCCCAAGTCTTTCTCTTTGTACCTCTTGGTTAGGTTTTTGTTTTCTTGTTTCTTTGTGATTTTAATATAACAGATCCACCAGTATTTGTCAATACATTTTTAAAATATTTTTACTGTTTTTTTATATCACTTTTCCTTTTCTTAATTATTGTGTTTATTTTCTGAATTTTATATTATTTTCTGATATTTTGTTTCAAATAAGTGCGCAGAAAAAGAGCTATGAAACAGACTTTTCTCCTGCCACACAGCTCTTTCTCAAATACTTATCCTCTATAATAGTTGATCAGGCATCCCTTGCGGATGATTTCTCTCTCATCATCGGTCAGCGCGCCTAACGTCATCTCGAACGGAACAAGTGCTCCGTCTTTTACAACGTACGCTTTGATCACATCGGCTTTCTCTTCCACTGCCTTGCGGATCTCCGGTACAAAGATGTAATCTCCGTTTGTAAACGGCAGATCTCCCTCCGGGATCAGGAATGGAAGCATGCCCCAGTTGATCAGGTTGGAGCGGTAGCGCTTCGTTGCATACTCGTTGGCGATGTTTGCCCAGCCGCCTAATACCTTCTGGCAGGAAGCTGCCTGCTCACGCGCAGAGCCGTCGCCCGGTTTTACAGCGAAGATGGTGGATCCGACACCGACGTTTGTCTTGTCGATATCCGGGTACTGGGTATGGATGGCTGCGAAGACCGGTTTCAGTTCCGGAAGTGCCTCTGCCGGGCAGTTTCCTTCCTGGATGGCTTTCTCTGCGACCTGTACTTCTTTTGCACGTCCCACGTAAGCCGGATCTTTTCTTGACAGGGTGAACTCTGCCAGTCCGAGCGGGTTGGAACGGAAGGAAGAAGTCTCGCCGGATGGAATCAGCTCGTCGGTTGTCGTAACCGGATCGTGGATCTCGGAAACAACCTTCAGAATCAGGTTCTCGGCAAGCTGCGGCATAGCCGGCCAGTCTTTGATGTTCGGTCCGAACTGGATTTCTACAGACGGATCTGCCACACCCTTGCTGTCGAAGACACGGTTCTCGTAAATCTTCTTGTCGAAGTGGTATGCCGGTTTCGTGTATGTTCCGGTGAACTCGTCTGCTGCGGTCAGGAATCCCTTGTTTGCTGCGGTTGCTGCAATGGAACGTGCATCCATCAGGGCAACGGAAGAAATCTGACCGTTCTGGATCTTGGATCCCTCGCGGTTCGGGAAGTTTCTGGTGGAGTGACGGATTGAGAACGCATTGTTTGCCGGAGTATCGCCTGCGCCGAAGCACGGTCCGCAGAATGCGGTTTTTACGATCGCACCGGTTTCCAAAAGGTCTGCCAGTTTTCCGTTTCTTGCTAGCTCCATATAGATCGGGGTACTTGCCGGGTAAACACTTAAGGTGAACGCATCGTCGCCAATGCTGTGGCCTTTCAGGATATCGGCTGCGTCGCAGATGTTCTCAAATCCGCCGCCGGCGCATCCTGCGATGATTCCCTGGTCTACCAGGAGTTTTCCGTCGTGTACTTTATTTTTCAGAGTGAACGGAACTTTTCCGTCGAGGCTGATGGCTGCTTTCTTCTCTACATCGTTCAGGATGTCATCGAGGTTTGCTTTCAGCTCTTCAATGGTATAAACATTGCTCGGATGGAACGGCATCGCGATCATCGGTTTGATCTTGTCGAGTTCTACTTTTACAACGCCGTCATAGTAAGCAACCGCGCCAGGATTCAGTTCTTTGTAATCTGCGCTTCTGCCGTGGATCTGATAGAACTCGCTGATCTTCTCATCGGTTCTCCAGATGGAGGACAGACACGTTGTCTCGGTTGTCATAACGTCCACACCGATCCGGTAATCTGCGCTTAAGGAAGATACGCCAGGTCCTACGAACTCCATAACTTTGTTCTTTACGTAACCATTTGCAAAGACTGCACCGATGATGGCAAGTGCAATATCCTGCGGTCCTACTCCCGGCTGCGGTGCGCCTGTCATGTAAATTGCGATCACTCCCGGCATAGCGATATCATATGTTTTGGAGAGAAGCTGTTTTACCAGCTCCGGTCCTCCCTCGCCCATGGCCATGGTTCCGAGTGCACCGTAACGGGTGTGGGAGTCGGATCCGAGGATCATTTTTCCGCCGCCGGCAAGCATCTCGCGGGCAAACTGATGAATTACTGCCTGATGAGGCGGTACATAGACGCCGCCGTACTTTTTCGCACAGGTAAGACCAAACATGTGGTCATCTTCGTTGATGGTTCCGCCGACTGCGCAAAGGGAGTTGTGGCAGTTGGTCAGCACGTACGGTACCGGGAATTTTTCCAGTCCTGACGCGCGCGCGGTCTGAATGATTCCAACAAAAGTAATGTCATGCGATGTAAGTTTGTCAAATTTGATCTGCAGATTTTCCATGTTGCCGGAAACATTGTGGTCTTTTAAGATTCTATAGGCAATGGTTTCTTTTGCAGCATCCGCCGGACACGGCACAGCGCCGGTACGCGCTTTGAGTTCCGCGCGGCCTTCTTCTGTATCCGGGATGATGTCGATTCCGTTGACAAGGTATGCACCTGTGTTCAGTAATTCAATCATGTCGTTCCTCTCCTCTTGTTGTTGATAAAATGTTAGGGTCAAAAAGTCTTTTGACCCCTTCGATACCCGGATTGCTCCGTGCTTTGCACTCCCGCAATCCTGTACGGCTCTGAACGGTTTTACAGATTTTCGCTGTTGTTCATATACGTCATGTAGCTTACGACCATCATGGCAATTTTAAAGGTCAGCGCATCGTCAAATTTACGAATGTCGAGTCCTGTGCTCTTCTCGAGCTTCTCCAGACGGTACACCAGAGTATTTCTGTGTACATAGAGCTGACGGGATGTCTCGGACACATTCAGGTTATTTTCAAAAAATTTATTGATTGTGGTCAGTGTTTCCTCATCGAACGTATCCGGCAGATTTTCGCCGAAGACTTCGGTCATAAACATTTCGCACAGCGGAATCGGGAGCTGATAGATCAGACGGCCGATGCCGAGGTTGTTGTATGGTACCACGTTTTTGTCTGCGTAGAAAATTTTTCCTACCTCAAGCGCCATCTTCGCTTCTTTGTAGGAACGCGAAACACTCTTAATCTCGCTGACCGGATTTCCGTAAGAAACACGTACCTGGGACATTGCCTCTGCATTCAGCATATCAACCAGCATTCTTGCGGTCTGGTTCATATCCTCGAAGGTGTCGGTATCCTTCAGTTCTTTTACAATGATAATGCTCTTCTCATCGACTGCGGTGATGAAATCTCTCGGTCTTGAAGCAAAGAGGCTCTTTACTGTCTCCTGTGCGCTGATGTCTTTTTCCAGCTTCGTCTCTACCATGTAAACAACGCGGCGCACATCTGTGTCGATGCGAAGCTTTTTCGCGCGGTTGTAGACATCCACCAGAAGAAGATTGTCGAGAAGAAGGTTCTGGATAAAGTTGTTTTTGTCCAGACGCTCTTTGTATGCAATGATAAGATTCTGAATCTCACATACGGCAACCTTTCCGATCATATATGCATCGTCGCTGCTTCCTTTAGAAATCAGAATATACTCCACATTCTGGTTGTCATATACTTTAAAATAATGATATTCCTGTACAATCTGGCTGTCCGCAGCGGATAATACAAAAGAACGGATGCTTTCTGCATCAATCGCGGTTTCCGGGAATGTGGTCACCAGCAGAACACCATCCGTATTCGTCACACATAAATCAATTCTTGTAATATTTCTTAATTCATCAAGGGTTTTCTGTAATACCTGACTTGATACCAAATCTGCCACTTCCTTTCTCCTGGCGTATTTTACTCCAGGGTGCGTCTTATCTATAACTATAGCTTATTTTTTTCTCATTGGCAACTATTTTTTGCTTCGCAAAAGGAGGGCGGTGCATATGCAAAAAGGACCGGCATCCGAACGGATGCCGATCCTTTTCTCTATGTTTGCGCATACGCGCTGATGTTCATATGGATTAGTTGGTAATGGTGATCTCTGTCTCTTTGTCGAACAGATGAACTTTCTCCATATCCAGAGCAAATTTAACGGTATCACCGCTTCTTGCAGTTGTACGAGGATCTACGCGGGCTGTCATTGGGAAGCCTTCGCAATCGAAGTACAGGTAAACTTCTGCACCTAACAGCTCGTATACGTTGATCTTGCACTCAACTACGCTGTCTTTGGAAGTTTCGATGAACATCTGAGAATCATGTACGTTCTCAGGACGGATACCCATAACAACGGTCTTTCCGTCATATCCGCCGTCGATAACAGCTTTTGCTTTGGAAGCCGGCAGTTTCATGTTGTATTTACCAACAGTAAGAGTAACGTCGTTTCCGTTAACTTTTACTTTTGCATCCAGGAAGTTCATCTGCGGAGATCCGATGAATCCTGCAACGAACAGGTTGCCCGGTGCGTTGTACAGGTTCTGCGGGGTATCTACCTGCTGAACAACTCCGTCTTTCATAACAACGATTCTGGTACCAAGTGTCATAGCCTCGGTCTGGTCATGTGTTACGTAGATGATGGTAGCGCCCAGTCTCTCATGCAGTTTGGAAATCTCGGTACGCATCTGTACACGAAGTTTTGCATCCAGGTTTGACAGAGGCTCGTCCATAAGGAATACTTTAGGATCACGTACGATTGCACGTCCCATAGCAACACGCTGTCTCTGACCACCGGAAAGAGCTTTCGGTTTACGGTCAAGCAGTTTCTCCAGGTCAAGGATTTTAGCTGCTTCTTTAACCTGTTTGTCGATCTGATCTTTCGGAACTTTTCTCAGTTTCAGACCGAATGCCATGTTATCATATACGGTCATGTGTGGATACAGAGCGTAGTTCTGGAATACCATTGCGATATCACGGTCTTTCGGCTCTACATCGTTTACTACTTTATCGTCAATTTTCAGAGTACCATCGGAGATCTCCTCAAGACCTGCGATCATACGAAGTGTTGTAGATTTACCACATCCAGATGGTCCTACGAAGATGATAAACTCTTTGTCAGCGATTTCCAGGTTGAAGTCTTTTACTGCTTCAAAACCGTTCGGATATCTTTTTGTAATGTGCTGTAAAGATAAACTTGCCATTTTTGAATCCTCCCTAAATGAACATCATGCGTTTTATTATGAGTTTTGCATTTGCATCTCTCTTGCTTATGGGATTAGTATACCTTTTCTACCCGCATTCGACCATGCCACAATTACACAAACTTTCCTCCGGCAGATTGGCAATTCTGCTTTCGGATTTTCTCGAACCGTTCTCTTCTGTCCACTTTGCACAAACAAAATGTTCACTCTTATACAAAATGACGAAACGAAAAGTTTATATTCTCTTCATTGCATTTTTCTGAAAAATTCGCTATACTTTTCTATGATGTCTGCCAGCCGGAACGTTAATCGGCGGCACACTTAATTCAACAGAAAAGAGGAACAAATTATGAGTTTTTTCAGCCTGGACAGTAAGTTCTCGCAGATTATGGGCCGTGTCTTCGACCTGATGATGCTGAACATTATTTTCCTTATTATGTGTATCCCGATTGTGACAATCGGCGCCAATTTCACAGCAATGTACTACGTCACGCTGAAGATGATCAAAAATGAGGAGACGTATATCTTCCGTACCTACTGGAAATCCTTCCGCGAAAACTTCAAGCAGGCAACTGCCATCTGGCTCATCCTGCTGGCGGTTCTGATTGTTCTGATTCTTGATCTTCTGCTGGTCATGAGAATGCCGGGTACCATCACCTACCTGCGTTTTGTTTTCCTGGTACTGATCTTTTTCGAGGCCATGGTACTTTCCTATGTATTTCCGGTACTGAGCCGCTTTGACAATACTGTAAAAAACACGATCAAGAACTCCATCCTGATGGCAATCCGCCACCTGCCGTGGACCATCATGATCCTGCTCGTCAATCTCTGTCCGCTGCTGATCTATGTATTCTCCACGACAAAGATTGTCAGCTATCTGATTCTTCTGATGTTCCTTCTGGGCTTTTCCACGGTAGCGCTTGGATGCTCCTGGTTCTTCGTAAACAAAATCTTCCCATTCTATATGCCTGAGGAAGAAAACGAGGTTCTGACACCGGAAGAAGAATCCTTACGGGCACTCGAAGCAATGGACAGACCAAGCCCGCTGACTGAACGTTCCGATGACGCTGCTCCGGCTGAAACTACCGATGCTGCAGAAACTGCTTCGGAAGAGGAATCTGCAAGCCCGGCTGAACAGACAGAAACAGACGAAACAAACGAATAAATAAACTGCATTTCATAAACAACTCCCCGCCGGGAACCGCATCTGCTGCGTGTTTCCCGGCGG
>OGPN01002162.1_pt1 | contig 11733 bp, 13 predicted proteins | sample 1552941 | NCBI WGS metagenome assembly OGPN01 (sample SAMEA2580220, study PRJEB22360) | human gut metagenome | biome: human gut; feature: human-associated habitat; material: faeces | place: Denmark | collected 2008/2010
AACCTAGATGCCTGGGCTCTCACGTCGATAATGTATACATCGGATGTAACCAATTTGCCACCTGTTGTTCATATCTAGTTAATAATTTTATGAGATAATAAACATAGGAAAACCAGACCGAACAAACCCGATAGAGAAAGGATAGCAGACCATGATGTACTACAATATGACCAACAAAGAATTGCTTGACGCATACAACGCAAGCGTGACAGAGTATGATTCTCTACATCTGCAAGACAAGCAATTTTGAGCAGGTTGAAAATTTCCTGCTCAATCATCCCGATAAGGAATACAAGACACGCAGGTTTGTCTATTACTTCAAACAGGTTGGCGATTGTGCAACAGAGACCTGCACCCGGAGAGGCCGCAAGGCCGGAGACGACGAAATCATAGCTTATTACCACGATGGGGAGTTTTAACAATGACAGCATATCATTTCTCTTGCGTCGCGCCGTTCGCGTCGCTGTTCTTTATCATCGGTGTTGTAATTTTCGTTTGTGAGTGGAAAGGATGGTTTTAATATGAGAATTGTGCATTTGGTAGAATACGAATGGATTGACCCCAAGTCAGCACATCCGCGCAACGTGATGCCGGTCGCGGGCCCCAATGGGGCCCAGATGGCCTATAAGATGTTGGGCAAGTCAATGCAGAGGCTCAACAATGAATCGGTGCGTCTGTTGTATAAATACCTGCGCACCAACGGGAATGACCCATACATGACAGAAAAAAACGGGTCAATCAGAATCCAGTATTTCCGGTGGCCACGTGGGTATCATTTTGATAAGGTCAACCGCAAGTTTGTGAGGGATGACGCATGAAAAAGATAAAGAATCAGTTAGGGCTCGTAAAGCCCGATAAACTGCCAGCCGGTGCGACGGCCCAGAGCCCGCCACTCGCAAGGCCAGCAACAAGAAGCAGGCCAAGCAGGGCGGCAAGGGCAGACCGGTCCAGCCCAAGCCGTGGGAAGCATACGCACCCAAGGGCCCGAATGCCACAAGCTACACCCGGGAAGAGCTGGAACAAATCGTGCGGCGTGCATCCGGTGCGGCAAACAGACGCTTGAAACGTCTGGAAGAGGCCGGAGAAACCAAGGGCATTTACAAGAGGGCCTTGGGGATGCTGGAAACACAAGGCCGCACAAAGTTCAGCGGAGCAGTGAAGAGCATGACAAGAACGGAACTTGTCGCGGAGTATCTGCGCCTGCGCGATTTCCTCAGTTCCAAAACGTCCACAATGCAAGGTATCAAAGACTGGAAACGGAACGTTTATCAATCTCTTGTTGACCGTGGGTTCACCGGGTCACAAGAAGAGCTTTCAGAACTGTTTGACAAGTACATGACAAAAGAGCTTGAGGCGGCGTTAGGTTCGGATGTGGTTTACACGTTATTGCAGACGGACAACGGCAGGCCCTTCTTGCAACGGGCCAAGGACGCGATAGACCGCGCAAAGCAGACGGGAGAGAGCCAAACAACGGCCCTTTCCCGTGAATTCAATATCACAACAGAAGAACAGGCGGCTCAGATTTTAGCAAAGTATTTTGGGGGTTAAATCATGCGAGAATGCAGGGGTGAACAGATAGCGGAGAGCAAAGACGAGTTTTTGGCTATGCTGGGTACCCCCAAAACCGTGCAGGAGCGAACCAAGAAGAACGCCAGACCGAAACCCAAATACTTAGATGTAACCTGTACATTTGATATTGAGACCACCAACACCGATACAGACGGCTTTGCTTATACCTTTCAAACGTGCATCGGTGGCGCGGTCGTCGTGCCGCGATACTTTGAAGAATGGGCCGATATCATAGAAACGCTGGTTGACAAGTGGAGTATCACAGAACGAAAGCGCCTTGTTATTTTTGTTCACAATCTTGGGTATGAGTATACATACCTTATTCAGATGTTATGTGACCGGTGGGGAGATTGCAAAGCCCTTTACACCAAGAGCCGGAAACCCTTGTATTTGCAGTTCGACAACGGTATTGAGTTTCGGGACAGCCTGAAACTGTTCCAAAAGAGCCTAGCCAGAGCAACAGAAGGATGCAAGCACGAAAAGCTCAAGGGTGACCTTGACTATTCGGTTTACAGAACACCAGATACTCCCCTTGATGATATCGAATTTGCCTATTGTGTCAACGACGTTCTGGGCTTGTGGGAAGCAATCGAACGGTTGAAAGCAGAACGCAATTACAACGCGGCGACACTTCCCATGACAAACACGGCCCTTGTCATTAAAGAGGTCAACAAACATTTGACAGGGGACAGCCGGACACTGCAAAAGATGCAGGCTCTTGAGCTCAACCGGGAACAAATGGAAATCGCATATAAAGCAATGGCAGGCGGCGATACACACGGCACCCGGTGGCGTGCCGGTCACACTTACCGCAATTGTAACAGCTATGATTTCAAGAGCGCACACCCGTCACAACAGCTCTTATGGAAGTTTCCAGAGGGTAAACCCATGATGCTACCACAAGGCCAGCCCCAAGCAGTGATGGACAATATAATAGCCTGCGGTATGGGGTGGATTGCAGAGATAGCAATTAAGGGCTTGCAAATCCGGCCCGAATGCCCAGACCCCGTAATCTCTGTTAGCAAGTGCGCGGGCCTCAAATGCGACGACGAAAACAAAGACAACGGCAGAGTTTTGCAGGCAGACGAAACATTGTTGTATTGTGATTCCAATGATTGGCAACGTATCAAAGAAGCATACACCTTTGAACGGGTGGTGATGCACCGGGGATTCTGTTTTCGACTTGGGTATCTTCCCGATTCTTTCCGAATGGCTATTTTTGATAAATTCAAAATCAAAGAGACCATGAAAGGTTCCCCCGAATATGCTTTCTCCAAAATCTGCGTCAACACGATTTTCGGAGCCTGCGCCCAAAAGACGATAAGGGATGAATACACGGCAGAGATTAGAGACAGCATTGATTTTGAGCGTATGAGCTGGGAAGTCAACCTAGAAAAGAAAACCGCTGCGGAGATACAGAAGAGCCAGAAAGGCAAGTTTCCATTTCTCTGGGGCCTATGGACAGCCAGCATGACGCGGCTCAAGCTCTGGCAATTGTTGAAAATCGTCGGTTGGGAAAAGGTGATTTACTGGGATACAGATTCCTGTAAATTTGAAGGGGCCAAGGTTCCAACGGTCGAAGAGTATAACCGGGAAGTTGCCGTCCAGTGTGAAAAACGCGGGGTGGTGGTCACGAAACCCAACGGTAAGAAAGTCTATATTGGTATCGCTGAGGACGAACACCCGCAAGCCGATTATGGTTACACCGAATTCAGATTCTTACACGCCAAGTGTTACGCGGCCCGGACTTGCGCTGGTGTACTAGAAAGCACGATTGCAGGAGTAGGCAAGAAAGAAGGGCAGGTGGCATTAAAGGACAATATTGAAAATCTGAATGACTTTTTAATCATTGATGATGCTGGTGGCCAGATGCTTTCTTACCACGACAGCCCCATAAAAGAGCGTCACGATTTCCAGCGCGTCACCCATTCCGCAAGTTGGATTGTAATGACCCCGCGCCGGTATGAGGTGGGCGGCATCAATAATTTTACAGAGGAAAGGTTGGGATAATGTTCCACGTGGAACAATAAAAGCCGCCCACGGCCTGAGGTCGTGGGCGGCTTGTTTTAGGAAACGGTTGTGCTAACCGTCACGTCGAGAGGAATGCGAAGAACAAACGGTTTACCGACTGCGATATTGGGAATGCGGGTTGTGGAAATGATGGCCCTCAAACGAACAAATCCCGCCCCAAATTCTCCGCTTACAGAAACGGCACTCCCGGGAATTGTTTCGGTCGTACCATCAAAGTAAACAACCTCTGCGTTTTTCTCATAATTTACGGTGACGGTGGCTGTTGCGGACGTTTTTTCTTTGCGAAGGAACGGCAGATTGATATCACAAATTACCACGGAGGCTTCCTCAACGTAAGAAACGCCCGTGTTCATCTTGGTGATTTCGACTTTCGGAAATACTACGGAAGTCTGGAAAAGTTCATCGACAGCCACGTTGTCGGTTTTCAGCTTGGCAATGCTCGCGGCGTGGTCGGCCAGCTTGGTTTCCTGAGAGGTGACGCACTGGGAAATGGTCTGGCCCGGGTGGTCGGTCTCCCAGTCGCCCACAATGTCGTCCTGCCGTTTCTGGTCGGCATTAAACTCAGTCTTGGTAACGTAGTCACCCAGAGCGGTTTTATCGGCCTTGTCGGTTTCCAGATGGGTGATGGAATCGGTATTGCCAGAGATAGCCGTATCCTGCGCGGTGTTCTTGGCTTTGATATCCGCGATTTCCTGCTTGTTGGTGGCGTTGTCACCCTCAAGCGCGGTAATACGCTTCTCATGGTCTGCCAGCTCGGTGGCATGGTCTGCCAGCTCTGCGGCGTTCTTGGCAATCAACTTGCCGTTCGCCAGCTCTGCGTCCTTGGCCCGGTCAATCTCGGCGGTCAACGCGGTATTGGTGTTGTCGGTCTTGGTGTCCAGACCATCCAGACGGCCCTCGGCGTTCGTGGCACGCTTTTCCAGTGCATCCAGCCGTCCATCCTGCTGAACGTCCTTCTCCTGAATGTGGGCGATTGCATCCCGGTTGGCCTCAATCTTTGCCTCGTCCTCGGTAAGGTCAGACCGGAGCCCATCGGTCACACTGGTAAGGCGCTCAATGGCCTCATGGTTTGCCGTGATTTCCTCATGCTGGGCGGTAAGACGGCCCTCATGGTCTGCCAGCTGTTCGGCGTGGTCGGCCAGCTCGTGAGCGTTCTTGGCGATGTTCGCGGCATTGTCCTGAATATTCTTGGTATTCTTGGCAATGTCGGCAGTGTTTTGTGCAATGCTGGCATCGTGGCTCTTGAGCTTGGTATTGATGCCGGTCAGCCGGGAATCCTGCTCCACGTCCTTTGCCTGAAGGGCGGCAATGTCGCCGTCATTGCTGGTGATTTGCCTCTGCAAATCCTCGTCCTTGGCGTGCAGGTCGGCAATCTCGGTGGTGTGCTGGGCGGTCGTGGCCTGCAATCCGTCGATTTCGGTCTCGGCAGTCGCCACGCGCTCGGCCAGAGCGTCAACACGGGCCTTATCCTCGGCCACAGTGTTTTTCATCTCCGCGTTGTCCTTGGTGAACTGGTTGATTTTCTCCCGGAATTCCGCGTTGTCAGACGCGAAACCGGAGACCTGAGACGACAGGTCTTTTACCTCGTTCTTATACTGCTCCACCTGCGCATTATATGCGCCGGTCTTGGCCCAGTATCTCGTATTGGTGATATCCACGCCGGGGCCCACGTTGCACTTGCTCGTGTAGCTTTCGCCGTCGTGGGTCACAATGGTAAGGGATTCGTAGGAGCGGTGGTTGTCCCACTCAATGGGGTCTGCGAAAATCGGCACATACCGGGAGCCGATATACTGAGACGGGGGACACGGCCCACAGGGAACAGGGGGCCGGGGCGGCAGCGGCGGGTGATGGGGGCCGGGGTCAGCAGGCGCAAAGGGTGCGGGCTTGATGGGGAAACCACAATCATTCTTGCAACTCATGTTGAAAACTCCTTTCTTAATAGGTGATGATAAGATGACCATACTCGGGTTCGGTGATATCGGTGCCAGTGTTGAAAGTCAGCCAGCGCCAATTAGCCGGAACATAAGCACAGAAATGCCCGTCCGGGGTCAGACCAAACCAGACAAAACGCACCATCTCAGTAACCATGCTGGGAAGGTTTTTATCGGCCCACTCCAAAAACTTACCGTTTTCAAAGTCACCGGCGTTCAGACGTTCGTTGATGCACTTTTGAGCGGCCGCAAGGTCAGCCATTGCAGAATTCAGCGCGGTGATGTTGCCGCCCTGCGATTCCTGCCCTTTGGCAATGCCCTGCACCAGAGCTGTCAAACTCTGAATCTGGGAGACCATCCATCTGAGGTCGTACATTCCCGGGTCGCCGGGAACATAGGGCGGGGACGGACAAAACGGATAATCCATAAATTCACCCCCTCATTTCTTTCATCAGTTCGTCGGCCCGGATTGCTTCCGGGGTGAACGAATTGTTTTTCCACCATGCCCAGACAGCCGCGGCAGTCGTCAGACCGGTGGTCACCCAGGGCTCAAGGGTGGCGCTGTCGATGGGCAGAGGGCTCAGACCGGCCACACTGAGAATCTGATTTGCCAGAGCCAGAGCGAGAACAGCAGTTCTTGCGATAGTAGAGGCTTTGATTTTCATACTAGTCAACCTTCCTTTCCAAATCATCTATGCGGTGGTTTGCCACTTTGATTTGCTCTTCCAACACGGGGACGCGGTGGGCAAAGTGGTTATGCTCCCGCACTTCCCGGGTCAACTCGTCAAGGCGTGTATCGGTGACGGCCTGCGCCCTGCTGTTTGCGATAAGAACACCCGAAAGCGTCACAAGGCCACCGATAAGCGCAACGATGATTTCCGATACCATGATACCACTCCTATCAATAAACGTCAAGGCAGAATGTGCGGTGAAAACTGTCTGCGATAACACGATACATATTGAAAAGCACAGTCTGCCGCTCGGCCTCAATCATCTCCTGCGTCGTGGTCACGCCGATATTGCCGCCTCGCTTCCACTCGTGAACGGTGGTTACGGTCTCCGATTCCTTGCCCGTAACAGCGGCAAGGCCGTGTTCCTCATGCTTGCCGGTCTTAGAATCCTGCGCGGTTCCACGGTCTCCCGCCTGCCGCTCGGTGTGCCCGTGTCCATCGGTGCGGCCCGTGTCACCATGGGTACCGTGGGCCCGGTCGATGCTGTCCCGCTGGCCGGTGGTCACTCCCTCGGTGTCCTGCTTGGTCTCGGTGTCCGACGTGCTTTCTTGGTGGTCGGTCATGTTCTCGGTGGTTACGTCGTCTTGGGTTCCGCTTGTGTTCTCGGTCTCTGTCCAGTCGGTTTTGCGGGTATCGTCTGCCGTGCCGGTCTCCTTATAGATAGTGGTGGATGCGTCGAAAGGCTGATAGGTCGCTTCGTTCTCGGCAGAAACCTTGCCCTCAACGTCTGTCTGGCTGTCCTTGGTGGTCTTGACTTTATCGGTCATTGTTTCACCGTGGGTAGTGAGCCGGGTGCCGGTCGTATCCCGGTCAAGAGTGCCCTTCGTGTCCCGGGTCTCGTCCGCGCTGGTCTGGGTATGAGCAAAACCATGCTCTTTCCCGGCAGTACTGCCCACCGTTTTCTCCTGCCCTGCGGCATTGTCCGTGGTGAAACCGTCCGCTTTGGTGTCCTCGTGATAAAGGTTGCCGGTGGTTTCCATCTGGTGGCGGTCGTCTGCGTGCTGGCTCTGCTCGTCGGCTCCACCATGGGAGTGGGTGGCCGTGTTCTCAGCGGTATCCTTGGCCCGCTCGGTGGTGTCCTTGGTGATTTCAGACACGTCAGTATTCCAGATGGGATTATACTCTAGCTGAGTGGTGGAAAACAGCTTTTTCCAAATGGGGAGATTTTCGCGGCTCCACCAATACAATTCTGATTTCATCCAAATGGGGTCAGGGTGATACAGCGGAGCCAGACCGTGGGCCCTGCGGATAGCTTGGATAACTCCCGCTTTCTCCATGCCCTCGGGAATCACCATATTTGCAAAAAGATTAGGGTCTGCCATCAACAGCGCTTCCAGATTGCAAGAGGATACTAACTCATTCACCAACATTGTTATTCACCTCTTCCCCTTCGTTGTTGGTCTCGGTCTCGTCGGCCTCGCCTGCATCGAAATCGGGCTCAACCATCTTAAAGGTAATGTTTGTATCGTACATCTCATTGACAATTGCAAGGGATTTTTCCAGCGTAATACGCCAGACCTCGCGCCGGTTGAAGGTCTCCGCGTCTGCCGCTTTCGATTCTGTCACCACCATGCGCTCTTTTTTGTTGGGCTGAACAGAAACGCCCAGTTCCCTGTAAAAGTCGCACAGGATGTTCCGACGATACTCCATCAAATCGGGAAGAATAAAGTTCTTGGAAAGGTCGCGGTCAAACTGCATGATTGGGAGCGTAAAATCTCCATCGGCCTTAGTGGTCAACTGCTGTTTCAAATCGGCATTGATAACAACAGCGGGGGCACCATTCGCCAGCTTGCTAAAGATTCCTTCCATGGTACGCTTGCCCTTGTCGTCCTTGGCAATAGCCGCATAAGCGAAACGGGCATTGATTGCGCTCTGCCGGATTGCAATTTCTGCCAGTTGCATTTCCCGCGCGTACTTTGTCACCAAGTCCCACGTTCCTTGATAGTCGGGTGTGAGCTTGATAACAGCGCACTCTTTGCCGATTTCCAGAGGGCGCGGAAAATTAAAGAACGTCGTCGAAATCTGCATCCCGCGCGGCTGGTATTGCAGGCCGTAACCGGTCGGAAATGCAGGTTGTACAACCAAACCGTATGTTTTCGACTTGAAAACCGTTGCGTAACCGGTGCGGAAAAGCTGGTACAGAAATGCATCATAATCCCATCCGATTTGACCGGGGCCGTTCTCGGGGAGCCCGTTGAATTCAATGAGACCGCGCAACCTCTGAAAGAAGGAACGTTCCCAGTAATTCATTGCATCGGTGGAAAACGTTGCATCGAAATTCCCGCACAACGTGCCGCCGTCGTAGTAGCCGCTATAGCATTGGTACATATAATCACCTCATTCGATAAATACACCGCTGTCCATTGCGGCGTTGATGTAAGAAATCTCGTCGGGCTTGGCGTTCAGCGGAGCACAGGAGAAACCACGGGTCTTACAGTATCCCTGCACAGGCTTTGCAACTTTCATTACTGGGTATCCGTAAACTTTTTGGAAACCTGCATCGTCCACCGGGGAATAATACAGCAGGGTCAACTTTGCTTCCAAAGGTAGCTGTACCTGCGACGCACCACCCATAGTTCCGGCAGAACAGTTGATGGGGGAAACTGTTTGCTGTACACCCTGCGCAACTTGGGCGATACCTTGCGCGGCCTGCATCGTGCCGCCAGCAAACCCCGCCACGGTGGACAGCAGACCCCCGCCGAAATTCATTGCACCGGAGACGGTGCTGATTGCACCGGTCAGCGCACGCACCGGGTCGATGTTACTGGTGCCGATTCCGTAGGGGCTGGCTATGCTGGTGCTTCCAGCGTATACCGTGTAATCTCCTGCCCGGACTAGTGTTGTTACACTGCCGTCCACGAAACACACAGACCAGTCAATATCAATATTTGCCGCCGTGTTGCACTGGTCAACGGGAACCGCCAGCGTGCCCACGAAAGGAACATAAAGCTGTATTTGACAGCTCATGCGCTTCCAGTCGTCAGCAGGCCACGGGATAGCAATAGTCGTGTGAACACTACGGGAGCTGGACGGAGTGACCTGTTGTGCAAAAACGGTGGTGTTGAACTGCCCCAAGGTGATTTCCGTCTGCCGTCCTGCGCCGTATCGGGAAAGGTTTATGGGAATCCAGATGCAAGAGCGGACGCATTCCAGCGCATTGCCGCCGAACAAAAGTTTGTTCATAAACTCGGGCAATGCCAATTCCCAACGAACCATAGGCTTAGTAAGGGCCTCCCACGTCAAGGAAACTGCCGTCAACAGACTTCCCAACGTGGCCGCGCTCATTGCATAAGCGTGCAGGCCAGACTTGCCAACACAGGACAGCACAAAGGTGCCACCAGAGGCATCAATATTTCCGTCCGTGATATCTGCAGACGCGGTAGAAATCTTGGGAGCCATTCCAACCGCCTGCCGTGTATCCTGCAAACGGAACGTCGCTCCACTGGAATCTTGATTGAAACCGTATTCAATGAATGCGTCCGTTTTAAGAATGGTGTCACGGTAGGTTGCCAGCGGGTCAAGCTCTAACGTAAACTGCCAGATGTTCGCGGTTCCCCTGCCTCTGATACCGATTGAAATGTCGCGTATCCAATAGAAACTTGCTGTCTCTTCGCACTGACAATAATTCCACTGGGGGGAAATGTTGATACTGTTCAACGTAACGTAAATCACGGGCCGCTCCATGCTGGTGGTTTGCTTGAAATCGCAACGCTCCTCGTCGGGGAGCTTGGTATAATCAAATGCTTTGGTTGAATTCACGCGCTTCTCAATGTTTCCAAAGTGGAAGTGATACCCATGTTCTACACTGGGCGCGGGAACTGCGCCGTTAAATTCGCCTCGTGCCATTGTTTCACCTACTTTCTAACAATAAAGGCCCGGCCTTTTACGGTCGGGCCTTCGCGGCTGTTTACGGTTCGTCACTCATATAGAAGAGAATCGCGTTCTCGGTGGGGTCACTGATATAGTTCATCTTCCAATGATGTTCCGTATTGTAATACTCGCCTTTCGTGTTGAAAGGAGTAGTATAAACACTGTCCATCATGTAGACGGTCGCCAGCGCTCTGCGGTCATACAGCAGGCCCACCACCATGGGCAGGTCAACTTCTTCACCGGTTTCCTGCTTGGCGGTGTCCACGTTGAACTGAGCGGGAATGACCTTCACGCGGCTCTTGTCGTTGATGTTCTGCCAGAAATTCACGCCCTCATAGTTACCAAAGGAAAGATAACCGGGGCCAAAGATAGCAGGGAACACCCACGATTTTGCATCGTTAATGAGCGGCTGATACAGAAGGAGTTTCTGCTCGCTCTTGGGAGTGTCCCGGAGCAGGGTCAACGGGTCTCCGTTGTCGTCGGTGCAGGCGGGCACCAGATGATAAAGGTCGGTGCTTTCCTCAAGCAGAGCCGACTGGGTTTCCAGCAGGGAGACAAAGAAGGAAAGAAACTCCTGCAAATGGGTGGTCCGCAGGTCGGCGGTGGTGTACGCGGTGCCGCGTGCCTTGTTGAATTCGGCAGTAAGGTTGACCTTCTGGCCGGGTTTGCCGGTGTTGTACAGACTGCCGATAAAGTTCATCACGACGGCGCGATTCTCGGCAGTTTTCCAGCGGGCCACGTCGTTTGCAACTTCCGTGGTGATACCGGCCAGAAATGCCGACAGTTCACTTTCGCTGGTGAAAGCGGTCGTCAGCTGAGAACGGAACGTGGTATAGGTCTGGTCAAGCGTGGCCTGCCCAGTATACCACATTTCCAGCGGGTACCGCTTGGAAATCTTATACATATCCACGCTATGGCCGTCGCGCAAGGTATTGGGGTTCTGGACGGTGTTGATGAACTTGGTTTCGTCAAACTTGCCAGAAAAGAAAGCGATTTTGCGGATGAACAGCCCCCACTCCTGCGACGTGGTTTCGATGCTGGTAAAGCGGCCACTGTATGCGCGAGTGGTGATAATGGTACGCGAGACCATGTTATAAAGGGCCTGCAACGTGCCCTCTTTGCTGGTGTTCAGACACATCTGCCCGACGTTGATAAAAGACGAGGTATCAACGGCAGTGATTGCCGTCTGGCCCGTCACCTGCTGAACCAGATTATTGGCAATGGTATAAATATCCTGCGGACGGAAAACCGTTGCGCCTGCCTTTTCGGGGAAATTCGGATTTGCCATTATTTAGTCACTCCTTCCAAACTAAAGCTCGGGCTTTCGGGTGCAGGGGCAGGCTTGACCGCCCCAAGAATGATATCTTCCACACTGGTAACCGTGGGAAGAGCTCCAACAGTACCAGCGGTCGGAACATTAAGCGCGTCAACCTTTTTACTAAGGTCGGCAAGGCTTGCCACCAGCTGGCCAAGGTCGGGAGTGGCCGGGGCCTGCTGGGCGGGTGCAGGAGTGGGAACCGTCGCCGGAACGGTCGGAACCGTGGGAGCGGTTGCACCGGGAACCTGCACAGGGCTGGGGGGAGTGGTCTGGGGATTGCCCA
>OGPN01002165.1_pt1 | contig 11726 bp, 7 predicted proteins | sample 1552941 | NCBI WGS metagenome assembly OGPN01 (sample SAMEA2580220, study PRJEB22360) | human gut metagenome | biome: human gut; feature: human-associated habitat; material: faeces | place: Denmark | collected 2008/2010
CACAATGGGAATTGAAGAATTATTTCAACCAACTTTACACCAAAGAAAAATACACTTGGGGAATCCGGTCGTATATCCGCTACACCCATTGCCCCGCTTCACTGACAGTGGCTCACCGCAACTTGCCTATTTTATTTGCTGATAACATGCTGATTGCCAACTGTATCTACCATAGGAACGAATTGAGTTCGTCCGATAACATCAGCGAAAACACATATCGAACTGTCATCGGACAGACACATGAGTCTATCCTTGCGGAATATGAAGAAATGAACACCGGCAATGCCTACACGGATAATGCCCTTTATGGGATGAGGAAAATAAATGGAGTGAATTATCAGCTTACAGGTGGTTTCTGTGGCGAACTTTCTTCGGTGAAACAGGAGAATGCTTACTCAGCCCATAGCTATTCTTTCTATACCGTTCCCCGTATCGAATGGGAGAGAAATGATTTTTTGTTCACTGCCGCCACTACTGTCCGGTGGAGTCATCTGCCAAAGCAATCTTATAGCCGTTTTTGTGTCTCCCCATTCTTTTGTTTCCGTTATAAATTTACTCCCCGTTGGAAAATGTCCTTACTAGGAAGCTTGGATGAGAGTGAAGGAGGATTGAAGGATATCTACCCCTTTCGGTATCGTGAAGATTACCGGACTGTGGTGAAGCATACAGGAAAAGTTCCTGTAACGGTACGGCAACTTTATACCTGCTATCTGGAATACAAAAATACTATCAAGGAGTTTTTCTGGACTTTATCAGCTTCCTATTCCCACAATCGTTATAATCTGATAACAGAACGTAACTATAAGGACGGTAATTTCTATCTTTCGTCTGTGGAAAGAAATCATTCCTCTCATAGTTACACCTTGAATACCATAGGGTCGAAAGGGATCTATGACTGGAATTTGAAGACTTCTTTGGAATTGACTTTAGCACGCAACGAGGGGAAACAACTGAATGAAGGCATTGTTCAGGATTACAGGTATGACTATTTGTGCATCGAACCTAAAATTGTGTGGGCTCCTTCTGTATTTTTCGAGGCTGAATACAAAGCGACGGTCAGTTGTGTGGGAGGCGGAATAGGAGAGGATACTAGTTTGGATCCTTTATGGGAGGTGGCTCAACGGCTGACTCTCAGTTTGGAATTTCATGATACGGAGTTTCGTTTATCCGGAGAGCATTTTTATAATGATTTAAGTAAGAACCAGCATCTGAATATTTGGCTTGCAGATGTTTCATTGATACATAAAGCCGGAAAATGGAGGTTTGCCGCTTCTGCTATAAATCTGTTTAATAAGGAACAATATCGTTATACTCTTTATTCTGCCGTGCAGAGTTATACTTCTTGGATAAAACTTCGTCCCCGTGAATTTATGGTATCTGTGCAATATCAGTGGTGAAAAAGAATTGGGATGGAGTTAAACTTGTAGCTTTCATGTAAGGACAGTGCTGTGTGTTTTACTGAAAGTATGAGGTGGACTGTATCTTTTTAGTGTTGCATAATATATCCTCTTCTATCTCTTCTGTTGTTTCTTCATGGTATTCTTTGTAAATACCCCCTTCGTTCAGATAGTGGATAATATCACATATTTCCCTTAGCGAGGCAATGAGATGTGAGGAAATTATCACCGTCTTTTCTTTTGCTTTCAGTTGCCGGATGAGTCTTTTCATCAGGATACACCCCTTCAAGTCCACCCCATTGAACGGCTCGTCAAGAATAAATACGTCATTGTCTTGCAACAATAATGCCATAAATCCCAGTTTCTTTTTCATTCCGGTAGAATATTCGGCAGCATACCTGTCAAGGGGCAGTTGGAAAATTTCATTTAAATGTTGAATGGTGGGGGTATTGACCGGCAGACCTTTGGCCTTCATACAGAATTCCAAGTGTTCAAGACCCGTGATTTGGGAATAAAAGAAGTTGGATGCAGACAGATAACCTGTTTTTAAAGTTTTGCTTTTGGTTATGCTTCCGGTATAATCATAGATTCCCATTATACAATTGAATAAAGTAGTCTTTCCGGCTCCATTCTCGCCCACCAAGCCATATATTTTTCCAGGGTGATACTCCAAATGAATGCCGTTTAATACTTTGACCTTACCGAAACTTTTATGTAAATCATTCACTTCTATCATAATAATCTTTTTAAGCGTTTGTGCGCATGGCAGGTCAGCAATGCTGTAAGTGCTATGCCGGGTATTAAAATAATTGGAACAAAAAGAGAGCCTAAATAAAAAGGCATTAATATACTTAATTGCACAATAAACAGCAATAGGGGGGATGGGATGATATGGCGCAACATACCGATACCAATGGCATAAATTAAGGTGGCAGTATAATAAGATAAGAAAAAGAGGATTTCATCTTGGTCATAGGTAGACGCTATAAGCGCTAAGCTGAAAGGAATGGAGGTGATGAAAACATTCCATGCTATGCTTTTTAGTTGGAAAAGGCATAAAGTCTTGAAATTTTTGAAATGAAGAAGATATCTGTTGTCCATTGTTTGCAGATAGCCTGATGCCTGTACCAATCCCCATAGTATGAGACATACTTTGTTTATTTTTATATTTCCGTGTACGGTTCCTGCGGTTGCAAAAAGAAAGAGTAGGATATAGACCCAGAAAGATTGGCGGAATATTCGTATATATTCATAACTTCCTTTGTAAAGAAAAGGAAGACGGACAGGTTTGTGTTCCAGTTTTATTTTTTTCAGGCAAGGTAATAAGGCGGCGAACAGCCATAAGCCGATAGCGTCGGTAAATTGTCCTTTTATTATTTCTATTCCGGCAAAAGGTAATGCGATCAAGGTGTATTCTTTTATCAGGAACACAGAAAGATGAGGTGTTAAAGTGCGTAAAAACTCTTTGTCTTTCCGGACATTATGATAACCGGCTAATAAGAGAACGCATACCACAGGAATAGCGAAACGGTTTTCTGCCAAGAACAATATCATGATGGCAGCCACCGTTAAGATGGTAAGGAAGACTATTCTGAAGATACCCAATTCTATAATTATTCTTCCAAAATTTTTCAGACGAAGCAGCAGATACAGTTGAAACATAAAGTGCTTTTTATTCTGATTGAGGGTACAAAGGAATAAAATATCCGGCTAAGTACCCTCACTGTAGAGTGAAAATTTATTCTTTATGCTTCTTTTTCAGTTCCATCAACTCTTTATTGACGTGTGTCAATTCTTTAATTCTGTCCGATACATGATGGAAGAGGAAGTAGTCTGTCAGTACACCTGCTAAGATTAAACCAAACATTGTTATCATGAGCCACCACAGGTGGCGGTAGGTGTGAAGGAATATGCATATAAAAGGAGTTACCAGCAAATATCCGATGATATAACTCCAATTGATAAGCATTTTATATCGGAGTATATTCTTTATTTGCATTTCAAGGTTTGTTTCTTTTTTTATTTTAGTCAATAAAATAACTCCTGCAAAGTTGACTGTAAGAGCATATAGCAGAAGTCCGAATATTGCCGGCCAAAACACTAATTTACCGTTCAAATGAATAAAATCAACGAACATTAGAATCGTTACTCCTAACATAAATATAGAAGCTATTTTGTCCATTCTCAGCATTCTTTGCAGGCAACTTTCTTTTTGCCGTGACAACATTTCTATAATCTGTTGCTGATGAACCAGTTCATTCTGGCTGACCCGTTCATTCAACTCTTTCCATGCTTTTTGCAATTCTTCAAGTTCCATATAATTGTATGATTACAAGTTCGACATATTTTTTAATTTCTCTTTTATACGGTGCAGTTTTATCGCGACATTATTGCGGTTCGTTCCGGTGATTTCGGCTATCTCATCGTATGATTTCTCGTCCAGCCAGAGCAGGATAAACATACGGTCCACCTTGTTCAGTCGTTTGATGAGTGAATACATTTCTTTCAGCAGTTCGTTGTGTTCACAATCTTCCAGAATATCTACCTGCTGTTCCAAAGGTACATAGTCATACTTCTTTTTCTTTCGGAAGTCCGAGATACACGTGTTCAGGGATATGCGGTAAACCCATGTGACAAACGAACTTTCCCCCCGGAAGTTTTTGTATGACTTCCATATATTGAATACAGACTCTTGAAAAAGGTCGTTCACATCGTCCTTGTTGTCTGCATACATGAAGCATACCTTGTAAATGATGTGCTTGTATTGCACTAGCTTGTCGGCAAATTCCTGTTCTATACTCATCAGCTTTCAAAGGTGTTTTTATTAGGTTAGTCGGTGAAAAGAAGAGAAAGTTACACCTTTGTGCTATAAAAGTCTTTGTATTGAAAGTAGGTATTACAGGTCTGTTCTTTCAAATGCAATGATTTGTAATTTTCTTGATGTAGCAGGCTGGATTACTTTTTGCGGACGTTAAAGCATTTGTCGAAAAAGTCTTTTTTATTTTTCCCGTAAAAACTACTGTCCAGTCCTTTCCATGTCTTGGGAAATATCTTTTTAGTGAGTTCCACCTCTTCTTCAAGAATCGCTATATTATCAGTCATCAATGCCATGTTCAGTGCGCGGTTAATGCGGAAACTGGCATACTTGAGGCTGTCTGTAGCATATTCTTTTATGAGGATGGCATAGGCGGAATCGGCAGACCGATAATTTTTTTGGGCGGTAAGGCTGTCTCCGAAATAATCTTCAAACATCGCTTTCATTGACCATAAGTCGGCATTGAGGGTGGATTGTTTTTCAGCTTGCCGGAGTACAGACAGAATCTCATGGTACTTTTTGCAGGCTGATAAATAACTGATTCTTCCCACATATACTTTTATATTGGTAGGGTCAATGGCTAACGCGCTGTCAAGTTTGGCCCATATTTCCTTGTCGTTTATAGATATATGTTCACTGTCATTAAAGAAGAAAGTGCTGTCTAAAGGAGGCAACCATAGGTTCCTCGCTTCTGCTACCAGACGGTTGGCTTCTTGGGTGTGGAAGTTTTCTTCGGTAGTCACGGGGTTGGAATGGTGTTTGCATGAAACCGTAAGGGTCAATAATAAGCCAAGTAAAATAGTGGTTTTCATCAGTCTGTGTATTATGGTATTAGTTTGTTGCCAACACAAAAATAGGATAAAAAAATGATATTCTTTCTTTTGCATCAAATATATTTCCTTTGATGTTTGGTTATAAACCGTTCTGTCTGTCCGCAGAATACAATGAAACCGTTGTTCTCCGCAGATACCCAATCTTTTTATCAGGGTGTCTCCCTGTATATCGCGTATCCTTTTGTTTATTCATTTAGTTTTTTAAGAAAGGGTCGACTACCTGATTATTTTTCTCCTTAATCCATCTTTTCCTTTATATTAAGCCTTTTTCCCCTAAAGATTAAGTATCTTTGTCCAGATGTGTTCTATCTCCATAGGTTGCGGAGTTGACTCCATAAGCTTTGGAGATAACTCCATAGCCTTTGGAGTTAAGTCCAAAGCTTATGGAGATAGAATACAAAAGGAAGAGAACCCTTAACCATAGAGCAGAAAGGGCTTGCGGATACAGATCAAATCTTTTAATGATGGATATAAAATATGATTTCAAGGCCAACCCTTTCAAGGAAAAGGACGGCAAACCGGTGCTTTATCCGGCGGTAGTGGTGAAGGAAACGATTACTACCGATCACATTGTGAAGGAGTTGTCCAAGCACAGCGCATATTCGGTGGGCTGTGTGGTGGGAGTGCTACAGGAGGTGGCCGATATGGTTGTATCCCATTTGCGGCAAGGAAAAAATGTGCGGTTGGACGGCCTGGGTACGTTTTCTCTTGCCTTGTCCTCGCGTGAGGTGACAGACCGGAAAGAGATACGTGCGGCATCCGTGAGGATAAAGAAAGTGAACTTCCGTCCGGTACCGGAGTTAGTCAAGAGGGTACGTCAGGATACGGATATCCTTCGTGCCGAGTTCGGCTTCCTGCCTACGGGGAAGAAGTATACTAAAGAGGAGCGTTGGAAATTGCTGGAAGCTTATTTGAAGGAACACGGTTCCATTACACGTCTGGTTTATTCGGAATGCTTGGGGATGGCGCGCACCACGGCTGCTTATGAGCTGAAGGGTTGGTACGAAGAGAAGAGATTGGACAAAGAGGGAAAGCACTCTCATGCGGTGTATGTGCTGCGCAAGCAGGAAGGTGTTCCCGAAGTTTAGTTTTTTTATCCGTTTGGGAATAAAAAGAGAAGGAAGGTGGTTATACAAGAAAGGGTGGTAGCACTTTTTAAAACTCGGGGTTCTTCTTCATTTTGGGGGCAACACTTCACTACCAAAGTTCGACCAATAAAGACATTCGAATGAATATTCGAAAATAGAGAATAATATATCCCCGAATACAATCTAATAGCCGATGAATAAAGGGATATGAATAAATCACTTGCCCCCAAAATGAAGAAGAACCAAAAACTCAGGGTAGAGACTTTTACAGTTTGTCATGTAAAGTCCCGGCTGCTTTCAGATAAGCCACATAGTTCAGGTAAAGTTGGAAACGGGCATCCACTTGGGTTTCGTATGCCTGTTGCCATAGTGCTTGGGCTTCCAGATGGTCTGAAAGAGTTTCCAGTCCTACTTCGTACTGGCTTTTGCTGACGCGTCGGTTCTCTTCCGCCTGCCACAGGGAACGGTCGGCAAGTTCGCTTTCCAGTTTCGCTTCGTCCAAATTGTTGGCGGCCTGGGTCAGTTCCAGTAGCATTTGCTCGTTCAGATTTTGCTGTTGCAGACGGGTCTGTTCCAGCCTGGCTTTGGCTGCACGTACCTTGTTGCTGCGTTCGCCGAAATGGAAAAGGGGAATACTTACGTTCAACAGGACAGAGAAACTGGCATTATCCAGAAAATTCTTTTCGTTCAGTTCCAAACCGTGTACATAGTCGTATGAACCTTTGATGCCTACTTTGGGAAGCAGTTCGCTGTGGTTTAACTTGACTTGTTGGCGGGCGATGGCCACTTGTTTGTCCAGTATACCGTATTCCGGACGACGGGTGATATCCAGTACCTGTAATTCCATTTCCTGTTCTATTTCCGGGAAATCTCCGGAAATGAGGATCTCCGTGGTCAGCGGTTTTCCTATCAGGTGGCAGAGGTTCATGGTAGCCAGGCGGAGAGCATTCTCGGCTTTGCGTATGCCCAGTTCACTTTCATTCAGTTTCACTTGCACTTTCAGCACATCGTTCTGAGGTTTCAATCCGTGCTTGTAGGCACTCTCCACGTTCTTTTGCAATTCGGCCAATACGGCATGGTATGTGTCGGCCACTGTTTTCATCTCTTTCGCTTTCACTACCAGAGCGTATGCCTGGTCTGTTTTCAGAATGACTTCTGTGGCGGTCAGGGTTTCGTTCATCTGTGCCATTTCTTTACCTAACAGGGACATTTTGTAGGCGGCGCGGATTTTACCGCCCATATAGAGGGGTTGTTCTAATTGTATGCCACCCATGTAGACCCATCCTATCTTGTAATCCAGGTTGATACCGGGAAAATAGGCGAAACCTGAGGGTTGTCCCGGATTAAACTGTCCGGTGGCGTCGGGCAGAAAGACGGGCAGGTTGCCTCCGGCTATGCCATAACTGCCGTCGGCATTGCTGTAAAGTCCGGTTCCACTAGCTGTCAGATTGGGGAAGAAGTTCCCCTTGTAACTCTTGGCTGTGTAGTGGGCGCTTTCTGTTTGTTTTACAGAAGCCGCCATCTCCTTATTGTATTTCAATGCCATTTCACGGCATTCTTTCAAACTCAGTGTTTCCTGTGCCTGTGCCGGGGCGACAAGATGCCATAACAGAAAACAGAAGGGGATTATCATTGTTTTTTTCATTTGTTCTTGGTTTTGTATGTCAGTGAAATAAATCAATCGTTTCTTATTTTGAAGAACAAGGCGTATAATATAGGGATAAAGAGCAGTGTAATCAGCGTGCTGCACAGCAATCCGCCCATGATAGCTGCCGCCAGCGAGCCGAACATGGCATCGGACAGCAAGGGAATCATACCCAGAATGGTGGTCAGCGAAGCCATCATAACAGGACGAAGACGGCTTTGGGAACTGTCTATCAATGCGGTAACAGGTTCTATCCCTTTACTGATTTGAAGGGTGATTTCATCCATCAGTACAATTCCGTTCTTTATCAACATGCCGATAAGACCCAAGGTTCCTACGATGGCCACGAAGTTGAATACCTTCCCCGTGAGCAGCATCACTGCTACCACTCCTACAAAAATCATCGGGATACAGCAGAAGATGATGATAGGCTTGCGGTAGTCCTTGAATAGCATTATCAGGATGGCAATCATCAGAATGATGGCCAACGGGAAGTTCTGGAACAGGTATTTCATGGACTGGTCGCTGGCTATCTTCTCACCTTGCCACACCAGTGAATATCCTTCGGGTAGTTGTATCTTCTCTATACGTTCTGCAATGGCAAGACGTGCTTTTTCCGTTTCTATGCCCGGTGCGGGCGAACACTGTACACGCTGGCTTCTCTGACCGTTGTAACGGGGAACTACCGGGTCTTCCCATCGGATATCAATTCCTTTGCTGATTTGCTTCAGCGGAGTACTTCCCATGATACTTTCCACCAAATCTTCTTTCGAAAGCGTGCCGGCTTTCAGTTTCACCATGGTTTCTTCGTTCAGCAGTCCGTTCAACGAGGGCAGTGACGAGAAGACTTGTGCATTGCCTAAATCTTCTATGGGTTCTCCTTTTTCGTCAAGGCATTTCAGATAGATATTGTTTTTGTGGATGCCTTCGTAGAAAGAGCCGATGGGAATTCCTCCGGTAGCTGTGAGCAGGGAAAGGCTGACATCATTGCGGCTCAGGCCGAGGGCACGGGCGGACGGCTGGTCATATTCGATGGTCAGTACAGGAATCTGAGGTTCCCAGTCGGTGGTGATAAGGCAGACTTCCGGTGTATTTTCCATGATGGTACGGGCGCTGTCTGCCAGTTGGTGCAGAACGGCAGGGTCGGGGCCCAGGAATTGCGCTTCTATGGGATATTTCTTGAACATCAGATTGTATCTTTTCAATTTGATGTATGCGTCCGGATAGGCTTGGGAGAGGTAAGCTTGGATTTCATCTATATGTTCTACCAAGGTTTCCGGTGAGGTGAAGTCGATAATCAGTTCGCCGTACGAAAGTGAGGGGTTGGCAATGCTCCGTACCAGATTATAGCGTCCGGGCGTACCGCCTATGGAGGTAGTGACGTGGGTTATTTCCTCCCGTCCTTTCAGATAGGTTTCTATTTCTTTCAAATCTTGTGCCACACGAGTGTGGTTGTTTCCTTCCGGCAGTTTGTATTCCATGTAAAGCTGGTCGTAAACCATGTCGGGGAAAAAGCCCTGACGCATATATTGGTAGCCGAAAACGGAAAGCAGCAACAGACCGATCATGGCAAATACAAAACTCCACCGGTGGGCCAGACCGAACCGCAGTGCCGAACGGAGACCGGCATAGATTTTACCTTTGTACACACGCTTTCCGGTACTGTCGGTATCTATGGCAGGATGTAGTCTGCGGTCGGCCATCAGCGGTACGTGAATCAGTGCCAATACCCAGCTCAACAGCAGGGAAACGGCAAGTACGATGAAAAGGTCGCGCGTGTAGACTCCTGCGGTGTCGGGGGACATGTAGATAGGTAGAAAGGCGATAATGGCTATCAAGGTGGCTCCTAAAAGAGGCATAGCTGTCTGTCGCCCGATAGCAGTCATGGCTTCCATTCGTTTTTTTCCGGCTTTCAAGTCTACCAGTATGCCGTCTATGATGACGATAGCATTGTCTACCAACATGCCCATTGCCAGTACAAAAGCAGCCAATGATACGCGCTGCATGGTTCCGCCTGCCGAATAAAGGAACAGAAAAGAACCGAATACGGTGATGACCAGGCTGATACCTATGATAAGGCCGCTCTTGAACCCCATTGCTATCATCAGTATCAGTACTACGATGATGACGGATTCTATCAGGTTGATGACAAAGGTTCCCAAAGAGCTGCCTACCCGTTCGGGCTGATAGAAGATTTTGTGGCATTCCACTCCTGCGGGCAGACGTTCGGCTTTGAGTTCTTCCAACTTGCTTTCTACGGCATGGCCTACTTTTATAATGTCCGAACCACTGGAGGCAGCGATGAGTATACCGAGAGCGCGTTCATGATCATAGAACATTTCATTGCGTGTGGGGTCCTCGTAGGCTTTCTCTATACGGGCGATGTCACTTAGGCGAAGCTGGTCGTCATCGTGTCCTTGAATCAGCATTTTTCCGATATCTTCTACGGTTTTGAATTTGTCGTTTACTGTGACGCGGATACGGTTTTCACCATTTTCATAATATCCTGTATAGGTGGTTTTGTTCTGGCCGTTCAAGGTTGCCAGTACTTCTGCAGGTTTAACACCGAGGTTTGCCATACGGTCTTGCAACAGGGAGATATTGATGCATTCGGAACGTTTGCCGTAGAGTTCCACACGGTCTACACCTTCCAGTTCGTTCACTTCCCGTTTTACCAGTTCGGCATAGTCGGACAGTTCACGGTCGGACAGTCCGTCACCTGTCAGGGCATAGAACATGCCATATACATTTCCGAAGTCATCTTTGACTATCGGGGTGGTGGCTCCTTCGGGCAACAGGGCGCGGGCGTCGCTTACTTTGCGGCGCAGCATGTCCCAGCATTGTTCCACGTCATCGTCCGGCACGGTGCTCAGCAGTTCTATCTGTATCAGGGACAGGTCGTTGTATGAATAACTTTCTATATTGTCAATGTTGCCCATGGTGCGGATGTTCTTTTCAAGCACATCCGTTACTTCCAGTTCTACCTGGTGCGCGGAAGCACCCGGATAGGTGGTGACCACCATGGCAAGCTTCACTTTTATTTCGGGGTCTTCCAATTTGCTCATCTGATAGCAGGAATAGGCTCCGCCGAGCAGCAGAACCGCTATCAGGAAATAAATCAGATTCCTGTTCCGGAATGCCCATTTACTGATGTCCATTATAATAATCCTCCTATATTTGTGTTAGTGACCGGTGACAAAGGTTTTACAATTTCTCCATCCTCAATGTGGTGTACGCCCGAGGATACAATCTGCTCTCCCGGTTGCAGTTGTCTGGAAGTGATGAGACTGTGTCCGTTGTTCAACAAACGCAGTATGGATACTTCCTGTCTGTGTACGGTATTGCTGGATGGATGAAAGACGAACACATACGCTTTGCCTTCTTTTTGCAGGATGGCGCCGGTAGGGACAGAAAGAGTATTCTCCTGCTCTGTACGGCAAAGGATGGTTACCATGGTGTTCATGCCGGGAGAAGGGATAGCCCGTGTGCCGGGTACTACTTGCAGGCGCATGGTGTATAGTTGGTTTGCGTTGGCTTTCGGGGTGACACTGATTAGTTTCAGCGGGTAGGTTTCGCCCGGATAGATATCAAATGTGCAGTGATAATTGTCGAACTGCTCCCGGCGGATATATTCGGCCGCAGGCAGATTTATTTCCACTTCGGGGGTTCCGCCGCTGATCATGGCAATGACGGGCATTCCGGCTCCGATGGTTTCGTGAGCTTCGAACAGGCGTTTCTGGACATACCCGTTGAAAGGAGCATAGAGCCGGGTGTAAGCCAACTGATCTTTATGGTGTTTGTACTTGGCGGTGATTTGCTTGAGCCCGTATACGGCTTTGTCATTGGCGTTGGGGGTGGTTCCGTTGTCTTTGTAAAGAGCCATGACCCTTTCTGCTTCCGCTTTTATTTGCTGGTATTCTGCTTCAGTAGCATCCAGTTGTACTTGAT
>OGPN01002169.1_pt1 | contig 11711 bp, 9 predicted proteins | sample 1552941 | NCBI WGS metagenome assembly OGPN01 (sample SAMEA2580220, study PRJEB22360) | human gut metagenome | biome: human gut; feature: human-associated habitat; material: faeces | place: Denmark | collected 2008/2010
TCTGCCGCACCTCGCTCGCCGTATCGGCACTTAGAATTATGCGGTATTGCCTTATATTTTGTGTGGATTATGCGGGAACAAAAAACAGATTTTCAGGATTCTGTCTCTTTTTCTCTTTCGTTTACCTCTCTCTCGCTGGCTTCCACCATCGAGATCACGTTCAGCAGCACCAGCCGCACCACAGCGGGGTGCAGGCAGCTGTTGTTGATGGCGTTGATGACGGATTTTTGGAGCTCTTCAATTTTTGCGGTTGTGGTCATTTCATCACCCTTTCTGCCATCGGGGAGCCGGAATATTCCGGGCGCGGATAGCTTGTATCTTCGGTTCGCGTGCCGCCGCAGGCTGCCAGCGTAAGCGAGATGACCAATGCAAGCACCAACAGCAAAGCCAACGTGGCCAAAATCTGCATGAATTTCTGCATTAAATCTCCCTCCCGTTCACGCTCAAAGAACCGCATTCAATTCTGCCGGGGATTTCAAACTTGCTGGCATTGCAGTGGATGACCTTATCTACCTGGTCAATGGCAATGCCCACAAACTCGCTGGTGGCCCCGCCGGTGGAATAATCAAAGCTGGGGTCGCCGGTGGAGAACCAGCCTAAAAACGTGTAGCGGGAGTTATCGCCAATATAAGATTTGCCGTACCGGCTGCTTAACACACCGGTCAGGTTGTTTTCCCAGTACCAGCGGATGCGCCCCGTGTCAATGTCCACACGAGTGCCAGCATCTTTGCCCATACGAATCCAGGCATTGTCCAGGTCATAAGTGGTTGTGCGCGCCTTATTGTGAATCTGCCCGGTCGTAATGTTTCCGCCGTTGATAATGGTCTTATCCTGGTTCCAGGTGCTCAAATCCGAAAAAGTCACCACGCCGGATAGGTTGATCTGTGCGCTGGTGATCTCTGTTCCGCCTGCCGTCAGCTTGATGGTGCTGCTGGTTCCGCTTGTGCTGGCCGTCAGCTTAATTTCGTTCACCGTCTGCTTGATCTCGGTTTTGGTTTCGGTGGTAGTCAGGTAATCGCCGCTGCTGGCCGTCCAGGCAGTGGGGGCGTTGCCCATCTGCACCATGGGGTGCATGATGGTCAGGTCATTGGTAACGGTGGCAAAGTCATCGGCAGTGCTCACAAACAGACCGTCTGCATAGCCGTCCGCGGTCGCTGTGAACGCCGCCCAGCGCAGCTTCCAGCCGTTATCCAGCGCAATATCCTGCTGGGCCTGCTTGAACGCGGAGCCGTAATAGGTCTTTGTGCCGCTGGTGGATTTGGTTTCAAACTGCAAAAATAACCCGTCCGTGCCGGAATTTTGCTTGTACAGTACGCTGGCGCAGTAGGTCATGCCCTTGGCAATCACCAGCGTTTTGTCCGCACCAAAGTGGAAGCGGGTGTTCTGCGCCTTATTGGTCACTCGGACGGATTCACCGCTGATCGTGTATGTTCCTTTTTTGCGCAGGTCATTGCCGCCTGCATCCAGGGTCGCATTGTTCCAGTCGTCGGTGCCCGCAATAATATTGTTGCCGCCGGTGATCCGCTGCGTTACCGTCTGGGTAATACTGTCGGCTTTCTGGTCAATCGCGGATACTGATTCTTTAACGGTTTTGAATTCCTTCTTGGTGTTGTCCAGGTCGTTGGAAATGGTTGTGGTGGTTTCTTTCAGGCTGCGGACTTCCGTTTTGATTTCATCCGCCGATTGGGAGATCAGGCTTTTGGCGTTTTCCTCTGTTATGTAGTCCCCGCTGCTAGCTGTCCACGCGGTCGGCGCATTGCCGTATTGCAGCATGGGGTGAAGCAGCGAAAACTTGTTGGTGTAGCTGCCGCCATACCCCGCCCTTATGCTGCCGCAGCCAAGCTCGACCGTGTCCAGAACACCCGTAGCGTCGGGTGTCCATGTGCCATACCGCAGCACCCAGCCGTCTGTCTGCTCAATTTCAAGCTGATTTTCGGTGGTTATGCTGGTATAGTAAGAATTTCCGTTGTCGGCGGCATACGTAAGGCTCAGGCACAACCCGTCGGTGCCGGAAATTGGTTTGTACATGACGGACAGGCACAGGGTAACGCCTTTGGTAATGCGAGCGCCACCGGTATTGAAAATAAAATACCGATTGGAACCTGCGTTTGTTACGGTCGCGCTGCCGGTATCGTTGTACGTGGCCGAACTGCCGCCGATCGCGTTACCTCCCAATTTAGCGTTTTTGAAGCTCTCACTGCCCAGGATCAGGTTGCCGCCGCCGGTGATTTTGGTGTCTTTTTTCACCTCAGAGGAAAGCCCGTCCACCGTTGCTTTCAGGTCGGTGTACTTGCCGGTCAGGTCGCTGGCCTTTACTTCCAGGCCGTCCACGCTGGTCTTGATCTCCAGCATCTTGCCGGTCAGGTTCTTGTAGCTCTGGCTGTTCACGGCGCTGGAACTTTCCCGGCTGGCGCTGCCCACGCTCTCAAAGCTTGCCTTGCCAGAGGAGATTGTGGCGCTCATCAGGTAGGTGTCAAACTCCCGCCCGCGTGCGTCCTTAACGTGCACGATCTGCCCGCAGGCAAGGCCGGAGCTGCTGGGCACCGATACTTTGCAGGGGGTGTAGGTCACGTTTTTCAACACGTTGTACAGGTTTTGGACAACGCTTTTCAGGTTGGCTTCGGTGCCGGTTGTCAGCAGCAGATTGCCCTGCACTGCATAAGTGTTGGTGGCGGTGGTGCTGTCGGGGTAGATGACTCCCACGTCACTGTCCGACTGCCGGATCTGGACTTTTTCAATGGCCTTGACCGTGTAGTCCTCGTAGCTCAGGCTGTCAGCATAATAGGCGGTGCTGCTGCTGGCACCGTCCGGGGTGATTTTGACAGTGCTGCGCTTATCGGCGTAGGTCAAGAATTGCAGCTTGCCGTCCGCGTTCATGTGGGCATAGCAGCCAGCCGCTTCCGCCGCCCAGGAGATGATCTGTCGGCAGGTCAGGTCGTCCGCGTAGAACGCCTGCACGCTGTAGCTGCCATTGATGGGCAGGCTGCTGCTGGCAAGCGCGACCCCCGCCCGCTGGCAGGCCAGCTGAACCAGCTGCCAGATAGTTTTGGGGAACTGTGCCTGATTGGCGTGCAGCCAGCCGGAAAAGTCCGCATCCAGCTTGGACATGGTGTCATAGGCCGTGACCTTGTAGCTGTTGCGCTTGGTGCGGGTGGGCTTTTCAGCATAGAAAACGCCCACCTTGGTGCGGTTCCCGGCATCGTCCTGCCGGTAGTAGGTCAGGGCATCCCCGGCGGTAATTTGCAGGCTGCCGCCCGGGTCCGCCCAGATTTCGGCTTCAATGTAGTCCGAAAACGCAGAGCCGATGGTAAATTCCTGCCCGGCGTTTACCGCAGTGTGCAGCGTCAGGCTCTTCATCGCGCTGCCGGGGGAGCCGCCCTTTAACTCGGTGCCGCTGGAGAGAGTGAGGATTGGTTGATACAAATACACACCTCCTTTGGTTTTAGTTAGGAGGTAGGAGTGAGGAGTTGGAAGGTGTGCGCGTGCGCGCACGGGTTGAAAATTGGGCCGCAATCCCGTAGGAGCGCACAGTGTGCGCCCGTCGCCCTGTGGCAAATCCTGTTATGGCATCTACCGTAAAGCCCCGGAACGGTCGAGACCGTTCCCTACAATGCCGGACCTTAGGCCCGTTTTAACTCCCAACTCCTACCTTCTAACTCTCAATCAGCATTCAATAATGTTAAATTTAAGGTTCTTCCACTGTTTCGTCTTGGCATTGTGCCAGGCGATGCCGTATTTGCTGCAGTAGCAGGTGGTGGTTTCGGTCTCGGTGGAAGAGCCGGCTTTGGGATGGGTGAACTGAAACGTTGCCTTGCCTGCAAACAGCCCGATGGTGTACTTGTATTCGTCGTCCGTCAGGCAGCTGTAGGCGATGGGCCAGGTGGCAACCTTTTCCCGCACCACTTCGCGGTGCATGTACCCGGCTTCGTCGCGCCCGGAATCGCTGGAATCCAGGTCGGAATAACTCGGTTCAATGTCGCAGTCCGGTGCGTACAGGGATTTGCCATCGATCTGGAACAGATTGGTCAGGGTCACGTCACACACCTCCTGTGGCAATCAGCTGTTTGCGCTGCCAGCGCTGCACGGCGCGGCCTACGTCCTCGTCGGTCAGCTCAATGCCGTACACGGCGGAGAGAATCTCCCGCAGCACGGCCACAACGGCTTCAAAGCCCGCCATTTGGCCTGCCTGCAAATCTTCCATGACCTCGGCCACAGCCTGCTTGATGGTGTCCAGCGGAGCTTCCACATTGGTGCCGTGGCTCTGATCGCCCAGCACGGCCAGAAACTCCCGGTTCGCCGGGATGACCGCGCCTTGCGCCAGGTAGGGGATCTGCGGGGCGGTCAGGGTGCTGATATTAAACCCGACATGCCCGCCGCCGAATATGTCCGGCAGGTCGAACGAAAGGCCGTTCAGCGCGTTGATGACTGCATTGATGCCGGTCACAACGGCGGAGATCATCCGGTTGATGAAGCCGATGATGCCATTGACGGCGGTCTTGATGGCGTTCGTCATCTTATCCCAGACGGTGTTGACAGTGTTGCCGATGGCCTGCCAGGCAGCATCCCAGTTGCCGCGGAACACGGCGCTTAAAAAGTCCGTCAGCCCGCGCAGCACAACAATGGCCAGATCGATGGCATCCGCAATAGCCCCAACGGCCACGCCAACAACGTCCGCAATGGCGTTGAATACCTCAGCAAACGCGGGGCCGAATGTGGCGATGATCCACTTGGCCACCGGGGCCAGCAGGTTGTTCCACAGGTCCAGCAGGCAGTTGGCAACGCTTGCCACCAGCAAAAGAATGTCATCCCACAGGGGCTTGAGATGGGAGGACCAGAGGGTAGATAAAATCTGCATCAGGTTAGTAAGGATCGGCTGCAAAACATTCTGCCACAGGGTGGTAAAAATGCCTTGCAGGTTTTCCAGCGCCAGGGCGGCACTCTGGGCAATGGGCTGGCCGTACTCGGCCCAGGTCAGCTGAACGCCGCCCAAAAGATCCTGCCAAACGGTCAGGGCAGCGGTTTTCATCTGCTGCCAGGCTGCATCCCACAGCGCGGCGGCGGGGGCAAGCACAGCCTGTAATGTAGCCCAAAAATTTTGCAGCTGCTGGTTTAATAGAGCCGGCGGGCTTAACTGTGGCGGTTCGGCATCTGCGGCTTTGATTGTTGCAGTGCTGCTGCTTTTGCGGGTGGTGGAAGCCGTCGCAGCTCCGGCACTTTCGGCAAGAGAAGCCTGCAGCCGGTCCAGCTCATCAAATTCCGCAACGCTGCGTTTGGCGGCCTTGGCTGCTTTGGTGGTGCCACTGGCAAGTTTGGCCTGGGCTTTGGCGGCTTTGTTGGCGCTGACTGCTGCTGCGGCGGTCTGCTGCTCAAACTTTGCCACCGGCACGGCGGAGAACGCAGCGTTTACACTGCGGCTTATTTTTTTCAGGGCAGTGCGCAGGCCGTTCAGCGGCTGCTGCGCGGTGTGGGTAGTTGTTTGTGTAGACAGGGCAACCTGAAGGCTGCCTGCATAGGATTTTGGCAAAAGCATCTACCTCCTTATGAGGACTTAATTGGCCAACAGGCGCTGCAGCCGCTGGCGTTCCGCTATCTCTGCCGGATTCAGGCGGGGGCGCAGGTCAACCATGGCTTTGTTTTTGCGGTAGTAGTCCTGTTCCCACGGCTGCAATTTTTGACCGTGGTGCAGCTTGCTGCGCACCCGCAGCAGGGTAGCCAGCTGGCCGTCCCCAATGCTGTTGAACCAGGCCATAAAGGTCCACCAGTGCAGATAAGGCAGGGCGCGCACTTCGCACCCGGCGGCTTTGTTGATGTCGGCGGCAATCAGCGGGGCGTCCTGTTCCCAGTCCAACAGCGGCGGGGCAGGGGAGCGGGGCAGCGTTTGCCCGCAGTTCAAAAAATCTGCCAGCTTCTGCATGGCCTCCGGATAGTCGCTGCGCGGCAGATCGCCCTCATAAAATAGGGCCAGGGCCACCCGCCAGCGGATGAATTCCGGCTCGCTGGCATCGTTCAACCGATGCAGAATATCCAGAATATCGCGGTAATCCGAATGAATCGGATATGTTTTTTCGCCAACCTCCAGCCGGGTGGGCAGCTGCCAGCTGCTCATACCTGCACCCCGCGCGCGGCGCGCGCTGCCTGGGCCTGCTGCACGGCCAGCGTGGCTTTGGCATCCGCGCACTGGCGGGCACCGGCTTCCAGAATGGGCTGCAATGCCGCAAACAGATTGGTGATGACCCGCTCGCCGTTGCCGGCAACCGCCAGCAGATTGGTGCCGCCCAGCATGGCGTCAAAATCATTGCCGGGGCCAAATACTTCCGCCAGCAGCCCCTTGGCGCGCTGATCCGCCTGGGCCAGCAGCTGTATGGCATCGGTCCCAGTGGGGCTTTGCGCCTGCACCTGCTGTTCCAGCTCTTGCAGCTGATTTTGCAGGGTGCAAAAACGGCTGTAAACATTGGGGTCGCTGGGGTTAAAGCGCAGCACTCCGCCGCCGTGCTCCGGCCCGCCATTGACCGCGTATTCGCGCAGGCCGGTATCAATCGTAAGTTGTTCCATAAAGCCTCCTTTAATGTAACAGAAATCTGTAATCGCAATAGCTAAAAAATGGTGAAGCGCTGCTGCACACTTCACAAAGAAAAAAGGTGAACAAGAGAATTTTGGTGTACCCTCTGCCAAGGGAACGCCAAACAAAACTTACAGCGGAAATACCGGAATCCTAGTGTGTACCTGAAATGTCAAAAATTTAGTCTATTTCTACAAACATAGTGGGATTTTGCCTTAAATCCCGCTTGTGTTTGCGAAATATCCATCTTTTTCTTGTTTTCAAATACACTTTAAGGCAGGTGAACGATATTGGGAAAAGAAATCCTAAACGTAAAACGCAGCCCGGCAGCCGCCGATTTGGGCATTATACAGAACAATAAAAAGATAGCGAAAAACCTATCATTCCAGTATTCTGTAAAATTCTGGACCTTGTGGCTATCATAACGCAATATTACAGAAATGTCAACAATAAAATTCAGAAAACCGAAATTGCGATGGAATACCGGTACCGTAATACTCCACAAAAGCCCGCAAACATAAAAACTCTCCGCCGCACAGTGCAATGTTGTGGGCGGAGGGAGAGCCGTGTTTAGAATGATTTGCTGCGTTAGAGCGCGGCAGCAAAACAAAAATGATGCAGACAAAAGTAAACGAGAGGAGATAAGCAGACCGGAAACATCCGGCACAACACAACAAAAAAGCTCCAGCGCCTTCTACCCTTATGGCGCTGGAGCGAACTTACTTGATTGGAGTCATAGCCTCATACCCGATTGTATTATTTTTCGGACCATTTGCACATTTTCATGGCAACCTCATCCTTCAACTTTGATCAAATGTTTTTAAACCTGGTTTTCTTTATTTTGCAAATCGGAAACGGGTTTCATTCGCTGTTGTTCGATGATTTTGCGTTTGCTTGAAATTTCTGATTCCCTTTGGTTCGTTATTTGCTGCCTGGAAACATTTTGCAAGGAAAACGATTCTTGGTGCATCTGTGGAACGGGGAAGTGAACTTCAATAATTTTGTGCAGGGTACCTGAATTTGATGCCAGAGGTTGATTCCTCTTTGCTCTAGTACATCGGAGTTTCTCCTTTTGGGGGGCGGTGCGCTTGCACCAGCCAGATCAGGTGAAGCATTATTTGTTCGGCGGAGTTAGATCTTTCATAACAATCACCGGTGATTCTGGGTTTCTATTTACGCTTTTGCGTACCAGGTTTTGAACCTGTAATTTTCTATTTAGAATCCTGTCGTCAGTTCTTCATCTAATCTATGTAAACGCGGGGAACTTTTTCTGACGGGATTTCCTGAGCACTGCATTTTAAGCAAGCTACGAACCTTGCATCTTAACTTTTATATCTTTTACAGGTAATGACCTGCGGCTGTTAATGAGGTTCGTTTGCTTTCAGCAGGCCCAGGCCCGCCGGTGATGAATGGGATCTTTGAAATTAGCCATTGGACTTGAGCCTCCTTCCTTACGAATCCTGCCGGCTTTGCCATCTTACTTTCAAGTCCTTCGGTAGCCTCCCGGTCCCTGCTTTCCCGGAGTTCTTCAAGTGTTCCCATTTAGACTTCTTACTGGAAGCCTTTGCGAAATCTGCTTGAAGCTGTCGGGAAAACCGCCGTGCCTTGTTCCGATGCTATTGAAAGTGGCTTTTGCTTGGAGCTTTTAGCTCCTTATCTCCGGCTGTTTTCTTTCTGTGACTATACTATACAATACCCTAAGGAATTTGTCTATTCGCAGATATCCCAAACAAAATATGAATTATTCGTGCATGTTATGGATAGATATTGCCTTGACGAATGTGGTATAATAAATATGTTGGGTGTGCAAAAGCGTGGGCCTGTCGGTTGGCAGGCCCACGCTTTTTAGTTTGTATTAGAGAAAAGAAGCTAAAAGAAGTCAGCCCCAGAAATCATCACAATAAGCATTTAGTAATCAGGCAGCCCCAATTCCTAATTGCTCATTCTTAATTTCTAATTCAACTCCTAACTCCTAACGAATTCACATGCTCTCCGGCACCGTAACCTTGAACATGGTCAGCACGTTGCGGATCACGCTGCGCACGGCCAGGCACAGGGCCATGCGGCACTGGCGAACGGCAGGGTCAGCTTCCAGAATGCGGCAGGCATTGTAGAAGCGATGGAACGCCGTGGCAATGTCGATAACATAACGGGTAATGCGGGCCGGGTCATACTTTTCTGCTGCGGCAGCAATCTCAGCCGGGAAAGCGGAAAGCAGACGCAGCAGAGCCTGCTCGCTGGGGTCAGTCAGCAGGCTGGCATCCAGGGCATCGGCACCCTCAAAGGTCACACCGGCGGCTTCCAGCTTTTTCAGCACGGAGCAGATGCGGGCGTGGGCGTACTGGACATAGTAGACCGGGTTTTCGCTGTCGTTGCGCACAGCCAGGTCAAGGTCGAAATCCAGGGTGGAGGAGCTTTCGCGCTGGTTGAAGAAGAAACGTGCGGAATCAATAGGCACTTCGTCCAGCAGGTCGGTCAAGGTGATGGCCTTGCCGGTACGCTTGCTCATACGCACCGGTTTGCCGTCGCGCATCAGGTTGACCATCTGCATCAGCACAACATCCAACTTGGTGCCGTCCAGGCCAACGGCGTCCATGGCACCCTTCATGCGGGCTACATGGCCGTGATGGTCGGCACCCCAAATGTCGATGGCACGGTCAAAACCGCGCACGGCCAGCTTGTTGTAATGGTAGGCGATGTCGGCGGCAAAATAGGTGGGAATGCCGTTGGCGCGTACCAGAACTTCGTCTTTGGCTTCCTCTTCGCCGTCGGCGTTTTCGTCCTTCTTGCGGTTTACAACGCCGTACTTGGAAGCATACTGGGCGCTGCGGTACATGATGGCACCGTCCTCGGCCTTGTAGCAGGCACCCTTGTCCATCAAGATTTTGATGACATCATCCACAGCGCCGCTCTTGTGCAGGTCGCTTTCGTGGAACCAGACATCATAGGTGATGCGGTACTTGCCCAGGTCGCGCTGCAGCCCGGCAATGTTCTTGGGCAGGGCATCGGCAATCAGGGCATCTTTCAGCTCTTCAAAGTCCTTATCGACATAGGAATCGCCGTGAATTTCGGCAAACTCTTTGGCGCGAGCAATAATGTCAGCGCCCTGGTAGCATTCTTCCGGCAGGGGAACGGCTTCTTCGCCTTTGTACAGCTGCAGGTAGCGGATGGCCAGGCTCTTGCCGAACTTCTGGATCTGGTTGCCTGCATCGTTGATGTAGAACTCGCGGGTCACATCATAACCGGCCCAGTCCAGGCAGGCAGCCAGGCAGTCGCCCAGAGCACCGCCGCGGGCGTTGCCCATGTGCATGGGGCCGGTGGGGTTGGCAGAAACGAACTCCACATTGTACTTGGCACCCTTGCCGTGGTCGGTGCGGCCGTACTCCTTGTTGGAGCAGGCACCCAGCACCACGCTGGCCCAGAAGGAGGGGGCGAGGAACAGGTTGATGAAGCCGGGGCCGGCCACTTCCACCTTGGCAAACACGCTGTGCTCGATGGAAGGCAGATGAGCCAGAAGGGCATCGGCGATCATCTTGGGGGCCTTGCGCCAGGTGCGGGCACCGGCCATGGCCAGATTGGAAGCGATGTCACCGTTCTTGGTGTCAGCAGGGATCTCCACGATAAAAGCGGGCAGCTCGGCCTCGGGCAGAGTGCCGTCGGCCATGGCGGCCTTGGCAGCCTCAGTCAGCAGAGCGCGGGCCTCGGCCAGTGCCGCTGCCCGGGGGTTGTAGTTCTGATAGGTCTTTTCAAAGTCTGTCATAATTTTTATCCTTTCACGGGCTCACCCTCTCAGGCCGCTTCGCGTCCAGCTCTCCCAAAGGGCGAGCTTTTGACAAAACCACAAACTCTATAATTTCTGTCAAGACCTCCCACTTTGGGGGAGGTGGCATCGCGCAAGCGATGACGGAGAGGGTGAGGATGTTCAGTTGATGTGCTCGACCTGGATCTCAAGCGTTGTCCGATTGATGAGTGCCGTGGGGTCATCGGCATCCAGCAGATAGCTGAACTTTGCCGTGCCGCCCGCAGGCTCCGAGAGATCGCACGCGATGCCGTCGCCGGTCACGCCCAGCGTAATGGGGCCGACCTCGGTCTCGTAGTAGCAGATGTTCCGGTAATCCCGCTGGATGACCAGCTGAGTGTTGACCTTGCCGAAGCGGAGCAGGGCCACCCGGCTGCCGTCCTCGGCAATCTTGATGGTGGTGGTGCAGCCCGCAAAGCCGATGGTCTCCGTCTCCTTATAGCTAATATAATAGGAACCGGCTTTTTTCAGGAAGCTGCCATAGGTCATCAGTTCGATCTTGTCTGTCTCCTCGGGGGGGAGGGGCTCCGTGTGCTCGAACTGCTCCGAGACGCTCCGGATCAGGATGCGGTAATCTTCGTTGTGTGCAGTGCTCACAGTTTTGTGTTCCTTCACTTTAATATTTGTCAATGGCGATCTGCTCCACCTCGCCGCCTTTGTACTCGCCCAGGAACAGGTCGGCTGTCTGCACGAACCCGTCCGGCGCGTCACTGACATAGAAATGGGCCTGCCCGGCGGGGTGGTCGGCCTTGAGCCCCCGCTCGCTCAGGATGCGCTCCAGATGGTGGGCGGCAGTCTTGGCCGGGTCCACCAGCACCACGTTCCGTCCCATGAACTCACCGATCATGGTCTTGATCAGGGGGTAGTGGGTGCAGCCCAGGATCAGGGTGTCCACCCCGGCATCCCGGATCTCCGTCAGGTACTGGGCAATGACCAGCTTGGTGATCTCTTGCTTGTCCGGGGCGCTGTGATCCACATAGCCCGCTTCCACCAGTGGCACAAAGAGCGGGCAGGGACGGGCGGTGATCTCCACACCGGGCACCAGCCTGCGCAGGAGCGCCTCATAGCTGCGGGAACGGATGGTGGCTGCAGTGCCGATGACACCGATGCGCCGGTTCCGGGTGGAAAAGGCGGCCTCCCGGGCGGCGGCATCCACCACGCCCAGATAGGGCACCGGGAGCTTTTCGGCCTCAGCGGCGGGGTAGGTGCTGGACACCGTGCCGCAGGCCGCCATGATGCACTTGACATCCTTGGAGAGCAGGAACGCGATGTCCTGCCGGGCATATTGCAGGATGGTCTCCGGGCTGCGGCTGCCGTAGGGGACACGACCGGTATCACCAAAAGTCCTCATCA
>OGPN01002174.1_pt1 | contig 11696 bp, 8 predicted proteins | sample 1552941 | NCBI WGS metagenome assembly OGPN01 (sample SAMEA2580220, study PRJEB22360) | human gut metagenome | biome: human gut; feature: human-associated habitat; material: faeces | place: Denmark | collected 2008/2010
CATTTTTTATGTGTCTTGGAGGAGGAACCCTTGGAGGGATGCTTTCCTGATAAAAAAATGCTTTTAATTAGGCTGATTTTATGCTATACTATGCCCAGATAATTATACGTAAGGAGGGATATATAATGGAACATATCAAAACATTAAATACAAAGAACCTGCAGAACACAGTGAAAAAAGGTGGATGCGGTGAATGTCAGACATCTTGCCAGTCAGCATGCAAAACTTCCTGTACTGTAGGAAACCAGAGCTGCGAGAACAAATAAGCAGGTTCAGAACATTCAGTAAGCAGCGGAGTGAAATCCGCTGCTTATTCTTATGAACAAAAAGTTACAGGAAAGGATTTTCAGAAAGATGAGTCTGATTCATAGATATCAGAGCAATGGCTATAACATTGTTCTGGATATTAACAGTGGATGTATTCATCTGGTAGACCTTGTAACATACGAAGTTCTTCCTTTTATGGAAGAGGGACTTTCAGAGCAGGAGATTGTTGACAAATTAAAAGATCAGTATCCTGAGGCTGATATCCGTACTTCTGTTTCCGAGTGTGAGAAACTGAAAGAACAGGGTATGCTGTTTACCAGAGATATATACGAAAACATTATTGATGAATTTACAGAGAATCGACAGACAGTAGTAAAGGCTTTGTGCCTGCACATTGCCCATGATTGTAATCTGGCCTGTCGATACTGTTTTGCCGAAGAGGGAGAATATCATGGAAGAAGAGCACTGATGTCTTTTGAAGTGGGTAAGAAAGCTCTTGATTTCCTGATCGCCAATTCCGGATCCAGAAAGAGCCTGGAAGTGGATTTCTTCGGAGGAGAGCCTCTGATGAACTGGCAGGTTGTCAAAGACCTGGTGGCATACGGAAGAGAGCAGGAGAAACTCCATAATAAAAAATTCCGTTTTACACTGACAACGAACGGTGTTCTTCTCAATGATGAAGTTATGGAGTTCTGTAATAAAGAAATGGGAAATGTTGTTCTCAGTGTGGACGGACGTAAAGAAGTTCATGATTATATGAGACCTTTCCGCAAAGGAGCTGGAAGTTATGATCTGATCATTCCGAAATTCCAGAAATTTGCGGAATCCAGAAATCAGGACAAGTATTATGTAAGAGGTACTTTTACCCACCATAATCTTGATTTCTCCAAGGATGTGCTTCATCTGGCAGATCTTGGATTCAAACAGATTTCTGTAGAGCCTGTAGTTGCGGCTGATACGGAGGAATATGCGATCCGCGAGGAGGATATCCCCCAGATCATGGAAGAGTATGATACTCTTGCAAAAGAAATGATTAAAAGAGAGAAAGAGGGAAAAGGATTTAACTTCTTCCATTTTATGATCGACCTTACAGGTGGCCCTTGTGTATACAAGAGACTGTCAGGCTGCGGTTCAGGAACAGAGTATCTGGCTGTAACACCCTGGGGTGATTTTTACCCATGTCACCAGTTTGTTGGTGAAGAACAGTATCTCATGGGAAATGTAGACGAAGGCATCACAAAGCCGGAAATCCAGAAGGAATTCGGCGGATGCAACGTTTACACAAAGAAAGACTGCAAAGACTGCTTCGCACGTTTCTACTGTAGTGGCGGATGTGCGGCAAATGCATTCCATTTCCAGGGAGATATCAAAGGCAATTATGAAATCGGATGCGAACTCCAGAGAAAACGTGTGGAGTGCGCCATCATGATAAAAGCCGCACTGGCATGTGATTAGTGGGCAGTAATCTGTCTGACTGATACCGCCGTCGGCTGTTATCATAACAGAAAATGGCTGGCAGGCGGATGAACATGACCGCGGACAAAAAATCAAGAAGGGAAAAGAACTATGAAGAAAAGTAAAGGAATCGTAGTGCTGCTTCTGACACTGATCCTGACTGTGTTCTTTTGCTTTACTGCAGCCGTAGGTATCGGTCCTACCGGAACCGGTGCAGCAAAACATATCAACACGGGTCTTGATCTTGCCGGTGGTGTCAGCATTACCTACCAGGCTAAGGAGAGCAATCCGACAAGCGAAGAGATGTCAGATACGATCTACAAGCTTCAGAAGCGTGTAGAGCAGTACAGTACTGAGGCTCAGGTATACCAGGAAGGATCAGACCGTATTACAGTTGAAATTCCTGGTGTTACAGATGCAGATACTATTTTGAATGATCTGGGTAAACCAGGTTCCCTGTATTTCATCACAAAAGAAGATGCTGACGGAAACCAGAACTTTACTACAGGACAGGATGGATATGTTCTCTCCAGAACTATGGATGAGATCAAGGAATCCGGAAGTGTTGTTCTGGAAGGTTCTGATGTAGCAGATGCCCAGGGTGGTGCGATCCAGAATCAGAACACAAGTGCAAAGGAATATGTGGTAAGTCTTACTCTTACTTCTGATGGAGAAAACAGTGGTAAAACAAAATTTGCAGAAGCTACAAAGAATAATGTAGGCAAGCAGATCGCTATCGTCTATGACAATAACATTATCAGTGCTCCGAATGTAAATGAAGAGATTTCCGGCGGAAAAGCACAGATCAGCGGAATGTCTGACCTGGAAGAAGCACAGAACCTTGCTTCTTATATCCGTATCGGTTCTCTGGGACTGGAACTGGAAGAACTTCGTTCCAGTGTTGTAGCTGCACAGCTTGGTGAAGAAGCAATCTCTACAAGTGTTCTTGCAGGTGCGATCGGTCTGATCATCGTTATTATCTTTATGATCATTGCATACCGCGTACCTGGTGTAGTTGCAGGTATCGCACTGATTCTTTATACATCATTAATGCTGATCACGCTGAATGCCTTTGATATTACTCTTACTCTTCCGGGTATTGCGGGTATTATTCTTGGTATCGGTATGGCGGTGGATGCCAATGTTATTATTTATGCCCGAATCAGAGAGGAAATTGGTGCAGGAGTTTCAGTAAGGAATTCTATTAAGTCCGGTTTCAGCAAAGCTTTCTCTGCAATCTTTGATGGAAATATTACAACACTGATCGCAGCCTTTGTGCTGATGTGGCTTGGTTCAGGTACTGTTAAGGGATTTGCTTATACACTTGCCCTTGGTATCGTGATCTCCATGTTTACAGCACTGGTTGTATCCAGACTGATTGTAAATGCACTTTATGCAGTTGGTGTACGTGATCCGAAATTCTACGGATCTGCAAAAGAACGTAAGGCAGTTGATTTCCTTGGAAAGAAGAAAGTATTTTTTGCTATTTCCATTATCCTGATCCTCTGCGGTCCGGCAGCGATGTTTGCTAATTCGCATGCAGGAAACAAAGCGTTAAATTACAGCCTTGAGTTCTCAGGCGGTACTTCTACGACTGTTACATTTAATGAAGATATGGATATTAAGACCATTGATTCTGAAGTAACTCCTGTTGTAGAAGAGGTGACAGGAGATAAAAATGTTCAGCCTACAAAGGTAGTCGGAACAAATCAGGTTGTGATCAAGACACGTTCTCTGAATCAGAGCGAACGTGAAGCTCTGCAGAGTGCACTGGTTGAGAAATTTGGTGTAGATGACAGCACGATTTCCACAGAAAGTATTTCTTCTACAGTAAGTAGTGAAATGCGTCGTGATGCGATCGTAGCCGTTATAGTAGCTACAATCTGTATGCTTCTTTATATCTGGTTCAGATTTAAAGACATCCGTTTTGCAAGCAGTGCGGTATTGGCGCTTCTGCATGATGTTCTGGTTGTACTTGCATTCTATGCTATTGCCAGAGTATCTGTCGGTAATACATTTATTGCCTGCATGCTTACAATCGTAGGTTATTCTATCAATGCTACAATCGTTATTTTTGACCGTATACGTGAGAACCTTCACAGTGGTTCCAGAGAAAAACTGGCAGAAATTGTAAACACAAGTATCACTCAGACTCTTACAAGAAGTATTTATACCTCTTTTACAACTTTTGTTATGGTAGCTGTTCTTTATATCATGGGTGTTTCTTCTATCCGTGAATTTGCAGCACCTCTGATGGTTGGTGTTCTTGTCGGTGCATATTCTTCTGTATGTATTACAGGTGCGTTGTGGTATGTGATGAAAAAGAAATTTGCAGGAAAAGGACAGCCGGCAATTGTTGCAGCTTCCGCATCTGCAAAGTCCTCTTCAAAGCCGAAGAAAGCACGTGATGTATCACAGAAAGATCCGACTCAGCCAAAGAAGAAAAACAGAAAAAGAGTAGCTGAACGTCTGGCTGCCGAAGAAGCAGCTAAAAAACAGCAGAATGATGATGCTGAATAAAACAATAATTGTCTGAAAAACAGGCAGACAGAAATATCCCGGGGTAAAACTCCGGGATATTTTTATGAGGAGAGAAAATATATGGAGAAATGGGTAATAGCAGCAAAAAGAGCAGATTTTAACCAGATCGGTCAACAGTTTCATATTGATCCGGTGATTGCGAGACTGATCAGGAACAGAGATGTGATCGGAGAAGATAAGATAAGAGAGTATCTGTCAGGAACAGTACAAGAGCTTCCTTCTCCCTGGCTGATGAAGGATATGGAAAAAGCTGTAGATATCCTGGAGAAAAAAATATCGCAGAAAGCAAAAGTCCGTATTATTGGTGATTATGATATTGATGGTGTGACCTCTACATACATTTTAATGAAAGGCCTTGCGAGGATCGGAGCAGATGTGGATACTTATATTCCGGACAGAGTTGCAGACGGATATGGGATTCATGCACATCTTATAGAAAGAGCGGAAACGGACCGGATCGATACGATCGTGACCTGTGATAATGGAATTGCTGCGGCTGCTGAAATCCAGATGGCAAAGGATAAGGGAATGACAGTGATTATTACAGATCATCATGAGGTTCCTTACAGGGAGGAAAAGGGAGAACGCCAGATGGTGCTTCCGCCGGCAGATGCGATTTTGAATCCGAAACAATATGATTGTCCATACCCGAATAAAAACCTGTGTGGGGCAGTGGTGGCCTTTAAATATATTGCAGCACTTTACGAGAGATTTGGTGTTCCGGCAGAGGAGCTGGAAGATTATTATGAACTGGCGGCTATTGCAACAGTAGGAGATGTTATGGATCTTCAGGGAGAGAACAGGATTCTGGTAAAAGAAGGGCTGTGCCGTCTGAAAAATACCAAAAATCAAGGATTGCAGGAACTGATCCGAGCAAATTCTCTGGAAGATGCTAAAATCACAGCTTATCATATCGGATTTGTGCTGGGACCATGTATCAATGCCAGTGGCAGACTGGATACAGCTGCCCGTTCTCTTGCACTTCTTAATGCAAAAACAAAGGAAGAAGCAGCAAGGCTTGCCGGAGATCTTACAGCTCTTAATCAGAGCCGAAAAGCTCTCACTGAGAAAGGAAAAGAAGAGGCAATCCGGATTATAGAGACTACAGAGCTGAAAAATGACAGAGTACTGGTAGTTTATCTTCCGGATTGTCATGAAAGTCTTGCCGGTATTATAGCAGGCAGGATCAGGGAAAAATATCACAGGCCGGCCTTTGTATTGACGGGCGGTGAGACAAGTGCAAAAGGAAGCGGAAGATCAATAGAAAGTTACTCTATGTATGAAGAACTGGTAAAATGTGCAGACCTGATGATACAGTTTGGAGGTCATCCGATGGCAGCAGGTCTGTCTATAGAAGAAAAAAATATAGAAGAATTCCGGAGACGCCTCAATGTCAACTGTACGTTGACGGACGAAGAATTGCGTCCTAAGATCGTGATTGATGTGCCGATGCCTGTGTCTTATATTACAAAAGAACTGGTAGAACAGATTTCGCTTCTGGAACCCTTTGGAAAAGGGAATACAAAACCGGTCTTTGCGCAGAAAAATCTCAGAGTGCTTGATCACAGTATTATCGGGAAAAATAAAAATGTAGTAAAACTAAAACTTCTCGATCCGCAGGGGATTTCAGTGGAAGGCATTTATTTCGGAGAAGCAGAGGATTTTGTGAACTTTATCAGGGAAAAAGACAGTATTTCTGTTACTTATTATCCGGAGATCAACAGATTCAGGGGACGAGAGAGTCTTCAGATTATTATTCAGAATTACTGTTAATATTACCGCTTGGTTTGTAACCGCCGGTAAGCCTGGAAATACAAATGTCAGGGCTTAACAGTAACTTGATTCTGAAATAAAAAGGTGATATACTATAAAATATTTATGAGCGAACAGCAATATAACACACACTGGAGGAGAAATAAAATGAAGAAAATTGAAGATTATGTATTAAGTATACCGGATTTTCCTGAACCGGGGATTATTTTCAGAGATATTACAAGTGTTCTGCAGGACGCGGATGGCCTGCAGTTGGCAATCGACTCCATGCAGGACTGTCTTAAGGATATAGATGTGGACGTGATTGCAGGAACAGAGTCCAGAGGCTTTATCTTTGGTGTACCGATCGCATATAATCTTCATAAACCATTTGTACCGATTCGTAAAAAAGGTAAACTTCCCCGCGAAACAGTATCTGTAAGCTATGATCTGGAATATGGCAGTGCAGAGATTGAAATGCATAAAGATTCCATAAAACCAGGTCAGAAAGTGGTTATCGTTGATGATCTGATCGCAACAGGCGGTACGATCGAAGCAGCGATCAAGCTGGTGGAACAGCTTGGCGGTGAGGTTGTCAAGGTTGTATTTCTCATGGAACTTGCAGGTTTAAAGGGACGCGAAAGACTGAATGGGTATGATGTAGCGTCTGTAATTTGTTATGATGGTAAATAAGCACAGCTGATTGTGCAGGACAGGCAGGTGGGAGCATATGACAGAGATAACAAAAAGTACAGAAGCAAAAAAAGATGAAATGCAGGTTGAAAAAGAGAAGCTGGAATCTGTAAAGAGAGCAGATGCGGCAGTAAAGACCATGCATGATTTTACAAGTCCGGAGGTGCTTTATAAAGAACTGATAAACAGTGTTCTGAAGTATCATCCATCAACAGATATTTCCATGATAGAGAAGGCATATAAGGTTGCAAGTGAAGCTCATGAAGGACAGAAGAGAAAGTCTGGAGAGCCATATATCATTCATCCTTTGTGTGTTGCCATCATTCTGGCAGATCTGGAACTTGACAAAGAAACGATAGTTGCAGGTCTTCTTCATGATGCAGTTGAAGATACCTGGATGACCTATGAGGAAGTTGAGAAGGAATTTGGTTCAGAGGTTGCACTTCTTGTGGATGGTGTTACCAAGCTGGGACAGTTATCTTATTCTGCGGATAAAGTAGAAGTTCAGGCAGAGAACCTCAGAAAGATGTTTCTTGCCATGGCTAAGGATATCAGAGTTATTCTGATCAAGCTTGCAGACCGTCTTCATAATATGCGTACCTTACAGTATATGCGTCCTGAAAAGCAGCAGGAAAAGGCCAGAGAGACCATGGATATTTATGCTCCTATTGCCATGCGTCTGGGTATTTCCAAGATAAAGGTAGAGCTGGATGACCTGTCGCTGAAATACCTTAAGCCGGATGTATATTATGATCTGGTGCATAAGGTTGCCCTGCGTAAAAGCGAGAGAGAACAGTTTGTAGGTGCGATTGTAAAAGAAGTTAAGAAACATATGGATGATGCCAATATTAAGGCGCAGGTGGACGGACGTGTAAAACACTTTTTCAGCATCTACAAGAAGATGGTAAATCAGGATAAGACTATTGATCAGATTTATGATTTATTTGCTGTCCGTATTCTTGTAGATACAGTGAAGGATTGTTATGCTGCCCTTGGTGTGATCCATGAGATGTATAAGCCAATTCCGGGACGGTTTAAAGATTATATTGCCATGCCGAAACCCAATATGTATCAGTCATTGCATACCACATTGATCGGACCCAACGGACAGCCCTTTGAAATCCAGATCCGTACTTATGAAATGCACAGAACTGCAGAATATGGTATCGCTGCACACTGGAAATATAAGGAGTCGTCTGACGGAAAAGCTCCTGTAGGTAAGAGTGAGGAAGAGAAACTGAACTGGCTGCGTCAGATTCTGGAATGGCAGCGCGAGATGTCGGATAACAAAGAATTCATGAACATGCTGAAAAGCGATCTGGATCTGTTTTCCGACAGCGTATACTGTTTTACGCCGACCGGCGACGTCAAGACTTTGCCTGCAGGCTCTACACCCATTGATTTTGCCTACAGCGTCCATACTGCAGTCGGCAACAAGATGATCGGGGCGCGGGTCAACGGAAAGCTTGTGACGATCGATTACGAAATCCAAAACGGCGACCGCGTGGAAATTCTGACTTCGCAGAATTCCAAGGGACCGAGCCGTGACTGGCTTACGGTAGTCAAGAGTACGCAGGCGAAAAACAAGATCAACCAGTGGTTCAAAAACGAAGTCAAGGAAGAAAATATCACTAAGGGCAAGGATCAGTTCAACACCTACTGTAAGGCACGTTCGATCAACCTGGGCGAAATTATGAAGCCGGAATATCAGGCAGCTGTCATGAAGAAATACGGCTTTATGGACTGGGACAGCGTGCTGGCGGCGATCGGACACGGCGCGCTCAAGGAAGGTCAGATCGCCAATCGGATGCAGGAGCTTTATGAGAAAGACCATCCGAAGGTGATGACCAATGAAGAAGTGCTTGCCTCCATTGCAGAAAATAATGCCAATCAGGCGAAGCAGATGCACCCCCACAGTAAAAACGGCATCGTGGTCAAGGGGATTCATGACGTGGCAGTACGTTTTTCCAAATGCTGCTCTCCTGTGCCCGGGGATGAGATCGTTGGCTTTGTGACAAGAGGACGGGGGATTTCGATCCACCGGACGGACTGTATCAATGTATTAAACCTGCCGGAGATCGAACGTGCCAGACTCATTGAAGCGGAGTGGGAGCCCTCAGATACTGGCGCAGATGGTGAGAAATATATGGCGGAGATCAATATCTTTGCACATAACAGAAGCGGACTTTTAGCAGACATCAGTAAAACGCTGACGGAGCGCAATATTGATATCCAGACGATGAATACGAGAACGAACAAGCAGGGAATTGCTACATTGTCTACTTCATTTGAGATCAGCAGCAGGGAAGAGTTAAATCAGATCGTAGCGAAGCTGCGCAACATCGAAAGCGTCATCGATATTGAGCGTACAACGGGCTGATGCGATGCCGGCGGCAGGTACGAGCAGGTATTGGGAAAGCCGATATGGAATTGGCGGCGTTTCAACGTTTGCAATGCTATCGGAAAATAGCGATTTGCCGCTTGGCTTCTGGGAAAGGAAAACGAATGTCTGAAATTAAAATTGGGCGAAAGACGATGGGTGTCTGCGCAACAAACTGTTATTTTTTATACCGGGAAGGCGGGACAAAGGCGGTCGTAGTTGATCCTGCGGAAAACGGAGCAGGGATTTTCAAATTGCTTTCCGAAAAGGACTTTACTGTGGAAGCGATTCTTCTGACACACGGTCATTTTGACCATATTGGCGGCGCAGCAGAATTAAAAAAAGCATCCGGCGCAAAGGTGTATGCATTGGCAGAAGAGAAGAAAGTCTGCCGGACGCCGGAGTTAAACCTGTCTGCCCAGATGCCCCCTGTTGTGACGATCGAAGCGGATGAATGGCTGACAGACGGACAGACAGTGGAAACTGCGGGGATTTCATTTCAGGTCATTGCAACGCCAGGGCATACTGTAGGCGGATGCTGCTATTACTGTAAAGAGGGCGGTTTCTTATTCTCCGGCGATACGCTGTTTGAGGAATCGGTCGGCAGAACAGATTTCCCGACCGGCAGCATGAGCAGTCTGGTACGCTCTGTGAAAGAAAAACTCTTTGTCCTTCCGGAAGATACAAAAGTTTATCCGGGACACGGAGATATTACTACAATTGGAAGGGAGAAGCAGTACAATCCCTACTGCCAGTAAAAAGATGATTATTGTAACGTTAAATGAAGACAGATATGCCTATGATATCCATTCTCTGGTAAAGGCCTTTTATCCGGAGCAGGAGATCAAAGTTTTTGTAAAAGGAACGAAAGAAGAACGAAGTGACGCCGGGCTGCCGGCGTTTTTCGTGGAATTTGATGAGACGTCCATCTGCGCAGGGATTGAAAATGGAGGGACTAAAACAGTCAATCTAAAGACGCCGGAGGACAGGGGGACGGTTAAAAACGATTTAAAACAGCTTTTGTACGCGCTCCTTTCCGAAGAAACAGGAAAGACGCTTCCGTGGGGAACCCTGACCGGTATTCGTCCGACGAAAATTGCGAAACAGCTTCTGGAACAGGGACAAACAGAACAGGAAGTCGCTGCCTATATGGAGCATACCTATCTGGCATCGAAAGAAAAAACGGAGCTGTCGATTGACATTGCCAAACGGGAAATGCAGATTTTATCCGGAATTCATTATGAGGAAGGATACAGCCTTTATATCGGGATTCCGTTCTGCCCAACGACCTGTCTGTATTGTTCCTTTACCTCTTTTCCGATCTGTGCATGGAAAAATCGCGTGAGCGACTATTTAAGCGCCGTGGAAAAGGAAATCGATTTCGTAAAAGAAGCCTGCGCAGACCGCGTTTTGGACAGCGTTTATATTGGCGGCGGCACGCCGACTACACTGGAACCAGAGGAATTGGAGCGGCTTTTTTTGAAGCTTCAAAATACGCTTGACTGGTCACAGGTGCGGGAGTTTACGGTAGAAGCAGGGCGCGCGGACAGTATTACGGCAGAGAAACTGCGTGTGATGAAGCGTTATGGTGTGACGAGAATTTCGGTCAATCCACAGACGATGAAGCAGGAAACCCTTGATCTGATCGGTCGTCGGCATACTGTGGCGCAGACGGTTGAGGCATTTCGGCTGGCGCGGGAGGAAGGCTTTGACAATATCAATATGGACCTGATCCTTGGGCTGCCGGGGGAGACGAAGGAAGATGTGGAAGAGACCATTCGCCGAGTGCAGGAGCTTGGACCCGACAGTCTGACGGTACATTCTCTTGCAATTAAGCGGGCTTCCAGGCTGAGCCAGTGGATTTTGGAGCATGGCATCAGCACGCTGCACAACACGGACAAAACGATGGCGATCGCTGCCCAGGGGGCAAAGCAGATGGGCATGGAACCGTATTATCTCTACCGACAGAAAAATATGTCCGGCAATTTCGAAAATGTCGGCTATGCAAAACCGGAGAAGGCGGGTATTTACAATATTTTAATTATGGAGGAGGTCCAGACGATCATGGCACTCGGTGCAGGAACCATTTCCAAACGCGTCTATGGCGATGGCAGAATCGAACGCTGTGACAATGTCAAGGATGTCGGGCAGTATATCGAGAGAATCGATGAGATGATACAGCGCAAACAGCGGTTATTCTCAGAAGAATAGTTGGATTTTCAATAAAATATTGTAACGTGTTATGGAAAAATGAGTACAACAAAACCGTACAGGTGCAACAGTTTGTTACTCGTGACAGTAACATCGAAACCAAAGGACATTTCTAATTACTTAGGAATGTCCTTTTTGCGCATTTGTGAATGGTTTTAGGTGCAACAAACACATGAAAAATTCTACTATGAAAAATTAAATGAGGTGCGGTATCAAGATGCGTACCACAGGGGACTTTGCTATTGTCTTGGTATCAGTGATGATACAAGAAGAAATATCAATAGCATCTATGATTTTGAGACGGGATGTGTAAAAACAGAGTGTCTGCATGCAGTAGGGCTGATGAACGCTTGTAAGGCACAGGCAGAAGAAATCGTAAAATATGAGCTAAGCTATG
>OGPN01002181.1_pt1 | contig 11680 bp, 15 predicted proteins | sample 1552941 | NCBI WGS metagenome assembly OGPN01 (sample SAMEA2580220, study PRJEB22360) | human gut metagenome | biome: human gut; feature: human-associated habitat; material: faeces | place: Denmark | collected 2008/2010
CCGGCGCCGCAGCAACCGTCCAGCAGAAGCAGGACGCAGCGGATTCCGCACGGGCAGGTGTCGATGCCGCGAAGCAGGACGTCACCGATGCCCAGCGTGCCGTCGATGCCGCAGAGGCCGACACCGGCGTTGCCGCCGACAGGCTCACCGGCTCCCAGACCGATCTTGTGGGCGCACAGTCGAACCTCGACATCCTCACCGGTCTTGCCGCGAAGCTCGCAGAGGCACAGCAGCGCGAGCAGGATGCAGTAAAGGCCGTCAATGACACCAAGGCCGCCCTCGATGCCGCGAAGGCGGATGCCATCGCCGCCGAGTCCCTGGTCTCCGCCGCCGAACAGGCGAAGGCGCAGGCAGACGCCAAGCTGTCGAAGCTGAACTCCATCGATGCCGGCGCGGCGATCGCTTCCGGCCATGATGTGAACGCGGATGGCGCCCTCAACGCGCTTTTCGCCGCAGCAGTCGAGGCACGTGCCAAGGTCGCGCCCGCCAAGGCCATCCTGGACGAGAAGCAGGCCGCGGTGGACGGGCTCCAGGCCGGCTACGATGCGGCACTCGCCGCCTACGAGTTGGCGAAGTCCGACCGCATCGCGGCGGAGCAGAAGCTTTCCGATGAGATCGCACGACAGGAGGCAGAGGAGGTCGCAAAGCAGCAGGCGGCATACACCCCGAAGCACCTCGCCGGCACGGATACCGCCCAGCCCGGCAGCCTCGCCCAGACCGGTGACCGCGCGGGACTCATCGGCGAGACGTTCGTCATCGGCGGTACCGTCCTCGTGGCAGCCGGCGTCTTCCTCGACCGGAAGAAGCGCCGCGGGCAGATGTAAAAGCGAGTCGGGCGTTGGATATCGGCTGGTGTCCAACGCCCGGTTTCATGGACAGGGAGATCGGTGTGAGAACAAAGGCTATTATCGTTGCGCTTCTGGTGTGCCTATCGGCACCTCAACTTGGATGTGCCAGCGTTGCAAAGCAAGGAAGCGGCTCTACGGAAAGGGCCGCTACGGCGGTAAAGAATAAAGACAAAAAGAAGCCGAGCGAAGAAAAGGCGGCGCAAGCCTCTGGAACCAAGACCGAGGAGAAGAAAGAATCCGACGACAAGGACCAGAAGTCCGATGACTCCAAGAAAGAGGATAACAAGTCTTCCGACTCGTCGAAGTCTGACAGCAAGGGAAACTCCTCCGACTCGAAGCAGAATTCCGGCAATTCACAGAGTTCCGGCAGCAATAATTCCTCTTCCAACAGCGGTAGCCAGAAGAAATGGGTTGCCGAGCAGGGCCACTGGGAAACCGACTACAGCCAGGTCTGGGTACCGAACGTGGTATACACGCGTCATCCTCGTTTCTGGGTCAATCATGGTGGTACTATGGTAGGGCCCTTCGATTCATCCGATGCCGCCTACGCTTGGATTATTAACGATGGCGAAAACGGCAGTATCGGTGGATCCGTTGTAGATGATTCGTATACCACCTCTGAGGACCAGGGTTATTATGAGCAGAAGGCTACGGGACAGCATTGGGTTGTCGACGTCGCCGGTCACTGGGAGTAATGGACATTTGTTCCTCTTCTCTTACATTCGGTAAAAAAATATTTATTTGCGGGCGGCCGGTTTCGGCCGCCTTTTTTAGACGCCCAGTCTGGGAGCAAACGATAGGAAAGCAATCAAACGAGAGGCTGTTCCAAAAGAATCCGGCGGTGCCAGATGCTTCGAGCAAAACCTTCCGCAAATCGGTAAGGTCTTCCATCAACTTGCTCCAGCCCTCGCCCGGAGTCCGCTGCGCGGTAATGCAAAAACTCGGCATCCCTCGCATTCGCAGTACCGCTTCGCTCTCGCTACAGCGAATTTCTAACACTCAGCATCCTTCGCGTTAAAAATTCGCTTCCGCTCACGGTCTCCGCTGACACTACGACACCGCGAAGCCTTTCGCTCGAAACGAGGCCTCTCGTTTCGTGTCTACGCTACGCTCCGCCCAATCACCGTTCCGGAGATTGCAAGATTGGTGTTGGGCTAGATAAATGGGGCCATACTCGCCCCCTTTATCTGCCAACACATCTTGTGTATCACCTCTCACGGCGATAAAGTTAGAAATGAAGTTCGCCTTCATTTCTAAGGGAAGCGACGGCGTCACTTCAAAAAAACGGCGCGACGTCAGTCGCTCCTAAAAAGGAAAGCAATCTCATATCGGTTTTTGAATCGGTGGCCTCACCGATTCGCTCTGCTTTCCTGGGGGGCATATGAGTTGCAAGCGTCCACACACCGTTAAGGCGACACTCACTTCTGAAGAATATGAAACGTTTTCCGCTTTGGCGGAAAAGGCAGGCATGACGAAAGCCGAACTCATTCGTTATAACTTGATCCATCGGAGTGAATCACTCGATAATCTAGTTTCCAAAAATGATGACGGTGGCCGCAGCAAAAAGCTGCAACCCGTTTCAGGTGATTCGGACGAAAAGCGCTCGAAGGTCATTTACGTTAAGGTCACCGATGGCGAGCACGAGGCGATTCGCAAACGGGCGGATATACTCGGTGCGACCGTCAGTGCGTATGCCCGCCGCGTGATGCTTGCCGGTAAAATCGAGAAGATCGATTTCGATAAAAGCCAAGTCGCGAAAATCTATCACGAGCTGTATCGCGAGGGAACGAACCTCAATCAGCTGATGTATTTTGTGAACGCCCAAGGGCTTCCCGCGTACAACGAGAAAGCTGTTTTTCGTACGCTTGGAAAGGTTTACCAGAACGCCCGCAAAGTCACTCTCTTCATAAGAGAGCTCGAGCGGCGCTATTTCACCGACGGCGGTGATCTCAATGACCGTTATTAAGCAGAAAGGTATTTCATCCGAACGCTACGCGAAGAACGTGCGCAAGTACATCAACGGAAAGCGTGCTTTGGCCCGCGGCGGCTGGAACCTCGCGAACGGAAAGTACTGGTTTTCCGAGATGGCTATGACGCGGAAGATGTTTCATCACGACAGGCCCGCGCGTGCCGGCGCGAAGAACATAACGATGCTTCATCAGATTCTCGCGTTTCTGCCCGAGGAGTGCAGCTGCAACGGAGGCAAGATGACCCCAGATGCGTGTATGGCCTACGCGGAGCAATGGCTTGCGAAGCACTATCCGCATCAACAAGTGATTGTCGCGTTGCATGAGGAAAGTGATAAGGCGGGAAAACGCTACGCAGTGCACATGGCGATTAACCGTACCGATTTGTTAACCGGCAAACGTTGCGAGACGGGTGGGCGACGCGGAAAGTACGAACGCGCTGCGTGGGTCCGTGAAATGGACGAGGCTTGGAATCTTACTCAACTTGAAAAGGGAAAGAAAAATTCGAAGATTCGTGATCGCCAGCCGCGCGACACAGAAAAGGAGATTATCGGTCGCGGTGAGTACAGTTATAAAAACAATCTGCGCGAGCTGATCCATCTTGCAATCAATGAAGGTCACCCAAAGAATATGGAGCAGTTCAAAAAACTACTTGCCTCATGGGGCGTAGACATTTTCATCAAGAACAATCGAGTCTATGCGACAGATCTCGATATCAAGGAGGCCGGCAATCCGAAGTGCACTTTCAATCTGACTCGACTCGACGGACGTTTCGCGGTCAAACAACTTGAAGCGGCGTTCGAAAAGAACATGTTGGAAGCCGAGCGAGCGTTGCCGTACGAGAAGCGCTGTGAGATTTACATTCAACGTCTTAAGAAGGCGTACTCGGCGTGGGTCGAACAAGCGAAAGCGAGTAAGGGCGTCGCCTACAATTCATTCCCCAAATTCATCGCACCGAAGTGCGATGAGGACCTGCTCGAAGATCCGGCGGTTCGCGATGAGCTTCTTGCGCGTCGCGGTTACGCAAGGGAGATTCGCAACCGCTATGCCGGCGCCGTTCCCGATGCCGGCGATGATCGCGTTCGCGCCGCAGGTCGAGCCCATGGTGGTAACGTTGACATCTCGCCGCAGGTCGATCGCGCGGTCGACCGAGGCGATTACGCTCGCGGAGACACGCCTCGCTAGTTTTGGAAAGCCTATCGTCGGTGCCCTAGCGCACTGCCATCCAGTGCCGATTCTGCCATACTCGCAATTCGGCGAGGATGAGGAGTATGAATTGATCGGGGCTTATAGGACAAAATGTGTCCTATAAGCCCCAAGGATGACGATTCCAATACGGACGACACCAAAACCGGCATCGACGGCTCCATGGACGATTCGGATTCCAAATAGGCCCTGTTAGTTGAGCTGCTTCTTTGCCGGTGTCGTATACGAAACCGCTATACCCGCGGCAATTGCCATGAGGCAGCTTGCGACGAGTCCGTACTCATACTTCAAAACGTTTGTTGCGGTCAGGGCGATAATCAACACAGTCGCAATTTGCAGAATTATCATTATTACGAAGAGATTGATTCCTTGTTTGGCCGAAGTCGCTGAGTGAGTTTGGCTTTGTTGATTCAGGTTGTAGCTGACAACAAAAGCGATCAGCTCGCTTGATACGGGGCCGACTACATAGAAAAAGAGTGCGTCAATGAAGCCTATAGTGTTGTAAGTGTTGTAAGTTGTTTCGCCGGAAAAAACAGCGTATAAAGCATATCCAAATCTTGGCTGATTCATGTATGAGTAGGAGAAGACCAAGAGCGTTACCAGTGCTACTGCCATAAGTACATTCAAGACGATTCTTCTACCGCTCATCGGCCACTCCTTTCGAGTGCTGATAAAAATATATTAATATAATAGCAGTTTTATCCAATAGGATTGGAGGAGTCATGACAGCTAATTCCGTTATCCGTAAGTTAATGATACTCTCGGCATCGATCATCTTTTTATCACTAACTTTTGCTGCGACTCCGTCTTTTGGATTGACTGTCAATCATGATGTACCTGCCGTTGGGACTTATTCAGAGGTGTCTTTGTTTGATGAGACCTCTATAGCAAGGCGCGCTATGCAAGAAGATGTCCTTGATACGTATTATTCATTTTACTGTTTTAATAACACTGCCCATAATAATCCCTTAATGTATCCAACATACAAACGACTCACCTTCAAGAATAGCTACAGCCGTATTTATCCGGATACATGTCGAACGAGTTTTACATATCCTTGCCCCACATGCAGGGTTGACGGGACGATGAAAGTATTTCAGTGCAAATATCAAACACGTTGATCGATTGTAGGTGGATTTAATGGGTAGCACAAAGATTAAAGTAATTCTAGGTCCTTTTTTCCTTTTTGTTTGCTTGTGCTTTCCGGCTGCAGGCTTTGCGGACGGGATCGTCTGCAATATGAGAAACGATGTTCAACCGGTCGCTTCACTATCTAATGATCTTCTATTTGCTTCCGGCTCCACTGCTCGTCGTGCAAACAGTGAAAGGGTCTTGAATGTATATTGGACTTTTTCGGGATTATTGAATGGTCAATCAGTGGATAATCGAATTGTATACAGGGATTACAAGTCGCTATCTTTTCGAAATTCCTATAGTACCCTACCGCCAACTTGGGTTAATACTCGCGCTACTGGTTCTAATGGTGAATATTTTTCTCAGGTTCAAGCTATTGGGGTTGGATCCGTGGAAACGTGGCGTTGCAACTATCAAATTAGATAATTTGATAAAACGTCACATCTAAAATAGATGCACTTTCCCTGGAGGGCCGACACAATGCCGGCCCTCTTTTTTGCGCTGGGGCGGTGGGATGGTAATATCGGGCGGGAGTCAGCCGCTCTGATAGAATCGTCCTTGCTGTCGGCAGCCCTCGTGCCGGGCAGAGCCCTCCATTTGATGGGAGGTGATGCCCATGACCGATTTCACCGAGCTCGTGAAGCTCCTGACCGCTACGGTCTCGCTCCTCACGGCCCTTGTCGGCCTTTCCAAGGCACTCAAGCAGGGCTCGAAGCCCAAAAAGAAAGGCCACCGTCGCTAAGACGATGACCCAACTTCATTAAGCAACGGCTCTGCCCAGCTCTCTACAACTTGGGCTGCCGTCGGCACCATTTTACCCTCCTGACGAGGAATTCGTCCATATTTCAAAAATCAAATCCTGTTCGCGCGCGGGCGTAAACTTTTAGTTGGGCAAATCCGGCAGATTGGAGCTTGAAACATGAGGGATATGCACCTCATGTCGCTCATAAAACGTCTCCTGACCTCGAAGGAGAACGTTTTTTAGCGACAGAAGGAGACATAAATATGATCTGGTTTACCAGCGATACCCACTTCGGGCATGAGAACGTGCTGAAGTTCACCGACCGCCCGTGGGAGACGATTTGGCAGATGAACGACGCCATCGTCGACAACATCAACGGCAGGGTTGCCGTGGACGACGAGCTCTACATCCTGGGGGATTTCTCATTCAAGATGACCGCCCAGGACGCCTACGGGCTGCGCAAGCGGATTGCCTGCAGGCGCATCCACCTCGTCCCGGGAAACCACGACAAGGACTGGACCCAGCCGGCGGTCGCGGGCGTCTTCACCGTGGAGCCGCCGATCTGCGTGCTCAAGATCGACGGGCAGAAGATCGTCCTGAGCCATTACCCCATGGCCGACTGGCAGGGCATGAACCATGGGTCGTGGCACCTCCACGGGCACATCCACAGCAGCGGCGGCGCGTACAACGAGTTCAACCGCAAGCAGGGCCTTCTGCGCTACGACGTCGGCTGCGATGCCAACGGGTATTCCCCGGTGAGCCTCGACGGGCTGAGGGAATGGTTCGCCGGAGTCGACGAGCCGTGCGGCCGGGTGAAATGGCCCTGGTGGGTCAACGAGACCGGCGACAGGCAGGTCGAGCGCGAGCTGGCGGCGTACAAGAGGAAAGAGGCGATCCGATGACGGTCTATGTGACGGGCGACATCCACGGTGGGCTCGACATGCAAAAGCTCCGCGACTGGGAGCTCGGCGATAGCCTTGCCAGCGACGACTATCTCATCGTCGCCGGCGACTTTGGCTTTCCGTGGGACTTCTCTGCCGAGGAATGCGCCGACATCGCCTGGCTGGAGTCGCGCCCCTACACGGTACTGTTCGTCGACGGCAACCACGAGCGCTTCGATCACTGGGAGGAGCGCCCCGTGGAGTTATGGCATGGCGGGCTGACGCAGCGCCTGTCGGACACCTCGCCCATTCGGTGCCTGACGCGCGGCGAGGTTTTCGAGCTCGACGGCTCGACAATCTTCACCATGGGCGGTGCCACGAGCGTGGACAGGGAATACCGCGTGCCGTATTCCAGCTGGTGGCCTCAGGAGCTCCCGGACGAGCGCGAATTCGATGCCGCGCGGGCAAGGCTCGACGAGGTCGGCTGGAAGGTCGACTGCGTCATCACCCATACCTGCTCGACGCGCATGCTCTCGCCGACGCTCTACCCGGACCCGGGCTGGGAACGCCCTGATGTGGACCGGCTGACCGGATTCCTCGACGAGCTCGAGGACCGCCTGGACTACAAGCGCTGGTATTACGGACATTTCCATCGCGATGCCAATCCGGACGAACGACACACGGTGCTGTATGACCGGATCGTGAGGCTCGGGGACAAACTCCTGCCGTGGGGTGCGTACTGATGGCTATCTATGTGACGGGTGACGTGCACGGCAGGGCCGAGTACGGGTCCAGCCGGTTTGCCTTCAAGAATTGGCCGCTGGGCCGCACGCTGACGCGTGATGATGTGGTAATCGTGGCCGGCGACTTCGGCTTTGTCTGGGATGGGTCCAACGCCGAGAAATACTGGCTCGACTGGCTCGAGTCGAAGCCCTGGACCACGTGCTTCGTTGACGGCAACCATGAGAACCATCACGTCCTGGCCGGGCTGCCGGTACGGGAGTGGAACGGCGGCCTCGTCCATGAGGCGCGACCGCACGTGCTGCACCTGATGCGCGGCGAGGTGTACGACATCGCGGGGACCACGGTCCTCACCATGGGAGGTGCCGCGAGCAACGACAGACAGTATCGCAGGGAGGGGAGGAACTGGTGGCCCGAGGAGATACCGAGCGTGGAAGAGATGGGGCACTGCCGCGCCTCGCTCGATCGCGTGGGCTGGAGGGTCGATTACGTGGTGACGCATGAGGCTCCTGCTGCCCTGGCCAGAGAGCTGTGCCGGGAGCGCGGACGTGAGTACCGTGGGGATCCGCTGCAAACCTTCCTGGGCGAGCTCGACGGGCGGCTCGACTATCGCGTCTGGCTCTTCGGACATTACCACGGCGACGAATGGCGCGACGACAGACATCGCCTGATCTACCGAGACATCGTGCCGATTGAAGATGCCGCGCTCGGTTCCAGAGACCTCCTAGAACGCTTCTAGGAGGTCTCTGGAAATCAGCCGCCTGATAGGAGAAACGTGGGGCTACTCGCTCTTCATCTGGGTCATGACCTCGACCTTTGCCTCGGCCACGGCCGCCCGCTGCTCGGCTACAGCGAGGCGGTCCTTGAGGGCGGCGCCCTCGGCTGTCAGGTCGCGCTGGGCCAGGAGTGTGTCGGCTTGGGCTTTCAGTGCAGCGTCACGCTCGCCGCGCAGGCGCTCGATTTCATCGACCATGGCCTCAGCCTCGGCATGGAGCTGGACGACCTGCCTGCCGAGCTCCCTGGCATCGGCGAGGTATCTGACGCTCGCGGCGTGGAGCTCGTTGTTCTCGAGTTCGAGGCTCGCGGTATCGAGTTCGAACTTCTCCTCGATGAAGGCAATCCGCTCATTGCAGTCGGCCTCAATCTTTTCATTCCGATCCGTCGCCTCGGCGAGCTTGCGGCTGAATTCATCCACCTGGGCCATGAGCATTGCGTTCTCGGTCCTGAGGTCGGCTGTCTCGCGCAGCAGCTTCTCCCGCCATGTCGCCTCGATTCGCTCGGCGGCCTCATCGAGGACGGACTTTATGCCGTAACCGTAGATCTCCCTGATTTTTCTCTCGTCTGCCATCGTGCGACACTCCAATCAACAATGGGCATGGCTCCGCCACGCCGTACGGCTGGGAACAAATACGCGGCTGCTGTTGATTTGTAGTCGTCCTGCGATCGGTGAGTTCTAAAAAGGCGTCTCAAGTCATGCGTTCACGCAGGTTTTCGGTTGGAGAAATACCGCACGTTTTCATGGTAACACGTGCCTTAAAGAACGGGCGGCCATATCGATTCGTTGTAAATAGCGTCTACGACGTGTTGGTGGCAGGAGGTGAGGGCGTTAAAGATGTCGAGAATGATTGTGGGAGTATTTTAGATACAGGCATGAGAAAGGGTCGAATCGAAGTGTCTGGCCGGACGCCAATTGTCCGGGAACTGTTTCGGTTCGACCCTGCTTCATTCTACATCCGCGGCATGTTCTTGTGGGCATCCTGACGGTGACCGACTCTCACGACCTCGATAGTCGGTTTGTGGGCTTAAAGTTTCGGAGGCTCCCAAGCGTTTTCAATCGCGGCGCGGTAGATTGCGGCGTAATTAAGCATCCAGCTGCCATCACCAACTTTTTGAATATACCCCTTATCCTTCAGAGAGGTATAGGCCCGGGATATCGTGTTCTTACTCAGGCGGTAGTGATCCTCAATCCATTTGCTTTTAGCGCAGAAGCCCATGGGCCGTTTGTTTTTGGAAGGTTTTCCAAACTTCCATACAAGGCCGAGGATGAGACGCTCGGCGGCAACGGTGGTGACGCAGCACGCCCACTCGGGCACTGAAATAAAAATAGCCTTATCCATTTTTCCCGTAATCTCTCGTTGCTCAGTAGCATCATCGCTAAATATGTCGGAAATCGACGGAAGCTCGCTCATGTTTACCACCTAATCAAGGTGGGCGGTACGACCTTCAAGCTGCTTGAAAAGCTCGTAGAACGAGCTTTCAAACATGTAATTAGAGCGATGGATCTGGATGAGCTTGCCGGACTCTCGCATAAACTTGCGTGCGGTGTTTTCGCTCCAGCCAGTGAGTTCGCGGATATCGTTAACGCGGAGCAACCGATCGCACTGAGCGGCACCAGTGGGGAAAGTCGGTGTGGACGCCTGAGTGCTAATCTTTGGAGTAGCCATGATGAGCTATCCTTTCAATGAGGGCCCTCCCTGTGCTTGTAAGACGTACCAGGTTCATAAGCACTTGGGGGGCCGGTTTCTATGACTACATGCGTAGCCATCTGACAGCTTTAGCATGTATTAAAACTCATTAGATGTCAATCAAATAAAGCATCTACCTGCGGAAACGGTATTATAGTACCGTAATATTATGAAATAAACGATGAATGAAAAACATGCTATTTCTCGCTTCTCTGTATATAGGCGTTGATGAAGGCTTCGTAGCCTTTAACTGCTTTTATTTCTGATTGTTGAACGAGGCTTGTATACGTTTTGAGCGTGATATTGGGGTCCGCGTGGCCAAGAATGCCTTGCACGCTTCTAACGTCCGATCCGTTCGCCAGCATAAAAGTGCTTACACAATGCCTGAGCTGATGCGGGCAGATGCCCTTATATAGTTTTCCGCCAGTCGAATTGTTCGGCTCATAGATTCCAAGATTGCAGCTAACTGCGAAATCGCGAAACCAATGGTTGAAGATGTAGTTTTTCATGTGACAGACAGTAGGGATCCCTTGCTCGACAGCAATATCGCTAATGATGGGAGTGCTGTCAGTCTGGGACAGCCCCAGAGAGGCCAGGAGCTCTTTTTGTATGGCTGACCATGATTGAAGACGTTCGGCCAAGGTTTCTCCAACGGGAATTTTGCGTTGGCTTTCTTGTGACTTGGGTGCCCTCAGTTCATGGTCGTTGGTGTACTGCCTGTCAATTTTCAAGGTTTTATTGGCAGGGTCCCAATCGCGCCATTCGAGGCCCAGCATCTCGCCTTTCCGCATACCCGTATACACTAGTACTAGTGTACCAACAGCTTCGGCGGTGAGCTCAATGTGTTGAAGACGTGTGCATAGGGTAGCTACTTGGTCGATTGTCAGTGATTCTCTTTTGTTGCGTGGTCTGCGAACATGAACGGTAGCGCAGGGGTTTCGGTCAATTATTCTCTTTGCGACTGCATTCGACAAAATCTGACGCAGTTTCGCATTGATTCGTACAAGCTCTGATGGTTTGTATTTTCCCGTACGACGAGCTTCGGCATATGTTTCTTCGATTAGATCGGGAGTTAGCCCCTCAATTGTCTGAAACGCACCGAATAGGTCTTCGATATGCCTGCAATCGTACGCTTCTCTTTCATAGCTCGTTGGCGCAAGCTCGGTGTCCCTATTTTCGTGAAAGGCCCAGCAGTAGGACGCAAGCAAAGTGGGCTTTTTGGTTTTAGTGATCGTGCCAGAGGAGTTGATTTCAGCCAGCTTGGCCTGCATTGCAGCCTTAGCTTCTGTTTTAGTCTTGCAACGAACTGTATAAGTTGGGGATCGTTTGTAGCGCCCCGTCTTAGGGTCCTTGACTCCAAGGGAAAAATAATAGCGATAGGTGTTAGGTGATCTCTTGTCTTTCCAACACGTGCCTCTTCCGCTAATTAGTGGCTGTTCTGACATCTTTGCGCTCCGTTTCTTTGAATAGTTTTCAACAATTCATTGAGTGCAGTTTAGCTAAAGCTGTTAGTAATATGTTTGTAAAAGCGTAGGCGCAGCTACCGGAGGTAAAAGACACAAACTGCTATGTTTATCTGCGGTTATATGATGTTCAATGATGCTTGATGAATGGTAGGGGGTAGCATTAAATCATATCTCCTAAAGCGGGTGTCGACGGTTCGAATCCGCCCGGGGGCACCAGAAGATTATGACGG
>OGPN01002195.1_pt1 | contig 11632 bp, 10 predicted proteins | sample 1552941 | NCBI WGS metagenome assembly OGPN01 (sample SAMEA2580220, study PRJEB22360) | human gut metagenome | biome: human gut; feature: human-associated habitat; material: faeces | place: Denmark | collected 2008/2010
CAGATTCAGAAATCAAAAAACTTCTTTCATGATCTGTTGTATATAAAGTTGTTGGATGAATTTGTACATAATCTAAATTCTTAAGTTCAATTTGATATTTTTTAGAAAGTTCAATACCATCTCCTGTTAAATGAGGATAATTTGTAGAATGTTTATAAAGTCCTCCGATTCCTCCAGTAGCTAAAACAACTTTTTTAGCGTATACCTTTTCTTCTTGATTATTTCTTTTAATCACTCCACCTAAAGCAACATTTCCTCGAACAATTAAATCAACAAGAGGTGTATTTTCTAAAAGTGTCACATTCTTTTTTTGTCTTACTTTTTCTAATAAATGTCTCGTAATTTCTTTACCTGTAATATCTTCATGATAAAGAATACGTTTTTGGCTATGAGCCCCTTCTCTTGTAAAAGCAAGGCTTCCGTCTTCATTTCTTTCAAAATCAACCCCATAACTAATTAAATCTTGAATAACATCTGGTGATGATTTAATCATTAATTCAACTGAATAAGCATCATTTTCATAATGACCTGCTTTCATCGTATCTTCAAAATAACTATCATAGTCATCTTCATTTCTAAGCATACAGATTCCACCTTGTGCTAAAAATGAATCACTTAATTCCGCTTCTTTTTTAGTAACCATTAAAATATTTAAATCTTCTGGTAAATGTAAAGCCATATAAAGGGCTGAACATCCACTTCCTACTATTAATACATCTGTTTTCATATTCTACTCCTATTTTGCAAGTTCTAACATTTGTTTAAGTGGACTTAATGCTTTTTGCATAAAGTCATCATTTAAAATCACTTCATTTGTATCATTTTCTAAAACATCAACGATTTTTTCTAATGTCACTTTTTTCATATTTGGACAAACTTGTACATCCATAATAGTGTGTAAATTTTTATTTGGTGCTAATTCTTTGATTTTCGCAAAAACACCATCTACTGTCCCAATAATAAAATCTTTCACATCTGTTTGAACAACATAATCAATAATGGCAGAAGTGCTTCCTACAAAATCAGCAGCTTCAACAATTTCTCTTTTACATTCTGGATGCACTGCAATTTTAGCCTCTGGATATTTTTGTTTCACTTCATTTAATTTATCCAAAGTAATATTGGTATGACGAGGACAATGTCCATAATTTGTCATCACATTTTTTTCAGGGACTTGTCTTCTTACAAAATCTCCTAAGTTTTGATCTGGTATAAAGAAAATATTTTTTTGTGGTAATGCTTTAACGATTTTTACAGCATTTGACGATGTCACACAGACATCCGCATATTGTTTGATTTCAGCTGTCGAATTAATATAACAAACAACAGCTAAATCATCATATTTTTCTCTCATTTCTTTAATTTCTTTAATTGTAATCATATGTGCCATTGGACAATCAGCACCTGGCTCTGGCATAAGCACCTTCTTTTCCGGATTAAGAATCTTGGCACTCTCACCCATGAACTCAACACCCGCAAATACTATAATATCCTGATCCACCTTAGTAGCTACCTTGCTAAGATAGAATGAATCCCCAACATAATCAGCAACTTCCTGTACATCCTCATCTACATAATAATGTGCAAGAATAACTGCGTTCTTCTCTTTTTTCAACTTTAAAATATCACTTGTAACTGACATATTGCTTCTCCAATCGTTATGGTTTACATATGCTTGACTTGCGTTTTACATACATTGTGCTAGAGTATACCACGAATGTTTACATGTGACAAGACAGTTGTAAAATTTTCTGTACAGTTAATGTAAAAGCCATTCCTGATGCAATATTTAGATTAAATGCAAAAAGCCCCGGGGAAATCATTTCTTAATTGATTTCTCCGGGGACTTTTTCCTAATCCATTACCTATTCATTATGAATTTTCAATCATATTAAAACTTATAAATCTTCCTCAATATGTTCTCTTCCCTGTGCGATTATGCTTCTTACATGATCGTCTGCCAGTGAATAGAATATTGATTTACCTTCTCTTCTGTTCTTAACCAACTTGTTCTGTTTCAATATTCTTAGCTGATGAGATATTGCAGACTGTGTCATATTGAGAGCCTGTGCCAAATCACATACGCACACTTCTGCCTCAAATAATACATACAGTATTCTAATTCTCGTTGAATCACCGAATACCTTGAACAATTCTGCAAGGTCGTATAATTCATTCTCATCTGGCATTGTTTCATTAACTATCTTTAATAAGTCCTCATGTATTTCTATTGATTCACAGCATTCACAATCTGCCATTATATTACCTCTTTCTTTATAAGTTCTTTACGAATAATGCTCTTATTGCGTTGATTACAGCAATAACCATTACACCTACATCTGCAAATATTGCTACCCACATGTTTGCTATACCTATTGCACCAAGCACCAGACATATAAGCTTTATGCCTATTGCAAAATAAATATTTTCATAAACAATACGTAAGCATTTTCTTGATATCTTAATTGCCTTGGATATCTTTAACGGGTCATCGTCCATCAATACTATGTCAGCTGCTTCTATAGCGGCATCACTTCCTAATGCGCCCATTGCTATTCCGATATCTGCTCTTGAAAGTACCGGTGCATCATTAATACCATCTCCAACAAATGCAAGCTTTTTCTTTGATTTCTTATGTTCTAACAGCTCCTCAACCTTAGAAACCTTATCTGCCGGAAGCAATTCACTGTACACAGCATCTATATTTAATTCTTTAGCTACAGCATCTGCTACATTCTTTGCATCACCGGTAAGCATTACTGTCTTACGTACTCCAGCTTTCTTAAGTTCTTCTATAGCCTGCTTTGCATGAGGCTTTAACAAATCTGATATTAGTATAAGTCCTGCATATGCCCCGTCAACTGCCACATGAACCTGAGTTCCGGCCTCGTTGCACTCTGCATATTCAAGACCGAGTCTTCTCATAAGCTTTCTGTTACCTGCAGCCACTTCTCTTCCTGATACATTAGCCTTAACACCTTCACCACTGATTTCCTCAACATCTGTAACTAATGTCTTGTCAATCTCTTTTCCATAAGCTTTCTGTAAACTCTTGCTTATAGGGTGTGTTGAATAGCTTTCTGCAAATGCAGCATATTTAATAAGTTCATCTTTGTCAATAGTGTTATTATATACACCACTGACCTCAAATACTCCCTGTGTCATAGTTCCTGTCTTGTCAAAGACAACAACGTCTGTCTCTGCAAGTGCTTCAAGATAACTTGAACCTTTTACAAGAACACCCTGATTACTTGCTCCACCGATTCCTGCAAAGAAGCTGAGCGGAATACTTATAACAAGTGCACAAGGACAGCTTATTACTAAAAATGTAAGCGCTCTGTATATCCACATTCCCCACTGAGGAGATACTCCTAAGAATATCATGCTTACAAGTGGTGGAATTATAGCAAGTGCCAGCGCACCGTAACAGACTGCAGGTGTATATATCTTTGCAAATTTACTGATAAAGTTCTCTGAACGTGATTTCTTGGAACTTGCATTCTCTACAAGATCAAGTATCTTAGATACTGTGGATTCACCAAATTCCTTAGTTGTGCGTATCTTAAGCACACCTGACATATTAATGCAGCCGCTTATTACTTCATCACCAGCCTTTGCCTGTCTTGGAAGGCTTTCACCTGTAAGCGCGCTTGTATTAAGTGTTGTATTACCTTCTTCAATAATACCATCAATAGGAACTTTCTCTCCCGGCTGTACAACAATAACTGTACCAACCTCTACTTCATCAGGATCTACCTGCTCAAGCTTTCCATCAACTTCAATATTGGCATAATCAGGTCTGATATCCATAAGCTCACTTATGTTCTTACGGCTCTTTCCAACTGCAATATTCTGGAACAGCTCACCAATCTGATAAAAGAGCATAACAGCAATAGCTTCTGTAAAATCACCATCATCTACAAGTGCAATTATAATTGCGCCTACAGTTGCAACTGCCATAAGGAAATTCTCATCAAATACCTGTTTGTTAAGAATTCCCTTAATTGCTTTCCTTAAAATATCATATCCAATAACAAGATAAGGAACCATGTACATTATAAAAAGAACAACCGTAGGAATATCAACAAATGTGGTTATCACCTTAAAAGCAATCATAAGGACTGCAGCGATAATGATTCTTGTAAGCATCTTTTTCTGCTTTTTATTCATATTCTACTCCAATCTGCCAGAACAACTCTCACGGCTTTCTATTACAGATATATCTCGCAATCATCTTCTACTTTCTTGCAGTTCTTAAGAACATCCTGCATAACAGCCTTAGGATCCTGTCCTTCTTCAAATTCAACAATCATCTTAAGTGCCATAAAATTAACTGTAGCATCCTTAACACCTGCTGTATTCTTAGCTGCATCTTCCATCTTATTAGCACAGTTTGCACAATCAACATCAATCTTATAAGTCTTCTTCATAATATTCTCTCCTTAAAAACATTAAATAATCAAAATTCTTTCATATGAACATTCATTCATATGTTCATTTTCATTATAACACCTATAAAACTTCTGTCAACAAGAATTCACTATATTTTTCCGCAAACATTTTATGTCCTTTCTCATCTAAATGCTGTCTGTCAACTTCACTTGGTTCAGCAGCACCAGCGGCATCAAAATAATAAAATCCATTTTCCTTTGCTATTTTTTCATATTCCCATGCAAGCTGCCTTGAAACATTTTCAGAACTTTCATTAAATTCAGGATCAAAGCCTTCTTCACCTACACCTTTTCCAAGATGAATCGGAGAAACTATAACTATCTTTGCATGTTCTCCTGCTGTCTTGTTAGACTTTCTTGCAACCGCCTCCATTCCTTTTGCAATTGTCTTAGCATCAGCATGAAATTCAGTCTTGCAGTCATTCGTACCAAGCATTATAGCTATAACATCTACCGGCTTATGTGATTCAACAACTACTCCAATAAGATCAATGCCCTTTCTTGCATCTCTTACAGCATCTGGAAATATAGTTGTTCTTCCGCACAGTCCCTCTTCAATAATATTATATTCATTTCCAAGAAGATTAGCTATTCTGCCTGTCCATCTTACATCATAATCATATCTTCCTGATTTATCAGGCTTATATCCATAAGTATTAGAATCCCCAAAAAACAAAATATTTTTCATTGCCACATCCTCCCATGTAATATCTATTATCATTTATTCATACTTGTTTGGTATGTTTATATGTTAATGTTTGTAAGAGAATTTGTCAACAAAAATTCCATATTAAAACCAGAGTATAATCACTCAATTTTCATGCATGTTGTGTCAGTCCATATTTCCAAGTGGTGGTCTGTCAGAATACAAGCTTGATTTTTTATGAGTTGTGTGGGAGTTAGAGCTGCTATATACAAAAAATCAGTGCCAAAAAACACGTTCAAGCGAAGCGCGTTGTTTTTTAGCACTGTAATAGATTCATTATATCCCGACTGCTCTCTTTGCAAGCCTGTCAGCCTCTTCATTTCCTTCAACCCCTGAATGTCCCCTGACCTTCACGAATCTGATATTAATTGAATCCCTGACAGATGTAATATAATTATAATATTCTATTGTTCCTTTTTTGTTTCGTTTCCATTCTCCCACAGCCCATGCCTTGATACCTGCATAATCATAGAATATAGAAATGTCTTTAAGCCCAAGCTCTATTGCTTTTTTTACAGCAGCCATGCTTCCAAGAATCTCTCCTGCTACATTACGCATTGAAGCCATCTCTTTATCACTGCCATTGCCTGACAATTCATATCTTACACCATCATGCATAAGAAAACCGCCATATCCATACACTCCGGTTGCAATATTAAAAGAACCATCAACAAATGCATAATCATTGTCAGGCATTACATCTTCCATATTGCCACTTCCGGTCTTTCCATTAATCTCCTGTACAGCTTCCCTTCCCATATAAGCCTTCGCCTCTTCCATAGACATGAAGCTCTTATATTCGGCAGCTGGAAAACCATGTACATTCTTCTTACATTCGTCCCATGTCTGATATATTCCGGGAACTTTACCTACACGCACAGCATAATATTTCTTAGCCATATATATTTTCCTATCCTAATTAATATACCCTGATTACACCGGCAATCTCTTTTACCACTGAAAGACCGTTAAATACTGTCATTGCATCATTAAAATTCTTCTCTGCAACAACATCTGTAATAATAACCAGTTCAGCAACACCGTCCTTACGGCTCTTCTGTACCACCTGCGCAATACTTACATCATTGTTTCCAAGAACACTTGCAATGTTAGCAAGAACCCCCTGCTTGTCTAATGCTTCTATTCTTAAGAAAAATTTGCTCTTGGTTTCAGATATATCCTTAACAGGAAGCTCTTTATAGCAAGAGCAGCCAATCTTGCCGCATGAGCCATGAACTATGTTACGGCATACATCTATAATATCACCCATAACAGCAGAAGCTGTTGGCATCTGACCTGCGCCCCTGCCCATAAACATGGTATCATCACTTGCCTCACCATGAACAAATACCGCATTAAACGAATCTCTTACTGTAGCCAGAGGGTGATTCTCATCAATAAGCATAGGATGAACCTTAACTTCAATTCCTTCCGGTGTATTTCTGGCAAGACCAAGAAGCTTGATAACATAGCCGAATTCCTTAGCATACTTAATATCTTCTGCTGTAATCTTAGTAATACCCTCTGTATATACCTGATTAAATGTTACTCTTGAATTAAATGCGATTGATGACATAATAGCCATCTTTCTTCCTGCATCATATCCTTCAACATCTGCTGTAGGGTCTGCCTCTGCATATCCTAATTCTGTGGCCTTTGCAAGAGCGTCCTTGTAATTCATTCCTGATTCAGTCATCTTGGTAAGTATATAATTAGTTGTTCCGTTAACAATACCAATAATCTCTGTGATATTGTTGCCAGCCATGCTCTGCTTTAAAGGTCTGATTATTGGAATTGCTCCCGCAACAGCCGCCTCAAACTGAAGGTCAGCATGCATTTTGTCTGCCATTCCCATAACCTCTTCACCATACTCAGCAAGAAGATCCTTATTGGCAGTAACAACCTGCTTTCCAGCCTCAAGTGCCTCAAGAATATACTGCTTTGCAGGAGTAGTTCCACCCATAAGCTCTATTACAATCTCAATATCCTTATCTTCAATAATATCCTTCCAGTTGTCAGTCAGTAATTCTCTGTCAATTGGATCACGGTCTTTATCAAGATTTCTTACAAGAACCTTCTTAACTACAAGTTCTGCACCCGTCTTACTAATCACATCGTCTTTCATACTCTGACATAACTTGTATACACCTGTTCCTACTGTTCCTGCTCCTAATATAGCCGCATAAATCTTTCTGCTCATTACTTTGTACGCCCTCATTCCTGTTTATTATGTTAAGTTTATTATATTAATCTGTGATACATTTATTTCATATCTACAGCATCAACCTGATCCTTAAAGTTCTTTATAGCCTTACCAGCCTTCTTTGTAACAGATACAATTCTCATAAGAGATATAAAATCCCATAATCCTTCTATCATCAGAGCAATTCCAATAAATACTATAAGTGCTGATGATGTTGAAAATGGATTCAATAATGCAATGATGCCAATAATAACCATTACAACTGAACCTATAAACTCAATCCACCATTTGTCTGACCCAAGATGATAGAAATCCACAGCATACTGGAGTTTAAGGATTCCATCAATAATAATAATAATTGCAAGTGCTGTTCCTAAGAATACCGCAATAAAGCCTGGTTTAATCACGAAAAACATACCAAATGCAAGAAGCGTAACTCCCTGTACAAGACCATATGAACCAAGAATCTCACTGCCTGCAATCCTGAAATAATTGATAAGTCTTAACACTCCCCATACACATAAGGCAACTCCAATTCCTTTACATATGATTTCCTGTGATGCTGTTGGAAATATTACCAGCAGTAAGCCAAGAACAAACAATGCAATTGAAACAATAATAATCTCAAACTTAATTGTCTTTAACTTCTTATAAATACTGTTCATATGCTCCATCTCCTTTTCACTCATTTCAAAGTTCCGTAGTCCTTTTATTCTTTTTATTATACACAAAAAAGAACATCACTTCAAGACATGCATTTTTCTGCACTTTAATCTATCCGTGATGTTCTTTATTATTATTTAATATTAAGTTAACAAATACAGATTACTCTGCTCTTGACATAGCCTGCTCGTAGTCTCTTGTTCCAACCCAGATTTCCTTAGTATATGGACACTTCTTCTGTTTAATAGAGCGCTTGATAATAACCGAAATACATATCACATTCGCTATTATTGCAAGCATTGCAACAACTCCCTGTGCTGTCGGGTTAGCTGTTATACCAAAGTTGGCAATTGCATCTCCTGCACTTGCACCTGTGGTGTGACATGTAATTGCTGCATTATAAAGGTCAAGTGCCTTAACGCCAGCCTTAGTTGCTCCACCGTATAATGATGGCAATACACTAAAAGTATTACTTAACTGGAATAATGGTAATACCTGTGCAAACATACACCATGTTGCAAGTGTCATGGCTCTGTTCTGAATCCATCCACCCTTATTCCATAATGCATTAGCAAATGTAGGAGCAAGAAGAAGAGCTACACCACAGTACCATGTATGTGTTGGAAGATTACAATATGTATACTCAAAATTCCAGATGTCATAAGCAACGATAAACCATATTGTCATATCCGGCCAGAGCATATCATCTTTTTTCTTAGATGAGTAAATTCCCCACCAGCCTGTCATACAGAAGATATTTATAAGTCCTGCAATTCCATTAACAATATTCCACCAGCCACCATAAAGGAATACACCTTCATTAGATGCCCACCACGCACCAGAAAAATCTCCAGTAATCTGGTAAGCTCTTATGGCTGATTCAAAATCAGATACAACCGCAATAAGAATATTAATAGCAACAATTACGAATGGCCAAGGTTTAAACCATTCTTTCTTTCCAATTCCCCACTTATACTTAATCATGAGGAAACCGACAACTCCGATATCTGCTGCATAAAGCTTAGCATAATGGAACCATCCGTTCATATACTCATATGTCTGATTGCTGTGACCGCCAAACAGACCTGCCTGAATTGCTATGAAATAGATTGTGAGTACAGCCGGAATGATAACGAATAACACGATACCACCAATCTTAGTACGACGACCTATCTCATTAAGAATTACTAATCCTGCAAACACAAGCACCCAACCCAGTAACTGAGTCATGGCTGTGCTGCCATAAAGTTGAAATAACATTGTTCACGCCTCCAATCGCCTGATTGATTTATTTTATAAGTATTTTACACTTTTTTAATTGTTATTTCAATGTTTTTGTTAAAAGATTATCGTATTTTGTCACAGATAATACACAAATGTATATTATTTCCTTTCAGGAATAATATATATCCAGATAAGTGAACTCACCAGTAAAAGCATAGGATAAAACAGCTTTGGCAGTATCTGAAACGCCGTAACATTATATCCAAGTTCTGAAACTGCTGATATTGCAACCAGCATCTGCGCACCATATGGAATTATCCCTTGAAATACGCATGAAAATGTATCAAGAAGAGAAGCTGCTTTTCTAGGTGTTATATCATAATCTTCTGACATCTCTTTAGCTATTGGATTAGCCATTACAATAGCTACGGTATTATTAGCTGTAGCAATATCCATTGCACCAACTAAAAGTCCCATTCCAAGCTGTCCACCTTTTTTCCCTTTAAATAATCTTCTTATTCCATTAAGCAGGGCGTTAAATCCACCATACTCTTTAATGAGTGAGCACATTACAGATACAAGCACTGCCACCATACATGTTTCAAACATTCCTGATGCACCGCTTCCCATATTAAGAAGCAGAGTCTCCAATGTAACCCCACCCATAACAAGCATAATAACTATTCCCGAGATTATACCTGTTATAAGAACAACAAAAACATTTACACCAATAATTCCACCTGCAAGTACAAGCACATATGGAATAATCTGAAAAAGATTATATGAATGTGCAATCTCACCATGAATATCTGTATTAAAAGATAGAATAAGAATTATAACAAGTGTCACAATTGCTGCAGGAAGCGCAATCCAGAAGTTCTCCCTGAACTTATCCTTCATAGCACATCCCTGACCATTACATGCCGCAATTGTAGTATCTGATATAAATGAAAGATTATCTCCGAACATCGCTCCACCCATAACAGATGCAACGCAGAGTGCCATACTAAAGCCTGACGCTTCCGACACTGCAACCGCAATCGGTGTAATAAGAGTTATTGTTCCAACTGATGTTCCCATAGCCGTAGAAACAAAGCAAGCAACGATAAAAAGTACTGCCACTGCAAACTTTGTAGGAATAATGCCAAGCATGAAATATGCTACACTTTCTGCACTGCTTCTTCCTACAACACCAACAAATATTCCCGCTGTAATGAATATAAGAAGCATCGTTATAATATTCTTATCCGCAAGACCATTGGCCATCACCTGGAGCTTCTCATCAAATTTAAGCTGAGAATTCTGCATACATGCAACAAGTATTGCTGCCATAAATGCAACAATAATCGGAACATTATAAAATCCCATCGGAATCTTCATAACATATTCAAATATAATTCCGGTTCCAAGATACAAAACAAGAAATACAAGTATAGGTACCAGTGCAACCGGATTAGAACGTCTGTTTTTCTTCATATATTCTTATTAATCCTCGCCCATTTTAGCAAGCTTTGCAGCCTGGTCAGCAGCAATACATGCATCAATAATATCCTGAATATCTCCATCCATAATCTTATCAAGCTTATATAATGTAAGACCAATTCTGTGATCAGTTACTCTTCCCTGTGGGAAATTATATGTTCTTATCTTCTCAGCTCTGTCACCTGTACCAATCTGGCTTCTTCTTGCATCTGCTTCAGCATCATGTGCCTTCTGTGTCTCAATATCGTATAACTTGGCTCTTAAGAGTGCAAATGCTTTCTCTTTATTCTGAATCTGAGACTTCTCTGTCTGTGAATAGATAACAATTCCTGTTGGATAATGTGTAAGACGTACAGCTGAATCTGTTGTATTGACACACTGACCACCATTACCAGAAGCTCTCATAACATCGATACGGATATCCTTCTCATCGATATGGATATCAACTTCTTCTGCCTCTGGCATAACAGCTACAGAAGCTGTAGAAGTCTGGATTCGTCCATTAGATTCAGTTACTGGGATTCTCTGTACTCTGTGAACACCTGACTCATATTTCATAATAGAGTAAGCACCCTGTCCCTTAACCATGAATTCAACTTCCTTCATACCACCGATACCAGTCTCATCACCGCTTAATACTTCAACCTTCCAGCCCCTTGCCTGTGCATAATGTACATACATTCTGAAAAGCTCAGCTGCAAAAAGTGCTGCTTCTTCTCCACCAGCACCTGCTCTTATCTCGACAACGATATCCTTGTCATCATTAGGATCTTTAGGTAAAAGAAGAATCTTTAATTCATGTTCTAATTCTTCAACTCTTGCCTTAGACTCATTAAGTTCCTCTTTAGCCATCTCTTTAAGTTCTTCATCTGTCTCTTCATCAAGAATAGCAAGACTGTCCTC
>OGPN01002207.1_pt1 | contig 11542 bp, 7 predicted proteins | sample 1552941 | NCBI WGS metagenome assembly OGPN01 (sample SAMEA2580220, study PRJEB22360) | human gut metagenome | biome: human gut; feature: human-associated habitat; material: faeces | place: Denmark | collected 2008/2010
CGGGTATTTTTCTGGAAACGGCACATCCGGCTAAATTCCTGGAAACTGTGGAAGGCATCATTGGAGACAAAGTGGAGATTCCCGCCAAACTGCAAGCGTTTATGAAAGGAACCAAACAAAGTGTTCCGATGAGTAAGAACTTTGAGACTTTAAAAGCTTATTTGATGGGGGAATAAATGTTGCTTTCTCAGGGATGAGTTTATATATAATCTATAAGGCAGATTTATACAGATTATCATGGATGTAAGTTGAATCTTTGTAAATCCGCCTTTTAGTGATTAAAACTTTTGTGTTATGCGAAGTGTTTGAGTATAACCCCTTGCTCTTTATCAAAACTTATCTTCTTAAAATTAGGAATGACAGGTTAATGATAGGAGTTACGATACTCCTGTAGTGTCAGCCTTGTTGTCTTTTTAAATAAGCGGTTAAAATAGGAATAATCATCATACGAAAGAGAAAAGGCTACATTTTTCACAGGCGTTTCATCGGTTATCAGAATGAGCTGTGCTTTTTCTATTTTCTTTTGATTGATATACTTTAAAGGAGTGATACCTGTTTCTTTTTTAAATAGACGGATAAAATGATCTTTTGACAAACATGAGTTTTCGGCTAATGTTGTCAAGTCGATAGTTTCATATATGTGTTTACGTATATAAAGAATAGCTTTTTCTATCCGGTTGTCTTTTGTTTCCATCTTAGCCTGTGCGCGTGTCAGAAAATGTGCCAAGAGTTGGTACACAATGCCACGTGATTCAACCTTATCACATAATGCACGTTGCTTATTTTTCAGAAGGTTCTGCATAAGTATCGAGTTATTATCATAACTTGTAGGATCCGATTTAGGCAAACTCATGTGAGGGTTTATTGCACATAAACGTTGAAACAAAGTTAAATCTAAATCTCTGACAGGTATTTCAATCGGAAACTCCTACTCATCCAATAAATTGGAATCAGACTGATGTTTTTCGTAGATGTGTAGGTAGTAATGGCAGAAATAGGAGTTGCAGATATAACTATGTACAGTGAATGCCGGAATGAAATACAAGTAATTAGGTTTTAATATCTGTACACCTTCTGATAGTTGTATTTGAGCAGTTCCTTCCGTTATGTAATATAAACGTGTAAACGGACTATTTATATTCTTCCAGTTCCAATTTGCATTGTGCACAGCCAAACCTACATTTAATACCAAAGGGTGTAGCTTATCAATTAATAGTGCTATAATATATCGTATTTAGTAACTTGATAAGGATAAGAGATTTTATTGATTTCATAAAAAATATTATCGATATTGTTTATCTAAAAATCGATTTTATTCTATTGATCATAGTATTTATAAGTCATTATGTCGATATTTTATAATACAATTCCATTTTTATCCTATTACAACCATTTGTTAATATATACTTTTGCAGTATATAAATAGAAACAAAATTAGTATCTATGAAAACGAAACTTTTATTAGCCTCTTTAGTTCTTTCAATAGGAACTTTATCTGCCCAAAACTATCAGATTTCAGTTTCAGAAAAGAATGAACCTATGATGAAAGGTAAATTCCAACCCACATGGAAGTCTTTGGAAAATTATCAGGTTCCCGAATGGTTTAAGAACGCAAAGTTCGGGATATGGGCTCATTGGGGACCGCAATGCGTAGAAGGCTCAGGCGACTGGATGGCACGCTCCATGTATCTGGAAGGAACATCAGAATATAAACATCATGTAGAACATTACGGACATCCTTCTGAGGTAGGGTTTAAAGATATTATCCCTCTGTTCAAAGCAGAAAATTGGAACCCGGACGAATTGGTTGCGTTCTATAAAAAGATAGGTGCGCAATATTTTTTCGCTTTAGGCAACCATCACGATAACTTTGACTTATGGGATAGTAAATACCAACCATGGAATTCAAAGAATATGGGACCTAAACGGGATGTGCTGGCAGAATGGGAAAAAGCTGCGCGCAAGCATGAACTTCCATTCGGTATCAGTTTCCATGCTGACCATGCCTGGACTTGGTATGAACCTTCACAACGTTATGACAGAAATGGGCCTAAAGCCGGCATTCCTTATGATGGAACTTTAACCAAAGCCAATGGTAAAGGTAAATGGTGGGAAGGATACGACCCTCAGGACCTTTATGCGCAAAACCATCCGATGAGTAAGGGTAGTTGGGCGGACAGCATGATTCATAGCCAATGGGCTTGGGGAAACGGAGCCTGTTTGCCTACTCAGGAATACTGCACAAACTTTTATGATCGTACACTAGATGCCATTAACCGTTATAATCCGGATCTGATTTATTTTGATGTCACTGTAGCTCCATTCTATCCAATCAGTGATGCAGGACTAAAGATTGCGGCTCATTTCTATAACCACAATATGGCAACACACGGAGGGAAATTGGAAGCCGTCATGTTGAGTAAGATATTGGATGAAAATCAACGCAAGGCTATCGTTTGGGATGTAGAACGCGGTGCACCCAACCAAATAATGGAGCAACCTTGGCAGTCATGTTCATGCATTGGCGGATGGCATTATACTACATCTGTCTATGAAAATAACTGGTATAAATCAGCCTCGGATGTGGCCAAACTGTTGATTGATATTGTAAGTAAGAATGGTAATCTGCTTCTTAGCGTTCCCTTGCGGGCCGACGGTACGTTTGATGAAAAAGAAGAAAAGATACTGAATGAATTCGGTGAGTGGATGAATATTAATAAAGAGGCTATTTACAATACCCGACCTTGGGAAGTATTCGGTGAAGGTCCGATAGCCGAAGCTGATATCAAAATTAACGCACAAGGATTCAATGAAGGAGCATATAGCAAAGCTACAGCACAAGAGATCCGTTTTACCCAAACTAAGAAGGATTTATATGCCACGGTTTTGGCTTGGCCGGAAAATGGAAATGTAGTTATCAAATCATTAGCAGCTGATAGCAAACTATTTCCGCAAAAGATAAGGAAAGTAGAGTTGCTGGGATATGGGTCGGTACGGTTCAGCCGCACAGCAGAAGGACTCTCCATTAATCTGCCAAAGAATAAACTTAATAATGTAGCTCCTGTATTCAAAATAAAGAAATAAAGACTCTGTCATATTAAAGTTCTGGTATACTGGCTTCTTTTAAAGTCAGTATGTCATCACTATACCTTTTATTGATCTAATTTTAAATAAAAAATTATGAAACATCGATTAGCCAGCCCATATTATCGGCTATCAACACAAGTTTTGAGGAAACCGTTCCTACTCTTGTGTATCACAAGTCTTTTCTCTTTTCCTGCGGTTAATTATGCAAATACTGCCACCGCCGGCGTAAGCATAGTAAACCAACAAAAAGAAGTAAAAGGTATTATTTACGATGAAACCAATACACCCGTAGCCGGTGCAACAATCATCGTTAAAAACTCTACAAGAGGAAGTATTACTGACATTGACGGAAAATTCACTATCTCCGCTTCAATTGGAGATGAATTGTTGGTCAACTTCCTTGGATACCAAACTGCAATAATCAAAGTGTCAGGAGAAAACAATTACAATGTACACTTAAAACCTAAAGTGGATGAATTGGATGAAGTGACAGTTGTAGCCTTTGCGAAACAAAAAAAGGAAAGTGTTATCAGCTCCGTTGCTACTGTTAAACCATCCGAACTGAAAGTTCCAAGTAGTAACCTGACCACAGCACTTGCCGGTAGAATGTCGGGAGTAATAGCCTATCAAACCAGCGGTGAACCGGGAAAAGATGATGCCAGTTTTTTCATTCGTGGAGTCACAACTTTTGGCTATGCATCAAGCCCGCTCATCCTGATTGATAATGTAGAACTCACAAGTGCCGACTTGGCGCGCCTGAATGTAGATGACATTGCCAGTTTTTCTATCATGAAAGATGCAACCGCTACCGCACTATATGGAGCAAGAGGTGCCAATGGCGTGATTCTTGTAACGACCAAAGAAGGTAAAGAAGGAAAAGCAACGGTTAATATCAGAGTGGAAAACTCCATTTCTACTCCGGTCCGTACCATTGAAACAGCTGATCCGATCACATATATGCAACTTCATAACGAGGCTGTCCGAACCCGTAATCCTTTGGGAGTATTACCCTATTCCCAGTCGAAGATAGATAACACTATCAAAAATCTAAACCCTTATGCATTTCCGGCTATAAACTGGTATGATGAGATGTTCAAGAAATACACCATGAATCAGCGTGTGACAGCAAATATCAGTGGAGGTGGTAATGTGGCAAGATATTACATCGCTGCTTCTTTCTTCAATGACAATGGTGTATTGAATGTGGACAAACAAAATAATTTCAATAGTAACATTAGCTTGAAAAAATATTCAGTCCGTTCCAATATCAACATTAATCTGACTAAAACAACAGAAGCTATCATCAGGGTGAATGGTGCATTTGATGATTATCGTGGCCCGATTGATGGTGGGGATGCATTGTATAACAAAGCTATGAAGACAAGTCCCGTCCTATTTCCCAAAACATTCCCTAACGTAGGTGAGTATGCGAATAATACGCATCTTATGTTCGGTAATTATGGAGACGGTACTTATATAAATCCGTATGCTGACATGGTGAAAGGATATAAAGACTACAATCGTACTTCAATCGTAGCGCAAGGAGAATTGAAGCAGAACCTTGACTTCATAACAAAAGGGTTGAGTATACGAGGTCTTATCAGTACTACCCGTTATGTATACTCCGATGTTTCCCGCTATTATAATCCTTATTATTACGCTATGGGAACTTACGATCAGTCGAAGGACACTTACAGTCTGACTTTACTGAATCCCAATGGTGGTACTGAATATCTGAACTATAACGAGGGAGCTAAAGATGTTAGCACTACTAACTACATGGAAATTGCCATGAACTATAATCGTGACTTTGATGAACATGGCATCAGTGGCATGTTGGTATTTACCCGACGTACCCAACAAAACAGCAATGCAGGTGACCTGCAAAAATCATTGCCGTATAAAAATCAAGGATTATCAGGAAGATTCACCTACTCATACGACAAACGTTACTTCGCAGAATTTAACTTTGGATACAATGGTTCCGAACGTTTTGCCCAAAATGAACGTTACGGTTTCTTTCCTTCTTTCGGTATAGGCTACTTGATGTCAAATGAAAAATTCTGGAAACCGCTTGAAAATACAATCAGTAAACTAAAATGGAAGTTCACATACGGACTTGTCGGAAATGACGCTATTGGTGACTCAAATGACCGTTTTTTCTATCTGTCTAATGTCAATATGAATGATGATGGTAAAGGGCAGGATTTTGGAACCAATTGGGGAAATCATATTAACGGTATCACTGTCACCCGTTATGCCAACGAATTAATTACTTGGGAAAAAGCTAAAAAGATGAATATCGGTATCGAGTTGGGATTATTCAACAAACTGGAAATCCAGGCAGATGTATTCTATGAAAAACGAAATAGTATCCTGATGACTCGTTCGTTTATTCCTTCCACTATGGGGCTGACAGCAGATGTACGTGCCAATGTAGGGGCAGCCTCAGGTAAAGGGATTGATATGTCTGTTGATTACTCACATTCCATCAATAAAGACTTGTGGGTTACCGGACGTGCTAATTTCACTTACGCAACAAGCAAATATGAAAAAATAGAAGAACCGGACTATCTGGGTGCAGGTACTCCTTGGAGAAGCCAGGTAGGACAGAAATTAAGTCAGCGCTGGGGATTCATTGCAGAGCGTCTGTTTATTGATGAGGCAGATATTGCCAACTCACCGGAACAGAACTTTGGTGGCAAGCTTATGGCAGGTGACATCAAATACAAAGATATTGATAAAGATGGCGAAATAACAGAAGCAGATAAAGTACCCATAGGTTATCCAACCACCCCCGAAATAACCTATGGATTCGGATTATCTGCAGGATATAAAGGATGGGATCTCTCTGCCTTCTTCCAAGGCAATGCACGCACTTCTTTTTGGATTGATCCTAATCGTATATCACCATTCATTGACACAGATGATGATGGCGGTACACATTCACAAAATGCCTTATTAAAAGTCATTGCAGATAGCCACTGGTCGGAAGTAAACAGAGACATTTATGCCTTTTGGCCGCGTTTAGCCAACGAAAGCATAGTTAACAATACCCAATCCAGTACTTGGTGGATGCAAGATGGATCATTTATGCGCCTGAAATCTCTGGAATTAGGATATACCCTGCCCGAAAAGTGGACTCGCAAAGCCCATATCAGCAATGTCCGCATTTATCTGAACGAAACTAACCTTCTCACATTCAGTAAATTTAAGTTGTGGGATCCCGAAATGGGCGGCAATGGTCTTGGATACCCTATTCAAAGAGTATATAATATTGGTTTGAGTGTTAACTTTTAAAGAATATGAATATGAAAATACGAGAAATACTTGCTGCGCTGGCGGTAAGCGCACTATGTGGATGTACAGATTATCTAGATGTTGTGCCGGATAATATAGCAACTATTGAAATGGCGTTCAATAACAGGGCCAATGCGGAAAAATATCTGGCCACTTGTTACTCACGCATACCATTGTATGGCAATCAACATGAAAACCCGGGATTGACTGCAGGTAATGATATCTGGTATTATACCATGGAAGATCATTATTTCAGTAACACGTGGGCTTTTGGCATAGCCAACGGATTACAAAATGTTAGCGACCCCATTAACAATTATTGGGATGGCATTAAAGGCGGAAAACCTTTATACCAAGCCATACGTGACTGTAACATCTTTATTGAAAATGTTTCGGACAGAAGTCGGGTTACTGACCTGAATGAAACGGACAGAAGAAGATGGATTGCCGAGGCAAAAACACTGAAAGCTTACTATCATTTCTATTTGTTTCAGCTATATGGTCCTATACCTATTGTAGACGTCAATCTTCCCATTTCCGCCACCGAAGAAGAGGTCCGTATAAAGCGAGACAAGGTAGAAATTGTGGTCAATTACATTGTAAATCTGATAAATGAAGCTGCTGAAGATTTACCTTTGAAAATTCAGAATGAGGCTACCGAAATGGGACGTCTCACCCAACCTGCTGCTTTAGCCATCAAAGCCAAAACATTATTATTGGCAGCCAGCCCGCTCTTTAATGGGAATACGGACTATGCTAACTTTAAAGATTGGGACGGAGAGCCTTATTTTCCGCAGGAATATAGTAGCAATAAATGGAAACTGGCTGCAGATGCCTGTGAAGAAGCAATCAATATAGCAACAGAAGCGGGTCATAGACTCTATAATTTTGGAGAAGAGTCACTAACCAAACTGCCTGATGAATTGATGCAGTCCATGAACGTAAGACAAGCCGTGACAGAACGCTTTAACAGTGAGCTGATATGGGGATGCGGCAAATCGCATACTCGTGACTTGCAATGCCACTGTCAGCCAAGATTAGCCGCTTATCAGATTGAGAAAGAATATACCTGTAGAGGAATGTACGCTCCTACTCTCGATATAGCGGAAATGTTCTATTCCAGTAATGGGGTGCCTATTGAGGAAGATAAAGAATGGATTGACAGTAATGACTATAGTGAACGCTATCAAGTGGCAACAGCTACCGAAGAGAATAAATATTTTGTCAAAGAAGGATATCAGACCGCCAAACTTAATCTCAACCGTGAACCCCGTTTTTACGGAACTTTAGGATTCGACGGGTCAAGTTGGTATGGACATGGTAAAAATGATCCGGATGATATGTATTATCTGGAAGCAAAAAAAGGTCAGGTCAGTGGTCAGTCTTCCCTTGCACTCTATTCCATCACCGGATATTATGCAAAAAAATTGATTTACTACAAAAATATCATTTCTGAAACATCAGAGGTCATTGAAGAGTATCCATTCCCTATCGTCCGTCTGGCCGATCTGTATCTGATGTATGCGGAAGCACTGAATGAAGCAACTGAAAACGGGGAATTTGTACCGGCAGCGGTTTATACCAATATTGATATTGTAAGAAAGCGTTCCGGCTTGGAAGGTGTGGTCGATTCATGGAAGAAATATTCTACCAATCCCAATAAACCGTCCACCAAAGAGGGTATGCGGGAAATTATACGTAAAGAACGCCAGATCGAATTGGCTCTTGAAGGTGTACGATATCACGACTTGCGCCGTTGGAAACTTGCCAGAAGTACCTATAATAACACTTTTATAAGAGGTTGGAGCATCGATCAGGAGAATACGGAAGATTACTACGTAATTCGCAATATCGCTCAAAAGAAATATAGCCAGAAAGACTATTTGTGGCCTGTAAAATATGATGATATTATTAGGAATCCGAAGCTAAAACAGAATCCGGGATGGTAATAAGAAAGGAGAACATTATTATGAAGAAATTTTATATACTGATCAGTTTATTCACATTCCTGTTAACGGGATGCGAAGAGGATAATCTGCATAAACCTTATGGACCGGATGACGGTATAATTCCGGGAAAAGTAGAAGTACTGTCATATACCCCGACTGCCGGTGGTGCCATTATCAACTTCAGGAGTCCGGACAATGAAGATCTTATGTATATCGTTGCTAAATACAAACTGGCATCCGGAAAAGAGATGGAAAGCCGTGTATCTGCATACTCCAGCAGTTTAAAGGTTGAGGGTTTTGGCAACACGGAAGAAAAGCAAATCACACTCTATGCTGTAGATCGTAAAGAAAATATCGGAGAACCGGTCAACTATAATATAGTTCCTCTTACCCCTTCTTATATTGAAGCATACAATACCTTGGAAATGAACGAAACTTTCGGAGGCATTGCAATATCCATGCAGAACCCTTCTGCAAGCGATCTTGCCATAGAGGTAATCACTCCGGATTCACTCAATCAGTGGTCTACGGCTCAGACTAACTATACCGCAGCCAAGAAGATCAATATCACTGCACGTGGATATAAACCGGAAGAAAGAATGTTCGGAGTAATTGTCAGAGACAGATGGGACAATGCAACCGATACGGTATTTGCCACTGTAACGCCCTGGGAAGAGTATGAACTGGATAAGGGTAAATTCAATGAAGTAATATTGGACAATGACATTCCAATGAATGCATGGGGACATTGGATGGGCAAAATCTGGAACGGCAGTCATAACTACGGAGACGGAGGGGATATGGCTCACTCTCCACAAGATAATCAGACAATGCCTATTTGGTTTACCTTCGATTTGGGAGTTACCACTCATCTGAGCCGCTACTTGTATTGGCAACGTCTTGAAGACTCCTTCATATACCAGCATGGCAATATGAAAGAATGGGAAGTCTGGGGACGCGCAGACAAACCAGACCAAAGCGGAAGTTGGGATGGCTGGACCTTATTGACCACCTGTGAAAGTTACAAGCCTTCAGGATTACCTGTCGGACAGTTCTCCAACGAGGATAAGGAATATGCCAGTGCCGGTGAGGAATTCGTATTCCCGGCAGATGTTCCTGCAGTGCGTTATATCCGTTTCAAAGCATTAAGTACATTCACGGGAGTTAAATTTATTCATTTAATGGAAGTTACTTTCTATGGAAAACCAGTTGAAAACAAATAAGAAAAGCTTTATGAAACATCTAATTATTATACTTTGTGTAATTGCCGGGATCTGTTCATCCTGCAATGATATGTTAGACAATATCCAGCCTTATCTGGATGCTGGAGAGACCATTTATGTAGGGAAAGTGGATTCACTAACAGCTTCTTCTGGCAGAAACAGAATCTTACTGAAAGGATTCTATATGTATGGAGTGACTCAAAAGAAATGCGTCATACGATGGCAGTCACAAGATGAAGAAGATAAATCATTGGAACTGGATGTTGTACGGGATAACGCTGTCGATCCATTCGAAGTCATCATTGATGATTTGGACGAAGGACAATACGAATTTTCTGTTACTACGTATGATGCCAAAGGCAACTCCTCTATTGAGTCCATGATTGAAGGTTATGTATACGGAAACCTTTATGAAAGCAACCTTACCAACAGGAAAATGGACCGACTATACCTTGATGAGAATGAGGTTGTTATCTCATGGAGGCCTGCTAACAATGCTTTAAAATCTGAAATGCATTATACAAGTGTTACTGGTGAGGAAAAGAGGATTGAAATTCCGATAACAGAAACAGAAACCCGTATAGAAGATTGCGACTTGACAAAAGTATTACGTTGGCGAACCGTCTATCTGCCCGAGGAAACAGCTATTGACTATTTCTATTCAGAATTCACGGAAACAACAATTCCATAAAAAAGCAACAAGAGGTAAAAAGATTGATTTCAGGATAGCAATTAAAGTGAAAATTAATTATGACATATAATCAAGGATACACAGTAAAACGGCATGCTGTACCCGTAAAAAGGTATTGCCAGATGTTAAATCTTAAAAATAGTCCGAAACTCATTGCTGAATACCGTAAGGTTCACAGTCGGGAAAAGGCTTGGCCTGAAATAAGAGCCGGCATCCGCTCTGTAGGTATTTTAGAGATGGAAATCTATATACTAGGTTCCCGGTTATTCATGATTGTAGAAACCCCTCTTGACTTCGATTGGGAAACAGCTATGGGGACAGACTTTCTCATCTACCTAGACAAGCAGAATGGGAAGAATATGTATCTAAATTTCAAGAGTGTGTGCCTACAAGCACTTCTACAGAAAAATGGAAACTGATGGAGCGGATGTTCTATCTATATGAATAGCAAAAATGCTGTTTCTTTCGTCTAGGCATTTAACTGTACCATGAAAGATTCACCATTATTTCATCTCATATTCCGGCCGGAATTTCACCCATCTTGCAGTCTCCAAAAGTAAGTCCACTTAAATGACGAAGTAAAAGGGGACATTCGTTAAATATTACAAAATTAGCCAACTAATTCATACACAATGTCTTGCGAGTTAGTTGGCTTTTTGTATCTTTAGGTATTCCTCCACAAATAGGGACATTTACTGAATATCCCTACATAAAGAACAAAAAGTTCCGTCACAGCAACGTGCTCATTACTAGTTACTTTCTGTGTAAAAGAATCTCAAACCTCCTTCAATCGGTATGCTTCCGGCTATCGAATCCTGTTACGTATGTAACAAAGTTTGTTCCTACCGTATCTTTCACTCCGTTTCATTTGATATTTCACTTGGGTGAAGCAACTGTTTCACTTAGGCGAAAACGGCTGTTCATCTAAGTGAAATCGCCTCTTCACTTGGGTGAAGCAACAAATGCAGATGGGCAAAAATAAGCCTTATGACGCTCTCCTGCAAGGAAGTAACCGCAACTATGGCACAGGAATTAGAACAACCGATATACGTCAAGCCGAATTTGATAGCGGAGAATGGAAAACCGTTTCAGGGGAATTTAGAATGTTTTTTCACATTATATTGTTGATTTACAGAGAGATACTGCGCGTAATCCGGAATGGTTGATGCGTGTCTTTATTTTATTTCTTCCAGCAACTTCCCGAACGAAGTGAATGTCCGTTGTTTCCCGCCCCAGGTGAGGTACAAGGCATCGGGAGCGATGACTTGTAGATGGGGCAGACCGGCAGGAAC
>OGPN01002210.1_pt1 | contig 11527 bp, 12 predicted proteins | sample 1552941 | NCBI WGS metagenome assembly OGPN01 (sample SAMEA2580220, study PRJEB22360) | human gut metagenome | biome: human gut; feature: human-associated habitat; material: faeces | place: Denmark | collected 2008/2010
TTTAACAGGGTGTGGAATTTAGTCTTTCACACGGAATTTACTTTTACAAGTCAGCTCTTCATTTGATATTAATTTAACCAAATATCCAATGATTGCTTTTGCCATTTTTTCTCGATATTTGGTGTCTTTATCTTTCTTTTTTTCATACCAGTCCCATACCCCATCAAATCTATTTATATTCCATGTTATTATCTTCATTGGTCATCCCCCTCATACTTTTCTAATGCTTTTTTCAATGTTTCTTTAATCTTATTTCTATAGGATTTCTCGCCTTTTTTCTCTCTGTCAAGAACTTCCACACATCCACTGTATTGCAATATCCAAAAAGTAAAACTATTGAGATTTACTTTGAGTTCTATATCATAATACTTGTTTTCGTCCGCATCGTATCCTACAACCTTAAAGCGATCTGAGAACCAATCCACAACCTGTGTGAATTGATTTGCATCTATACGTATTCTTACTCTCTCAACCTTACCTGTGAACATATACGGATTTTCCATTCTATATTCAAATAGATCATTTAATTCTAAAAGTCCGACCTCATCTTTTGTAACAGCTTTCGCTCGATTAATTGTAACGTCTGTCATCAAATCAATTCTGTACAGCTTATATTTCAAGTCTGTACGTCTTTCCGTTTCCAGATCAACTCCCAACATATAGTAGCGTCCATTAGAAAATATAATATCAAATGGTGAACAAATCCTGTGTACATCCTCTTTATACTTCTCCGGTGTTTCTGGAAGCACCTTTCCATATCTTCCATATGGTACCAGCCTTACCTTCTGATTTCCATAATCATACACGCACAGATTAAATTTTATCTTTTTCCCCTGCTTAATCGCCTGTCTGATTAACCGAACTTGCTGTAAGACGCGACTTTCTATATAACCAACTTTTTCATCTATATCATCATCTCCAACAAAATACGGCTGATTCCCCATACGGTGACGATAATTCGTCAAATCAGAAAATCTCTTGCCAGCCAGAAATGTAATCCTATTTGCAAGATTATCTGCCTCTTTCTTGGTCAAGATTTTGCTATTAAGTACTGAATCCATCAGAAACATCCATTCCGTGTCAGATAATGTTTCCATCATCCAGTATCCAATCGCCCTTCCTTTCTGCCCTTTTTTAATAAATATGATTTCTCGCTCAGTCACTCGACATTCTCTTATAATTTCGTCGCATTCTTCTTCCGTTTCATAGACTCTTGCACCCATTCTATCCAAAAACCCCTCAATTGCCTTGCGCTCTATTTTAGATTTAGATTTATCTTTTTCCTTTACATATCCCATCGCTTTTACATGTTTGATAATCTCTGCTTTTCCTATTGGATTTTCTCTACTTGCATATTCTCGCAAAATCTCACGTATAATATCATCATTACTACGTTCTCCAAATTCTTTTTCTGGTCGTGGCATAAAACCGTTCCTTTCTATTTTTTTGTGCTATAAGGTTATACATCTTAATCTTGACTAACTTTATATATTGCTGCATGCCTTGATCTTGTTCTACATATTTCCCCATTTGCATCTCTGCAATACTCCACATCTTTACGTTCTTTAAAATATTTAGCAATCCCTCTTCCTACTGCACTCCGAACAGCTGGTGTTCCAATACTTCGAAAACTTTCAAAATCAAGTAAGGTAAATGTCCCTCCCACTTTTTTTACTTTTTCGTCATCTTTAAGGAATTGATCTATCTCTTCAATTAAATTGTGCAATGCTTTCTGATAATCTTCGATCGCTCCGTCAAATTTATTCTGACGAATCCGCGCCAATCCACGAACCTGATATGCCCCTACAACAAACGGATTCCGCTTGATTGCTTCATTACAATCCGCTTCCGCTCCCTGGTAATCTTCCAGGTTCACCTTTGCCAGCGCCCTGAAAAAATAGGGCTCATACAAATAGGGCTTCGCGTTAATTACCTGGTTGAAATACTGGATAGATAGCACATAGTCCTCAAAATACAATGCATTGCGGGCGATAGTCATCACCCGCTCTGTATTAATCTGAGCACAAACCAGTGTGGGGAACAGCAATAAAACTGTTAGTATTCTTTTTATCATTGATATTTTATGCTTGTAAACGAAACAAAAATAATGCTTTTCGCTTACTTAACAGGGATATAAACGTTTTTTATCTTTATTTCACCTGTTTCATCTTATATGAACTACGTGCTTTTCCTTTCAGCATCGTATTTAATTTTCCTCTTATCATTTGTTTGCGTAGCGGAGAAAGGTGGTCGATAAACATCTTTCCGTCCAAATGGTCGAACTCATGCTGCATCACCCTTGCCAGATAGCCTTCCACCACCTCATCGTGCTCCACGAAGTTCTCGTCCATGTATTTCACACGGATCTTATCCCCTCTTTTCACAGCCTCATGAATACCGGGCAGACTCAGGCAGCCTTCTTCCATACTGACTTCTTCGCCACCTACTTCGATGATATGAGGATTGATATATGCTTTATTAAAATCCTTAAATTCCGGATAGTCCTCCGAAAGCGGATCTAAGGTAATTGTAACGACACGGATCGGCAGTCCGATCTGCGGAGCAGCCAGTCCCACGCCATCTGCATGCACCATTGTTTCAAACATATTTGCAATCAGCTCTTTCAGGTTCGGATACTCCGGGGTTATGTCCTCTGCCACCTTTCTCAGAACAGGCTGGCCATATACATAAATTGGTAAAATCATATTTTTATACTCTGCTAAAAAATTAAATTATTCTCTGTCTTATTATTAAAAACGTTTACTCTCCAAATATGTTTGCAGAATAATAGTCGCGCTTATCTCATCCACCAGTGCTTTATTCTGCCGGTCCTTCTTTTTCAGCCCCGCCTCCAGCATGGTGCGATGCGCGAGAACGGACGTAAAACGCTCGTCCACATATTCTACAGGAAGCTCCGGAAAGCGTTTCTTCAATGAACGGACAAAGGGTTCGATGTTCTTCATATTTTCCGACGCTTCATTATTCATCTGTTTGGGCAATCCTATGATGATCCGCTCTACCGGTTCCTTTGCCACGTACTCACCGATAAAATTCAAAAGTTCGTGTGTAGGCACCGTGGTCAGTCCGTTTGCAATCAGTTGCAACGTATCGCTTACGGCTATTCCCGTACGCTTCCTTCCATAATCTATAGCTACTATTCTGCTCATGGGGTACAAAAATACAAAAAAGACGCTTCCCGCGAAAGGAAACGTCTTTTTTATTCTATTATTTCAAATCTGGATTATTCTTCCACGATAGCAACACGGCTCAACTTAGCGTCGTCGTAGAACATATTGCCTACACCACCCTTGTAATCAACCTTCAGTTGAGAAGCAGGTACACCAAATTCGTTTACCATCAAGTCACGTACAGCTTCAGCTCTCTTCTTGCTCAACTTCATGTTGTATTCAGCAGAACCGGTACCCTTGTCAGCATATCCTGTAACAGTAAATGTCTTTTCCGGATTAGCCTTGATACCCTTAGCCATAGCTTCGATGTTCATGTATTCTCTCTTGCTGATGTTGCTCTTGCCAATGTTGAATACAACTACCAGACGCGGAACGAAGCCGCCTTCTTTCTTCACGATAACTTCCGGCTTCTTGTTGCGTGCTTCAACCAGGTCACGTTTCAGAGATTCGTTTTCACTCTTCAGAGAGTTCATTCTGTTTCTCATGTCGTCCAACTGGCTTTCCGGTACCATCGGTACAGTAGGAACAGCGTTGAATCCGCGTTTCTTGAATTTGTAAGTTACACCCACAGTTACACCGGCCATACCTTCTTTAGAAGTTCCGCCGAATGCATCCTTCATCAAAAGGCCACGCAATTCAAGGTTGATATCCCAAGCGTCCGATACACGGAAACGGTTGATCAAACCAGCGTTGATACCCAAGTTTTGCTGATGAGGTTCTGACCAGGAAAGAGCCACACCCGCACCTACATAAGGAATGAATGAGTAAAGACGGTCTTCGTTGTAACCGCAGAACATGTTAGAAAGGTTGAAAAGAACATCACCGTGGAAATTAGCCATGTTCCATTTCTGCTTGTAGTAGCCATTAGAGTAAGTACCACCCTTTGTATACAAGGTACTAGCGCTGGGAGCAGCTCCCTTAGCTTGAAGACCATTGTATGCTACACGCAATCCGATACCCGGAGTAAACCATTTACCTACGGCAATATCAAGTGCCGGAGCAATACGTTTTCCGAAATCCGCTTTACCGTCGTTGTCGCCAAAGTACATTTGACCACCAACGCCACCACTAATGAACCAATTGGCCCCAAAACGATTAGTTTCTACAGTGTAGGCTTTACCTTCTGTTTTTCCTTTTTCCTGAGCAGACAGGCACACAGAAGCCCCTACCATTAAAATAAACAATAAACCCTTTTTCATCTCAATTTATTTTAGTAAATAATATAATGCAGTTTGTGTTACGCTATAACAACAACTCTACAGGCTCTAAATCTTAAAACTAAAGAGATATAAATCTCCACCCTTTTTCTATAAATTTAGTGCAAATATAGATATTTATTGTAATACACGCAAAAAAACTCGTAAAAAAACATTTCCCCATGATATTTATATGAGATGATAAAAGTGTTAGATAGGCTACAGCCGTCTTAGCCAACATTTTTGAAAGAAAAACAAAAGCAAAAAAAATAACCAATGATATCGATTATCACTGGTTATCCTTCCTTTTTCCGTTACATTATCAATATACCAGTTTTACATTATCCACCCATAATGAATTTCCGGGTGAGCCGATGTAAGCTCCGCCGTGGCTGGCTGTAAACTGAATATACAGGTGAGTCGGTTCGTCATTTTCATCTCCCCATCCTACTTCATGGATAGGCACACTCTCACCTTTACTGTTGACTGTATAGTTCTCCGTCACCTGCAGACGCATCATATGAGGTTTATATTCGGGACGGCTGGTGATGTCTCCATACATAATTTCATACGTGGCATTATTCTTCCAGTCAGTAGAGTGATAGTAATAAGTCACCAACGTTCCGATGCGCTTGGCATAAACATTTCCGTCGGCATCTTCCCAGCGTTTCTGCAAAAATAAAATAGCAGCCGGATAATCCTTGCCCGCTACATCTGTAATTTTACTGAAACCGGTAGCACGGATACGGTTTTCCCTGCCGGACATCTTCACTTTATAGTCAAACTGGAGAGCGACCGGTTTCTTTGTAAACGGAATCCCGGTCTGCAGCATTTTCTGCGGGTTCTTGGTGCCCTTGATCGGTTCGTGCACAGATCCCGTAAAGATAGAGCCGGCGGCCAATACGGTAATATTGACAAGTCCCAATACCTTCACACTTTCCATACGTGTATCCAGACGCGCGCAGTAACCATCTCCCCGCTTTTCCGGGAAAACCGACGTATTCGTTTTGGTAATACCCGCTACTTTCGCCATCACGTTTGATGTCGCCCACGGCGAGCCACCCATATTCTTATACACCTGATCTCCCTTGACCACACTCGTCGGACCTATCGCATATACATTCTTCGTATTTCCCCCGATAATCCCCGACTCTTTTATCTGGCGGTCCACCCACTGGTCCATATCCCCGAAGGGGACCATTTCCACTTTAGGCTGCGCCATCAAAGGCAAGGAAGAAAAAAATGCAACGAAGCCTGTCAGAAACAGGCGATGAACCATTTTCTTAATCATCAATACTTATCCTTTCTTTTATAAATTATAATCCCATTGTTTCAAAGCAAAATCCCAGTTTTCTTCTACCAATCGAATTGTCCGGTCGTCATATTTATATTTATTCTTCTTGTATCCCTTCTTGCCGCCGACATATTTCGCGATATCTCCTTGTGCTTCGGCGAAGCCGGGGATAGAAAGTGACTGATAAATATTCTCCGTCATTCCCATCGCGTCCGCTTCGAAGTCTTCAAACTTCACTTCGATCAGGTTGCCTTCGGGAATGTATTTCTTATCCGATTCATACTTATGATACAGCTTTGCATAGATAGAAAGGATATTCTCCTCCAATTGTTCATTGCTGATATCTTCCAGTTTCAGGGGCTGGATGGTATTTGTAAAGAAACTGCGTGTAGATTCAAATACCGTATACGGGTTACGCATCAGGTAGATAAACTTGGCGTTCGGGAACATTTTCACCAGTTCTTTCACCCTGCCCGTATGAGGAGGGTTCTTGCTGAGAAATTGCGTACCCTTGGTGTTCCACAAGGAAATCTTGATCAATTTCGTGAATACCTCTTCAAATACTTTCAGTTCCTCGTCGCTGATATCATCAAACAGCAGATACTTGTCCGCATATTCCTGTTGATATTTAGGCAGGAACCAGAAGTTATAATAGGTATAAGGCATCATGTTCGACAAGGCAAACTCTTCCTCCTGAGGAAGATCCACAGCCAGTTCCATATTATCAGTCGGACGTTTGTCCGGCATCAGCCAGCTCATATTCTTCTTGAAGAAAGGCTGTCCCCACATCATCAGATGCGGGAATACGGTCTGGTAAGTCGTATTATAGCCAAAATGCTTATCGCAAGAAAATACGTTATGTACAAAAGTCGTTCCACTCCGCCAATGTCCCAGAATGAATACCGGATCATGTTCGAGCGGTTGATTTGCCAGCAACTTTTCGTAACGTCTATCCTGCAATGCGGCCAGCGGAGAAAGCAGGCGGCACACCGCTTTAGTCAACCGATATTTCCCTTTATAAGCAGCATCAATATCACGACCGGCAGTGATCGCCTTAAACGTTTTCCAGTCGGCACCTACCAACGTATTAATCGGAAGTTTATTAAATTCTAGTAATCCCATCGTTCTACATTTTATTTAATCACTTTTATGGAGAGTCCCTGGCGTTCCAGTTCCTTCACGGCTTTTTCTATGGCAGCGTGATGTTCCGGGGCGATGTCCAGTTTCGACAGATCCAGTACGGGGTTATCGTCTGTGGCGGCCATATCTTTCATTTCTACCCGGTCGATAATCATACCTACGGCAGAAGTATTGTTCGTAATCGGATCGATCAGAATAAACGAACCGCAAGATTTATTTTTCTGATAAGGATCAAAGAAAAGCTCCTTGGCAGTAGTCAGCACAACGCGGGCGATCTGATTGAGTTGCAATGGCAAATTGTCCTTTGTCAGTTGTCCATTGTCAATGGAAAGATGCTCCATCGTGTTGACATCCACTTTGTATTTGATCGCGTCGATACGGGTACGGCTTAAGTTGGTCGTCTGCTTGATAAAGAAGGATTTATTGATATCCATCGGTTCTTCATCCATCCATACCATCATTGCTTCAAAGTTACGGTCGATCACCGGCAGGTTATCCGGGTGCACCAGCATTTCACCGCGGGAGACGTCGATCTCGTCCTCCAGTGTCAGCGTAACCGACTGCGGCGGGAAAGCATACTCCAGTTCGCCGTCATACGTCACGATGCTCTTCACTTTGGAAGTCTTTCCGGAAGGCAGTGCCATGACTGTATCTCCTTTGCGTACGATACCCGATGCTACTTTACCACAGAAGCCGCGGAAATCAAGATTCGGGCGCAGCACATACTGTACGGGAAAACGGAAATCCGTGAAGTTATGGTCATTATCGATCTGTACTGTTTCGAGGAAGTCCAGCAAAGAGATTCCTTTATACCACGGCGTACGTTCGGACTTGTCTACTACGTTATCTCCGTCCAGTGCAGAAAGAGGAATACAGTTCACATCCGGAATACCCAATGGTTCTACAAACTTCTTGTATTCCGCTACGATTTCATTGAACCGTTCTTCAGAAAAGTCCACCAGGTCCATCTTATTGACAGCCAGCACCACATGTTTAATGCCCAGCAAAGATACCAGAAAAGTATGGCGACGTGTCTGAGTGATGACACCGGTGCGGGCATCTACCAGAATAATTGCCAGATTGGCCGTAGAGCCACCGGTAATCATATTACGTGTATACTGTTCGTGTCCCGGAGTATCCGCAATGATAAATTTACGGCCATTGGTAGAGAAGTAACGGTAAGCCACGTCAATCGTGATTCCCTGTTCACGCTCCGCTTTCAAGCCATCGAGCAACAAAGCATAGTCTATATGTTCGCCTGCATTCCCTACGCGCTTACTGTCACGTTCCAATGCATCCAGCTGATCTTCGTACAGTTTCTTACTGTCGAACAACAGACGTCCGATCAAAGTCGATTTTCCGTCATCTACCGAACCGGCGGTCAACAGTCTCAGCAAGTCCTTCTGTTCATCTTTGTCCAGAAAAGCCTTTATATCCAGCTTATTATCCATTTCCATTTTTAGTCTCTGATTTTTAATTGCTTAAAAGTACCCTTCACGTTTCTTCTGCTCCATACTTCCTTCCTGATCGAAGTCGATCACACGGGTAGTACGCTCGCTCTTGGTAGTTGTCATCATCTCTTCCACGATCTCTTCAATGGTAGCCGCACTGCTCTCTACCGCGCCTGTCAACGGCCAGCAGCCCAATGTACGGAAACGCACCATCTTCATCTCGATCTGGTCACGGTATTTTTCCGGCAGACGTTCATCATCCGCCATAATGATATTACCATCCAGATTGATCACAGGACGCTCTTTAGCATAATATAGCGGAACAATCGGGATATTCTCCAGGCGAATATATTGCCAGATATCCAGTTCCGTCCAGTTACTGATCGGGAACACACGGATACTTTCTCCCTTGTGCACACGGGCGTTGTAGATATCCCACAATTCAGGACGCTGATTTTTCGGGTCCCACTGGTGGAATTTATCACGGAAAGAGAAGATACGTTCCTTGGCACGCGATTTCTCTTCGTCACGACGAGCGCCGCCGAATGCAGCGTCAAATTTATATTTGTCCAGCGCATGCAGCAATGCCTGCGTCTTCATCAGGTCCGTATGTACCTTGCTTCCATGCGTGAAAGGTCCTACCCCTGCATGAAACGCTTCCATATTACTTTCCACAATCAGGTTCCAGCCATATTTTTTGGCATATTCGTCGCGGAACTGGATCATTTCCTTAAACTTCCACTTCGAATCGATATGCATCAACGGGAAGGGAACTTTTCCCGGATAAAACGCTTTTTCAGCCAAGCGCACCATCACCGAAGAATCTTTTCCGATGCTGTACAGCATCACCGGATTCTCAAATTCCGCCGCCACCTCGCGGATGATATGAATTGACTCGGCTTCGAGTTCTTTCAAATGGCTCAGTTTATATTCTTCCATCTTTTTTGAAATTTCTTCATTTATTTCTTTTCTATTTTCGGCAACACCATCTCCAACAGACGATTGACCGACTCTTCCAGACTCAGCTTCGAAGTATCCAATGACAACGCCGGATGTTCGGGCACTTCAAACGGTGCAGAAATTCCGGTGAAATTCTGAATTTCCCCTCTGCGTGCCTTGGCATACAGCCCTTTCACATCCCGCTTTTCGCATTCTTCCAGCGGAGTACTTACGAAAACTTCCAGAAAATCATCCTTTCCGATAATATTCGCCGCCATTTCACGGATATCATTATTAGGGCTGATAAATGCCGCAATCGTAATGATACCGCTGTCCAGAAACAGTTTGGAGACTTCGGCGATACGACGGATGTTCTCCACACGGTCGGTTTCGGAGAAGCCCAGATTGTTATTGATACCGCTGCGGATATTGTCGCCGTCCAGAATACGGCAAAGCAATCCGCGCTTATGGAGCTCGCGCTCCAATGCAATCGCAATCGTGCTTTTTCCCGATCCGCTCAGACCTGTAAACCAGATCATCACGCTGTGCTGTCCCAGAAGTTCTTCTTTGTCCTTCCGCGTCATCATGCGGTCAAAGATCGGATATATATGATTCTTTTCTTCCATTTATAAATTATGTTTATTTAAAAGTTCCAGATCAACGGGATCAGGATAACAGAGATTAAGAAAGTGATAATATTGAGCGGCAGACCGATACGGACAAAATCCGTAAACTTGTAGTTGCCGATACCCTGCACAATCAAATTCGTCTGATAACCGATCGGTGTGGAAAAGCTGGCAGAGGCAGCCATACAGATCACGACGAAGAAAGGAGTCGGACTTACGCCCAACTGTGCCGAGATAGACAGTGCCAAGGGGAATGCCAGAGCCGCTGCCGCATTGTTCGTGATCAGTTCCGTAAATAAATTCGTGATGACAAACAATATAGCAAGTAATACATGCGGTCCGTAATCGTCACTCAAACCGATGATAAATCCTGCCACACAATCGGCCACACCGGAGTTCACCATAGCCTTACTGATGGCAAACGCGCAGGCAATCGTAATCAGAATATCCCACGAAATATATTTGGTATATTTACGGGCGGGGAAAATATTGGTCCACGCCATGATAATAGTAGTAATGCAGACAAAGAAAAACATATCCAGCTTGATATCGGGAAACATCTCTTTGGTTGCCGGCAGTTCGCCCACCGTAGCACCGACAATCATCAATACCAGCAAGATCAGCGCCAGCCAGCGCTTCTTCTTTCCCGAAGTATCCGGATCATTGCCGTTGGTAAGCAGCACGAATACCGAAGATTCTCCCCAAGTCGGGATAAACGTATCATCCGCCATCACCACAAGCGTATCACCCTCACGGAGCACTACATCCTCCAGATGATCGACATAGCGCTGACCGTTACGTGTTTTGATCTCTTTCACTTCCGCACCATAGTGACGCTGGAAATTGAAATCACTCAGTTTCTTGTTGATACCGGGGAAACGGGCTCCCAATACAGCTTCTACACGATGCAGCTTCTCTCCTTCCTCCACTTCTTCATCGGGCACAGCCGTATCCGGACGTGCATCGGGCAAGAGCCGTTTGGAGAAAATGAAAAGATATATGATACCGGCAATGGCAATGAAGATGCCGACCTTTCCCAGTTCGAACATGGTGAAGCCTTCATAGCCGGCTTCCAGAATCATGCCGTGCACAACCAGATTGGTAGAAGTACCGATCAGCGTACAGATACCACCCAGAATGGTCACATAAGAAAGGGGAATCAGGAACTTGGTGGCCGGAAGCTTTACCGATTTCGCCCAATGCTTGATGATCGGGGCAAAGATGACTACAACCGGAGTATTATTCAGAAAAGCAGAAATGAATGCTACCGAAGGCAGAATACGCAACTGTGCCTTAAACACCGTCGTTTTTCCCTGCGGAAGCAGTTTTTTGATCACCTGCCCCAATGTACCCGACTGACGGATACCCTCACTTACCAGGAACAACAGGGCAACGGTAATCATCCCTTTATTACTGAAGCCTTCGAGCATTTCTTTCGGAGTCAGAATGCCGGCACACAGGAATAAAACCACTACCGAAAAGAGCACCATGCCCGGCCGCATCTTATCTGCGATCAGGGCAGCCATCATTCCTAATAAGGATAATAGTACAAATACAATTTCAAATGTCATATAAACATTAATTAGTGTTCTCTTTTTGCTTCAACAATAAACCACGGATTCAGCAGATCCTCTTTGTTGTATCGCAAAGGTTCCTCTTTTCCAGCCTGATACACTTCCATTCCCGCGGCACG
>OGPN01002218.1_pt1 | contig 11494 bp, 10 predicted proteins | sample 1552941 | NCBI WGS metagenome assembly OGPN01 (sample SAMEA2580220, study PRJEB22360) | human gut metagenome | biome: human gut; feature: human-associated habitat; material: faeces | place: Denmark | collected 2008/2010
AACGCTGGCAGATATCGTAATTTTGCTGATCGGGGATCTGATGTATGACGCGAATTTTTCCCTGGCGGGCGTGATTCTTGGCAGTATTGTATGTGCGCTGATCGCACTGGTGATGCAGTTTTTCCAGTTCAATCTGGATTATGCGCGCACCGAAAAAGTGCAGTTTGAAGATGATGAGTATTATTACTATGTAAAAGCGGTTCCCAAAATGGCAGTGGCAGTGCCGGAGAAGCGGGTAAAACGGATCACGACGCAGCGCGCAAACCAGAATGTCCGCCACAGCCATGGGAAGGGCAAAACCAGAAAATAGTGAGATGGAACAATGGAACAGATCAAAGAGTTTGCGGACAGATATCTGACACAGATACAATTTATAGGACCAATGGATATTGTGGAGATTATCCTCATTTCTCTGATGGTCTATTATCTACTGATCTTTATTCGGAATACCAGGGCATGGCAGCTGTTAAAGGGCGTGTTCGTCATTCTGGTATTTCTTGTGATTGCCGAAATCCTGCAGATGGATACGATCCTCTGGATTGCGAGGACGGCGTTTCAGTTTGCAACAATTGCGCTGATCGTCGTGCTGCAGCCGGAGTTGCGCAAGGCGCTGGAACAGCTCGGACAGAAAAATCTGATTCGTTCCGTCATTCCCTTTGAATCCTCCAAGCCGGAGGAGGGACTCTTTTCCGACCGGACGATCCGTGAGATCGTAAAGGGCTGTGTGGAAATGTCCCGGGCAAAGACGGGCGCGCTGATCGTTGTCAGACAGCTGGACTCCCTGGCAGAATATGAACGTACTGGCATTGCAGTGGATGGTATTGTGACCAGCCAGCTGCTGATCAATATTTTCGAAAAAAATACGCCGTTACATGACGGCGCAGTGATCGTACAGGGGAACCGCGTGACCTATGCGACCTGCTATTTGCCGTTGTCGGACAATATGCGTTTGAGCAAGGATCTCGGAACGAGACACCGTGCAGGAGTCGGTATTTCCGAGGTAACGGATTCCATGACAGTGATCGTGTCAGAGGAAAATGGCAAGATCAGCGTCGCTTATGAAGGAACGTTAAGCAGAGGACTGACGGCGGAGGAACTGGAAGAAAAGCTGAGATCTATTCAGAAAAAACCGACCGATGAGAAAGCGCACAAACGCTGGAAGGGGTGGTTCCACAATGAAAAGTAAGCTCATGCACAATCTGGGTCTGAAGATTATGGCGGTGTTGATTTCCGTTGTGCTGTGGATGCTGGCGGTTGACATCAATGATCCGGTGATAAATAAATATATCAATAATGTACAGGTACAGCTGACCAATACGGGGGCGCTGACTGGACAAGGAAAAACCTACCGTATAGTGGACAATTCCGATACGATCCGTGTTTCCGTGCGCGCGCCGAAGTCTGCAATCAGCGCAATCGATGCGCAGAGCGTGACGGCAAAGGCAGACCTGTCTGAAATTACAGATGACGGGCGCGTACCGATCGAGCTGTCGTTAAGCAGCGGCCTGGATGTGGAAAAGATCACTTCAGACAGACAGTATGTACAGTTACAGGTAGAAAATAAAAAGACAAGACAGTTAAGCATAGAGGTTGCCAAAAACGGGACACTTCCGGATGGATATGCGACCGGCAGGATCGATATGGAAACCAATACACTCAGCATCAGCGGCCCGGAATCAGCGGTGAATGCGGTAAACCGCGCAGTGGTGGATATTTCTCTGGATAATGTGACAGCGAATGTGGAAATCGATGCGACAATCCGCCTGCTGGATGCAGACGGCAACGAAATCACCAGCAGTGAAATCCGAAAAAATGTGGACAGCGTAAAGGTGACCGTTCCGATTCTGGAGACAAAGGAGGTCACAATCAGTGCTTCTGCTATAGGAGAACCGGCGGATGGTTATGAACAGACTGGAACGGTAACGGTGTCTCCTGCAACGGTGAAAATTGCAGGGCGGGCGGCTGTGCTGGATAAGATCTCGGAGATCACGATCCCGGCAGAGGAACTTGATCTGACGGATGCGACGGCACCGGTGACTAATACGATTGATATCAGGGAATATCTTCCTTCGGACATATCGCTTGCAGATGCTGATTTTGACGGAACAGTAACGGTATCCGCGGATATCGAGCAGATCCGACGCAAGACGATCAGCTTTGATGCGGACAGCGTCCAGCTTTTGAACATTCCGGACGGTTGGCTGGCAGAAGCAGTCAGCGGACAGAATCTGCAGCTGACAGTCAGAGGTCTGCAGGACAATTTGAATAATGTGGATGCAGGGACAATCACGCCTCACGCGGATTTGTCTGCATTGATAGATGAAAACGGCACTGTGACGGCAGGGGAACAGGAAGTGACGGTGAAATTTTTGCTTCCCGCTTCTGTGGAACAGGTCAATGCAGTTACGGTGCAGGTGCATCTGACTCAGCTTGCTGCTTCGAATACAGATGCACAGGGAGATCAGTAAAAGCCGGGCAGGAGGAAATGTAAACAGCGCCCGGAGCAGGAAATGCAGAACTTGTGGGTTGAATCAGGGCTGCAAACGAAATCCCGAAATCCGGAAGGCTTTGCAGCTTTATAACAGGAGGAAGAGATCATGTCGAGAATGTTCGGAACAGATGGTGTAAGAGGTGTTGCAAATGAAGAGCTGACGCCGCTTTTAGCGATGCAGCTGGGGCAGGCAGGCGCATATGTCCTGACCCGTGAAAACAAGCACAAACCTACAATTATGGTTGGCTGTGACACAAGAATGTCTGGCGATATGCTGGCAAACGCACTGATGGCAGGAATCTGCAGCGTAGGCGCAAATGCGGTTTATGTGGGCGTGATTCCGACTCCGGCGATCGCTTATCTGACCAAGAAATATAAGGTAGAAGCCGGTGTTGTGATTTCTGCATCCCACAACCCGATGGAGTTTAATGGCATTAAATTCTTTGACGGCAATGGCTACAAGCTGCCGGATGCTCTGGAGGATGAGATCGAAGCCCTGATCAAGAACAACATGAATCGTGTGGAATTTCCGACAGGCTCCAGCGTTGGACGGATCAAGTACCGCAAGGACGCAAGAGAGGAATATATCAATCATGCAGTTCGGGCAGTTCCGGTGGATCTGACGAACCTGAAGGTGGTTGTGGACTGTGCAGAGGGTGCATCTCATTATACTTCCATAGAAGCTCTGCGTCAGCTTGGCGCACAGGTTGTTCCGATTCACAATATGCCGGATGGCACGAATATCAATGCAAACTGTGGCTCAACCCATATGGAAGAGCTGCAGGCCCGCGTTGTTTACGAAAAGGCAAATATCGGTCTGGCGTTTGACGGCGATGCAGACCGCCTGCTGGCAGTGGATGAGCTGGGCAACGTCGTGGATGGTGATCAGATCATGGCGATTGTAGGTGCACATATGCGCAACATGGGCAAGCTGAAACAGAACACGATCGTGGCGACTGTCATGAGTAACCTTGGTCTGTTTCTGTTTGGTGAGAAAGAAAAGATCCATATCGAAAAAACCAAGGTCGGTGACCGTTATGTGCTGGAGCGTATGCGGGAAATCGGCGCGAGCCTTGGCGGTGAGCAGTCCGGTCATATTATTTTCCTGGATGAAAATACGACCGGTGATGGTCTGCTGTCTGCGCTGCATCTGTTAGAGGTTATGGTAGTGACCGGAAAGCCGCTGTCTGAGCTTTCCAAGATTATGACAGTCCTGCCGCAGGCACTGGTTAATGTTACCGTTCCGAATCACCGCAAAGAGCACTTTATGGAATATCCGGAAATCGCGGCTGCGATCGAAGAGCTGGAAAAAGAGTTCGCAGGAGAGGGCCGCGTACTGATTCGTCCTTCAGGCACAGAGCCGAAGGTGCGTGTCATGATCGAGGGTAAGGACAAAGAACGCATTGATAAGGAAGCGCATAGAATTGCAGATTTGATTCAGCAGCTGATGCTGTAATTCAGGAGAAAAGATGTAACTTGTATTCCTGCTGCAGATGGGGCTCCTGGAACGGGTTGGTGCTTGCCAGATGGGTGTGATAATGGTATGATAATGATGTAAAGATCCGCATTGGGCGGAAAGGGGAGAACAGATATGGTACGCCAGAAGGTAGTAATCAAAAACCCGACAGGACTTCACCTAAGACCGGCTGGAAATCTATGCAAGGAAGCAATCAAATATAAATCGCTGATTACGTTTACGTTTCGGGACAGCACAGCAAACGCGAAGAGCGTTCTAAGTGTTCTGGGCGCATGTGTAAAATGTGGCGATGAAATTGAACTGATATGCGACGGACCGGACGAAGAAGAAGCGCTGACAGCCCTGACCGAGGCAATTGAAGGCGGACTGGGGGAGTAAACTGCAAGTGCAGCAGAAGAACTTTGTTGAGCAGGATTGTTTCCTTGAGTGGAACAGGACTGTTTCGTGAAGAGATCAGAAGAGGAGGTCAGACCTGGAGCAGATTTTCAGGCTGGGTTCCTCTTTTTCATGACAATAGAATGCTCGCAGAGCGTGCATTCTATTGTTTGATACCAGGGTCAAAAGGGTGTTTCGTAGTCTCACAACCCGGTATCTTATAGCAAAGTGACAGCTACATTGCTCATAAATACAGTCAGAATGACAGGACACGAAGGGAGAGAAAAAGCAATGATGAATTATCAGAAATACCGCCGTAATCCGGTAATTGACTATCTGGAGCGCGAGTGGCCAGGCAAAGAGATTGAGAAAGCACCCATATGGTGCAGCGTAGACCTGCGCGACGGCAACCAGGCGCTGGTAGATCCGATGGTAGTAGAAGAAAAGATCGAAATGTTCCAGTATCTGATAAAGCTGGGCTTTAAGGAAATCGAAGTTGGTTTCCCGGCAGCAAGTCAGATTGAATTCGATTTTCTGCGCCACCTGATTGAGCATGATATGATTCCGAATGACGTATATGTTCAGGTGCTGACACAGTGCCGGGAAGAGCTGATTGCGCGTACCTTTGAATCAATTCAGGGCTGTAAGCAGGCGATCGTACATATTTATAATTCTACGTCCACATTGCAGAGAGACGTCGTGTTCCACATGGACCGTCCGCATATCGTGGACATTGCGGTAAAGGGAACCGAGCTGGTAAAAAAATATGCCGCAGACTTCCCGGGCAAGATCGTCCTGGAATATTCCCCGGAAAGCTTTACCGGAACAGAGTTGGACTTTGCGCTTGAAATCTGTACCGCAGTTCAGAAAACCTGGGGCGCAACGAAAGAAAACCCAATCATTATCAATTTGCCGTCTACTGTAGAGATGAATACGCCGAACGTTTATGCGGATCAGATCGAGTGGATGAACCGTCATTTTGAAAACAGAGAGAGCATCATTTTAAGTATCCATCCTCACAACGACAGAGGAACCGGTGTTGCCAGCGCGGAGCTGGCGCTGCTTGCAGGCGCAGAGCGCGTCGAGGGAACTCTGTTTGGAAACGGCGAGCGTACCGGTAACGTGGATGTTTTAAATATCGCCTACAACATGTTCTCCCAGGGCATCAATCCTGAGCTGGAAATCGGACATATCAACGAGATTATCGATATTTACGAAAGATGCTGCAAGATCCCGATCCATCCGAGACATCCTTATGCCGGCAAGCTGGTATTTACCGCATTCTCCGGTTCCCATCAGGATGCGATCAATAAGGGCGTGCAGGCGATGAAGGAGAGAAAGAGCGAAATCTGGCAGGTTCCTTATCTGCCGATCGATCCTGCCGATATCGGAAGGGAGTACGAGCCCATCGTGCGTATCAATTCCCAGTCCGGCAAGGGCGGTGTCGCTTTCGTTATGGATACTTATTTTGGATTCAAGCTGCCCAAGGCGATGCACAAAGAGTTTGCAAATGTTATCCAGAAGATATCCGAGAAGCAGGGCGAAGTTTCCCCGCAGCAGATCATGGACAATTTCAAGCGCGAGTATCTGGATCAAAAGGAACCTCTGCATTTCAAAAAGCTGAGAATCGAGGATCTGAGCGGAGATGTGGAATCCGGCGAATTCGATACAAAGGTTATTGTGGACTACATGTTGGCAGGTAAACCCGGTACGTTCGATGCAGTCGGCAACGGCCCGATCGATGCGGTCAAGAGAGGACTGCAGCTTACCTTCGGCATGAATATCAGAGTGCTTGATTACGAGGAGCATGCGCTGCAGAACGGTTCCAACGCCCAGGCAGCAGCATATATCCATATGATGGATGCGGAGAGCGGACGCGTTACTTATGGTGTCGGCGTAAGCTCCAACATCACAAGAGCATCTGTACGCGCAATGTTCTCGGCGGTCAACCGTCTGGAGCTGGTAAAGGGCGTATAAGAGACGGATACAACAAAAGAAGAGCTGCGATAAAAGCAGAAAACTGAACCGTTTTGTCGTTTTGGCAGAACGGTTCCTTCATAAGGAGAGAATTATGGCATATCAGACGCCCTATTTTGTGATCGACGAAAATCAGCTGACGAAAGATTTTCAGATGCTGAAAAGCTCCTTGGAAACATCCTGGGGCAATTACCGGATCGGATATTCCTTTAAAACGAATTCCCTGCCGTGGCTGGTGACCTTTTTAAAGGCGGGTGGCGTAATGGCGGAGGTTGTATCCGACGATGAATATTCGCTGGCCGGTGCACTTGGTTTTTCAGATTCTGAAATTGTATACAATGGACCGGTCAAAAAACGTCCGTCGTTTGAACGGGTGCTGCTTGCAGGCGGCATCCTGAATATGGACGGCAGACGGGAGCTGGACTGGATGGAAGAGCGGGCAGCAGCGCATCCGACGCAGACATTTCGGGTCGGAATCCGGGTCAATTTTGATCTGGAAAAAATGTGCCCGGGGCAGACGACGATGGGCGAAGCCGGAGGAAGATTTGGATTTAGCTATGAAAACGGGACATTTGCAGCCGTTTTAGAGCGCGTGCAGCGCATTCCGAATGTTGAGGTCACGGGCTTACATCTGCATTCCAGCAGTAAGTCCAGAAGTGTCGCGGTATTCGAAGCAATTGCTTCGATGGCATGTAAATTAAAGCGGGAATTTTCCCTGAACCTGTCTTATGTGGATCTGGGCGGCGGTTATTGCGGCGGTCTGGAAGGGCGTCCGCAGTATCCGGATTATTTTCCGGCTGTGGCGAAGGTTTTACAAGAAGAATTTACGCCAGAAAAAACAATGTTAGTCGTTGAACCGGGCATTTCTCTTTTGTCAAAGGCAAGTACGTTTGTGACAGGCGTTGTGGATGTGCGTGATATCGGAAACGAGCGGTATCTGATCACGGACGGAAGCCGTTTCAATATCGACCCGACGATGATTAAAAGCAGCCACCTGTTCCATCTGGAATTGAATGAGGCAAATCCGGGTGCAGAGCAGCGAAAAACGATGGCGCACCAGTGCGTATCGGGCTATTCCTGCATGGAAGTGGACCGGATTTTTGAATACCGTGACGGAATCGAGTTGATGGAGGGCGACCGGATTGTTTACGAAAATGTTGGCGGCTATACGATGAGCCTGAATCCGTTGTTTATCCAATATTTCCCGGACGTTTATATCCGCCGGGACGGGAAGCTTTATAAGATCAGAAACCGCTGGACGCCGAAGGAATATATGCAGAACAGCATGTTGTATGGAGAAGAACAAAAATGACGACGATCTTGATTTCGAGCTGCGGAACGCGCAATAAGCTGGTACGTTTTTTTAAAGAAGCCTTTCATAGTCTGCCGGGTGGCGGAAGGGTGATCGTGACGGACTGCAGCCCGTGGGCACCTGCGCTGTACGAGGCGGACGCATTTTATCTGGTACCGCCGATGAAGGATCCCGGATACGAAGACAGGATTCTGGAAATCTGCATGCGGGAACAGGTCAATGCCCTGCTTCCACTGTTTGAGGATGAGCTGGATCTGCTGGCGCAGAACCGGAAGAAGTTTGAGGAAAAAGGGATCACAGCGATTGTATCGGACGCAGAAAGCGTTGCAGTCTGCCGGGATAAGTACGGCTTTTTCTCCCTGCTGCAGAAAAACGGACTGCCGGTGCTGTATACGAGCGCATCTCTGGAAGAGTTTGACTCGGATTACGCGGAAGGAAAGATTGCGTTCCCGGTATTTGTAAAGCCTGTTCGGGGCTGCGGAAGCGTCGGCATCAGCCGGGTGGACAACCGCGAGCTTCTTGGTGTGCTGTGCCGTTATAGCAAAGAGCCGCTGTTGATCCAGCAGTATGCGGACGGTGAGGAATTCGGTGCGGATATTTACGTCGATTTGATTTCCAAAAAACCTGTAGCTATATTTACGAAGAAAAAAGTGCGGATGCGGGCGGGCGAAACCGAAAAATCGATTTCTGTCAAAGATCCTGCGCTGTTTGAGCTGATCGAAAAGACGGTTTCCGCGCTTTCGCTGGCAGGTCCCATTGACATGGATATCTTCCGGATCGACGGCAAATATTACATTTCCGAAATCAATCCGCGGTTTGGCGGCGGCTATCCCCACGCATGGCACTGCAACGTGAAATTCCCGGAGCTGATCGCGAAAAATCTGCTTGGCGAGGAAAATGAGCCGCAGATCGGCGCATATGAAGCGGACATGTGCATGATGAAATATTCCGACGAGATCGTGCGGAAGCTGTGAGACACAGTGAAATAAAAATCCATGCTTCTGAGTCAAAATAGCATGGATATAAACAATAGAATGCACGCTCTGCGAGCATTCTATTGTCATGAATAAAAAAGACATGTTAGAATGAGGGGAGAAATGGAGCAGATGACGGAACTTGAAGCTGAGTGTCGGCATAGATACCGGGTTAGGAGCATCCGGGAGGATGATTACGGCTGTGAAGAGCGTCCGGAGGGCGTTTGGCCGACCGTGCTTGTTGAACTGGAGGATGAAAACGGACAGCTCCGTCTGCTCCGGCAAAAGGATCACTATCTGTATGAACAGCAGATCGAGGAGGGCGATCAGGTGATTCTGGAACAGGAGATTCTGAAAAGAATAGAATAATTTGGGAAAGGATAACGAGAGGGAAAGGATAATGAAAACAGAAGGGAAAAGAAACCTGCTGAGACAGCCGGATGAGATCAGGCTGATGACAGGCGGTGCGCAGACGGAGCAGGAGACCGCGCCCGATGCAGCTGCTTTCAGAGCAGGTGACGTTACAGTGGAGCTTGCGGAAGCCGACGGCAGCCTTGCGGTATTCGTGCAGGCACAGAACACACCGGTTCGGGAGCTTGTGCTTACCTGGAAAGCTATGTTTGGTGGGGCGGGCGAGGTGCTCGGGGACACCTGGGAACGCGGTTACGGTGATCTGGAATGGAAAAAGGAAGCAGATCATATCGGAATGCCGTGGTACTTTTTCCGGCATGAAGCGGGAAAATGCCTGGCATTTGGTGTAAAGGTGCGTCCATCTGCCATGTGCTGGTGGGAAAAGGACGGTGCGGATGTGAAGCTGCATCTGGACGTGCGCTGCGGGACGTACGGCGTGGAGCTTGGCGGACGGAAGTTGGAAGTTGCAAAGATCGTTATGACATCTTATGCGCTGGAAGAAGCCGATACGCCGGTAGAAGTATTTGAAGCCTGCAGGGCATTTTGCAGCGAGATGTGCGACGATCCCGACTGTAGAGACACCGTGATTTACGGCGGGAACAACTGGTACTATGCCTATGGAAAAAGCTCTGCAAAGGAAATTCTCGGAGACAGCGCATATCTTGCGGAGATGACGGAGGGCATCGAAAACCGCCCGTTTATGGTGATGGATGACGGCTGGCAGATTGATCACAGCGATTCTTATAACGGAGGTCCCTGGCGGGTTGGCAATGCGGATTACGGGGACATGGGAGAGCTCGCTGCGCAGATGAGGGCAAAAAATGTGCGCCCCGGCATCTGGTTCAGACCGCTGTACGATCATTCTGCGGATATTCCGGCAGAGTGGAGACTGGAGCGCAATGCAGAGGTGTTCGATATTTCTGTGCCGGAGGTTCTGGAACATATCGCACAGGATATCAGACAGCTTGGAGACTGGGGATATGAGCTGATCAAACACGATTTTTCGACCTATGATATCTTTGGCTGCTGGGGATTTGAGATGGGGACCAGGCTGACGAATGGCAGCTGGCGCTTCCATGACCATACGAAAACCACGGCAGAGCTGATCGTTCGTTTTTATGAAGTCATTCATGAAGCAGCAAAACGCGAGGATCGTCAGGACGTCCTGATTCTTGGCTGCAACTGTATCGGACATCTGGGCGCAGGGCTGATGCAGGGAAATCGTACCGGAGACGATACAAGCGGTGTAGAATGGGAAAGAACCCGGAAAATGGGCATCAACACGCTGGCCTTCCGGATGCTGCAGCAGGGGACGTTTTACGGGGCGGATGCAGACTGCGTCGGAATCACAGAGCATATTGACTGGAACAAGAACCGACAGTGGATGGAAGTGCTTGCAGAAAGCGGGACGCCGTTTTTTGTATCGGTAAAACCGGGATTTCTGAACGAGAGTCAGAAGGAAGAGTTAAAAGAAGCATACAGGAAGGCATCACAGCCGCACCCGGTAGCAGTGCCGCTGGACTGGATGGAGACAAAAACGCCTGAAAAATGGCAGACCTACGCCGGCAGAAGAGAATACAATTTTTAAAAAGGAAGAAGCCGCTGCGCTGGCAGAAAGCTGGTCGAAGCATCCAATCTCCCTGAGCATCAAGGCTGCTTACGGCAAGGACATCGACGCTGCCCGCGTCACCGACGTGGAGGAGCTGGGCGGACACGGCGTTACCGCCAAGGTGGACGGCAAGCTGGTCGCTGCCGGTAATGCCCGCCTGATGGCAAAGCTGGGCCTCACCGTCCCCGATGTCCCCCAGACCGGCACCATCGTCCATGTGGCCATCGACGGCAAGTATGCGGGCTATCTGCTCATCTCCGACGTGGTGAAGCCCCACAGCGCACAGGCCATCAAGGGCCTCAAGCAGGCCGGCGTCCGCAAGACCGTCATGCTTACCGGCGACGCAGAGCCGGTGGCAAAGGCTGTCTCGGCAGAGCTGGGCATCGACGAGTACCACGCCGGTCTGCTGCCCGGCGATAAGGTGGACCAGATCGAGAAGCTCCTGGCCGCAAAGAAACCCAAAGAGATGCTGGCCTTCGTGGGTGACGGCATCAACGACGCCCCTGTCCTCTCCCGTGTGGATGTGGGCATCGCCATGGGTGCTCTGGGCTCTGACGCCGCCATTGAGGCCGCCGACGTCGTCCTGATGGATGACGACCCGGCCAAGATCAGCCTGGCCATGCGCATCTCCCGCAAGTGCATGCGCATTGTCTACCAGAACATCGTCTTTGCTCTGGCCATCAAGGCGGCCTGCCTGCTGCTGGGTGCTCTGGGTATCGCCAATATGTGGGCGGCCATCTTCGCCGATGTCGGCGTCATGGTCCTCGCTGTCCTGAATGCGACCCGCGCCCTCTATACGAAAAACCTCATCCAAAAATAAAAGATATAAGGCAAAGAGGGTTCTGTGCGGCCGCACAGAACCCTCTTT
>OGPN01002222.1_pt1 | contig 11491 bp, 11 predicted proteins | sample 1552941 | NCBI WGS metagenome assembly OGPN01 (sample SAMEA2580220, study PRJEB22360) | human gut metagenome | biome: human gut; feature: human-associated habitat; material: faeces | place: Denmark | collected 2008/2010
TTGATGCAAATGGTATCGTAAATGTATCTGCAAAAGACCTTGGAACAGGAAAAGAGCAGCATATTACAATTACAGCAGGTTCTAACATGTCTGACGAAGATATCGATAAAGCTGTAAAAGAGGCAGCAGCTTTCGAAGCTCAGGATAAGAAACGTAAAGAAGGCATTGACGCTAAGAACGAAGCAGATGCTATGGTTTTCCAGACAGAGAAAGCACTCGGAGAAGTTGGCGATAAGCTTGACGGAGCAGATAAGGCAGCAGTAGAGGCAGATTGCAAAGCATTAAAAGAATTACTTGAGAAAGTAAATATGGAAGATATGTCTGATGCGCAGATCGCAGAGATCAAGGCAGGAAAAGAGAAACTTACAGAGAGCGCTCAGAAATTATTCACAAAGATGTATGAGCAGGCTGGCGCAGCAGCGGGAGCCGGAGCTCAGGGTGCAGGCCCGGATATGGGTGCAGGCGCAGGTCCGGCACCGGAAGGATTCCAGGGTGATGATGTTGTAGATGGAGATTATAAGGAAGTCTAAACCCAGAACACTTAGCAAAGGGATAACGTAAGGTGTCCCTTTGCCGGTACAAAGGTTGTTCTGCGGAACTTGGCGAAATGTTTCATAAGTCTGGTTCCGCAGATTTCCTATGTTTAGACAGAACTTCCTTATGTAAGGAGAAGGTTTTATGGCAGAGACTAAAAGAGACTATTATGAGGTGCTTGGTGTCAGCAAAGATGCGGATGATGCCACATTAAAAAAAGCATATAGAAAGGTTGCTAAGAAGTATCATCCTGATGTAAATCCGGGTGATGCAGAGGCTGAAAAGAAGTTCAAAGAAGCTTCCGAAGCTTATGCGATTTTAAGTGATCCGGATAAACGCCGTCAGTACGACCAGTTTGGTCATGCTGCATTTGAAGGCGGAGCCGGAGGAGCCGGCGGTTTTGGAGGGTTCGATTTCAGCGGCGCAGATTTCAGTGATATCTTTGGTGATATCTTCGGCGATCTTTTCGGCGGAGGCAGAAGAGGCGGACGTGCAAGTCAGGGTCCTATGCAGGGAATGAATATCCGCAAGAGTGTAAGGATTACTTTTGAAGAGGCTGTGTTTGGCTGTGAGAAAGAGCTGGATGTCGTCTTAAAAGATCCGTGTCCGACTTGTAACGGAACAGGAGCAAAGCCCGGAACTTCACCGGAGACCTGTCCGAAATGCGGCGGAAAAGGTCAAGTGGTGTATACACAACAGTCTTTCTTTGGAACTGTTCAAAATGTACAGACCTGTCCGGACTGTCACGGAAGTGGTAAGATTGTCCGTGAGAAATGTTCAGATTGCGGAGGTACAGGTTATGTTTCCAACCGTAAGAAAATATCTGTATCCATTCCGGCCGGTATTGATAATGGTCAAAGCGTACGTATCCGCGAAAAAGGAGAACCGGGCGTAAACGGAGGACCAAGAGGAGATCTTCTTGTTGAGGTGATGGTATCCAGACATCCGATCTTCCAGCGTCAGGATATGCATATTTTCTCTACCGTTCCGATTTCTTTTGCGCAGGCAGCGCTGGGAGCCGATATTAAGATTAAGACAGTGGACGGCGAAGTCATTTATAATGTTAAACCGGGAACGAAGACAGATACGAAGGTACGTCTGAAAGGAAAAGGAGTACCATCCGTGCGTAATTCACAGATTCGAGGCGACCATTATGTGACACTGGTGATCCAGACACCGGAGAAACTAAGTCATGAAGCGAAAGAAGCGCTTCGCAAGTTTGATGAGCTGACCGGAAATACACTGCATGTGGCAGATGAAAAAAATGAAACATCCGGTAAGAACGGCAAGAAGAAAAAAGGGTTTATGGATAAAATGAAAGAAGCTTTTGATGATTAATCATCAGAAGCTTCTTTTATTTTACACTCTTGTACTGTTACACGGTCGATCGTTTTTTTCGAATTACCATTGCGGCAATCACGAATGTTACTGCGAAGAGAAATTGTATACTATATGCCTGCCAGAGAGACTGGAGCTGTGAGTCTGTCAGAGAAGCAGTAGAAGAAAGGGTGTTGTTAGCAAGCTCATACCAGTATACAGGAAGAAAGTGTGCAATTTTCTTAACGCCTGCTCCAAGAATATCCATAGAGACAAATACTCCGCAGGTAAATGACATTCCAAGAGAAATGACGTTGACGATTCCATTAATGATCTCTTCCTTTATTGGGAAAGAACTGATGAGAAAGGCAATGGACAGTGATACCAGCGTCATAAGGAACGTGTTTAGCAGGTAGTACGGAAGATGCGGATCATTCAGACATTCTTTCCCGTACAAAGCAATCGGCATTAAAAGGCAGATGATCCAGATGCCAAGTCCGATGACAATGTGACCGAGAATCAGCTGACAGCTAATGCTTCGGGCAGAGATGCAGGAACAAAGCATTCGATTCTTTACATTCGGGTTGCCAAATGAAATCATAATATAACTCAATATGTAGCACAAGATGGAAAGAATGATATAAGGCATATATTGGAACATAAATGCATGAGCCGGTACATTTCCGTCATGTCCTGTCTTGTCGATTAAAGTGATCTCAGGCGCTGCGGTGACAGATTGTCGGATTATACGAAGCGCTTCAGATATAGAATAACCTCCGGCTGTTAATGTCCGCATATGATTTAAAAAGTCATTGATCTGTTGATCTACATAGTACCCGGTGGTACTGTCAGGAATTTTAGTCACAGCAAGCTTCCCATTGCCGGACAGGCAAAATTGTTCGAAGTTCTCAGGAATTGTAACGACGTAATAAATATCCCGATAGAAGAGTCGTTCCTGAAGGAAACTCTGGTCATTGGGAAGCTCTTTGACATGGTGGATGGAAGCAAGATAATCTTTCATTCCTTCTGCCAGTTCTCCGCCGTCCAGATCAAGGACTGCAATAGGCAGAGATTCAGCCTGAAAACCGGAGGTTGTGGAATCGCTGAGTGCATTTTGAATGAACAGACTGATAGTGAGAAAAATCAGAATATAAAGAAACATCATTCCGAGATTTCTCTTTGCGATTGTCAAAAATCCTTTAAATACTGTCATAACGTTCCCTCCTGATTCCTAAAAATGCTGCAAATAAAAGGATGATACTCATAAAAGCTAAAATGAGTATACATTTTGTGAACCGTTCCATGTCGTTGTACACTCCCATACAATAATAAGCATCACTTAATACAGCCGCAGGATTGATCCGGTTCAGAACAGGAAAATGCTGTTCAATTATATTTTTCATATTGCCAAACATAAGACCGGCAAGAAAAGACGGGAACAGCGTTAATAAAACAGAAAGCCCTAATTTTATATTAAGAGACAACTTTGTCAGAGAACCAAAAGCAAGCCCCAGTGTTATGCCGATGATACTTCCCATCAGGTTGATAAGCAGCAGAGCGGGAAGGTTATGGCCGAGTCCGATGCCGAGGATTTTCCCGATATAAACAGTAAGTATCATAATATTGATAAAGTGAATGGCAGTAAGGACGAGCATATCTACGAGGATCAGTGTTAGACGGTGTGTCGGAGTAATGCTGCGCCTTGCCCCCAGAGGCGTCAAATTTGCCTGACTGTCAAAGCTTGCGCGGACACCGAGAAAGGTTCCCGATAGACAGGCGTAAGCAATGAGGGCGAAAAAATATTGAACGTTTGGATCGAGGGTTTCTCCGCCTAAGGATGTTTCCTGCACCATTTGCCGGTAATTGCTGATTTCATGGATTGCTGCGTCTAAATGTTCAGGATGTGAGGCGGCAATCTCTTTGAGCATGGCAGCATTCTGTGTGTAAGACGTAAGGAGCGAAGTCAGGATACTCTCCTGTAATCCATTTTTTCCTACGCTTAAAGACGGCGATTCAGAGGCATAGTAGATGCCGCTGATCGTCCCCTGATTTAATGCTTCAAGAGCTTCTTTTTCTGAATCGCACGGGAGAATCTCTAACGTTTGCTGTTCCATTGCATCTAAAAAGTTAAGAAATGCGGCAGAATCGGCCGTTTCCTGCTGGCTGGTGACAACACATACCTTTATTTTATCCCACTCAGACTCCCCGGTAGAAGACAGTCCCGCACTGCCAAAGCTGAAATAAAAAAGTGTGGCAAGTATGAGTGGGAATGCAAGTGCCCAAAACATGACAGAGAATTCCCGAACAATTTGTAAAAAGCGATATTTCAGTAAAAATAACATAATAGGAACCTCCTAATCCCGCAGTTCTTTTCCGGTGATTTCGAGGAATACATCATTGAGCGTGGGAAGCTCGGAAAATACACGACCAAATGAGATTTCGCGCTCTGTAAGATAATTCAGGATCCGCACCAGATTATGCTTTGCACTGCTTAAGCGAATGATCAGACGCTGTTCTTCGTATGTAATGTCCAGAATATGGGGAAGTGACTGTAATTCCCTGAGGATACTATCATCAAGGGCAATTGCTTCAATCGTGATCGTTTCTCCTGTTTTGAGCAGTTTTTTCAGTTCATCCTTCGTTCCGCAGGCAAGCACACGACCGTGGTCAATGATTGCGATTTTGGAACAGATCTGTTCTACTTCCTCCATATAGTGGGAAGTATAGACGATAGTAGAGCCCTGTCGGTTCAATTCTAAGATTCCTTCCAGTATGCGGTTTCGGCTCTGTGGATCAACAGCAACTGTCGGCTCATCCAGAATAATGAGTTTTGGCTTGTGTACGATACCGCAGGCAATATTCAGTCTTCGAAGAAGTCCGCCGGATAGCTTTCCGGGGCGTACCTTGCGGTAGTCCTCAAGCCCGGTAAATGCAATTGCTTCTTCCACGAACTTATGACGGCGATTTTTTTCTTTGATATACAGACCACAGAAATAATCGATATTTTCCCAGACGGACATTTGTTCAAAGACAGCGACGTTCTGCATGACAACACCGATTTCTTTCTTTAGTTCATAACTGTCCGGACGCATTTCTTCTCCGAAGACAGTGACGGTGCCCTTGTCATATTTAAGAAGAGAGAGAATGCAGCCGATGGCGGTTGTTTTGCCGGAACCGTTGGGACCGAGAAGACCGAAGATTTCACCCTTTTGGATATCTAAACTGAGATGGTCAAGAGCCAGCACAGAGCCATAGCGCTTGACTAGATTTTCAATATGTATCATTGCAGAAATTCCTTTCTTTTAAAATATAATTATGACGTTTGTTACTTGTAGTATAAAAAACTTCTGTTTATAATGATAGTGTCACAAGTCATAAAGTGAAAATGACAATTGTCATTTTCTTTGTTTGGAAAGAAAGGAAAGAGGCTGCGGATGACTGGACAGATCATTTTGATGTTGTATGGCATGGTATTTCTGTTACTTGTACCGGCAGATGCTGTGTTTGTGTCGGCATTTCTTATGACGGCAATTTATATTGGTCTGTGGAATTTGAAGATTCCCTATCGGATGCGGCAAATACTGCCATGGGTATGGCTTCTCCTCTGTTTTGGGGTGCCGGAGTTATCCATCTTTGTTGCTGCGGCATGTTACAGTATGCTTAACGAAGAGCGATATATACCGGCAATCATTCTTGCTTCACTCAGCTTTTTGATGTGGATGGAGAAAGAGCCGGAGGGCGTTATTCTTCAGCTGGCAGGATGTGCATTTGCCTGTGTGCTGTCCAGACAGTTTCGAGCTTATGAAAGTCTGTTGAAGAAGTACCGGAAAACAAGAGATGACAGTACCGAATGGAACATCGTTCTGAAAGAGAAAAATAAGAATTTGCTGGAAAATCAGGATTATGAGATCTATACGGCGACTTTAAAGGAAAGAAACCGAATCGCAAGAGAGATCCATGATCATGTCGGACATATGCTGTCCCGGGCAATTTTGATGGTAGGAGCCATGAAAGTAGTGAATCATCAGGAAGCGCTATCAGAGCCTCTTAAGCAGCTTGAAGAAACTTTAAATACAGCGATGACAAATGTAAGAGAAAGCGTCCACGACCTGCACGATGCTTCTGTCAATATGGAGGAAGCAATCCAGGGATTGATCGAAGGATATCAGTTCTGTCCGGTACAATTTACTTACGATGTGGAAAATTTTGTGCCGCGCGAAGTGAAATACAGTTTTATTGCCATTGTCAAAGAGGGACTTAACAATATTGCGAAGCACAGTGGTGCAGAGAAGGCGGAGATTACGGTCCGGGAACACCCGGGGCTGTACCAGCTGGTCATTAAGGATAATGGAAGCCGTGGAAGGCTCAAAGAAAAGATGACAGATTCCGAGATGAAAGAGCGCGCAGGAATCGGGATACAGAATATGAGAGAGCGGGTAAAAAATCTGGGAGGAACCTTTCAGATCGCCAGCGAAAAAGGGTTCAGTATCTATATTACAGTGCCGAAGAAGGGAGAAGGCTAGATGCGAGTGGTGATCGTAGATGATGATACATTTATAACAGGTGCTTTAAAGACAATTTTGGAGACCACGGAAGAAATTACAGTTGTGGGAGTGGGGGCAGACGGAAGAGAAGCACTGGAATTATATCATGAATACAAACCGGATGTACTTCTTATGGATATTCGTATGAAAGAGATGAGCGGGCTGGAGGCGGCAGAGAAGATTCTTGCACAAGATCCTCAGGCGAAGATTCTTCTTCTTACCACCTTCTCTGATGATGAATATATTATCAAAGCATTGAAAGCCGGAGTGAAAGGATATCTGCTAAAACAAGATTATCAGAGCATTCTCCCGGCGCTTCGGGCAGTCTGCTGTGGACAGAGCGTATTCGGGACACAGATTATGGAGAAGCTTCCGGAGCTTTTGATGGAGAAGAAACAATTTGACTGGCTGGACCGCGAGATTGGAGAAAAAGAACTTCAGATCATTTCACTTGTGGCGGAAGGGTTGAGTAATAAAGAGATTGCGGAACGGCTGTTTCTAAGCGAAGGAACTGTCAGAAACTATATAAGCAGTATTCTGGACAAACTTAATCTGCGCGACCGGACACAGTTGGCAGTTTTTTATTTAAATACAAAATAAATGAAGGAGGAGAAAAGATATGAAGAATTTCACACTATACACCCCTACCAGAATTGTCTTTGGCAAAGAGGTTGAAAAAGAAACCGGAAGGCTTGCAAAAGAGCAGGGAGCTTCCAAAGTATTGATCGTGTACGGAGGAGGCAGTATTATAAAAAGCGGGCTTCTTAAGAGCGTGCAGGAGTCGCTGCAAAAAGAAGGCATTGCTTATACAGAGCTTGCAGGAGTAAAGCCGAATCCACGGATGTCTCTTGCAAGAGAAGGTGTGGGAAAAGCGATTTCTTTTGGAGCAGACCTGATTCTTGCAGTGGGTGGAGGAAGCTCTATTGATACTGCAAAAGCAATTGCTATCGGTGCGGCAAATGAGGGAATTGATCTTCGGGAATTCTGGAGCGGAAAAGAAGCGATCACGAAAGTGCTTCCGGTCGGAGCAGTCCTTACAATTGCGGCAGCGGGAAGTGAGATGAGTGATTCCGCAGTATTGACAAATGAAGAGACAGGGAAAAAGGGTGGTGTGAATACAGATCTTGTCCGTCCGAGATTTGCAGTTATGAATCCTGAACTTACGTATACACTTCCGAAATACCAGCTGACTTGCGGAATCGTAGACATTTTCATGCATACGATCGAACGGTATTTTACACCGGAAGATGGAAATGAATTGACGGATGAGATTGCGGAAGGCTTGTTGAGAACATTGATCCGCAATGGATTAAAAGCGGTGGAACAGCCCAAGGATTATGATGCGTTAAGTGAGATTATGTGGTGCGGAAGTCTCTCCCACAACAATCTGACAGGTCTTGGAAGACCGAAGGACTTTGCCTGTCACAAATTAGGGCATGAAATAGGCGGAATGTTTGATGAGGCACACGGAGCAACACTTTCAGCGGTGTGGGGAAGCTGGGCGAGATATGTGTATCAGTTAGATATCGAAAGATTTGCAAATTACGGAAAGAAAGTCTGGAACATAGAACTAGACAAAGCAGAAGAGGCGGCAATAGCGGCTATCGAGAAGACCGAAGAATTTTTCCGAGCGCTTGATATGCCGGTGAGTATCGGAGAACTTTCCATTGGTGTACAGCCGGATGAGGTGCTTAAGAAAATGGCAGAAAGCGCAACCAAGGGAGGTACAGTAAAACTTGGATGTTTCAAGCGATTAGATATGCAGGATATGTATGAGATTTATAAAATAGCAAACCATTAAAGTGGCATTCACAAACGGCAGGAGCGTGTGAAAATGATTATATTAGACAGAACGCAAATAGAAGAGCTGATAGATCTTCAGCAGATGATGGATCAGATTGAGGAGGCATACCGGATCTTTGGGAAGGGCGAGTTCTACATGCCGCCAAGACCAAGTGTAGAGCAGGACAATAAGACCATGCTTTATATGCCATGCTATACAAAAGAAGTGATCGGGACGAAGATTTTAAGCATTTTCCCGGACAATGCAAGTCTGGGACTTCCGTCCATTGACGGGATTATGTATCTCAATGATTATCAAACAGGGAAACCATTGGTGGTCATGGATGGGCAGGCAGTAACTGCGTGGCGTACCGGAGCAGTGGGCGGCGTGGGAATCCGTCATCTATCGAGGAAGGACTGTCATACGGTAGGAATTGTCGGCGCCGGAGTACAGGGATTCTATCAGGCGCTGTACGCATGTGCGGCACGACCGATACATACGGTGTATATATATAACCACAGTGACCGTGATTTGACGGATTATCTGATAAGACTGGAAAAAGCTATTGATAATCCGTCTGTAAAAGTAGTACAATGTAAGACGGTAGAAGAACTGGTAGAAGCAAGTGAGATTATCTGTACAACAACACCGTCTAAAGAGCCGGTGCTTCCGAATGACAGAGAACTGCTTCGGGGGAAGTGTATCATTGCCATCGGTTCTTATACCCCGGATATGCGGGAAATTCCCGATGCGATTTGGGATCTTGTGGAACGGGTTTACATTGAACTTCCGTATGCCTGTGAGGAGAGCGGAGATTTGAGCCAGCCTTTGGCAGAAGGAAGACTTAAGAAGGCACAGACTGTTTTGATGAGTGATTATCTGGCAGAAGATCCCGAAGAAATTACAGATACCGGAGAGACCACCTATTTTAAATCGGTAGGAATGGGACTCTTTGATGTGTGTATTGCACAGAAAATATTAGAAATGACAAAGGAGAGGTAGATTATGAAAGCAGTATCAACAGACAAAGCGCCAAAAGCATTAGGACCATATTCACAGGGATATGTACACAATGGAATTTTCTATTCAGCAGGACAGATTCCGATCAATCCGGCAGTTGATGCAGTAGAAGCTGAGACTATCGAGGAGCAGACCGAGCAGGTATGCAAAAATCTGGCAGCAGTTCTGGAAGCAGCAGGAACTTCATTTGACAACGTATTGAAGACCACCTGTTTTCTTGCAGATATGGGTGATTTTGCGGCATTCAATGAAGTGTATGCAAAATATTTCACATCAAAACCGGCAAGAAGCTGTGTCGCTGTGAAAACACTTCCTAAGAATGTAAAATGTGAAGTGGAGCTTATCGCAGTCGTTGAATAGAACGCAATATGATGCATGAAACAAAGTCAGATGCATTAGCGAAGAGTAAGTATTAAGAAAAGAGGAACAATTGATTATGGCAGAAGAGCAGAAGAACTGTAAGCCATCTGATTGTGCCGGATGTGCACATGCGGATTCTTGCAGCAGTAAACCACAGGACTTTAAGAAACCTGCAAATCCACATTCTCATGTGAATAAAGTGATTGCAGTTGTCAGCGGAAAGGGCGGCGTAGGTAAATCTATGGTTACCGCATCTCTGGCAAGAATGATGAAGGAACAGGGATTTTCCGTAGGTATTCTTGACGCAGATATTACCGGACCATCCATTCCGAAGATGTATGGTGTTCACGAGGCGGCAGTAGGCGATGAAAACGGAATCTTTCCACAGGAAGCAAAAGACGGAACCAAGATCATGTCTGTCAATTTGTTGCTGCCAAACGAATCTGACCCGGTCATCTGGAGAGGACCGGTTATTGCAAATGTAGTCACACAGTTCTGGACAGATGTAATGTGGGGAGAGCTGGATTATTTATTTGTAGATATGCCGCCGGGAACCGGTGACGTACCGCTTACTGTTTTTCAGTCCCTTCCGGTGGACGGCGTTGTGATCGTTACATCTCCGCAGGATCTGGTTCAGATGATCGTAAGCAAGGCTTACAATATGGCGAGACAGATGGATATTCCGGTGCTTGGTATTGTAGAAAACTACAGCTATCTGATGTGCCCGGACTGCGGGAAAGAAATTAAAGTATTTGGTGAGAGCCATGTAGATGAGACCGCTGAGAAATTCAGAATCCCGGTACTTGGCAAAATGCCGATCGATCCGGCACTTGCAGAAATGGTAGAAGAAGAGCGTTTCTATGAGGCGAGCAATGAATATCTGGCAGCGGCCGTAAATAAATTATAAACAACAAGAAATCCCCGGGGGAAATATCACATTACCCCCGGGGATTATTTGTATCTCATAGTCATGAGCCGGCTGTTTTTACTTCTTCTTTTTGTCAGATTCCGGCTTTGGAAGGCCGTCGATCAATTTTTCTATGATTTGTTTCTTTACATAGACATCAAAGCTTAAATTGCACAGAAATGCAAAAGTCTGAAGCTTTGCTCTCTCCTCTTCGGGCATGTCTTCGAAGGTCTCAAGCGCACACTGATAACTCTTTGTCACATCCTTCATAAGGTCAGTGATCCTTGATTTCTCCAGGTCACAGATATCTTTGTAAATATCAGTAAAAGTTAAATCCCTTGTGGTATCAAAATAGTTGTCTGTCAGGGGTGCGAGCAAAGTCTCAATATCTTTGATAGATAAAATATTTTTAAAATAATAGATAAAGATCATAACGAGCACGTGCTCTTTGGAATATTTTTTCTTTACAGGCGGCGGAAGAAGATTGTTCTTTGCGTAATTATTGATCATAGTTTTTGTTAAAACCTTATCCTCATCATAGCGCCTTGTAGCACCAAGGTGTGTATCCATAAAGGTTGTCACCTGATCCATGTAAAGGTCAATGTTCGGAATCTGATCAGCGTGTATATAGTCAAAAGAGCTGATTTTATCAAGCAGCTGTGAAAAAAGCTCATCGTTAGTCATTTAAAGCCTCCTAAATATTGTGTAGCAATGTTGACGTTCACGGGACGCCCATTCACAAAACCGCACGTTCCGTGCGTCGTTGCAAAACGTCTAACTGGATGCGTGAACTGTAATAACTACATTATATCGTTTTCAAAACCAGATAGCAAGAGAAATTTTCAAAATCCTAGTGACAAACACATAAAGATACGATATAATAAAGTTAACAGGTTAACAAACATAGGTTTTTTTAAGGAGGAAATGACTATGGGAGTAATTCAGAGATTTAAAGATATTATGTCAGCTAACATCAATGCTATGCTTGATAAGGCTGAGAATCCGGAAAAAATGATTGATCAGTAT
>OGPN01002223.1_pt1 | contig 11489 bp, 11 predicted proteins | sample 1552941 | NCBI WGS metagenome assembly OGPN01 (sample SAMEA2580220, study PRJEB22360) | human gut metagenome | biome: human gut; feature: human-associated habitat; material: faeces | place: Denmark | collected 2008/2010
CGTTCTAGCCAGGAAGAAAGAAGAACATGGCGTTCATAAATCTGTGTAGCTATTTGCAAGCCAGAATCTGTGAGGGAGAGTGTGCCATCAGTATTTTTGACAATATACTCGGATTTGGACAATTCCTTGACAGCCCGGCTCACAGAAGGCTTTGTAACCCCCAAATGTACGGCTATATCAACACCGCGAACGCTACCGTGCTTTTGATGAAGGATAAGTACAGCTTCAAGATAATCCTCCATAGATGATGTCAAAGCCAATGGCGCACCTCCTTTTTGAATCATTGTGCCAATTTCAAAGATTCCTGCCTATTCATCACAATATTGTATCCTCATTTACATCATCCGATATGCCACAAAAACAGTCATTCGTTATATGCAGGAACAATGGTATGAGACAGGTGGAACTTAAAAAACATGATATTTATTTAAGGTGAATTGCCGCAACATCTACATGGTTGGGAATGCTATTAAAGGTATAGGACTCAATCACATCGCTATTGAATACAGCGTATTCATTTCGATAGTTGAGCGGAATAATCACGCTGCTTTCATTGGCGGAGTTCAAAGCCTCTGTAAAGATTTCTTGGACAACTGCTGGATCGTCTGTATTATACAGTCCAGCAATCAACGCTTTAGCTTCTTCATCGCTCATGGTGGCTAACGCTTTGGCAACCTGTGGGTCAGTAGAATAAATACCGCTGGGATCTGAATAATCGGTAGACGGATACATATTGGCTACAAAAGTATAGGGGTCATAAGGGAACCAATAACTCATGTAAGCTGTTATCTCATAATTATCCTCCATAAAGACCTGCTGCATGAACGCCATTAGATCAATGGGGTTAGTTTTAATCTCAATACCCAGTTCTTCCATAGCACTTTGGAAAAAGAGAACCACATTGTCGTATACACCCGTGGATGGATATGTAATGGTAAAGGACAAAACCTTACCGTCCTTTTCGCGGATTCCGTCGCCATCGGAGTCTACCCAGCCAGAATCCTCCAGAAGGGCGATTGCACCTGTCATATCGTAATCCGGGGTTGTCACAGTTGCATCACAATAAGGCATATCTGCTGGCATTACCGAATTAGCCGCAGTTCGCAGACCGGCATAAATATTCTGTGCGATGGATTCTTTATCGATCGCCATTTGGATGGCCGTGCGAACATTTTGGTCATCTAAAGGAGCAATCTCATCATTGAGGGCGATAAACTCAGTCACAAAGTTGAAATCAGATATAATTCCCGTGATCCCCTCTGTTTGCGAAAGTTCCTGATAGGAGTTCGCATCCAGTGTGTCGGAGCCAATAATAAAATCTACTTCTCCAGATCTCATAGCGGCGACCTTGGACTCAGGGATGACTTTTACAGTAAAACGATCTACATCCGGTTCTTCGCCCCAATAATTCGGATTTTTCACAAATGTGTATTCCGTGGCAGTTTCATTCACACTTTCGAACATATAGGGGCCGGTGCCGGGAGTATGGGTCATCAGATACTCCGTATTGAGAGAGCCATCATCATTAAAAGCAGCGGCAGAGAGAATACCGCGAGGCATCACCATAGCAAGGTCATTCAAAACGTTGTAGTATGGGCGGCTCAAATGGAAAGAAACGGTATACTCATCATCTACAGTAATTTCTGTAGTTAGCATATCCAGTTGTCCATAGTTTGCACTGGTTCCAATGACTGACTTCATATTGTCAAAGTAGAGCTTGACAGCCTCGGCGTTAAAAGCAGTTCCATCATTAAACTGCACATCTTCTCGTAAATAGAAAGTATAAGTGAGGCCATCCTCTGAAACAGTCCAGTCGGTGGCAAGGCAGGGCTGATATTCCCCGTCACGGTATTCCACCAAGCTCTCGCAAAAGTTGTTCATGTAATATGTAGTCTCATAGGACTGAACGCCGGGGGCAAAGCCCATAGAAAAATTGGCGCTCTGCGCAATAGAGATGGACTTCTCTGTTTCATCGGAACCGGAATCAGGATTATCCTGTCCGCCACCGGTAGTACCACAACCGGCAAGAAGCATGACGCTCATAACACCGACCAACAGCAACGATAAGAGTTTTTTCATTTTACAACACTCCTTTTTGATTTTTTATTGTAAGGCCAGTCGCTTGGAACGGACGGCCTTGACAAGCATTTGTGAATAGGGTTCTTGAAAATCAGAAAAATGATGTGGCTGTTCCACTGTTTCAATAATTTTTCCTCTGCGCATCACATGAATGGCACCCTCCATATACATTGCGGTGTCAAGGTCATGGGTGATGATGAGAAATCCAATCTGAAGTTCCTTATGGAGTTCTTTCAAAAAACCCAGGATTTCTTTCTTCAAAGTGACATCCAATCCACTGAAAGATTCATCAAAAATAATATATTGAGGACGGGTTGCCAGAGCCCGTGCAATACACAATCTTTTCTGTTGACCGCCGGAAAGCTCGTTAGGCCGATGAGAAAGGGTGGAGCGTTCCAACCTGACCATATCCATGAGTTCCAGGCAGCGACGCCTCCTATCTTGGGCTTTCATATGAAACAGGAGTTGTAGAGGTTCCTCCAGAATGGCGGCAACGCTTTGATGGGGATCTAACGAACCCAGGGCGTTCTGCATTACCAGTTGTACCTTACCTCGAACAGAGCGAATCTCTTTCCGCTTACAGGAAGTGACCTCCAAATCACCAAGAAACACTTTTCCAATGTCAGGCAGCTCAATGTAGGACAAGACTCTTGCCAAAGTGCTTTTTCCACTTCCGCTTTCCCCCACAAGTGAGGATACGCATCCATCTTTTAGTTCCAAAGAAACATCTGACACGGCGTCAAAAACTGTGTGTCCGCTATCAGGTAATGAATATTGTTTTGTAATATGTTCGGCTCTCAGCATAGTTCCTCCTGAAACAGCACGCTGGCCTGAACAAGTTGTCTGGTATATTCGTGCTGCGGTTTTGTAAAGACATCTTTGGTTTTTCCGGTTTCAATGATTTCCCCATCCTTCATAACGGCCACCCGGTCACATATCTTAGCGGCCACGCCAAAGTCATGGGTCACAACGATCATGGAAACGCCAGATTTTTTTAATTTCTCTAATTCATTCAGGATCAGATACTCACTGGCAGCATCCACAGCGGTGGTAATTTCATCCGCAATAATCAACTTCGGGCGTTGAAGAAGGGTGAGGGCAATCATAACGCGTTGCAGCGTGCCTCCAGATAATTCATGAGGATAACTTCCAAGGATTTTTCTCGCATCAGGCAAATTGACATCTGCAAGCGCAGTAGCGAATCGTTTTCGGAATGCCATCTTCTCTGTTTGGCCTTTCAGTGAAAATCCCATCTCCACCTGCTTTCCCAGCTTGAGCATTGGGGCAAACGCGGTCATGGGGTTCTGAGGGATCATACTGATTTGCCTCCCCCGATAGTCTCTCAATTCGCTCATTTTCACCGTGAGCATTTCTCGCCCATTCCATTGGATGCTTCCAGTTTGGTCAAATAATCGGGGATTGAGAAGTTTCATAATACACTTGCTGGTCATACTTTTTCCGCTTCCGCTCTCCCCAATCAACCCCAATGCTTCCCCGTTGCCCACAGAAAAGCTGACGGAGTGTACAAGGACTTCTTTTGTCCGCTTTGTGCAAATGGAAAGATTACTAACCGTGAGCATCATGATCCCTCCTTTGGAGCACAGAGGTCTCGCAGGGCCTCCCCGAATAAATTGAATCCAGCCGCGGCAAATAAAATGCACAGACCTGGATAGACCAGCAGTTCCGGATGGCTAAACATTAGTTTATTGGCGTTCACAAACATTGCGCCCCACTCTGCCGTGCCGGTCTCCAATCCCAAGCCCAAGAAAGCATAGCTGGAGATCATAATGATAATGGAGGACAATCCTGTGCTATATATCACTAACAAATGTGGCAGAATATTCGGAATGATATGCCGGAACACAATGCGCAGTTCTGAGCACCCGGACATTCTACAGGTGATGACATACGGTTGACTCCGTTCTCGGAGTACATGGGTGCGAACCACTCTCGCATTCCACACCCACATAGCAATCACAATGGAAAGGATGATGCTGGTTACTTTGGACTCAAAAAGCCCTACCAAAGTAATTGCCACGAGGAATGGCGGAAATGCCATAAAAATATTGGATACCACCTCGAATACCCGATCCACAATACCGCCAAGATAAGCACATAAGGTTGCAATGACGGTACTGATAATAGCCAATAGCAGCAAAGTAGGAAGCGCAATACTCAAAGATTCCCTGGCTCCGTAAATTAAGCGAGACAAAACGCATCGTCCAAGTTCATCTGTCCCAAGTGGATATTGTGTATCTGGCGGAGCAAAACTATGGGCCACATTCAGTTGCATAGGATCATTAGGTGCCAAAAAAGGGGCAAACACCATCACCAGAAAAACAATCAGCATCATGGCAAGTCCAATTAAAGCCTGAGGGCTATGGATAATTTTACGAATCATGATCTTCCTCCCATCTGGCTTTGAGGATTCAACAATGTGTTCAGGCAGTCTGCAAGGAAATTGACCAAGACAAAGATAACGGCAGTGAGCAATACACACGCGTTGATTGTTATGGTATCCCTGGCGTTTAATGCTGTCACCAACATGGAACCGAGACCCGGAATGGAGAACACACTCTCCACCATAGAACTGCCTGCAATCATAAACCCAAAGCTCTGCGCCAGCATGGTAATTAACGGAGGTAACGCAAAACGGCTTACCATGTTTGCAATTTTCCATTCTGATACTCCCCGTGCCCTTGCATATAATACAAAATCACTGTTATATCCATCTAACAGGGAAGAACGAAATACCCGAATGGTTCCTGCCGACGTAGGGATAGCCAATGCCAGAGCCGGAAGAACAAAATCTTTCAGACTGTCTGCCCCCATAATGCTGAAAATAGGGAGATACACAGCAAAAGCAAGTAAAAGCATGAAACCGATCCAGTAATTTGGAAGTGACATACAAATAATTCCGAACAGGTAGATGCTTTTATCCGCTAAACCTCCTTTTCTGCTGGCGGATAAAACTCCAAGGGGAATACAGATTACCGTACTAAACAAAAGTGCTAACACAGCCATAATCAAAGTTGGCTGTATGGATGCCGCCAGTTCCTCCACAATGGAACGTCCCGTGTTGTATGAGTTTCCAAAATCACCGTGCAGGGCATTCCACAACCAAGAGCCATATTGCTGGAGGATAGGTTTGTCAAGGCCAAGTTCTTCCCGCACTAATTCAATCTGCTCCGCGGTTGGCCGACTGTAACGACGCACAGCCAATGCCTCAGCCGCATCTACAGGGGAGAGGTTTGTGTAGACAAAGGTCAGAATGGTTACCCCAAACAAGACAATCAAAAGTAATACAATTTTAGTGAGTACTTTTTTCCCTATCATTTTCCATTGGCCTCGCCTTTTCTCGGATCAGTAATGCGCCACGATTCTGCCGATTTCCGGGAATGGACAAAATCTCCATAGATCCCGCCCTGCTTTATCAATTCTTCGTGGGTGCCATGCTGAACAATCTTTCCGTGATCCACCACTAAAATCTGGTTTGCATGGCGCACCGTTTTCAGGCGATGGGCGATCATAATAATGGTCTTGCCTCCGGTTAATGCTTCAATGGCCGCTTGAAGTTCCGCCTCATTCTCCGGGTCAACATTTGCGGTAGCTTCATCCAAGATGACAACGGGAGCATCCTTCAGCATGGCTCTGGCTATGGAAAGCCGCTGACGTTCACCGCCAGATATTGTGGCTCCTCCTTCACCAATCACTGTGTCATAGCCATCAGGCAACGCCATAATAAAATCATGGCAGCGGGCAGCTTTTGCCGCAGCCACCACTTCTTCATGGCTCGCCTCCGGCTTACCAAACTTGATGTTATTTTCAATACTGTCGTTGAACAAATACACATTCTGAAAAACCATACTGAAATTGCTCATCAAACTGTCCAGCGAATAGTCTTTTACATCAATGCCGCCCAATTTCACGGAGCCTTTTTTCACATCCCAGAACCGGGCCATAAGGCTGGTAAGCGTTGTTTTGCCGGAACCGGAGGGCCCCACAATAGCGGTAGTCGTGCCTTCTGGAATGGTGAAGCTCACATCATCAATGATTTTCCGATCTCCATAGGAGAAATCCACATGGTCAAATGAAATATCATGGCTTTTCGGCACCTGAACAGAGCCGCCCTCATCCATCCTGGGTGCCCGGTCAATTTCCTCTACCCGGTCAATGGAAGCATCAATCATCGGTAGCATAAAGAACATCTCACCAGCCGATTCCAATTCGCTGTATACCAGGAACGCAGATACCACCATCATCAAACAGGTGAACAGCGACATATTCCCTTGCAGGAAAAGCCAGATGGAAAGCAGGATTGCCAATACAGAAGTAACGCGCAAAACAACCTGCTCCAGCACGTTGTAGGGGATGCGTTTGCGCTCCAATTTGAAGTTTTGATTTTCTGTTTCTTTGATGGTATTGTTTAGAGTTTGTTTTGCCGCTTTATCCCCGTGGAAAGCGCGCACCACACTCATACCCTGGATGTATTCCAGCACAGCATCCACCAATTTAGTCTGTGCAGCCAATCGTCCTGGGGAAAGCTCACGGGATTTCTTGAGCAGTCGGGAATTGACCCAAAGGAACAGCAGCATCCCAACAAAGAACACAAGACCGATTCTCCAGTCGAAGCACATGATCGCCAGAGAAAAAACCGCAGTACGAATCATACCCACAACTGTCCGGGCAATCACTGCGAAAGACATACTCTCCAAATCGGACATTGTGGAGGTTGCTGCCGCAGTAAGACTGCCCAGGCTCTGCGCGTTGAAATAACCCATCGGCATATATTTCATGCGTTCACCGATGTGAATACGCTTTTCTCCGCACATTCGGTAGTTAGCGTGTCCTTCGCTATTGTGGGCCAGATACCAGCAGAGCGCGGCACCAGCCACACTAACCACCATAATTCCCAAAGCTGTCCATGCGGTGGCCCCGGTTATATTCTGTTCCACCAACGCCCGTAGCACGATCAATAGAGCGACAAATTGTAACGCTTCAAAGATGCTCCGCAGCAGTTCAAAGGCCATACCTTTATACCAGGTACTTTTCTCTGTCCCGGAAAATCGAAAGAACCGTTTATATGCGTCAAACATACGCCGCACCTCCTTCCATCTGATCGTTGTCTCGCGCCTGCGTGTGAGCCGCCCACATTTGCTGATATAGCGGACACCGATCCAACAGTTCTCCATGCGTTCCGGAGTCCAAAATCTTTCCGTGATCTACCACAGCAATTTGTTCCGCCCCAGTAATGGTGGACAGGCGATGGGCGATCACAATGAGTGTCTTTCCATGAGTTAGCCGCCCTATGGCATCCTGAATGACCGCCTCATTTTCCGGGTCTGTGTAAGAAGTTGCCTCGTCTAAGATAACAATGGGTGCATTTTTCATCATGGCCCGTGCAATAGCGACCCGCTGGCGCTCTCCACCGGAGAGGTGTCCACCTGCGCCGCCTACTACAGTTTCATACCCGTGATCCAGACCCATGATAAACTCATGACAGCCCGCAGCTTTTGCCACCGCCTCGACTTCAACATCCGTTGCCTCTGGCCTGCCCATGCGGATATTCTCACGGACGGACAAATTGAACAGAAAATTATCCTGGGATACATAACCAATCAAATCCATTACCTGCTCTGGAGGAAGTTCTTTGGCGTCAACACCTCCAATGGTGATATGCCCGTCTCCAACATCCCAATAAGAGGCGATAAGTTTCGCAATCGTGGATTTACCAGAGCCAGAAGGCCCTACCAATGCCGTTGTGGTTCCTTGCTTGATGTCCAGGGTGATGCCGTTCAGAACTTGCGTATCCTTATAAGCAAAAGTCACATCCCGCAGGGAAATATCCAATCCTTTGAGATTTTTCCGCTGGGACGGACGATCCAGGTCAGGCTCGGACAATACGGCAGTAATTTCTCCGGTGATAGTAGCAATTTTAGAAAAATCATCCGTCAAAAAAATAGCTGCAACCAGCGGCCCCATAATGCCAAGAGACAGAATGGCAATGGTAATAAAGTCCGGAGCAGACAAAGAGCCGTTCATATAGAACAAGCATCCAACGGGTAATACACCAATCAATACAGCCGGCCAAATCGTCATCATCAGAGCAGAATAGCCCTGGGTGGATTTCATCCAGTCCAGCATGAGATCCACGCTCTGGCGGACAGCCTGTGTAAACTTTCCATAGGAAGCAGCACTTTGATTGAACGCCTTGATGACCTCAATCCCATTGATGTACTCCACAGTGGTGGCGCTCATATACTTACTTGCCTGAACAACAGCACCGTATTTTTTAGGGTATTCCTTCATCTGGGCCATGTAACAGAGCATTCCGATGGGTATCGTAATCAGGGATACCAGTGCCATTCTCCAATCCAATACAAACAGGTAAATAATGATGGCGATGGGGACAAGCAGGTTAGAAGTCATTTCCGGGATGATATGTGCCAGAGGGACTTCCATTTGCTCTACACGCTCTACCATTGTTGTTTTCAGCCGTCCCGAAGGTGTATCCGTCAAATATCCCATAGAAACACGCGTTAATTTATCCGCAATCGCCTGTCGTATTTCTGAAAGCACATGGAATGTCGCTTCGTGGGAACATCTGGTAGAGAGCCCATGAAAAACAGACTTCATCAGATAAGCTATAAGGGCAACAATTCCCCATGTTAAATAAGCAGAAAAATTCGTTTCACCTCCAATCAGCAGATTTACGATCCTTGCCACAGCGAAATATGGCACGATACCACTTGTGACGCTGATAACAGCAAGAATAATAGAGAGCAAAAAGCCTGATTGATGCGGTTTAATGAATGTCATCAAATTTACAGAATCTTTTTGTCGCTGCATATAATTCCCTCCTTTAAGTTAGCGAAACCTAACCGCTGACCAAAAGTAAAAGCCGACAATCCACAGGATTTATCCTGTAAATCATCGGCTCTGCGTCTTGGCGTCTGGCTCTGATAATATAATGTTTTGTCCCTGCACATCCACGATGTGTTCTTTTCCGCATTTAGGACAAAATAGCGGAAAGCGTTTGAGAACAGTATCCGGATTTACTTTCGTGCGGGTTTTGTTGCCGCAGGTAGGACAGTGAATCCAGCCATACCTATCAATCCACCCGTTCAATGGTTTTCACCTCCATCTCCGAAGAAGATAGATCTCCACCCGGCGATGTAGAAACGCCGCATCCTTTGGATATGCTCAACCGCCTGATCCTTTGGCATATCATGGATGACCACCTCGAACATTCCGGTATAAAAGGCGCTGGACAGCAGATGGCCCAGTTCCGGCGTAAGACGGCCACTGGAGATTGCGTCGTTCCTGGATGCCTGAATATAGCGCATGGTGCATTGGTTATCCAGCTCCACAATCCGGTGGAGAAATTCCTGATATGTATTATTCTCTCCACTGGTCAAAAGTAGCTTGAACTCGTCAAAATGATCGTAGATATAGTCCACAGAAGCCCAAAACCATTGATCAGAGAAAGAATACATTTGACTGGTTTGTTCGGTTCCAGGCAACTGGTTAAACTGCTGCAACGCCGATTGTATCATACCACAAAAATCATCCATGGCGGGCTGTACAAGGGAACGATACAAGCTCTCTTTGTCCGGGTAGCGAATGTAAATTGCTCCTTTGCTGGAGCCGGCCTTTTCCGCAATAGTCTGTAGGGAGGCTCGCTCATATCCATTTTTTAGAAATTCTTGCTTGGCTGCTTCCATCAGCTTTTCCGTTACTCCCGCTATACGCTTTGCCATGTGCCGCCTCCAACATTCAAACCATAGGTTTCAATCCATCGGTTTTAATATAGCACAAACTGGTCTATTCGTCAATAGGAAGACATTTTTTCAACGCTTAAAAAATGGCATTTTATCCTGATAATATGAAAACAGTCTGATGTAACTATGTGATGCATCAGTCCTTCAGCTTATTCTTTCAATTCCAAGTTTTTTGGCACAGCAAAAAAGTGCGGCCCCCGTTAATAGATGAGAACCGCACTTTCCTACTTCCCTACTTTTCAAAACGATAGCCATATCTGTGTATCGTATGAATCACATCCATATTTAGTTTTTTTCGTATCTTGTAAATCCTGCTGGTGACGCTTTCCGGGCCAGCAGCAAAAACATCCGGCATAGCATACTGATAAAGCTGCTCTCGGGTAAAAGTCCAACCGGGATGTGAAGCCAGATGATACAGAATGTTGAACTCCATCGTAGTCATTTCTACGACGCGACCATTTACATAGACTCTGCGTTGGTTTGGGTCTATACACAGATTGTCATAGTGCAGCACTGCCATCCCGGTCAACAGTCTCACCTCCCCCATTATTTCTTTTCTGTCAAAGTCTTTTTTAAGCGTTGAAAACTACTCTCGCTGATGACATGCTCAATCCGGCAGGCGTCCCGCTCGGCAGTAATGGGATCTACCCCAGCATTTGTCAGCATTTCTGTAAAGAAGCGGTGCTTTTCGTAGATTTGTTCCGCCACTTCCCTGCCCACATCGGTCAGATGCAGAAAATAGTCGCTGTCCATCGTCAGGAAGCCCCCGTCCCGCAGGGTTGCCACCGCATGGCACACGCTTGGCTTTGACACCTCCATGTGCCGGGCAACATCCACGGAGCGCACCATGCCCATCTTCTTGTGGAGAAGAAGTATGGCCTCCAAGTAATCCTCACCGGAAGCGTACAGTTTTTTATCCGGAGGCATTGCACACACCAACTCCTTGCTCGCGGGAGAAGAAAGCCCGCAAGAGCCCTACAGCATCCCCGTCCATCGGCCGATGCCACAGCACCTTGCTCCCCTGAATGAACAACAGGTAGGTGCAGCACTTATAAATGAGCTCCGGGTCATGCGTAATCAGAAACAGGCTCTTTCCCATCTTTTTCAGACGGTTTAAGTTGTCCGATACCTCCAGCATATGACGGTAATCCAATCCGCTGGTAGGTTCGTCAAATATCAGGACCTTTTTGTCCGATGCTATTGCACTGCCAATCGCCACCCTCTGCTTTTCTCCTCCGGACAGGGACATGGGGTGCAGTTTTGCTTTGCCCAACAGGTCAAGGCTGTTCAGTATCTCCTTGGCGCGGGCTGTGTCTGCTTTCTCGTCCTCGCCATCCATACTAAGCATCAATTCGTCCAGTACATCTTCTGTGAATAGCTGGTGATTTACATCCTGCATGACCATATAGGAGATATGCCTGCGCTGCTTCGCGTCATAGGAGGCCCCATCCATTTCAAGCACACCTTTCGCTTTTTTATCCAGACCGCACAGGCATCGGGCGAAGGTAGATTTTCCCGCGCCGTTGTTTCCGATGATGCCGATGATCTCCCCTTGGGGCAGGGTCAGGTCTGGAATATCCACATTGAGGGGGCCGTGCTTTTCATAGGAGAACTGGAACCCCTTGATAT
>OGPN01002242.1_pt1 | contig 11453 bp, 6 predicted proteins | sample 1552941 | NCBI WGS metagenome assembly OGPN01 (sample SAMEA2580220, study PRJEB22360) | human gut metagenome | biome: human gut; feature: human-associated habitat; material: faeces | place: Denmark | collected 2008/2010
GAAAATATCTATCATTCTCCCTATGTGCTGGAATATTGGGGTATGAAACGAGGATTACCTTTTATTGCCGAACTCTATCGTCAAGGTAAGCGGGGAGAAGATCCGGTGATAACTTACAAGCGAATGACCGGATTAGATCAGAAGCAGTTCTGTGATGAAATGTTTGATGCTTATCGTCATTTTATCAACTGGGATTTTTCTCGTGTATGGAAAGAAACTCGACCGTATGCCAATAAATATACTACCAGCTTAACCACTCTATCGGACGGGTGGTATGGAATCGCACCGGACAACTGTCCCGAGAATTATGGATTTAATGCTATTCCGTTAGCTTTACCTGAACAGGGAAAGAAAGTAAAAGTAGAGTTCTGCGGAGAAGCAGGAAAGGAAGGATATAATGCAATTCATACGGATAAAGCCGATTGGCGTTATGGTTTTGTAGCCATAACGGAGGATGGTAAATCTATTTATGGGGATGTGAGTGATAATAGCGGAAAAAGTATTATTTTTACAGCTCCAAAAGTAAATAATTTGACTCATTTGTGGCTGGTTGTGATGGGTGCCCCTGCTGAACATTGGATGAATCCCAATCCAGAGGAAAAAGATGCCCAATGGCCATATCGCATCAAAGTTACAGGAAGTAAACCTTTATAAACAAAATGCTATGCTTGCAAGGGCAACTTATGTAAATAGTCGTAACAATACGAGGGCTATCATTTATGCCTGTATTGCGGTGCTTAGTTGGTCTACTGTTGCCACCGCTTTTAAAATTGCTTTGACGCATCTTACTCATTTTGAGATGTTGTTGATAGCCAGTTGTACTTCATTACTTATATTTGCCCTTTTGCTGACCTTCCAGAAGAAGTGGAAACTACTGTCTGCATTGCCTGCCCGGCAATGGGGATATTTTGCATTATTAGGCTTACTGAATCCAGTGGCTTATTATCTGGTGTTGTTTAAAGCTTATGATTTGTTGCCTGCACAAGTGGCTCAACCTATCAATTATGCATGGCCTATTGTGCTATTAATTTTGCTGGCCCTATTTGCCCGTCAGCCCATACCTCCGAAGAAATATATCGGTATGTTTATTTCTCTGGGTGGAGTAGTACTTATTTCTGTAGGAACTGGGCAGTCGGGTGGCATGGATATACCTGTTCATGGGTTGTTGTTGGCAGCATTGAGTGCCTTGTTGTGGGCTATGTACTGGATGATAAATAATAAATTTAAGGATCGGACAGATGGTAGCGTTGCACTGTTTATGAGCTTTTTGTTTGGTACGGCATATTTACTGGTTGGCGCAATGATAGTGGGTGTTCACTTGAATACTTTGCCCGGTATCTTGTCAGGAATGTATGTCGGCGGATTTGAGATGGGTATCCCTTTCATCTTTTTCAGTCTTGCCATGCGGAAAACTACGAATCCGGCACTGGTCAATCAGCTTTGCTACCTGTCTCCCTTCTTGTCTTTGTTCTTTATTGCAATCATATTGGGTGAACAAATTGTGTTTACAACGTATATCGGCCTCATATTGATTGTACTGGGAATTATGTTCAACCAATATCTGGTAAAGAAATGAAAAAGATTATCCTTGCGATGGTAGCTGTTATGGTTCCGCTGATGCTTTCTGCCGGTTCTACTGATTTTTGGTTTCGTCATTTTTCAGTAGAAGATGGATTATCCTCCAGCGCTGTACGTGCTATTATGCAGGATAAATATGGCTTTATGTGGTTAGGTACGGATGATGGTCTAAACCGTTATGACGGTACCACTATTAAAATATACAGATTGAATCCGGAAGGAGTTAATGATTATATTTCATTTTTATACGATACTACAGATAGGATTTGGATAGGAACAGGGGACGGAGTTTATATTTATGATTATGAAACAGAGAACTTCGAGCCGTTTAAACTTCTGACTGCCAAAGGAGATAGCATTAAAACCAATGTGAATCATATTGCTGAAGACAGAGATGGTAATTTGTGGTTTTCAACCGTAGGTCAGGGAATCTTCAAATATAATATATCCAAACATTATCTGGAGCGTTATGAGTTTAAAGATGCTGATGGATTGATGGCCAGCGTGTTGATTGATAGTGAAAATCAAATATGGGCTGTGACTAATTGGGGAAACCCGACTGTTTCTAAGTTGAATAAAGCGGAGAATAAATTTGAGCCTTTCCATATTACCTACGACACGGGTGGGTATGATTCCAACTCTTTGGTTATGCTGGAAGATTCTGAACATGCACTCTGGTTGGGAACCTGGGAGTGCGGTTTGCAAAAGATAGACCGGTATACCGGTAAGGCAACTACTTACTTGCATCCGTCGGATGGTAAAGGGGCAACGCATATTCACTCTTTGATGGAATATGCTCCCCATCAACTACTGATAGGTTCGGATGACGGGCTTTTACTGTTTAATACCCTTACATGCGAACACCAATTATTTACAGAAGATGAAACGAATCCTTATTCTTTGTCCAATCGTTTTGTTTATCCTATTGTAAAAGACCGTGAAGGTGGAATCTGGATAGGAACTTTCTATGGAGGTGTGAATTATCTGTCACCCAATACCGGGCAGTTTGAGTGCTTTGCTCATTCTCGTTTTTCCAATTCTGTCAATGGAACTGTTATCGGACGCTTTTGTGAAGACACTTACGGGCATATTTGGATTGCCTCTGATGATGGTGGTTTGAGTTGCTTTTCACCTAAAGATAAACACTTTACTCATTATCTACCCGATGAGCACGGAAATAGTCTTTCTTATCATAACGTACATGCACTTTGTATGGATGGTGATGATTTATGGATTGGTACTTATACGGGGGGAGTTAATGTGTTGAATACAAAGACAGGGGTATTTAGGATTTATACAACTAAAGCGGGAGATCCCACTACCCTTGATAGAAGCAGTTCTTATGCTATCTTTAAGGACCGTGAAGCACGTATTTGGGTAACTTCCATGTCGGGAGTAAACTTGTATAACAGGGAAGAGGATAACTTTACCCGAATAAGAGATCTTGGTTCCTGGATCATGGACATAGATCAGGATGCCGATGGAAATATCTGGTTCTCTTCTCAGGGAAACGGGCTGTTCAAGTATGATCCGGATAAGCAGGAATGGACGAATTATGTACATAGCAGTGCCCCCGGTGCATTGATTAATGATCAGGTGAATTGTGTATTGATAGATGGTAATGGGGAAATGTGGATTGGAACGATGAACGGACTTTGCAAATACAATGCAAAGGAAGACCAATTTGAATTAATTCCATTGGATATTCCCAGCAGTAATATTTGTGCTATTATTGAAGATCAGCGTGTCTTATGGCTGACTACTACAAAAGGGCTGGTGCGATATGCTCCCGAGGAAAGTTGCCAGGTCTTTACACGAAGTGACGGATTGCAAAGTGAGCAGTTTCTGGTGAATGCTGCTTTGAAAGCTTCCGATGGGAAAATCTACATTGGTTCTGTAAATGGGTTTAATGCTTTCTATCCTTATCAGATTAAAACGAACAAGGTACTCCCTCCGGTAATTATTACGGGACTGGAAGTATTCAATAAAGAGATCCGGATAGGTGATAAGTTGTTGCCGAAGGCTCTGAACCATATGGAACAGTTGGAATTATCTTATAAAGATCATGTCTTCAGCTTGCTTTATGCTTCATTGAGCTATTGTACGCCCGAAAAGAATCAGTATGCCTATAAACTGGAGGGTTTTGATAAAGAATGGAATTATGTAGGTTCTCAAAATAAGGCTACTTATACCAACCTGCCGGAACCTATACTTTTAAGGTGAAAGCTACTAACAACGATGGTATCTGGAGCGAGCAGGAAGCAAGCCTGAAAATAGTTATTCATCCGCCTTTCTATTGGAGTCTACCGGCCAAATTGCTTTATTTCCTGTTGTTGTGTGTGGCATTGACTTTCTTCATCCGCTTTCTGCTGAAAAGGAGTGAAAAGAAACATACAGCAGAAATTAAGCAACTGAATGTGAATAAAGAGAAAGAGGTGCATGAGGCTAAGATTAAGTTTTTCACAATGATAGCTCATGAAATCCGTACTCCGGTTTCGCTTATCATTGGTCCGTTGGAAAAGATTATGAGATCATCCATACCTATGCCGGCGATGCTGCGTGATGACCTTAATATTATAGACCGTAATAGTCAGAGATTATTGTTCCTGGTAAATCAGTTGTTGGACTTCCGCAAAGTGGAACAGGAGGGGATGACCATGAAATACACCTTACAGAATATTCGTCAATTGTTGGAGGCTGTTTGTGAACGGTTTAATCCTTTCATTACCCAACATGGTGCCCATCTTACGGTGGAGTATCCCGATGCGAATTTTACGGCTATGGTGGATAGCGAGGCAGTTACAAAGCTTATCAGTAATTTGCTGACGAATGCAAGTAAGTATACAAAAGATGAAGTTATCCTTTCGTGTGTGGTGCAACCGGAACAGCATACATTTGTAATCAGGGTAACGGATAATGGAATCGGTATAAGTAAGGAGGATCAGAAGAAGATTTTCAAACCTTTCTATCAGGCCATGGACAATAAACCCGGTACAGGTATTGGACTGAGTATTGTGAAAAGCATTGTGGAGTCTCATAATGGCTGCATAGAAGTGGAGTCTGAAGTCAATAAAGGATCGTCCTTTATAGTAACATTGCCCATCGAACAAAGTCAGGAAGCAATTCAGGAAGGGGAAACGAATGGATTGAATCCGGCAATTCCCGAGGATATTTTGTCGGAAAGCTTACCGGCGGCGGTCTCTAAGGATAAACCGGTCATGCTGATTGTGGATGATAACGAAGAAATGCTGAACTTCCTTTCCGGCAATTTCTCCAATCAATACTCTATTCTTACGGCTGAAAATGGGATAGAGGCTTTAGAAAAGTTGAAAGAGAATGATGTGACCCTGATTGTGAGCGACTGGATGATGCCGCGCATGGATGGAGTGGAACTTTGCAAGGCTTTGCGCACTGATCAGGCCATCAGTCATATACCGTTTATTTTGCTGACAGCTAAAACGGATACGAATTCAAAGATAGAAGGTATGGACTGCGGGGCGGATGCTTATATTGAAAAGCCTTTCTCGGTGCAGTATCTGGAAGCATGTATTAAGAATCTGCTTGATCTGCGTAATTTGTTGCGTCAGAAATTCTCTAAAATGCCATTGGTACCGTTGAACAGTATTGCCAATAACTCTATGGATAATAAATTCCTTACCCGTATCAATGAGATTATAGAGCAAAACTTCTCAAATTCGGAACTGTCTGTTGATTTTCTGGCAGAAGAACTTTGCATTAGTCGTTCCGGATTATTTGCCAAAATAAAAACGTTGGCTAATGTTACTCCGAATGAACTGATTCAGATTGTGAGGTTAAAGAAAGCTGCTGCCTTGCTTTCAGAGAATAAATACCGGATCAATGAGATTTGCTATATGGTAGGTTTTAATAATCCATCTTATTTTGCCAAATGTTTCCAAAAGCAATTCGGTATCAAACCCGGAGAATTTGTTAATGGAAAAGAGTAATTCTGTCAACAAATTCGTTCTATAAATTTGTACTATCTTTTTCTTTTCATACTTTTGTAAGTCAATTAATTTTTAAGAGTATGAATAAGAAATTACTTTTATCCTTATTTGCCCTTGTAGGTGTATCTGTCTGTCTTTCGGCAGCAGATGAAGCGCGTTTATTGCGCTTTCCGGCAACGAACGGGAACGAGATTGTTTTCTCGTATGCAGGCGATTTGTATAGAGTGCCTGTCACTGGAGGAGAGGCGCAGCGCTTGACTTCGCATGTGGGTTACGAAATGTTCCCTCGTTTTTCACCCGATGGCAAAACGATTGCTTTTACTGGTCAGTATGATGGAAATACGGAAGTATACACCATCCCGGCAGCCGGTGGAGAACCGCAACGCCTGACGTATACTGCAACGAATTCCCGTGATGACCTGGGCGATCGTATGGGACCTAACAATATTGTGATGACTTGGACACCGGATGGTAAACAGATCATTTATCGTAACCGTATCAGTGACGGTTTTGCCGGTAAACTTTATTCTGTCAATCAAGAGGGTGGTATGCCCGAAATTATCCCTTTGCCCGAGGGTGGATTCTGTAGTTATTCTCCTGATGGTAAGCGATTGGCTTACAACCGTACCATGCGTGAATTCCGTACCTGGAAGTATTATAAAGGTGGTATGGCGGATGATGTCTGGATATACGATCCGGCAAAGAAATCAGTGGAGAATATAACGAATAATGTTGCTCAGGATATCTTCCCCATGTGGATAGGCGATGATATATTTTTCCTTTCCGACCGTGACCGCACCATGAATATCTTTGTTTATAATACGAAGACAAAACAGACGTCGAAGGTTACTAACTTTACCGAATATGATGTGAAGTTCCCGAGTGCTTCCGGCAATACCATTGTGTTTGAGAATGGCGGATATATCTATAAGATGGATGCTGCCACCCGTCAGCCTGAGAAAGTCAATATCAGTCTTGCTTCGGATAATATCTATGCACGCAGCGCCATAAAGAATGGAGCTAAGTATCTGACTGCCGCCAGTGCATCTCCCGACGGAGAACGAGTGGTGGTGACTGCTCGCGGAGAGGTCTTTAATCTGCCTTCGACTAAGGGTGTGACGAAAAATATAACCCGCACTCCGGGTGCCCACGAACGTGATGCACAATGGTCTCCTGATGGAAAATACATTGCTTATATCTCGGATGCTACCGGAGAGACAGAACTTTATCTTCAGGATGCAGTGGAAGGTAATCCGGTGCAACTGACCAAGAATAATGATACGTATATCCGCTCTTTCGAATGGAGTCCGGACAGTAAGAAGATTGTTTATACCGACCGTCAAAATCGTATCAATCTGCTGGATGTAGCTTCACGACAGGTGACTATGCTATTACAAGACCCAATGGGGGAACCGCAGGATGTGACTTTTTCACCGGATAGCAAATGGCTGACCTATACCCGTGATGCAGATAATGAAATAACTGTTGTATATGTCTATGATATTGCTGGAAAGAAGGAATATCCGGTGACGGACAAGTGGTATAATTCTTCTTCACCGGTATTCAGTACGGATGGTAAGTATCTTATTTTCTCATCTGCCCGCGATTTCAACCCTACATACGGCTGGTTGGAATGGAACCATGTCTATAATAATATGTATGGAGTTTATCTTGCTTTGCTCTCGAAAGATACCCCGTCACCTTTTATACAGAAAGATGCCGGAATGAAGAACGACAGTGAGAGTGAGGCCCCGAAGGCTGCTGAAAAGACTGCCGGAAAGAAAGACGCGAAACAGGAAACTGCTTCTGCGTCACTCGTCAAGTTTGATCCGGAAGGTATCACCGATCGTATCATCAAGCTTCCATTGTCGGCTTCTTATTATACTAATTTCTATTCAAACGGAAAGAAAGTATATTACTGGGGCAATGGCGGAACGAAGTTTTTCGATCTTGAAGGTCAGAAAGAAGAAACGGTTGCCGATGGTGCTATGATGACGGTTACTCCGGGTAGTCAGAAGGCTTTGTTCTACAAGGACAACAAGCTTTATGTAACCGCTATACCGGAAGGAGCGGCTAATCTGAGTACACCTGTCAATATGGATAATATGTCCATTACGATAGATTATCCCAAGGAGTGGGCGCAAATCTTCGATGAGGCCTGGCGTGCTTATCGTGATGGTTTTTATCTGGAGAATATGCATGGTGTGGATTGGAAAGCAATCAAACAGAAATATTTTGTTTTGCTGCCTTATGTAAAGACGCGTCTCGACCTGAACTATATCATTGGAGAGATGATTGGTGAGCTTAACTGCGGACACGCATACGTCAATCCGGGTGAAACGGATAAACCGGCACGTATCAAGACTGGTTTGCTAGGCGCTGAGGTATCGGCAGATAAGAGTGGTTTCTTCCGTTTGGATAAGATACTTCCCGGTGCTTCCTGGAGTAAGGAACTGCGCTCTCCGCTTACTGAACCGGGTATTGAGGCTAAGGCCGGGGAATACATTGTTGCCATTGACGGTATACCTACGAATACGGTGAAGAATATCTATGCTTTACTGGTAGGAAAGGCTGATGTGCCGACAGAAATCTCGCTGAACAGTAAGCCGCAATTGGCAGGTGCAAGAAAGATTGTCATCAGTCCGCTGGAAAATGAGTATCCTCTTTATCAGTATAACTGGGTACAGGATAACCTGAAGAAGGTGGAAAAGGCATCCAATGGACGTATTGGTTATATCTATATTCCTGATATGGGTCCGGAGGGTCTGAACGAGTTCTCCCGTTATTTCTATCCGCAGCTCGACAAGGAAGGTCTGATTATAGACGACCGTGCTAATGGTGGCGGTAATGTATCTCCTATGATTCTGGAACGCTTGTCTCGCGAACCTTACCGCTTGACGATGGGACGTGGTACGAAGCGTGTCGGCACTATACCCGATGCTGTACAAGTGGGGCCGAAGGTTTGTTTGATTAATAAATATTCTGCTTCTGATGGTGACCTCTTTCCATGGGGCTTCCGTGCATTGGGGCTTGGTAAACTAATCGGTACCCGCACCTGGGGTGGTATTGTAGGTATCAGCGGACCGTTGCCTTATATGGACGGTACGGATATCCGTGTTCCTTTCTTCACCAGTTATGATGCGAAAACAGGTCAGTGGATTATTGAAAATCATGGTGTCGATCCGGATATCTTGATTGATAACGATCCGGTGAAGGAATGGAACGGTGAAGACGAACAGCTCAATAAGGCTATAGAAGAAGTAATGAAGGAGTTGCAGAACCGTAAACCATTGCCGCCTGTTCCGGCTCCAAGAGATTTCAGTAAGTAATTATATACTTTACTATACTGTTATAAATATGCCATTCTATAAGGAGAGTTTTGATCTTTCCTTATAGAATGGCATATTCTGTTTATCTTTGTGGCTCAGATTTCTTTATTATAGAATTAAGAGGATGAAGGATACTCAGATTATTATGTTAGGTACAGGTAATGCAGGCGTTACCAGATGCTATAATACTTGTTTCGCAATCCGGACAGCTGAAAATGTGCTGCTTGTGGATGCCGGTGGAGGAAATGGAATATTGGTTCAGTTGGAGAAAGCCGGTATCGCCATTGAACGTATTCATGATATGTTTGTGACACATGCTCATACGGATCATATATTGGGTGCGGTATGGGTAATCCGGATGGTAGCACAACAGATGCAAAGTGGGAAATATGCAGGAGTCTTCCGGGTGTATGGACATGATAAAGTATTACAAGTTCTGGATTGGATCTGCCGGATGACGTTACCTAAGAAAATTGTACAGTATTTGGAAAATGGCATTGAACTTTGTGAGGTTAAGGACGGAGAGACATTTAAAGCAGGGGAGTTAAAACTACAATCTTTTGATATAGGATCGACTAAAGAGAAACAATATGGTTTTCGTACCACATTGCCGAATGGCCAATCGCTGGTTTGTCTTGGAGATGAACCTTATAATGAGAAGAATCGTCCCTATGTGGAAGGGGCTGACTGGTTGTTGTGCGAGGCTTTCTGTCTGTATAAAGACCGTGATATATTCAAACCTTATGAGAAACACCATAGTACGGCACTGGATGCCGGGAAGCTGGCGGAAGAACTGAAAGTGAAGAATCTGTTGTTATATCATACGGAAGATAAGACGCTGAATACGCGTAAAGCGTGTTATACGGAAGAAGCTGCTCAGGGATTTTCCGGTGTGGTACACGTGCCGGATGATTTGGAAATAATAGACATTATTGTTAATTAACAATATGCTATGCAGTCTTTTTTCTAATTTGTTATTTCTCTAATACAAAGAAGTTATTTTGAATATTTAATTAGAGGAAGTACATTATGAAAATTAATTCAGTATTTAGTAAAGCACTTGCCGTGGCAACAGTAGTAGCCACTTCTATAGGTTTTCAGTCCTGCCTGGACGACGACGACAATAACGCTTATTACCTGAGGTATCCTAATGCCCTTGTGACAGTGAAGGAAGCTGCCGATGGAGCATTTTTCTTGCAGTTGGATGATAAGACGACCTTATTACCGACCAATGTGAAAACCTCTCCTTTTGGAGATAAAGAGGTCAGAGCATTGATGAATTACAGTGAAGTGGACGAAGCCAGTGGTGAATACACGAAAGCAGTGCACATCAACTGGATAGACAGTATCTTGACAAAGCCTATCGCTCCGGATCTGGGAGAAGAAAATGATAAAATATATGGTACAGATCCTGTGGAAATAGTAAATGACTGGGTGACTCTTGCAGAAGATGGCTATCTGACACTCCGTTTCAGAACTGTATGGGGAGGTTCGCAGAAACATTTTGTAAACTTATTGTTAGGACAAAATCCGGATAATCCTTATGAAGTGGAGTTCCGGCATAATGCGTACGGTGATACGTATGGAAAAACGGATGATGGCTTGGTTGCCTTTAAGTTGGATGAATTGCCTGATACGGAGGGTAAAACTGTTAAGTTGAAACTGAAATGGAAGTCATTCAGCGGTGATAAATCAGCCGAATTTGATTATTGCACCCGGAAATCCGTTGCACCGAGTGAGCCCGCTGCTGCGGCTGTAAGAAGTAATTTAAAGTTGAAATAGTTTTTGTATGACTATGATTGATTGATAGAAGGAAGGATACCATTAACTTTGGTGTCCTTCTTCCTTTTTTAAGATATACTATACAGTTTTCTCCAGGCTTCTCTTTAATATAATGGTTATCCATACGGAAATGACAAAAGGGGCAGTCAGGGTTGTAATTCCCCAATGCATGCCCAGCCATTGTAATAAAATGGATATAAGGATGGAACATACACACCATGCTCCGGAACGTATTGTTTTATCACCCAAAGCAATGGCGCACAATACACCGTTATAACCGATCAATCCAGCATTTAGTATGGCATGATCCATACCGCTTAGCACAGCCACAACTATTGGAAGGATGGAACCTAAAGCAGTATAGAAAGCATTGATGCGGGAATTAACTGCAATGGCAATCAGAAAGAATAATCCTGATATACTATTCCCCTGAAACATTACTTGACCTATATTCAAACAGAAAGCGCGGAGGAAATCAGAGGATGGCTCTGCCCCAACAGGTGTGGTGGATAATAATAATGAAGGAAATATCCAGTGACATCCAACCAGTAATATCCATACAGATAAAATAAAGGGAGCCGTATATCCGGATAAACGATGCTGAAGGCTGAAGAGATAAGTGATCCAGGTGGATAGGGCGGAAGTTATTAGCAGAAGCAACATTGATAGCCATGTTATCTCTATAAATACTCCGATGGCGATACCTACTAAAGTACCATTGAATCCGTATAGTCCATTTTTTATATCCTCACGGCTGTAGCTGCAAATCCAGGCAGTTGCAGTACTTATTATATTGCCA
>OGPN01002248.1_pt1 | contig 11438 bp, 10 predicted proteins | sample 1552941 | NCBI WGS metagenome assembly OGPN01 (sample SAMEA2580220, study PRJEB22360) | human gut metagenome | biome: human gut; feature: human-associated habitat; material: faeces | place: Denmark | collected 2008/2010
TTTTTGCTTAACTCGATTTTCGGCGGAAGTATGGGACTTCCACGACTTGGTGGTTATAACATTACAAATTTTGAGCGTTTGTGGGGAATTCCTCTCGCACTTTTGGGCGCTGTATGCGGTTTTCTGTTTATCATATCTTCAAAGATTTTCGGAAAATTTTTCGCACTCATTCAGGGCAAACTCGGCATTATTATCAGCACAACTCTCGGCGGAATTATCCTCGGTGTTATGGGTACATACCTCCCTCTCACAATGTTTTCGGGCGAAGAAAGCATTACCGTTGTCAAGGAAAGCTTTGCCGAATTTGCACCGTGGATTCTCATTATCAGCGGTGTGCTGAAACTTGTTCTAACAAACATCTGCATAAAGTCGGGTTGGAAAGGCGGTCACTTCTTCCCTGTCATCTTCTGCGGAGTGAGCATCGGCTACGGTGTTGCAATGCTCGGCGGACTTGACACGGCATTTTGTGCGGCAGTCATAACGGCAGGACTTCTCGGTGTCACAATGAAAAAACCGCTTGCCGTAACAATGCTCCTTTTGCTCTGCTTTGACGCAAGAGTTATTCCGTGGATTTTGCTCGCCGCATTCCTCGGAAGCATTATTCCGACTAAAATTTTCGGCAGTAATAAAAAGAAAGCTAAGTGAGCATGTAAAAAACTGCTTTGCGAACCACCGTTTCCTTTGGAACGCATTGAAGAAATGACCGCTCTTATGGGTGGCGAGGTTTTATGCGTGAAGAATTTAACAGCAGATACTCGTTTATAAAATCGTCAATTTGTCAGGGACTTGTTTGGTGTTTTTGGCACACACTTTTGTGGATAGTTGATTCAGAATTTATGTATTCCTCAATGCCGATATAATGTTTAGTGTCTGTTGACAATCCTCTATTTAATCATTACTCCGCTTGCCGTGTTGTTCAGAAATAAGACTAAAATCCGCAACCAACGCTAACATTTCGGTTAAATTCAGTTGATAGACACGATCAAATTTTTAATGTAAAATTTGTAGGAAATTATTTTTTAATATGGTGAAAATTAGTTTTTCGCTTCAAAATAGTAAAAGAAAATAATATATACAACTTATTTTAGGAGGATAAATATGCTTACACATATCGGAACAGACACTATAGAAACAGAAAGATTGATACTCCGCAAATTTAAAATTTCAGACGACGAGGCTATGTTAAAATATTGGATTGCCGATGAAAAAATTCAATCTCTGTATTCCGAACCTGTTTACACCACAAAAGCAGAAGTTGATGAACTTCTCGAAAAATATATCAATTCGTATCAAAAAAATGATTACTACCGTTGGGCAATCATAGAAAAAAATTCAGGTGAATGTATAGGTCAGATAGCATATTTTCTTGTTGACAGCAAAAATAATTTTGCCGAAATAGAATATTGCATAGGCTCTGATTTTCAATGCAAAGGATATGCTACCGAAGCAACGAAAGCAGTTATACAATATGGATTTGATAAAATTAATCTGCACAAGGTACAGATTTGTACAAAGACAATAAATAAACCTTCAAAGCGTGTCATAGAAAAATGCGGTTTTACATATGAAGGAACATTGCGTGATTACTTTTATATGGACGGAGAATATGTAGGTCGATTGTATTTTTCCATGTTAAAAAGTGAATTTGAATCAAAACAAAATTAAACAGGAACATTTATCTACACAACAACCTCCCTGCAATCGAATTTTGCCTTGCGGGGAGGTTGTATTATTCTTATATGGAATTTTATTTTACTTGCGGATAATTATTGCTTTGCCGTTGCAATGAATCTTTCCGTTTGAAACCGCAACTGTTTCACCGCTGATTTCGTTCTTATAGTCGCCGTCGGGAAGGTCAACTTTTACATCTGCCGACTTTGATTTAAGGCTGAAAATGCCGACTTTTTTGCTCTTGTTGTTGTCACGCTCAAGAATTGCAATATCGTTTTCATCATCTGCATCGGCCCTGAAATAATCGTCATCATCAAGAACGGTTTTCTTGATTGTATCAAGCTTTGCAAAAAGGTTGCTCAAATCAATGCCTGTGTTGCGTGGGAAAACATCCTTGTCAAAAAGGCTTGGAGTTTCATCACAACCAAACTCCTGACCGGCATAGATGAGAGTTGAACCCTTCAAGAAATAAAGAAAAGCGGTGTAATTTTCAAGGTCGCTCCTGTTCTTTACATAATGGCAGATTCGGGGCTGATCGTGGTTTTCAAGGCAACGCATTTTATCGTAATTCTGCGGATAAATTGCCTCCTGATAATTGAACATATCAAGATAATGTGAAAGAGATGTTTCGCCCTTCAAATATTTGTCGAAAACCTCACGGATATCGTAGTCATATTCCATATCAAAAGCGTCAAAAAGCTCATAGTCGCTTGCGGTATAAATTCCGCTCTTGCGAGAGAACACATTGAAAGAGCTGTGTACGCTTTCGGCAAGCCAAATGCAGTCGGGATTTACCTTTGCAACAGCCTCTCTCGCCTGTTTCCAAAATTCAACAGGAACGAATGATGCAACATCACAACGGAAGCCGTCAACAATCTTTGCCCACATAACGAGTGAATCAATCTGATACTGCCATAATTCTTTGTTGGAATAATCGAGGTCGATTATGTCGCTCCAATCACCGACTTTGTTGCCAAAATTGCCGTCCGACTTTCTGTAGAAAAATTCGGGATGTTCAACCGAAAGATTTGAGTCGGGCGAAGTGTGGTTATAGACAACATCAATGATGCATTTCATGCCCTTTGCGTGAATTTTTTCAACAAGGCTCTTGAAATCGTCCATTGTGCCGTATTCCGGATTTGTTGTGCGATAGTCCTTGTTTGCATAAGGACAGCCGAGAGAGCCTTTTTTATTCTTGACGCCAATCGGATGAATCGGCATAAACCAAATGATGTCCGTGCCGAGTGACTTTATTCTGTCAAGATCCTCTGCAACGGCATTAAATGTGCCGTCATTTGTGTGGTTGCGGACATAAACCGAATAAATAACCTTGTTTCTCAAGCTGATTTCAGTATTTTTTGCCATTTAAAACATCTCCTTATGTATTTTTCCACGGTCTGTTTTTACCGTTCCAACCTCGTTCTGCCCAGTAATTTTTATCGGCTTCATTCCAGCCGCTTTTCTGAATCATTCTCATAATAAAGAAAAAGCCTTTTGTTTTGAACGCGTCGTAAAACGTACTCCATAATATAAACATAATACCTATCGCAACGGTAAATGCCTCACCCACGCCCATTGATGTGGTTGACGCAAAATAAAGTCCGTCCGCCGAAAAAAGCAATCCCAATATAAATAATATTACTCGCATATACTGTCTCCTTATATTATTGAATATTCCATACATTCATAATGTAGCTTTGTGCCGATGTCTACACCCAACGGCAACAGTGCCATTGCTATGAATAATTCTTCCTCACTTTCAATATCCGTACGCTTTAGGTACGCATATTCCCCTTCAATTCTTGATACAATATAATCCTTCGGTTCCATATTCGACCTCCATATTTGCTTTTATACTCATATAATACATTAACTATTATATCATTGTCAATAATTTTTTATTTTTTTGAAAAAAAGTGTTGACAAAAGCATTTTTATGTGCTATTATATTATCTGTCGTCAGACGTAAAACATAATATGCGTGATTAGCTCAGTTGGTAGAGCACCTGACTCTTAATCAGGGTGTCCAGGGTTCGAGCCCCTGGCGGTGCACTAAGAAGCACTGTTTTTGAAAGCTTGACTTTCGGGGACGGTGTTTTTTTGTTCTCCTGTTTTCAGATGCGCATAAGAACATGATACCCTCTCCGATTCCTTTTCAGTTTATATTTCTTTTAGAATTTCTTTTCAATTCTTTTCTTGTAAATTTCCCAGGCCGGACGCATAATAAACTTAATCTGAAACGTTTTTAAGACACTATTTTTCCCGGACATCCCGACATGTCCGTGCCGTGCAGACAGCGCACAGAATGGAGACACCTATGACAACCAATCCCGATGACAAAAAACCAAAACAAGTGCTTGCCACGTATGCCGTCATCGCTCTGATCGTTATGTTCCTGCTTAATATTTTTGTTCTTCCGGGGATCATGGAACGAAGCATCAGGGAAACGACCTACAGTGACTTTTTAAAAGGTATCGACAGCAAACAGATTCAGGAGGTCCAGTTCGACGTTCAGGATTCTATCATTTATTACACCCTCAAACAGGATGGCAAAACTCAGGTCTGCAAGACCGGTCTGATCAACACCGACAGCGAATTGATCGATAAGATCACTTCCTCCGGTGCGGATCTGACCAGCGAGATTCCGACTCAGCAGTCCCCTCTGATGAATATGCTGATCGGTTTTATCCTGCCTACTATTATTTTCATCTTTTTAGGCCAGCTGCTCTTTAAAAAGATGACCAACAGCATGACCGGAGGTCCCGGCGGCGCGATGTCGTTCGGCAAGAGTAACGCCAAGGTTTATGTCAAATCCTCCACCGGCATCAAGTTTTCCGATGTAGCAGGTGAAGATGAGGCAAAAGAGCTTCTGACCGAAATCGTAGACTTTTTGCATAACCCTGAAAAATACCGTGCAATCGGCGCAACAATGCCTAAAGGCGCACTGCTCGTAGGCCCTCCCGGAACCGGTAAAACCCTGCTTGCCAAGGCAGTCGCCGGTGAAGCGGACGTTCCCTTCTTCTCCATTTCCGGTTCTGAATTCGTGGAAATGTTTGTTGGTATGGGCGCTGCCAAGGTGCGTGATCTTTTCAAACAGGCGAATGAGAAAGCTCCATGTATTGTATTTATCGATGAGATCGACACAATTGGCAAGAAACGTGATGGTGCCGGATTTACAGGCGGCAATGATGAGCGCGAGCAGACTCTGAACCAGCTGCTTACAGAGATGGATGGTTTTGACGGCTCCAAAGGTGTTGTGATCCTTGCGGCAACCAACAGACCGGATTCCCTTGATCCCGCACTTCTTCGTCCCGGACGTTTTGACAGACGTATTCCTGTTGAACTTCCGGATTTAAAAGGACGTGAGGAAATCCTTAAAGTCCATGCAAAGAAGATTAAGATCGCAGATTCCGTACGTTTTGATGAGATTGCGAAAGCTGCAGCCGGAGCTTCCGGTGCAGAACTTGCAAATATTGTCAATGAAGCAGCACTTCGTGCAGTACGTGACGGCAGAAAATTTGCCACCCAGGCAGATTTTGAGGAGAGTATCGAGGTAGTTATCGCAGGATATCAGAAGAAGAACAGAGTTCTTTCCAATAAAGAAAAACTGATAGTTGCTTATCATGAAATCGGACATGCGCTGGTTGCAGCAAAGCAGACCGAATCTGCACCGGTCCACAAGATCACTATTATTCCGCGTACATCAGGAGCACTCGGATATACCATGCAGGTGGATGACGGAGATCATTATCTGATGACAAAGGAAGAACTTGCAAATAAGATAGCGACCTTTACAGGCGGTCGTGCCGCTGAGGAACTGATCTTCCACTCTATTACAACCGGAGCATCCAATGATATCGAACAGGCGACTAAGCTTGCAAGAGCAATGATCTCCAGATATGGTATGAGTGAAGACTTCGATATGGTTGCCATGGAGAATGTGACAAATCAGTATCTGGGCGGAGACTCCAGCTTAAGCTGTTCTTTTGAGACACAGACTCTTCTTGATAAGAAGGTTGTGGAGCTTGTCAGGATGGAACACCAGAAAGCACTGAAAATCCTTCAGGACAATATCGGAAAGCTCCATGAACTTGCAAAATATCTGTATGAGCATGAGACAATTACAGGTGAGGAATTTATGAAGATCCTGAATGCACCTGTACAGGTTCCCACTGTAGTGGCAGAATCTGAAAGTAATACAAAGTCTGAGAACAATGCAGAATCCGAAAACAGTACAGAAGCTGATGCAGATACATCTTCCGGGAAAGTGAATTTGCAGAAGTGATATTTTCTCAAGATATACAAGCCAAAAGTCCATTGCCACAGGCAATCCGGAAATTTGGTTATGTCACTGAAAACTGAGTGAACAGCAATGAAAGCAGCAGAGGCGATTTGAGCTTCTGCTGCTTTTCCTTGCCAATTAACTCCGGTTCGGTTATAATTCGTAATAGTGAACGCAGCATCCTGGATGTTTTTTGGAAGAAAGAAGGGAATGAAGATGGATTGCCGAACTGCAGAAGGAATGGTGAGTAGTTATATTAAACATGATCTTCCACTAAATGAACTGGAAGAGTTTCTCGATCATGTACAGAATTGTTCTTCCTGTTATGATGAACTGGAAACATATTTTATTGTACATGAGGTAACACAGCAGCTTGATGATGACAGCAGCGATTCGGTTCTGGATTTCAAAAAACTGCTGGAACAGGATATCCGGAAATCCAGAAGATATATCCGCAAGAAGAAAGCCAGTTGGCTGATGTTTGGAGTAAGTATATGCCTTCTGATCGCTACGATTGCGGCAATATTGATTTTTGTAATGATGGAGACAAATTACATTCTATAAAGACACTGGAGGATTTTATGAGCGAAAAAATATTACTGATTGACGGACACAGTATTCTGAACAGAGCTTTTTATGGTCTGCCGGATCTTACAAATTCAGGAGGAAAACACACAGGGGCAGTATATGGTTTCCTGAATATTCTTTTTCGGACGATCGAGGAAGAGAAGCCTCAGTATCTGACAGTGGCATTTGACCTGAAGGCACCGACTTTCCGCCATAAGATGTTTGAAGCATACAAGGGAACACGTAAACCCATGCCTGAAGAACTGAGAGAGCAGGTACCGCTGATTAAAGAAATGCTTACTGCAATGGGTGTGAATGTTGTGACAAAAGAAGGCTACGAAGCGGATGATATTCTGGGAACTCTGGCCAGGAAAAGCGAAGCGGCAGGAATGGATGCGACAATCCTTTCCGGTGACAGAGATCTGCTTCAGCTTGCGACAGATAAGGTTATGATCCGTTTGCCAAAGACTGTAAGGGGCAAGACCACCATAGAGGATTATCATGCACAGCAGGTGATCGAGAAATATCAGGTGACACCTCCTCAGATCATTGAGTTAAAGGCTCTGATGGGTGACAGTGCTGACAATATTCCGGGAATCCCGGGAGTAGGTGAGAAGACTGCCACAAAGATTATTGTGGAGTATGGAAGTATTGAGAATGCTCATGAACATTTGGAAGAGCTGAAGCCAAACAGAGCCAGGGAATCAATGAGAGAACATTATGATATGGCGCAGATGAGCAAGGCTCTGGCTACGATCTGTACGGACAGTCCCATAGAGTTTTCGTATGAAAAGGCAAAACTGGGAAATCTTTATACAAAAGAAGCTTTCCTTCTCTGCAGACAGCTGGAATTTAAGAATCTGCTTAACCGTTTTGACTCTGCGGCAGTACAGGAAGATACGCTGGAACAGGAGTTTTTCACATGTGCAGACCTGGCAGGCTGTGAAGCGCTGTTTGCGAAAGCGGAAGCAGGAAAGACAGCGGGTGTTTCTCTGGTTACAGAGAATGGCAGGGTATTTGGTGTAGGACTTGCGCTGAATGAAGAGGAAATTTATTATATTCCTGTAGAAGGGATGATCACAGAAGGTTATCTCTGCGGAAAGTTGGAAGGGCTCCTTCATAAAGTATCTGAATCCAACACAGAGAATATTATGAAATCTAATACAGATGATGTGAAGAAGGATCCGGAAAATGAGATATCTGATGTCAATACGGACGGTACTCTGAAATATGATAAAAAATGTGTATGTGCATTGGATGTAAAGGCGTTACTCAAGCATATAAAATCTGATGATCCGATGGCTGTATTTGATGCAGGTGTGGCTGCATATCTGCTGAATCCTCTGAAATCCTCCTATACTTACGATGATATGGCAAAGGAATATCTGAATGGTCGTATCCTGCCTGCAAGAGAGGAACTTCTTGGAAAGAAAACAGTGGAAAAAGCATGGGAGGAGAGTGCAGAGGGGCTTACAGCATGGGCCTGCTACATGGCCTATACAGCACTTGCCTGCCGGAAACCCATGTGTGAAGCACTGCGTGATACAGGTATGTGGAATGTATATACACAGATTGAGCTTCCGCTGATCTTTACTCTTGATTCCATGGAAAAATGGGGAATCAGCGTGAAGAGTGAAGAACTGAAAAGCTACGGTGAGAAACTAAGTGTACGTATTGGAGAACTGGAGAAGCAGATCTGGCAGCAGGCAGGGGAAGAGTTTAATATCAATTCTCCGAAACAGATGGGAGTGATCCTGTTTGAAAAGCTTGGCCTTAAGGGTGGAAAGAAAACAAAGACAGGTTATTCCACAGCGGCAGATATTCTGGAAAAGCTTGCACCGGAGTATCCCATTGTAAAGAATATTCTGGAGTACCGTCAGCTTGCGAAACTGAAATCTACTTATGCAGACGGGCTTGTTGGTGAGATTGCAGAGGACGGCAGGATTCATTCTACTTTTAACCAGACAATTACAGCAACAGGAAGGATCAGCAGCACAGAGCCGAATCTTCAGAATATCCCTGTAAGAATGGAGCTTGGAAGACTGATCCGTAAGGTATTTGTTCCGGAAGAGGGATATGTATTTCTGGATGCGGACTATTCCCAGATCGAGCTTCGCGTTCTGGCGCATATGTCAGGGGATGAGAAACTGATCCAGGCATATAAAGAAGCCCAGGATATCCACAGACATACAGCATCAGAGGTATTCCATGTGCCCTTTGATGAGGTGACAGATTTGCAGAGGAGAAATGCCAAGGCAGTAAATTTTGGAATCGTTTATGGGATCAGTTCCTTTGGGCTCAGCCAGGATTTAAGTATCACACGAAAAGAAGCAGCAGAATATATTGAAAGATATTTTGAAACTTATCCAAAGATCAAAGGATTTCTTGACGGACTGGTGGAAGAGGGAAAAGAAAAAGGATATGTGACTACCATGTTTGGCAGACGCAGGCCGATCCCGGAACTGAAATCCGGTAATTTTATGCAGAGGTCTTTTGGGGAGCGAGTAGCCATGAACTCTCCAATACAGGGAACTGCGGCGGATATCATTAAAATTGCAATGAACCGTGTGTACAGACGATTAAAGGATGAGAATCTTAAATCTCGTCTTGTACTTCAGGTACACGATGAACTTCTGATAGAGACCTGTAAAGAGGAAATCCCGCAGGTTTCTGCTATTCTTGAAGAAGAGATGAAAGGTGCCGCAAAGCTTTCCGTAGAACTGGAAGTCGATATGCATCAGGGTAATAACTGGTATGAGGCGAAGTGATGATGATAACAATAGGAATTACCGGCGGAGTGGGTGCCGGAAAAAGTACAGTGCTTGATTTTCTTGAAGAAAAGTATCAGGCATATGTGATGAAAGCAGATGAGATCGGGCATCTGGTGATGGAGCCGGGGCAGTCCTGTTATGAACCGGTGATTGCACTATTTGGAAGACAAATCATAAAAAATGATAAAACTATTGACCGCAGACAGGTTTCGGATGTAGTATTTTCACATCCAGAGCTTCTGGAGAAATTAAACCAGATCATCCATCCTGCTGTGAAACAGTACATCAGAGAGCAGTTAGCTGTAAAGAAACAGCAGGGACAGAAGATATGTGTGGTGGAAGCTGCACTCCTTCTGGAAGATCATTATCAGGAGTTTTGCGATACGATATGGTATATTCATACGGATGAAGAAATCCGTATCAGGAGACTGATGGAGAACCGCGGTTATACAAGAGAGAAATCAGTCAGTATCATTGCCAGTCAGGCACCGGAGACTTTTTTTCGGGAAAATGCAGACTATGTTGTGGTAAATAACGGAGATTTTGCACAGACCAGACGGCAGATTGAGGAAGGAATCAGACAATATGAGACTTTGTAGCATTGCCAGCGGAAGCAGCGGAAACTGTATTTATGTGGGCTCAGATAATACCCATCTTCTGGTGGATGTAGGCATCAGCGGAAAAAGAGTAGAACAGGGATTGAATTCTCTGGAATTGACAGGAAAAGATATTGATGGTATCTTGATTACACATGAACATTCGGATCATATCAAAGGTCTGGGCGTGATCGCAAGGAAACATCAGATACCGGTTTATGCGACAGAAGGAACTGTGGAAGCTTTATCTCACATGAATCTTGGAAAAATGCCGGAAGGGATTTTTCGTGAGATACACGAAGATGAGCCTTTTGAGATTAATGATCTGACAGTGAATCCTTTTACGATCCCTCATGATGCTGCACAGCCCGTAGGATACCGGGTAGAGTGTGGAGAGCATTCTGTGGGGATTGCTACAGACCTTGGAAAATATAATGAGTACATAGTCGGTAATCTGCAGAATCTGGATGCGCTTCTTCTGGAAGCAAATCATGACATCCGTATGCTGCAGGTTGGAAAATATCCCTATTATCTGAAACAGAGAATCCTTGGAGACAGGGGACATCTTTCCAATGAGAATGCAGGCAGGCTTTTATGCAGGCTGTTGCATGACAATATGAAAGGGATTTTCCTTGGACATCTGAGCAGGGAAAATAACTATGAGGAACTGGCATATGAAACCGTCTGTTCAGAAGTAACCTTAGGTGACAACCCTTATAAGTCGCGTGATTTCAGAATTCAGGTGGCACAGAGGGATTGCATATCAGAAGTAATTACAGTGTAGAAAGGACAAAGAACTTATGAAAAAGACAATCATCACAGTAGTAGGAAACGATACCGTAGGAATTATTGCAAAGGTTTGTACTTATCTTGCAGACAATAATGTAAACATTCTTGATATCTCCCAGACCATCGTACAGGGATATTTCAACATGATGATGGTAACAGATGCCAGCAAATGTGAGAAAGACAACGGAGTTCTTGCCAAAGAACTGGAAGCCCTTGGAGATAAGATCGGTGTAGTGATCCGCTGCCAGCATGAAGATATCTTCAATGTAATGCACAGAATCTGAGAAAATCTAAGCAGGTAAGCCACTGAGGGACTTTCCTGTATCAGATTGCCTGAAAAATGCTGAGAGAACATACAAGGGAGAAAAACAAAATGATCAATATTTTTGAAGTAAATGAAACGAATAAAATGATCGAGCAGGAGAATCTGGATGTGCGTACCATTACTATGGGTATCAGCCTTCTGGACTGTATTGACAGTGATCTTGCTGTTTTAAATGAGAAAATCTATAAAAAGATCACAACCTGTGCAAAGGATCTGGTATCTACAGGTGAGGCTATTTCCGGTGAATATGGAATTCCGATCGTAAATAAAAGAATTTCCGTAACTCCGATCGCATTGATTGGCGGAGCTGCATGTAAGACAAAGGAAGATTTTGTAACTATTGCAGAAACTCTGGATAAGGCTGCCAAGGTGGTAGGCGTAAACTTTATCGGCGGGTATTTTTCACCCGGAAGAAAAGGGACGGGGCGTGTCTGCTT
>OGPN01002249.1_pt1 | contig 11436 bp, 11 predicted proteins | sample 1552941 | NCBI WGS metagenome assembly OGPN01 (sample SAMEA2580220, study PRJEB22360) | human gut metagenome | biome: human gut; feature: human-associated habitat; material: faeces | place: Denmark | collected 2008/2010
TTTGGCTTTTCCCCATACCATTCAAGTCTTCCTTCCTGTCACTCTCCCCTGTTTTCGACATAAACCGAATGCTATTCTCATTACATTCCAACATTATTTTCAACTCGTTCCGTCCAAATACGCCAGCACCGTCCATATTCGCCAAAACCGTCCATACGAACTTGACAAAAGATTCTCAATTTCGTACCTTCGGGCCGGATTTAAAGATCATTTGTCCACAACCAATAATATTAATTTAATAACGATTCAATGAAACAAATTACCGAGACATCCTTTCAACAAGGCTATTTCAAAATTCCCAGAACACTACTAAAACAACAGACAGGAAGCGGACAGCTGGAAAATATGGGAGCTTTCTTCCAAGTCCTCTCGCACGCCAACTATTCGGAAACAACCTACAACATTCACGGACTGACGATCTTTTGCCAACGTGGCGAATCACTTATCAGCAACCTGCATTGGAGTATTTTATTTGGATGGACCCGGTATAAGACCGCCCGTTTCTTCAAAAGGCTGGAACGCGAAGGCATCATCGAGATCCTCCCCCACCCGGAGAAGACTTTCCATATCCGCATCATCAACTACGACCTATGGACTGGAAGTGCACAGCCTGCCGACTCCTCTCAGAAAGAGGAAGAATCATCCAAAGCTTTCCACACCTTTTGGGACAACTACCATCAGATCATGCGGAAGCCCAAAGTCAACGTCGCCCGTGCCCGCCACGAATGGGAGAAGCTCACGAAAGAAGAATGGCAACTTGCCATCGACCGTATCGAAGATGTCTACTACCACACCAACGACACCCGCTTCATCGCCCACGCCTCCACTTACCTGAAAGACAAAGCTTTCCTGAACGAATACATAGACTAACCCCGACACCTCAAACATCATGAACCAACAAGCCACCGAACTCGAAGAAGCCATCATAGGCGCCTGCCTGATAGAGCAGGAAGCCCTGCCACTCGTCGCCGACAAACTACGTCCCGAAATGTTCTACGACAACCGTCACCAACTGATCTTCGCCTGTCTGACAGCCATGTATCAGGCCGGCAAAAAGATCGACATACTCACCGTCAAGGAAGAACTCGTCCACCGGGGCAACCTGGAAGAAGCAGGCGGCGCATTCGCCATCGCACAGCTGAGCAGCAAAGTCGCCTCTTCCGCCCACATCGAATACCATGCGCAGATCGTCCATCAGAAATACCTGGCACGCGAAGCCGTTCTCGGCTTCAACAAGCTCCTCGCCTGCGCCATGGACGAAACAATGGACATCGGCGACACACTGATAGACGCCCACAACCTCCTCGACCGGCTCGAAGGCGAATCCGGCCACCAAGACCACATGCGGGATATGGAAACACTGATGGCCGACGCCCTCAAAGAAGCCGAAGACCGCATCGCCAAAAGCGTGAACGGCGTCACCGGCATTCCCACCGGTTTGAACGAACTGGACAAGAAAACAGGCGGTCTGCAAGACGGAGAGATGGTGGTTATCGCCGCCCGTCCCTCGGTAGGAAAGACGGCCTTCGCCCTCCATCTGGCACGCAGTGCAGCATCAGCAGGAAAAGCGGTAGCCGTGTACAGCCTCGAAATGGAAGGGGAACGCCTTGCCGACCGGTGGTTACTCGCTGCCAGCAACATCAATCCATACCGGTGGCGAAACGGGCTTGCCAATCCGCAGGAAGTAGCGGAAGCACATACCACCTCCGGCGAGTTGTCGCAACTGCCCATTTACGTGGACGACAACTCCTCTGTCAGCATGGAGCACGTCCGCTCCAGCGCACGACTGCTGAAAAGCCGCAAACAATGTGACATGGTCATCATCGACTACCTGCAGCTCATGTCCGGTTCCGGGAAGTCAACCCTATTGAATATCTTGGGGATATTGGATACGTACGACACGGGCACCTATCTATTAAACGGACAGTTGATTCAGAATCTAAGCGAAAGCCGTGCCGCCGAGCTGAGGAACCGTATGATCGGCTTCATCTTCCAATCATTTAACTTAATCTCGTTTAAGAACGCAGTGGAGAACGTAGCTCTCCCACTCTATTACCAAGGCGTAAGCCGGAAGAAGAGAAACGCCATGGCACTGGAATATCTCGACATGGTGGGATTGAAGGATTGGGCGGATCATATGCCGAACGAGATGTCCGGCGGACAGAAGCAACGTGTAGCCATTGGTAGTGCGATTGCGTCTGATAAGGAAGTGCTTGTTTTTGACGAGCCGACAAGTGGGCTGGATTATCACCACATGATCGAAGTTGCTACAAACCTAATAGCATTGAGCAAGATGGGAAAAACACTTTTCATTATAACACATGATCCAGAACTGATTGCTCAATGTTGCAATTATTTCATGTTCATAGAGCATGGAAAAATCAAATGGAGCGGCGGATGGACTGCCGATAATCGCCAGCGCCTGCATAACTTCTTTTCCACGATTTAGGAAGTTCAGACAAGCAAGGACACGAAAGGGGGCGCACTAAGATGTTTTCCTTGATTATTCGTGAAGCATGGGAAGAATTGCAACAAAAACAGGCAAAGGAGAACAAAGAGTTTATGAAGCCTGTAATAACTCCGTCCGGGGAGGACTACCTGGAAACCATCCTTGTTCTCCAAAAGAAACTCGGTATGGTACGCTCCGTGGATGTCGCTCGGCACCTGAAGGTGTCAAAGCCCAGCGTGTGCCATGCGGTGGCTACCTTGCGAGACGGCGGCTTTCTCACAATGGATGAAGATTACTTTCTCCATCTGACCGATATGGGTCGCGAAGTTGCTGAGAAAATTTACGAGCGGCACCAGTTTTTTACGATGCAGTTGATCACTGCGGGCGTAGACCCGGAAATCGCCGAATACGAAGCCTGCCTGATTGAACACGCCGTCAGTCAGGACAGCTTCGAAAAAATCAGGGATGCGCACAAACAGGAAAAATAGAATAAAAGTTGCCCGTCGTTCCAACTGCGCGGACAAAAGCAGCCAGCGGGTTAAGATTGTGCGTCTATGCCCGCTGGCTATTCTATAAGGTAAAGCGGCTATCCGCATGGATGGTCGCTTTTACTCACCGTTTTTCAACTTCTCTGCGCTTTGGCACAATGCAATATACCGCTCCGCTTCTGCATCACTCTTTCCGGCAAAGAAATCTGCCACAACTTTTGGAATTTCACGCGGTTTTTCGTCGTGAAACACCACGGCGTCAAGGCTGATTCTCATCTCCTTGGAAATGAGAGCCACGGTTTCAAACTTCGGATTGCTTTTGCAGTTTTCAATCTCAATAATCGTGCGCGTACACATGTTCAGTTTTTCAGCCAGTCCACGCTGTGTTATCTTCTGCTGGATTCGCTTCTCCCGAAGTTTGAGGGCAAAAAGGTCAAGAAAGTTCATCAGAAATCACCTCTCCTATATTTTATGGTGAGTTCTAATTCAGCTAAATATACACCCAACTCATGTCAAATGAGTTATACATCACAAGTACGAAATATGTGAGGATGTCTTATGGGATTGACTGACAATAGGAGGTATCGCTAATGCGGCTATCCACCGCAAAGGAAGTGGATGCAGAACATCTCAAAAAGAAGCAGGTGTTGTAGAGACTTTTGCGAGCTGCACTTATCTATGTGAGTTGCAGCTCGTTTTCTGTGCATCACAGATTATCTGCAATATAGCTCCGCCCAATTATGAAATAGAATTGCAAGGCACTCGTTCAGGCTTTTATGCCTGTGCGGGTGCCTTTTTGTTTGCACTGTTTTTCTTCTCTGTGGGCTGCCGCTCCCCGCCGCCCTTCGTTCAGACCTTTTTACCCACTCAGATCTGAACGGAGGAACAAAATGTTTAATAGAAAAAGCAGCTATGCGCTGAATAAGAAAGACCCCGATGCCATCGTTTATATGGATGCCAATGAAGTCATCATCCGCCTGACCCGCGAGGACTTTGCCAGCGAGAAAGAATTTCTGAAATGGAAAGCCCTGTCGGACGAGGACTATCACGCCTCCGAAAAGGAAGCTCACGTCTATGCCAATCACACGCTTGCGCTGGATGAGCTATCCGAGGAAGCGGCCTCCATTCCTGCCGTGGATGTCTGCATGGAGCAGGCGCATGACCGGGCAGAGGCAATCCACCGCAGCGTCAGAAAGGTCACGCAGATTCGGAAGCACCTGACGGATACGCAGTTCCGCAGGGTGTGGATGTATTTCGTGGAAGGGATGACGGTTGATGAGATTGGCGCAGCCGAGGGTGTCAGCCATCAGAATATTTCCAAGAGCATCGGCGCGGCGATGAAGAAAATGAAAAAACTTTTCCCTGATTGCTGAAAACAGGGTGCAAAAGTGGCCCAAAATCGGCGATAGGTGAAGGGACATTCTCCACGAAGCCTTTCACCGAACGTTGAAAACTGAATAGACCATGATGCAGGCACAAAACCCGCGTGATAGCGGCATAAGGTGCGCCGCCACGACGTTGGCTTCAAGGAGGTGATTCCGGAAAAGCCATCCGAGCGATCTACGCAGCCTTAGACCCGATTCGGCAAATCGGGCGCGATGACAGCGCGGCGGATAATGAAACTTGCTCACGCCCTCCCACAGACTTGAGGGGGAACCCTGCGGTTTGCGCCAGCTCTTTGAGGCAGCGGTATCGTGGAGTTATGACAGCCCTGCCAAGGGCGGCCTGCATCATGCCCACTATCCGGGGCGCGTGGCAAATAGGATAGTTCTTCTCAAATGGACAAGCAGAACGGCTGCGCCGGTATTCGCCATTATGTTATGTGGCTCCAATTCTGCCCGCGCAGCCGCCTCTCAAAGTCAGATACCATGCGCTGACGGCCTTTCCCGTCAGCGCATTCATGTGACCTTGAGGAAACCCACCAAACCGAGAAAGGAGATCGCCATGATGCAGCCAACGCCAAACGAATCCCGAATCCACACGGATGAACTGGTGGACATCCGGGAAGTATCTGTTGACAAAAATCTTCCCAAGGAAGAACGTATTGCCGCCTTTATCCGCCAGATCAAAAATCCTTACCGCTTCCGCTGCGGCGATTTCGTGGTAAACGCCTGCTTTGCCGGGAACGGCGTTACGTTGGAGGAATGTCTGCAAGGCATTTTGCGCTGAGCGACATCCTCGCTTTTTTCCGCAGAGAGTGCTATGATCGGTGTGGAAAAGGATGAAAACCTAATAGCCAGATAACCACTCTTTTCATGCGGGAGCAGTCCGGGAGAAAGGAGTGCTTTTTCATGCCTAAATACAAAGCTACCGCTTACATCCGCCTGTCCTACACCGACGATCATTCCAGCGAGAGCGACAGCGTTTCCAATCAGCGCAAGCTCATTGAAAACTTTGTGGAGCACAACCCGGATATTGAGGTCGTTTCCGAAAAGATCGACGATGGATACAGCGGCATCATCTTTGACCGCCCTGCGTTCAAGGAAATGATGCAGGATGTCACCGACGGCAACATCAACTGCGTCATCGTAAAAGACCTCTCCCGCTTAGGGCGCGAGTACATCGAAACTGGCCGTTATCTGCGCCGGGTATTCCCGGCCTACGGGGTGCGCTTCATCGCCATCACCGACAGCATCGACACCGCCCACGACAGCGGCGATGATCTGACCGTATCGGTCAAGAACATTATGAACGAAGCCTACTGCCGGGACATTTCCATCAAGACCCGCACCTCACTGGACGTGAAGCGGCGCAACGGCGATTTCGTCGGCGCGTTCCCGGTGTACGGCTACATGAAAGCCGAGGACAACAAGAATTTGCTCGTCCCCGATCCCTATGCCTCCCGCGTTGTCCGTGATATTTTCCGTATGCGGCTGGAGGGCGCAAGCACTTCCAAAATCGCATCGGAGCTGAACCGGCTGGGCATTCTCTCCCCGCTGGCGTATAAGAAAAACAATGGCCTGCCCTATGCGAAAAACGGCTATGCCGATAAAGCGGACTGCAAATGGTCGGCCACCACCATCATCCGCATCTTGCAGGACGAAACCTATACCGGAACGCTGGTGCAGGGCAAACAGGGTACGCCGCATTACAAGATCAAGCAGATGGAGCAGCGCCCCGCCTCCGAGTGGGTGCGTGTCCCAGATGCCCATGAAGCGCTGATCGCCCGTCAGGATTTTGAGCTGGTGCAGCGCATCAAGGGACTGGATACCCGGACTTCTCCCAACGAGGATACGGTGTATCTGTTCTCCGGTATTCTGATCTGCGGGTGCTGCGGAAGCCGCATGACCCGCAAGACCAACCGTGCAAACGGCAAGGAGTACCACTACTATTATTGTCCCACCGGCAAGAAAAAGGGCTGCGCCCATCCGGTCATGCTGAAAGAAAGCAGCCTGATCGACTGTGTGCGGGACAGCCTGAAATCCTATATCGGCAATATTGCTTCTCTGGAGGCGCTGCTGACCGGCATTGACCAGACCAGCATCAATCAGGCGCTTGCCAAGGAATACAGCGACCACATCACCGACAACGAGCGCCGGTTGGAGCAGGTGCTGGAGTTCAAGGCACGGCTTTATGAGAGCCTTGTGGGAGGTATGCTTACCAAGGAGGAATACGCCTCCTACAAAGCCAAGTACACCAAGCAGGCCGAGGACATCCGCGAGAGCGTCCGCGTTCTCAAGGAAAAGCTCACGGAGGTGCTGGAAAACCGAAGTGAGCGCAACCGCTGGATTTCACAGTTTACGCAGTTCTCCACGCTGGAAACTTTAGACCGCAGGGCGCTCATTCACATGGTACAGAGCATCCGCGTCCGTGGCAAAAAGGAGCTGGATATTACCTTTACCCATGAGGACGAATACAAAAAGGCGTTGCAGCTTCTGGCGCTGGCAGCGCAGCAGAAAGATTACGAACAGAGAAAGGTGGGCTGAGCATGGCGAGAAAAAGCAGGAAAGAAACGGCTGCGGTAGCCGTGCAAGAGGCCGACGCCGCTTGCCGCGCCGCGATCTACGTCCGCCTTTCGGTGGAGGATACCCACACGCACAGCGTATCCATTGAAACCCAGCAGATGATTATTGCCCGCTATCTGGAGCAGTACCCGGAGATCAGCGTGTACGATACCTACATCGACAACGGTGCGACCGGGACAAACTTCCACCGTCCGGGCTTTCAGCAGATGCTCTCGGATATTGAGGCCGGTCACGTCAACTGCGTCATTGTGAAAGACCTCTCGCGTTTGGGGCGGAACCCCATCGACACCGGCTACTACATCGAACAGTATTTCCGCATCCGCAGCATCCGCTTTATTGCGGTCAATGAAAACTTCGACACCGCCAACCCAGAGGATGCCCATTCCGGTATCATCATCCCGCTGCGGAACATGATAAACGAAGCCTACGCTTTGGACATTGGGCGCAAGATCAGGGCGCAGCAGCGGCAGGCCATGAAGGACGGCAAGTTCATTGGTGCGCGTACTCCCTACGGCTATTTGAAAGCGGAGGACGATTGCCACCAGCTTATCATCGACCCTGTTGCCGCCGTTGTGGTGCAGCGGATGTTCCGCTGGGCTTCCGAGGGCGCTGGCCTCAATACCATCGCCGTGCGGCTGAATGAAGCGGGTATTCTCACTCCCAGCCACCATAAGAAGATGCAGGGCAAGATCACTCACGAAAATTTGCTCGGCAGCGGCAAGTGGCAAACCCGAACAGTTGGCGTTATTCTCCGCTCCGAGGTCTACACCGGAGATCTCGTTCAGGGGCAGACCAAAACCGTGGATCACCGGCAGGTCAAGGCCGATGCCGAGGAATGGACGGTGGTGCGGGACACCCATGAGGCCATCATCAGCCGGGAACAGTTCGCGGCGGTGCAGGAAATTCTCAATCAGACCGCCAGCCGCGCCAAGGCACGGGAGGTCAAAGCCTATACGCCGAACCTGCTCAAAGGCAAGGTGTTCTGCGCCCATTGCGGCGGCAGCCTGCACCGGCAGCGGAATATCCGCAAGATGTCTGACGATGTGTACTTCTACCATTGTCTGAGTAGGAGCCGAATCAGCAAGGATGCCTGTCCCGGCGTGACCATCCGCGAGGATGCGTTGCTGGATATGTTGGCAGATATGCTTCAGGACGCGCTTGATACGGAGCTGGGGCAATACACCCTCTCCCTTGCGGAGCTGCCCCGGCAGGCCGCTGACCGCGCTGAGCTGCGGGAGAAAATCACCAGCCGCAAACAGGAAATCCAGCGGCTTCGCGGTATCGTGCGGAGCTTATATGAAAACCTCGTCCAAGGCGTTCTCACCAAGGATGAATACTTTGACTACAAGGAGAAGTACGAAAGCCGCATTGCCGACCTCGCCGTGGAAATGGAGCAGTTGGAGGACGGTCTGCGGACGATGGATACACAGATTGAGCAGCACCGGACGCTGGAGCAGGATGCCGCACAAATTAAGACCGACCGTGCGCTGACCGGCGCACTTATCGAGCGGCTGATCGACCGCATTGAGGTATCCCACGACAAGCAGATTACGGTGCGCTATCGCTTCCAGAGCGAGTTTGAAACCTATGCGGAGGTGCTGGAACAATGCAGAAATATGTAATTGCCCTCTACATCCGCCTCTCCATTGAAGATTATAAGTACGACAGCCTGAGCATTGAGAATCAAAGCCTTGTTCTCCACGAGTACGCGGCGTCCATGCCCGAAGCCCTGAACGCGGAGATCATGGAGTTCATCGACAACGGGTACAGCGGCACGAATTTTGAGCGTCCGCAGGTACAGAAGCTCATTGAGCTGGTGCGGGCCAATCAGATCGACTGCATCATTGTCAAGGATTTTTCCCGTTTCGGGCGCAACAGCATTGAAACCGGCTACTTCATTGAGCGCGTGTTCCCGCTGTTCCATACCCGCTTCATTTCCATCAGCGACGATTTTGACAGCAGAAAATTCAAGGGCGACACCGGCGGCATGGATGTGGCGTTCAAGTACCTCATCAGCGAGTATTACAGCCGCGATATGTCCATTAAAACCAAGAGTGCCAAGTACGCCAAGATGCAGCGCGGCGAGTATCAGAGCAAAATCTGTCCCTACGGCTACCGCAAAAGCGCCGATGGCAGAATGGAGCCTGACCCGGAGGCTGCTGCCGTTGGGCAGCTTATCTTCCAGCTTGCCGCCGAGGGGATCAACGCCACCGCCATCACACGGGAGCTGTTCCGCAGGAACATCCCCACGCCCGGCCAGTACAAAGCGGCGCACGGCAATCATACCCACGATATTTCCCGCTGTCACGGGATTTGGAGTACATCCACCATTCTCCGTATTTTGGAGGACGAACGCTACACCGGCGTGTATGTGATCGGCAAGCGGGCGGTTCTCGAAGTAGGCGGCAACAGAAGCCGCCTGAAGGACAGAGAATCGTGGTACATCATCCCCGACCATCACCCGGCCATCGTTGAGAAAGCCGTGTTTGATACCGTGCAGGCCAGCCAGCTCCGCTTTTCCCAGCCCAACAAAAAGAAGCGGGATTACCCGCTGAAAGGCAAAGCCTTCTGTGGCTGCTGCGGTCATGCACTATCCCGCACCATGCAGAAAACCTCATACTATCACTGCCGCCATTCCGAGGCGGACGTAGAAAGCCGCTGCCACAAGATGCGCCTGAACGCCGCGGAGCTGGAACAGGCGGTATTCCTGACGCTGAAAAAGCAGATGGAAGCCACCGCGCCGCTTGCCCCTGACGGTACGCTCCGGGTAGATGCTTCCGTACCGGAACGCGCCGAATATGAGCAGCAGATTGAGACGCTGCAAGACGGCAAGCGCACGTTGTATGAACGCTATCTCATGGGCGAGATCGACCTGAATACCTACAAGGCAGAAAAGGCCGCGTGTGACGAGCTGCTGCTGAAAACGAAAAACGCCTATGCCGCAGTATTGGCACAGGCGAAGAAAAAGCAGGACGAACAGGCACGGCAGGACAGCCGCAAGGAAGCGTCCAAGGCGATTTTCGATGCGGACACGCTGACCACCGAGCTGGCCGAGCTGCTAATCGACCGGGTGCTGGTGTACCCTGATAAGCGCATTGAGATCGCATACAAAATCCAAGACATTTTCGATTGAGGAGGCAGACATGAAAATCGCTTTCTATTGCAGAGTGGACGGACAGGGCTTTGGCTTTGTCCTCCCCGATGAAGCTGACAAGCTCCGCAAGTTTTTCGCCGAGCATCAGGATAAGCCTGCGCTTGAAAATCCATCAAGCGCAAGCTAAAATTTTTTGTCGTGTGCTTGACATACGGGTGTCTGAGGTCGTGGAAGCGTATGTGCTCCGCGCCGATGGCCTTCAGGATCTTCTCATGGGTGTGCCGGAAGGAATCCGGGTCGAACATGGTGCCGGTCTTGGGCGACACGAATAGGTAGGGACTGTGTGGGTGCTTTGCGTGCTCCTCTACCAGCAGCTCCACCGCCCGCTGCGGGATAGCCAGCTTGCGAACGGAGTTAGGCGTCTTGGGCTGGCTGACCACCAGCTCACCGTTGAGACGGTTCACCTGCTTGCTGACGGAGATGGTCATATTCTCCACGTCCAAGTCCGTCCACAGCAGGGCGAGGAGCTCGCCCCGGCGCAGGCCGGTGGTCAGCTCCAGATAGAAGGCCGCCAACAGTCCGCGCCGTTCTGCTTCGGCCAGGTACGGACCGATCTTGTCCTCCGGCAGTATCTTCATCTCTCGCTTCTCCAGCTTCGGCAGGCGGCAGCCCTTGGCGGGATTGGTGAGAATCAACCGTTCCGCCACCGCCTGCTCCAGGCAGTTGTTCAGCAACGTGTGGATGCCCCGTACCACGCGGGTGCTGAGGCCCTTATCTTTCAGCTTGATGTGGGTATACCGTTGGATGCGGCCGGATTTTTGCAGGTCGTTGTAGAATTTTTGAATCTGGATGGTGGTCAGTTTTTCCAGCGGCGTGTTGCCCAGCTCGGGAATGATGTGGTTGTCGATGTAGTTGAGGTAGTAGTCCTTGGTTTTCTCCCGCAGGCGCGGCTCATGTCCGGAAGCCGACCTTAATAGATATCGAAGACGGGCAGAGTTAAGAGAAAGTTATCAATTCGTTTTCGGCCTTCTCTTTGATTACAGCGTGGTCATTTTTGAGCCGTGTTGGCGTCGATCCATTCCCGCAGCTTGTCCTTCGGTACTACGATGCGGCTGCCGATCTTCAGTGCAGGGAAACCCTCGCTGTGAACCAATTCATACGCCCCGGCGCGGGAGATGCCCAGCACCGCCGCCACCTGCACGACGTTCAGCATCATGGGCAGCTCGTCGTAATTCTTATAGGTACACTCGTTCATTCGCTCCTCCTTACATTATGGTCATGTCGAAACCGTGATACTGCTCATATTCTTCCTCGTAATTTTCCTGCTCCTGACGGCGGGACTGATACCACTCCACCAGCTCCTGCAGCAAGAGGCTGCTGTAATACAGCTCACGGGCGAGGTCGCTGACCTCGCTGTCCTCGTCCTCACAGAGGGCGCAG
>OGPN01002251.1_pt1 | contig 11435 bp, 7 predicted proteins | sample 1552941 | NCBI WGS metagenome assembly OGPN01 (sample SAMEA2580220, study PRJEB22360) | human gut metagenome | biome: human gut; feature: human-associated habitat; material: faeces | place: Denmark | collected 2008/2010
AAATTCTTTGCATTGCGAAGCGCGTTACTAAAAGCAGAACGAACAGCAACTTAGCGATCATCGCCAAGAACAGAATGGACAGTAGCGTCAGCATACAATAACAAGGTTAGGGTTCCCACAAAAGCATTGTAAATTTTTCGTTCCTGTCGTATAATAAAGCAAAGAAATATTCAGAAAAAATCAGATCAGATACCTGAATTACGTTACATCTGTCCTGATTATTTTTACGAATTCCAGGAGGCTTTTTAATGAAGAAAAATGGACACAGACTACTTACTCTTGCAGCTTTAGTCGGAACTGCCGCAGGTGTTATTCATATTGCTAACCGTTTCATAGATGCCACATCTCAGCTTAAAGATATGCTGGAACAGCCACACAGCAGAACCTATGACTGGCGTTTTGGAAAGATTTTTTATACAAAACAGGGACATGGCACCCCTATTCTTCTTATTCATGATATCATGCCAGGTGCTTCCGGTTATGAATGGAATGCCATAGAGAAGCAGCTCGCAACCGAACATACCGTTTACACCATTGATCTTCTTGGATGTGGACGTTCCGAAAAACCGGATATTACTTATACCAATTTTGTATTTGCTCAGTTACTCTGTGATTTTGCCAAGAATGTGATTCGTGAGGAAACCGATGTTATTGCCAGTGGTTTCTCAGGTTCTTTTGCGATCATGGCTTACCGTAACAATTCCGACCATTTCCGCAAGATCATGCTGGTCAATCCACCAAGCTTCAGTTCCCTGAAGCAGGCACCTTGTAAAGACAACAAGCTCTTTAAGTATTTTATCGAGCTTCCGATTTTCGGAACTCTGATCTATCATATGGTAGCTTCCCGCGAATCCATCAGCAGTCTGTTTATGGAAAAGCTGTTCTACAATCCCTTCCATGTAACAGATACGCTGGTAGACACCTATTATGAATCCGCTCACAAGGGCGGTTCCAACGCCAAATATCTGTATTCCAGCTACATTGGCAAATACCTGAATATCAGCATTAATAATGCCGTAGAATCTTCCGATGCATGCATCTATATTATTTCCGGAGAAAAAGAAGCTTCCGCTTCTCTTATCGCAGAGGAATATCAAAAGCTGAATTCTTCCATTGAAACCGCTGTGATCCCGGAAACCAGACATCTTCCTCATCTGGAAGATCCGGAACATTTCCTGGAACAGGTAGCTATTTTCCTGTAAAAACAGCTTATGATCCGGCACCAAAAACAAAATTTATCTATAGTAATTTTGGAAATCAACGTATCAAAAGAACATTGTTCATGTTCGGAGCCGTTGATCTTCATGCAGTAATTTGTGGAAATGCTATAAACCAACAAAAAGCCAATAAAAAAAGAGTACTGTTTCACGTGAAACATAAGTTTTCCCTCAAACAAACGTGAAACAATACTCTTTATTTTTTACCAGACTCACAGCATGCATCCGGACATTTCTCTTATCTAAGTGCCTGCTCCAGATACATGTGTGTTGTATTATCGATCAGCTTATGTGTCAGCTCTGCCATATGCTGTGTACTCTCCTGATTCTCAGAAGACAGCCATGTCTTGATCATTCCCACGCATCCATTCAGACAAAACGCATACGCATACTCAATATCACGGTTGTCTTTCGGCAGACGAATTGACAAGCGATGCAGCACTGTATCTGCGATCAGTTTTTCTATACGATTCACAAAAGCCATATCTCCATTCTTTCCAAGAAGTGCGATACAAATATCCTTATTATGATCCAGGATCGTAAATATCTGCTCAATAAAAGGATACGAGCTCTCCTTATTATTAAGAGGATCCAGAGGATAGTCTGCCACCAGATGCGTGATTTCCTCCATCAATTCAGCCTCAATGGATTCCAGCATCTGATAGATATCTGTATAGTGAAGATAAAATGTGGAGCGGTTGATATCAACTTCTTCCACCAGTTCCTTTACCGTAATCTCCTTAATGCTCTTCTTCTGCATAAGACGGGCAAGCCCCGCCCGCAACTGTGCCTTGGTCTTACGTACTCTTCTGTCAACTTTTTCCGCCATCTTAATTCCCCCTGCAATTCAAAAAAGCAAGCACGTTTCCTCCGCCTCAATCACCTGTCACTTACGATACTCTGCAACTGTCATACAATGCATAATGCATCCTTCAAACGAATAAAAGCATTCGCTTTCTCTACGCCGATCTGTATGATACCAGATATCTGCTGTTGTTAAGAATTGACAAGATCAAAATTGTTAACGACGCCGACCTACACGATACCAGATATCTGCTGCATATTTGTGTTGAAACATAGGAATCCTGTCTGCATTTAATATTACCAACTGCACATAAATTCAAAGGAAATAACGTACTTTTTGTCTATTATGCAGTTTTTTATTTGTAATAGACACTTCCATTATTTCCGTCTATTAATATACATTCAGTAAAGATTTAATGGTTGTATCTGTGGTATGTGTTTAGTATAATACATCACGTAAAGAAAATCAACACTTTGTTTGATAATGGAATATAAAGCTATTAATAGATTTTAATATGATTAATAGATCTCGTCGCCATTACTGGAATAAAGTTTGATTAATCAACTATGTTTGATAATACAATTTAATAAGAAAGGGATAGGTAATATGATCAAAAACGAATGGAAAAGCTTACTTCGTAACAAGCTCATGCTTATCGTCGTAATCGCCATTATCGTAATCCCGATCATCTATGCAGGTCTGTTTCTGAAATCCATGTGGGATCCTTACGGAAACGTAGACAGCCTGCCAGTGGCCGTGGTAAACGAAGACAAACCTGTCGAGTATAATGGCAAGACCTTAAGCATAGGTAAGGACATGACGGATGAGCTGAAAGACAACGACTCAATGGCATTTAACATTGTAGACAGCAAGACAGCAGAGGACGGTCTGGCCAATGGAACCTATTACATGGTTATCAAAATTCCGGAAAATTTCTCCGCAAACGCAGCCACTGTAATGGACAACGAGCCAAAGCAAATGGAGCTATCCTATGAGACAAACCCTGGAACCAACTATATCGCCTCCAAGCTCAGTGAAACAGCAATGCTGAAGCTTCGTGATAACATTGCTTCCAAGGTTACGGAAACCTATACAGAAACCGTTTTTGATTCTATCTCAGAAGCAGGTGACGGAATGCAGGAAGCTGCAGACGGATCCGGAAAGATCGAAGACGGACTGAATACAGCAGCTGATGGTAACAAAACAATTACCAAAAACCTTAAGAAGCTTTCCACCAGTACTCTTACTTTCGTAAGCGGTGCTGACAGTCTCACCGAAGGTCTTAAGACCTACACCGATGGTGTTGCAAAGGTTAACGATGGTGCAAAGAGCCTGGACGATGGTGCAGATCAGCTGAACAGCGGCGTTGCAACCCTCACAGAAAAGGTTCCTGAGCTGACAACCGGTGTGGATACTCTGGATGAAGGTGTTCAGCAGTACACCGCTGGTGTGGATGAGCTTAATAAAAATTCTGATACGCTGAAATCCGGCGCAAGCAGCCTGGAATCCGGTGCAAATGCATTAAGTGCAGGTATTGATACTCTTTCCGACGGAGCAACACAGTATGTAGCTGGTGCTGACACTCTTGCAGATGGAACTACCACCTATGTGGCTGGTGCTGGCAAACTCGCAGCCGGTGCCAAAGAGCTTGCAAAACTTGAAGACGGACTCACAACAGTTTCCAATGGTATCTCTCAGCTGAATACCGGTGTTACCAAAGGAACCGATGACTCACAGTCACTGATATCCGGAACACAGCAGCTGGAAAACGGACTGAAAGCCCTGAACGATAAGGTTTCTGCTCTGAAAGAGGGAACAACACAGGAATCCATCAACAAGCTTGCAGCCGGCCTTACTTCCGCAAAGGATGGTATGGACACAGCCGCAGCTGGTATGAACAGTGCTGCAGCTGGTATGAACAATGCCGCAGACGGAATCAACAACGCAGCCGGATATATCACTCAGGCCGCAGGCATCACAAGTCAGACCAGCAGCAGTATCACAGACAGTCTGATCCCTGCTCTCCAGAATGCAGGCACACAGTTCTCACAGGTAGGTGATCAGGTCAGCAACATCCTTACAGGATACGGACAGCAGACAACGGAGGCACTTACTGATGCAAATACCAAGATCGGTACTGCCGGACAGACAATGACCTATTTAGCAGCACAGCTTCAGGCGATTCAGGCAACCGCTTCTGAGGACGGAACCATTTCCGCAGCAGCTCTGAATGATGTGATCAACGCTTTAAACAGCGTAGCCGGTGGAATGACTGGCGTGGACGGTTCTTACATGAGCAGCTATTCTGATCAGGTTTCACAGCTTGCAGCTGGTGTATCCGGTCAGCTCTCTTCTACTCAGGAAAATCTGAATGCTGTTGCTTCCAAGCTTAACGAAGCAGCTTCCGGACTGACTCAGATCTCCGGAGGACTGACTCAGGGTGCCGGCACACTTTCTGAGGGTGCAACAACCATGACAGATGGTGCAAACCAGATGAGTGCAGGTGCAACAACCATGAGCGCAGGTGCAGAGCAGTTATCTGCAGCTACAAGTCAGCTTCCTACAGATCTGATCGCTCAGCTTTCTGCAGGTGTTACCCAGCTGTATCAGGGTGCACAGGCTGTAAACACAGGAACCAAGAACGTTTCCGCAGGACTTCAGTCTCTGGAAGACGGCACAGTCGAAGCCTTCCCGGCTGCAGCAGCAGGAATCAAAGCTCTGAACGATGGATTTGACCAACTGACATCTTATGATAAGCAGCTCAACGATGGTGCAAAGAATCTGAAAACAGCCGGCAAACAGATCACTGGCGCACTTCCGGATATCAAATCCGGTGCAGGTCAGCTGGCAGATGGTTCTAAGGCACTGACAGATGGAATCACAACTTACACCGATGGTATTGCTAAGCTTTCCGAAAACAGTGCTGCTCTTACAGACGGCACCAAGAAACTGGCAACAGGAGCCAATGCTCTTTCCAGCGGTGCTACTACTCTTGCAGATGGAACAAAAGCATTAGCCGATGGTTCCGGAACACTGACAACCGGAATCACAACCTACACCGATGGTGTTGCTAAGCTTTCCGAAAACAGCTCCGCTCTTACAGACGGTACCAAAAAGCTCTCAACAGGAGCCAAAACCCTTTCCAGCGGTGCTACTACTCTTGCAAACGGTACTAAGACATTAGCAAACGGTACCTCAACACTTCTCAGCGGTACCGAGAAGCTTGTAAGCAACAACAGCACACTTAACAATGGTGCAAAACAGCTTGCAGATGGCGCTGCCCAGATCCAGAGCGGTTCCTCTCAGCTGTATGATGGCTCCAAGAAGCTTGGAAGCGGTATGAAAGAACTGAAAGACGGTTCCAAGACACTGACCACAAGCCTCAGCGATGGAGCTACCACTGTAAAAGACAATTCAGCAAGTGATGAAACGATCAAAATGTTCGCAACTCCTGTTGTAAACGATGAAACAAAACTTACCGATGTCCCGAATAACGGACACGCAATGGCACCTTACATGATGTCTGTAGGCCTCTGGGTCGGCGCACTGGCATTCTGCCTGATGTATCCTCTGGCTCAGTATAAAGGCAAACTGAAATCCGGTTTCGCATGGTGGGCAAGCAAAGCTTCCGTCCTTTATCCGGTAGCGATCCTTCAGGGAATCTGCCTGATCCTGCTGTTACGTGCATTTAACGGATTCACACCTGCAGAGATGGGCAAAACCGTACTCTTCGCCTGCCTGACATCAATGACCTTTACCTCTATCATGTACTTCTTCAACATTACTCTTGGTAAAGTAGGAAGCTTCCTGATGCTGGTATTCATGGTCGTTCAGCTTGCAGGATCTGCCGGAACTTATCCGGTTGAGGTTTCACCTTCATTCGTTGCAAAGATCCATGCATACGTTCCGTTTACTTATACGGTCGACGCATTCCGTGCAACGATCAGCGGTGGCCGGAGCATTACCACTTCCATTATTGTAATGGTTGCACTGTTAGTGATCTTCACAATCCTGACGATCCTTCAGTTCAATCACATGACCAAGAGAAAGAAAGCAGGAAAAGTTGTTCTCTTCGACTGGCTGGAAGAAAGAGGTCTTGCATAATACTTAGTTACTGACAGAAGCTCCCCCGAACCTTCTGTTAGATATAGAAAAATTAAAACTGTACAGTTGTTCAGATGAGCTTCTGTACAGTTTTTTTATGTTGTCCTCGTCAATTCTCCACGCTATAATTATAGCAGTTATAGAAAATCAAGCTCGCCAGTACACCGTGCCTGACCTATGCCGCAGATTTCAGTTCAGAAACATTCCTGTCAGATTCAGAAGAAGCGGCAATATGACTTCTCAGATCTACTCACAAATCGGAGCTCTTTCTGACTGCAAGCCTGCGGTTTTCAATGGAAAAGCAACCTGGTATGCATCTAATCCACTGACCGCAAAAACAGACGGAATCATCACCTATGCTACACCATTTACCGTCTTCAGGGTAAAACCTGGAAAGCTATCGGCAATACAAAAAATACAACCTACACCGATAAAAAGCCAGGCACCGCAACCAACTACCGTATCCGTGCATACCGCATCACAAACGGTAAAAAAATATACGGACCTTATTCATCTGTAAGGACCGTAAAATAATAGCAACATAAAAACACCCCGGAAAATCCTGATCTATGTGGTGTCTCCGAATATCTGATCATCAAGCGGATATTCGGAGAGCACCTTATTGTTTGCGGATCTCCGAGGTGTTTTTATTTATTTTCTTAATATTTTATTTTTCCGTCTCAGCTGTTGGTGTTGCTGTGGCTTCTGTCTCTGTTTCACCGTTTACCATGGTTTCATATGCATTGAACATTTCTTTTACTGTCATTTTGTTTACAAGAAATACCTTGTCTCCAACGACAGCTGCATAATAGTTTGTGTCATATGTGTAGAAGGTAACGGTTGTCTGGTTCTTGTCAGAGTCTGTGAATACAGCGGTCATCTCCGGATCTGCAGCCGGTGTATAAGCGTCTGTCAGTCTCTTCTGTCCTGCCATGTTTATCAACTTGTTGTAGAAGGTAGTAAAGGTTGTACTTTCTATTTCCTTACCATTCAGCTGATAAGTTGTTGTTTCTTTCTCGTTTCCGTCATCATCTGTGGATGTTTCACGTGAAACATTTACAGTACTTGTTGTTTCACCGTAAGTAACCTGGAGCTGATCCAGATTTTTTACAGACACATAATTGACGATCAGTGACCAGAGATCTGACGGCGTCTTGTCAATAACTGCACTCAGTGTATCCGTTGACATTGTATAGATCTGTTTGTTATCTACCGTTACATATCTGCTGCCATCTCCTGCCTCATCGCCAACGTAAATGACAAGCTGTTTATCCACTGTGGTTGTCTTGCTGTCTGCATCTTCTGAGCTGCTATCCGTGTCAGCGCTGGCGCCGCTCTCAGAATCACTCTCAGAGGCCGTAGAATCGTTTTCTCCGGATTCTGTACTGTCTGTGCTGTTATTCTTCACCTTTTCCTGATAATCCACTGTAATCGTCGCATAGGGCTTATCAAGGCCATACTGGGAAAGATCCTCTGCATTGTAGTTTACAAACTGGTCAAATGCAAAGTTTCCAAGTCCGGAGGTTACATTTCCTGCTGCCGTTGTATCGGCAGACTCTTTATCGCTGTTTCCGTCACCGGAAACATCCCAGGTAGCTCCGTCGGAATTTTCTTCCAGGACATAGGAATCTTTATTCTCACTGACCTGGACCTTTTTCACTGTGGAAGAATCAATTGTCGGGAAATCTTCTCCCTGTGCATAATCGTAAAGGGAATTCATAAACGGAGACACTGTATCTGCTGCCACTACATATACCGTGCTGTCATCATCATCCTTGGAAATGTAATACTGATTCGTAGACGTATTCTCATCTCCGATGTTGAGCTTCGTTGTCCCATCAGCGGTATCAACGGTTACTGTGTTAGATGGAGAATCCAGTCCGTATTCCGTAAGATCCTCCACATCCTCCAGGACTCTGTCCGCTTCCACCTTTTTGATGGCGGAAGCTGCGGAATCCAGAGTTGTCTGATTTACAGGAAAAGCAGTCTCATCCTTTTTCACCCAGGAATCATCTTTTTTCTCAAAGGTCACTTCCTTCTTGTCTACGATAAATTCCAGGGATTTAATGTCATCCGTTTTCACGGAAAACACTTCTGTTTTGCTTTCCTCTTCGCTGCTCTCTGTCTTTTCTTCTTTGGATACGTAGGTGTTCAGTCCCACATAAACGCCGCCGAGAACTGCCAGAACAACAACTGCTGAAACAAGTTTGGTCGATTTTTTCATTATGCTTTTCTCCTCTTAAGCCAGATCAGGAATCCTGCAACAAGGAATACTCCCGGGATCAGACCAATGGTACAGATCTTCCAGAAGGCTGCATCATAATCGGTTACTGTCAGGCTTGTGGACTCAAGGCTCTTGGATGGAATAGAAACGGAATTACTGTCGTCTGTGCTGGTCATCCAGTTTAAGGACTCCAGAAGGAGCTTTTCATTTCCGCCGGATACCATCTGGTTTATCTGGCTCTCCATCAGATTTGCTGTGGAGTAGTAAACGATCTGTGTTTCCTTATCATCATCCAGTTTCTCAGTGATGGCAACACCAAGATCAAACGGTCCGTCTACATCTCCGTCTTCCTTTTCGATATTGCTGCTCTGCATATTTGTTTTGGAGTAAGCCTTGTCAGAGGTTGTCAGGATACTGTCGATGGTTACGGTATCTCTTACATCATCTGTTTTCTGAATGCCCTGCGCATATGGTGCCAGTACATAGGAGCCTGCAGAAGCTGTCTCAGAGCTTGCATCTGTGCTGTTGACTGTTGGTACAAGATAATATGGCATCTGCATTCCATAATGCTGATTATCACCCTCAAATACGATTCCCTCGGCACACTTTACACCATAGTTTTCAAGAACCGCATCAAAGTTCGGCAGATCATCCTGTGTATAATCCGAGAAGATCATAGCTTTTCCGCCTGCCTCCAGATAATCCAGGAGCTCTGTTTTTTCTTCCTCGGAAATATCGCTGGTCGGAGATACGATCATCAGGCAGTCTGCATCATCCGGAACCTTTCCCTCTGTGAGAAGGTTCAGCTCCTTGATATCAATGTTTGCTTTCTGGATATCTTCTTTAAAGCTGGAATCCAGATCTTTTTCTCCGTGTCCGGATAAGGTGTACATGATCGGAAGATCCTCGGATGTCACATAGCCGATCGCACTTGTGATCTGTCCTTCTCCATCAAATCCGGTAGTAGTCTGCTGCCAGGTATTATAGTCTACTGAAGAGGAATACATATCGTTGTAATTGATAACCTTGTTTCTGTCGCCGCAGACTACGATCAAGCTGTTTGACGCAAGATCATCGGTTGTATATTCCGATGCAAATTTCGGATTTACAACAGGGTCTTTCACCTCAACTTTAATATGCTTGGACTCATCTTTATAACGTGAAAGCAGATTGGAGATCGTGTCGTCCTCAGAACCGCTTGCCGCGATCTGATAAATGGTAACATCCTTATCCAGTGCCTTCAGTACCTTCTTTGTTTCATCACCGATGGTGTAAAGCTTGGATGAGCTTACATCCAGCTGTGAATATTTGGATGGGATCGCCCCGACGATCATATTGATCACAACCACGATCACGATAAAGACAGCTGCCATAGCCATGCTGTAGGAACCATTTTTGATATGTTTTTTGCTGATGGTGCCTACCAGCTTTTTCGGATCCGGTTTATGTTTCTTTTTGCCGGAGTCCTGTGCTGTCTCCGGTACGGCTGCCTCGCCTTTATTTTTCTTAAATTTCTCACTGAATTTCATTTCCATTCACCCCCTAGTTCCAGCGTCTCTTCTGAATGGACTGCATGGTAAGGAACAGGCAGATCGCAATAACAGAAATAAAATAAACGATTCCTGTCACGTCAAACACGCCGTTTGTAAAATTATCATAATGTCCACTCAGGTTAAATACGTTCAGTACCTTCTGGATACCGCCCTGGAAAATACTGGATTTTACAACGTATACGATCACAAGAGCAATCTCTCCCACAGCTCCGATCACTACAGAGATCAGGACATTTTTGATCATGGTATAAATGATGATAGCGATCGCCACGATCAGAAGTCCGAATGCCACTGCGGTTGACATGGAGGTCTGTGAAAAGAATGAGGAAATTCCGTTCATCATATAGAAGGCGAACAGGAATACAAAAGTAAGTACTGCTGCAATTACCTGGCTTTCTGTAAGTGCTGACATAAATACACCGATCGCCAGATTCGCGCATCCCAGAAGGAAAAATCCCAGGATCCCGGTGTATGCGGAAGCATAGGAAATCGTTCCGAACTTACTCATGATCAGAGGATAAACGCACATGATCACGACCGGAATGGCAAACACAGCTACCAGTGCAAGATATTTTCCAAATACGATATCCCATACAGATACCGGTGCGGTCAGAAGAAGCTGATCCGTTTTCTGCTTGCGCTCTTCTGCAAGTACACGCATGGAAAGGATCGGCACACCGATCAGGAACACAAAGGTCAGTGCGCTTAAGGTAGTTTCAAATTTTGAATAGCCGCCTGAAAGCTGATATGCGGAAAAATAAATTCCGGTCAGCACCAGGACGAAAAATATGAAGAGATATCCAACCATGGAGGTCAGATAGCTTTTCAGTTCTCTTTTAAAAATCGCTGTCATGACTGATCCCCCTCTTTCTCATCAGAAGCCTTCTCTGGTTCCCCGTTTTTTTCTTCCTGAGTTTTTTCTTCTTCCGATGATCTGTCTTCTACCGGTTTCCACTGTGAGCTTTCCGGTTTTCCGGCGGATTTTTTCTCTCCTTCGGTAAGCTCAAGGAATACATCCTCAAGGGAAACTCTCTTAACCTGCATCTCGTAGATTGGACAGTTCGCTTTTGCCATAGCGTAGAAGACTTTTTCACGGATATCCACATTTTCCTGAATGGAAAGTTTTGTTTTCCACAATTTCTCATCGCTGTCATAGGACATTTCCACCCCGGTTACGCCTTCGATCGTTTCCAGAGCTTTTCGAATCGTGTCTTTCTCGCCTTTTATCTTCATAAGGAGGCTGTTGGAGCCTGCTGCCAGACGTTCCAGATTATCCGGTGTATCGCTGGCTACCAGCTTTCCATGGGAAATGATCAGAACATAATCACACACTGCTCTTACCTCGGAAAGGATATGGGAGCTTAGGATAACCGTGTGCTTCTGCTTCAGGCCTTTGATCAGGTCACGGATCTCGATGATCTGCTTCGGATCAAGTCCTACTGTCGGCTCATCCAGGATGATCACCTCCGGATATCCCAGGATTGCCTGTGCAAGGCCCACCCTCTGGCGATAACCTTTGGAAAGGTTTTTGA
>OGPN01002258.1_pt1 | contig 11401 bp, 8 predicted proteins | sample 1552941 | NCBI WGS metagenome assembly OGPN01 (sample SAMEA2580220, study PRJEB22360) | human gut metagenome | biome: human gut; feature: human-associated habitat; material: faeces | place: Denmark | collected 2008/2010
TTTAGCCCAATCGGAACAAAAATTTCTATCCACGCTCTCCTTGCGGAGAGCGACTATCGCGCTCTGCGAATATACATCGCTTTTTCTATTTCTATCCACGCTCTCCTTGCGGAGAGCGACGGTTCGGTCCAGGTGTCAGGGGCGCCCAGCAGCGTATTTCTATCCACGCTCTCCTTGCGGAGAGCGACGCATACGGGCGTATCAACGACATTTCCCGCCTGATATTTCTATCCACGCTCTCCTTGCGGAGAGCGACCAAGGGGATCTTTTTCAATGCCTAGATGCCAAAATTTCTATCCACGCTCTCCTTGCGGAGAGCGACAGGTGGTCGCGTACTTTTTGGCACCCCAAGTCATATTTCTATCCACGCTCTCCTTGCGGAGAGCGACCTTTGATGGTCGGAAACCCTCCGGCAAATTCTTTGTATTTCTATCCACGCTCTCCTTGCGGAGAGCGACGTGCAGATCGGCCGGTGCTGTATCTATGAGCACAATTTCTATCCACGCTCTCCTTGCGGAGAGCGACCCAAAAAAGGGATTTAGCCCAATCGGAACAAAAATTTCTATCCACGCTCTCCTTGCGGAGAGCGACTGATCGCTTTGGTGTAGTTGTCGGGGCCGGTCAGCATTTCTATCCACGCTCTCCTTGCGGAGAGCGACAGCAAAAGTGCACAAAACAGTGGGGCACTTTTGCGCATATGGAACAAATTTTATGGGGATTGCATCTTCATGCTGACAGGCAAGGCTGTATTTTACCCTTTCTGCCCCTGTTTTTTCCATATTTTCTGGTGCGAAGGAAGCGGGAATTTTATGATTGCCTTCCCCTCGCACTAAGCAAACAAGATTCCATCCTGATCAAAATCCGGGTGCAGACCCACATGCTCGACTTTGCTTTTGTAATGGTTTCCCAGTTGATAAAAGCGCAGGCTGTCCGATTCCGAATCGATCAGTTCGGTCAATTTTGCTTTGAACATCGTGTATTGCGCGGCATCCAGTAGGCACTCAAATACGGAGTTTTGCACCCGCTGGCCGTAGTCTACACAGACTTTTGCTACTTTGCGCAGCCTGCGACGACCGGCGGCTGTTTCGGTGTTGACATCATAGGTTACAAGCACCAACATAACGGCACCTCACTTCCAGAAAAACGGTGGGTACACTTCCAGGTCGCCGCGCAGAGCACGGGCCAGCAAAAGCGCCTGAACATAAGGCACCAGCCCCCAGGGCAGTTTTTCTTTCAAAAACGGATGGGTGATCTCTTCCTTCTTTTTGTTCTGCCATGCGGTCAGGAAAGCTTTGCGGCCATCATCCGTCAGCAGTACGGCACCATTTTCCTGTTTTTGCAGGTGTTTTGCCGTGATGATCTTTTGATTGATGCAGCTGATGACCAGCCGGTCTGCATAAACCGCCCGCAGTTCTTCCATCAGGTCAAGTGCCAGACTTTTGCGGCCGGGGCGCGGGCGGTGCATAAAGCCAACATAAGGGTCCAGGCCCACAGCGGTCAAGGCGGATGCACACTCCCGCGCCAGCATGCTGTAGGCAAACGAAAGCAGCGCATTCACATTGTCCAGCGGTGGACGGCGGCTGCGGCCCTCAAACACAAAATCCTGCTTTTGCTGCAGAATCAGGTCATTCAGGCAGTCAAAGTAGCGCTGGGCTGCCTCGCCTTCCAGGCCGCGCAGCTGTTCCGGATCATCGCTGGTCTGTATCAGCGGCAGCGCGGCGGCCAGCTGGGTGGAGGTGCGTTTCAGTTTTTCGACCGGGACACGCTGGGGATGATCGCGGGTTGCGCGTTCCAGCACCCAGCGTGCGTTATACACTTTACCAAGGATAAAGCTCCGGGCATAGCGACAGCTCTGGGCCATGTCATCCGACACGCGGTACTGCGTCTGACGCAGCAGCACATTGCCGCGTTCTTCCCCCACGGTGCGGGCCTGAAATCTGCCATACGGGTCAAAAAAGCAAAGGTCAATGCCCCGCCGGGCACAAGCTCCCATCAAAGCGGGGCTGGCACCTGCGTAAGTAAAGCAGACGATGCCTTCCAGCGTATGCAGGGCATAGCGGTGGGTTTCCTGTTTATTGCGGGTAACAACAAGGTTTTCGCCATCCAATGTCAGGTAAGCGTCCTCATTGATGACAAACAGGGTGTTGAGCAGCTTTCTCATGGCGCGCCCTCCTCAATATGCTCCCGCAGATACGCCGCCGGGTCTGCCTGCTGATACAGCGCCGGCAGGCAAAGCTCTTTCAGTGAGCAGGCATTGCAATGCTTGCCGGGTTTGCTTTTTGGGGTATAGCCGCGCGCAAACAGGCGGTTCATCTCATCCGCCATGGTCTGCGCGGTGCTGCGCAGTTCCGGTGTCAGGGAAACATGTTCCCGCTGCCGGGTTTCTTCATAAAAGATTTCCCCTTCCGGCACCTCGCACACCAGCATTTCTTCCAGCGCCATGGCCTGTGCGCAGAGCTGCAAACGGTCGGCATCGTTTACCTTGCTGCGGCCATGCTTATATTCCACGGGCATGGGCTGCCACAGGCCGCGGCGGCCCTGCAATGACACGCCGTTTGGATCCTTGTGAAACTCTACCACATCGCAGTCGCCGGTCAGTTTTAAGCGGTGACTGACGACCCTCATACCGCGGGCGATCAGCAAATCGCCGCGTTTTTCCGTCAGGGTAACATCATGGCAGCGGGTATGCTGCAGGCGGCCTTCGGCGGTGCGTTGGTTTTCGGACCATTGTTGTTCCAAGTACGCAAGTGCCCATTGGCGGCGGCAGAATGCAAAGTGCTGGATGCCAGACATTTGCAGATAGTCATCAGTATTCATCATACACTTCCGGTGTCAATCCGTTCAGGGTATCGCAAGTAATATTATAATCTTCCACCCGGTGTGCTTGTGCCACACTTTCTTTTAGCTCCACATGCAGACAGCGATGGACCTTTGCCGAGGAATACTGTCCGTTTTTGCAGTTATGACGCCACCAATACAGGCGAACCACCTCCATACTGCCATCCGGGCGAGCAGAGGAAATATCGTTTTCAAACAGTGTGCGCAGCGCTTCTTTGATGATTTCTGCATCTTCATCTGTAAAGCCGGTCTTTTCTGCCAGCTGGCAGTTAATGCTGCCAAAGGTTGTGTACACGCCAAAAGCCACACGGTGCTTCATACCCATGGTATCGCTTGACTTCTTTTCGCCAGTCGTACCGTTCACGCTCTTTGTGATCTGGATATCATCGACATCAATCGGGTCCACGCTGAAAGCCGGATGAATAGATACCGGGCCGCGCACGCCAACGGAAACACCATCGCCCTTGGATTCTTTTCCCTTAAAGGCAAACACCTGGCCAAAGCTGCGCACATCCAGCCAGGTTTCACAGGCAGCCTTTGCATAAGCATCTTTATCTTTTTCAGCTTTTTTCACTGCTGGGCAGCCGTCTGCACGGTCTTTCAGGCTTTTGAAGCCATCATTGCAGCGGTCGTCCGACTGGACAAACACATTCTGGCCAAGGTCCATCATGCGGTTGCGGATCTTGCGTTTCAGGCACACATCCGAAATTTCACCCAGTCCCTCATACGTTTCGCGCGGGCGGTTTCCGTTCAACGGGTCACCGTTCGGGTTCGCATGGTTTACAGCAATCACAAGTGCAAAGTCGATTTTATTCTGCAGCACAGCCATCTTTTATTCCTCCTGCTTTTTTGCTTTCGCTTTATATTCTGCATTTTCGGCCTTAAAGTCCATCATCTGGTCGGCATAGCCAACCAGATACAGCTCACCAAGTCTTTTGTTCGTAAAGTTTTCTGTGCCAATCTTATGTAATAATTCTTGCATCATCGCATACCTTTGGCTATCCATTCCGTTACGGTTTTTCATTCTGTTCAGGTACGGATTTAATTTTTTATCCAAAAGAAGTGTTGTTGCTGCCGGGTGCAGAGCAAACGCGGTTCTTAAACGTTCTGCATTTGTCAAACGTTTTTCGTTCTCATTTCCTAGCTGAATCAACGCCCGTCTTTCAATCTGTTCTGCACAGGCTAAAATTCTCCCAAACAAATAGTTTCGGTCTTTAATGGTTTCATCAACATTCATCGGATAATCCACCTTCTTATTTCTATGATAGTACCCACGCACAAGGGCGCAGGCAATGTTTTGTGTTTTTTGTTGTTCCCAATAATCCAGGCCAATGCTGTTTGTTGCCCGATCTACCGCGCTGATCATCAAATCCCGCGGGAAGCGCTCCCCATTGGTAATACAGGGAATCAGTCGTTCGATTGTGGCTTGTTTCAGCTTTGCATCCACTTTTTCGCCATAGGCTGCTTTTGCAATGTCCGCCGGGGCAGGCGCACCAACAAAGACAACTTTCTTGATCTTGGGCTTTTTGCCCAGTTCCGTCGGCTCCTCTACACTGCGGTATTCCAGCTGCCATTGGAACGTATCGTGCCAATCCTTTATATTGGCAAGCAACTTAGAGCCCTGCAGTTCTTGATAGTACCGGATGGACAACCGGCCAGGTGTAGCAGAATCCAAAATCATGACCGCCGTTTGGGAATTGTCCTTCAACTGGTGCTGATACCCCAGAATGGCCCGGTTAAACTGCCGTGCAATTTCTTCTTGGGTATCCGCAGGCAACCTTTCTGTATCTTCCTCAAAATCGTCCCAATCATCGCCTGCTAGTGGATTATATTCCTGGGCAATATCGAGAGTATCCCCCAGCACATTGGGTACTGCTTCGTTCTGTGTTCCCCAAACAAGTACAGTCTGGTCCCCTGTATTTACCCCTTGCTTGCTGACCAACCATCGCAAGGCGCTGTGTGCCTTTTGGGTTGTTTCATAACCAATCGAAAGTGCCTGCGCTGCATCCGCAAAGCGCCCGCGGTAAGTATAATTCGTATTGTCATTGCTGGATATCAGCTTTGCACGGTCACCTGGGTTGCGGATCTTATACGGGCTTAATGTAGAAACCGGCATTTTGATTCCCTGAACTGTGCAATAGTCAATATCTTTTAACTGTGTTTCATAAAAGCGGATAAAGCTTTCTCGGACTGTTGTATCACGCGACAAATCAACATTGTCAACGCGGAACCGGACAAAAGATTCCGTCTGGTCACTACCGGTCAGCGTATCCAAAATAGGGGGCTTGTCTTCTTTGTTTCCCTGCCATTTTGTTGGCAGAGTTCCATTTTCGTCTATAAACAAAATATTTGCCTTGACCAGGTCTGCGATTAGGCATTCTTTTTCCAGGTAGTGCAGGACTGTACACACAGCCGGGTGGGCATAAGGAGATGTACACCACGCTTGTAACTGCTTGTGGTAAAGCGGCCATCCGGATTCTTTACTACCACCAAAAGTGGGATAATCTGCCGCAATATATTGCAGTTTATCCACTAGCGGGTGCGGCACCATGCCGGATGTCCGCGCCGAAGATTCCTCTGTGCAAGGAATGATCGTTGTCCTTTGATCTTGTGCCAGCAAGCCTGCATACTGAAAGTTTCCGTCCTTGTCCAGCTCCACTTCAATGTTGACCTGCTGCGTCGTGTGAGCCACCGGCAGTAGTGGAACTTTTCCAGGCTGCTGCTTTCCAATTTCTGACACGCTATTCTGGTAGGTTTTATAGCAATAGCTAAGCCAGCTCATTCCTGTATCACCTCCCTGTACAAATCATCGCAGTCGCTGACTGTTTCCCCCAGCGTAAAGGTCTTCATCTTTTGCGGGTGGATATCGCGCACAATTTCGCATTCTTCCGGGCGGCAAAAACAGATTTTTCCGTTCTGCATTACCGGGTGCCAAAAGCGTTCCTGCATCACGCCTTTCCCGTTTTCGTCCGCATAGGTAATGCCGTGCTCCATTAGGCCTAGGTCCAGGGATGAAACATCATCATAATGCCCTTTTCCCAAGCCAAAAATGCAGGGTTCAATATACCCCTGGCATTCGCGTGTTCCCAAAAAGATATCTCTTCTGCCGCCGCGTTCCAACATACGCTTTGCAATAGCGTAATGTTTGTTTTCATTGCGGTCTTTTTCCAGGTCTGGGCGATGTTCGTTCCATTCAAAATGTGCCCGCACCTGGTAGCAAACATCGGAAAGGTACGTATAGATGGAAAGATCGTTTTTTCCATTGTTATACATAATGGGACGGATGCCTTTGGATTGTCTTTCAATCGGGTTCATCACGCGCAGTTCATCAATTACCCAGGTGAACGTTGGTTTCCAATAGCAGCTTTCATAAATACCCTTCAATGCCTGGTAGGTGGGCACCGGGTAGCTAAATTTTTCGCCGCCTACGCGGGTAATTGGGTCGCTGAACAGTGCATAACGCCCATATACCTGCATGGATATTGAATTTTCGTATTGCAAAGTCTAACCCTCCTTGTTAAGCAAATTGTATCGGCATAAATCCGGGGCTTGTCTGAATTCCCTTTTCGTCATCGTAATATTCCTTGTTAAGAATTGTCACTGCCCCTTCTTTTACTGTGTACAGTGCACCTTGATCTGCCAGGCGTATTTTTTCATTTGTTGTAATACCAACGGTAAAGCGTTGTGCGTCCCGCAGCATTTTGGGGGTAAGCGGTTTACTGGACGAAAGTCTTGTTGCCATATCCGCGCCATCTTCCCCATAGGGAACCACCACCGGCGTTGTAATGTCCTCCAAAGCATGGAAATTCCTTTCTGCCGTGGCAAACGCCTGCCGGAGCAAGTAATTGGGGAACTTTTGTTTTCCTGTTGTCTCTTTCCAGGCTAGCACACTTTCCTGATTATCTGACAAAAGGTCAAACAAATTCACTGTTTTTGGGGGAATGTACCCCTTTAATTCAACCGGATCGCCCATCCGTTCCTGTTGTTGGGACTCTGCATAATAAAGCTGGTAGTACCTCAAAATACTTTCCGGCTCTAACAGGTCCGCATCCCTTTGTAATTGCTGCAGCAGGTGCCGTGTGGCTTCCCTGCCGTTGCGCAGTTCCGGAAGTCGATCCAGATTTTCCAGATTGTAGGTTTTAACAAGATACACCGTGCGGCATTTTCTTTCCGCATTGCGGTTGCATCGGCCGGAAGCCTGGGCCACACTGGGCAGCGCAGCCATACTTCGAATGACGCAATCAAAGCTTACATCCACGCCTGCTTCTATCAGCTGACTGCTTACACAGATCAAACGTTCCTGACCGTGTAAGGTGTTTAATTTTTGCTTAACTTCTGCGATAACATCTGCACGGTGCTTTGCACACAGGTGCGTGGTCAGGCAGTAAAGTTGTGTATGTTCCGGCTGGCATTGTTTCAAAGCCTCAAACACCTTTTCGACCGCCGAACGGGTATTCAAGATGATCAAAATGCTGCCATTCTCGTCTTGCTTGCTCCGTACAAATTCTGCGAGTTCTCCTGCCTGAAATCCATTTCCTGTTTCGGGCACTTCAATCTTTGTCCTTCGGAACTGCGCAAAGCGCAGCTGGTAATCCGGGACCAGGTCCACCGGCGATGCATACCGCAAAGGGTTTGCTACTTCGCTTAGCGCTGGCTGTGTTGCCGTACACAAAACAACAACGCACCCCAAATAGTACGCCAAGAAATTTGCCGCCTGGTTGAACAAGTATGTATGGCAAATGGGCAGGGACTGTATTTCGTCAAACACCAAGATAGAATTTGCCAGTGCTGCCATGCGGCGCACATTCTGCCGCCTGCTGCAAAACAGGGTTTGCAGCATCTGTACCATAGTTGTACATATCACCGGCGCTTCCTGCCAGCGTTCCAGCTGGCGGAGAATTTCGGGGTTCTCTGTATCCAGCACCGCATCCGTATGGTGCTCCAACAGATATTCACTGCCGCCTAATGCCTTTTTGAACTCCTGTACATTCTGTCCGATAATCGACCGGAACGGTGCAACATAGAAAATATGCCGGGCCGAAAGTTTTTTGGCCGCATGCACACAATATCGCAGCCCGGAAAATGTTTTTCCTCCGCCTGTTGGCACATACAAGCGGTAAATACCCTGCTTTGCACATTCGCCTGCTGTCTTGCATTGCTCCGAAATTTCTGCACGCAAGGTATCTATTTTATGTCGGGGCTGCAAATTGTTCAGGAATGTTTCAACATTGCTTTCTATCAGATTCCATGGCGGAAGTTGCTCCGGGGGAAGGCATCCTTCTTGATTATAATAGTTGCCTGAATCCAACCAGTCTGCATCGATCAGGGCTGCAAACAAAAATCTGTGTGCCAACCCCAACATGACCTGATAGATACAAAGCCGCGGCTTCTTTCCTTCCTGCGTTCGGATTTTCCGCACAAGACATTCTACCTCCTGCGCAGCTTTAGCAAACATTTGCCGTATCTCTGTTTCACTTATGCAATCCGCAAAAAAGGCCCGGCAGCTTTCTTCATATAGCTCTTGAGCCTGCTCTGAATACATATGTTTTATCCAGGGTTCTACTCCACCCAGGTCGAAAACATCCATACGTTCAGAGTGATGGGATCCGATTGCCAATGCTGCCATTTGCGCAGTCAAGCGAGAAGGTGGTGAAGCTGTTTCTCCGCCATAATTTTCCCATAGCCACCGCATTCCGGCGCTGGAATGATTGATTTTTTCGTTTGTCTGACCTCTCAGATGTTTTTGCACGTTGCTATGAGATTTCCCAGCGTCATGGAGCCAGCCTGTAAGACGGCCCAAGTTTTCAAGTCCCAGCGGCTGGCACGCCCGTGCGCAGTACTCGGCCACGTTTTCACTGTGTTGCTTTAGGGATTGTATTTTCCAGACGCCATTGATTTGTTTGGTATGACCGAGTAACATGGTAATCATCTCCTTGTTTCTTTTATTATAGCAGATAACTCATCCCATAATTCGGACTTTCACTCCAGTTCTGCAATCTTTGTCATACTATCCAAATTTATCCATGTAGAATTGTTAGCTATTCCCATTAGCAGATATTTTTGATAAAATAAAATATTATAGGGTTTATGAATTCACTTTCTTATATTACTTCTTCATCTTACCGAAAAATCATTTACGCAAGGAGTGAAAAGCCATGAAAAGGAAGTTATTCTCATTTTCCGCCAGTGTTATCACCGCAATAATGCTTACCGCTTGTGCTGCAGCGCCAGAAAATAAACCTGCTTCCTCCGCTGCTCTTTCCCCGACCAGTGAACCTGTTGCCACAGCTATACCATCCACTAGCAATGCCAACTGGAAGTTACCGCCGCAATATGATTTTGACGAGATGATTCCTCTCTTCTCCCGCGAAACCCACACTGCCGGTTACGCCGCTGCCCGAAATCTGTACGCTGTGCGCAAGGGCGAACGCTGGAGCCTGTTTAATGCTGCCAACTGTAATGCTTTTCTGGAAGATTTGTCAGAAAGCATCCCGTACCTGTATGGTGAGCAGGAGCTCTCCATTGGGGTAGATGATACATACGATTACCAGAAGCTGAATGCCCTGGAAGAACAGATTAACCAGGAGCTGGTTGCCCAACAAATGCCTTTTACAACCATGCTGGGCGGGCACGGCGGGTATGGCATCCAGTGGATTTTAGGTGACAGCCAGATTTACCGTTCTGCTATTGGTGTCTATACATTTAGTGGCACGCCCATCGAACAGGTGTATGCTCCTGATTTGGTTGGCATCCAGCAAGGCATTTGGGATGATGAATATGCCGGTTATCTTGTTGACAATTCTGCACCTTTTGCCGTTGCGGATAAAAACGGTACAATTTTAACCGATTTCGACTACCAGGATGCCTGCATGGCCGGTGAATCTTTAATCGCGGTAAAGGATGCAGCCGGTAACTGGGGATATTGCGACCAAAGCGGTGCTTTAGTAATCCCCTGCATTTATCAGCCGCAGATGAGTTTGTCCATCATGAACGAAACTGTTGAATATCCTTACGCAGACTTATCTGGCATGGTAGTTGTGAAAAATCAATCCGGACAAAAGCTGGTTCTGGATGTTTACGGCAATGAGATAATTTTCGCTGGGCAATATGAAGATTTAGCCCCCGCGCGCGATGGCTGCGTATGGGCAAAACAGAATGGCCTTTGGGGCTTGCTGCAAGTACAGGATTATACCGAAAACAATGCCGACGTTATTCTGCCGGATGGATGCGTTGCACCAGATGTAACGCTTAGCCGAATTGATAGCCTTTGTACCTACACCACTGCTGATCATGGGCTGGTTATGCGTAAAGGTCCCGGTACAAATTATGAAAAAATGGATAATATCCCCTACGGTATCATCGTATGGGAATGCGGCTATAGCAGCAATGTGCCTGACTGGGTTGTTGTATATTACAATGGGATTTATGGTTGGGTCAGTGATGAATACTTGGCTGCCACTATTTATTCCACCAGTAAATAATAAATAAAAAAGCAGGTGTTCATGTAGAAACGATATCGTCCTCCACGTGAATACCTGCTTTTTATAGCTTCTTTTATTATATCTGTTCTGTGCCGCTATTTGTCTCTGTATGAAATAAATAGCCGCTATATGCATTTGGATGAAGTGTTCTGTTTGTTTGCTTTTTTACCTAAAAGAATTGCGTAGGAGGCTCTCTTAACTAAAGAGCCGACCTCTCACACCACCGTGCGTACCGACCGGTACACGGCGGTTCAACCGCATAAGTGCAAGGACTCGTAGTAGCGCCTGAGGATACTAAAATATCCTGCTTCTGCGAGTCTTTCGTTTGCAATGGAACCTTTTAATACAGGACTACCGGCGATACGCCAATAACCCAGTCTGGAATTGCCCCACTGGTACTATTCCAAAATTCTTCGTTTGAGTTTCATTACTCATCGATATAATCTTTATCGAACCACTCGCCTAGCGAGTGATTTTAGACATACAAAAAAGCACCTTAGCTTACGCTAAGGTGCTCTTCCTGGTGACCCGTGCGGGAATCGAACCCACGTTAACGGCGTGAGAGGCCGCTGTCTTAACCGCTTGACCAACGGGCCACGACCGCAAAAGATTGCTTGTATAATATACCAGATGAAACGCGGTTTGTCAACATATTTTTCAGGGCGAATGGGATAAAATGGAGAGAGATTTTGGGCCGGCAGCGTTATTCGGAAAATGTACGGTAGGTCACTGCGCCCGCAGTCGAACTTCAGAGGCCAACCAGACCGCTGATTCGGCTCTTGAACCGGAATAAGCCGTTCCCTACAGAGCTTTTTATAATAGGCAGCAGGCAATGCAAGCAATCTGTAGGGCGGGATGCCCTCATCCCGCCGTGGAGAAACCTCTTTATCGACTGTGGCAAGCACTGCAAATGATTTGTAGGATTCGATGCTCGCATCGGGCTGTTGCCGCTCACCAAACTATACCTGCCAATTCCGCAAGGTTGCTGCGGGCTGATGACAAGCATCTGCCCCTACAAACAAAATCAAGGGCAATACCGCATAATTCTAAGTGCCGATACGGCGAGCGAGGTGCGGCAGCTG
>OGPN01002264.1_pt1 | contig 11379 bp, 7 predicted proteins | sample 1552941 | NCBI WGS metagenome assembly OGPN01 (sample SAMEA2580220, study PRJEB22360) | human gut metagenome | biome: human gut; feature: human-associated habitat; material: faeces | place: Denmark | collected 2008/2010
TGCCGTATCTTTCAGCTCCACTTGCCGATGCTTGTTTATGTATTCTTCCGGTGCCGCCTCTTTCAATGGAATCAGATCCAGCACATCCGTTACCGGAACCCATTTATTGTAAAAGTATTCATACTTCACCGCATTCTGCAAACTATATTTTTCCAGGCTCTCCACAGCGTCCTGTTTCTCAGTCTTATACCATCTGCGAACATTGTTCAACTGAGGTGCTGTCAACGGAACTTTAATAAACAGTCCCTTAATCAGCGGAGATTCCAGTTTAAACAAATCCTTGTTTTTCTCATAATAATCCGCAATCTCCTGCTCCGAAATATCACTCGTCAGTTTCTGGTTTATCAGTTCCTGCTGATAAGTATGCATGATCAAAGCTTTCCGGTAATTCTCCACCAGCTTATCTACATCCACATTATCCGGGATATTATTCGCTGCTTTTTCATACAACAAAATCTCCTCCGCCCAGCTACGAATGTAATGCTCGGCGAAAAGAATACTATCATCTTTTGACAATCCGACCGGTAGCACAGACATCAAATCTTCTTTATATAAAAAGTTACCATCTACCTCCACTAATGCAGTCTTGCCTTTGTGGTCGTACTGCTCTTTGCACGCTCCACAACAAAGAAGGGTAATTAGTAAGAGGACTAATATTCGCATCGTCAATTCAAATCTACTTATTTAAGGTACGAAGATAGTGAATAATCGGTTACATCAGTTATTATTAACTGTTTTTAAAACCTCTTGGTTTATTTCAACCTTACCTGACTCCTCCAATTCCCGCTCCCAATATGCGTTAAGATAGTTTCTATAATCTTTTCTCACCTGCTCAATTACCTCTCTGTAATCATCCGGACCCTTCTGTTTTTTGCCAGCAACAATAGTAAAAGGATACGACATTACAGACTCAAAACCACCCTTCTTAAAGACCAATTTATCTATATATTTATTATCTCCGTCGGCAAAAATCCCCTGTTCGATTTTAATTTTTTCGTCACCGGATGTATTAAAAGTTTTGCGAAGTATGTCTTCCCATTCCTTCTCCGGTACTTTCTTCAGCAGCTTTTTAGCCTGTTTGGCAGTCTTTTTATCCACACAATGCAATACCACTCCTTTATACCGAGGATGTTCCCAGCGGTAATCCGATGAATGAAACTTAAAATAAGTAGCCAATCCTGCCCGATCGTTAACAGCCGGTAAATCTACTTTCTGACGCGTGATCTCCGCAACCAGACATTTTTCAGCATACTCCTGCAAAGTATAACGAAGTTCCGGATGCTTTTTTTCCACATGCCGATTCTCGTAATCCAGCAAAGATTTGGCTATAAAACCATTCAGCTGACGTTTTACAGCCTGGGGATGGGATGAAGCAAACCACTTAAACATCTCTCCCGTATATGTCTGCCCATTGACAGTAAACAAAGTTCTATCTGTTTCACCTTTCTGCAGCAATTCCTCCAAAGCCTCCGTATTCGGAACATATTGGTATTCTTTTTTCAATTGCTCCACTATTGCTTCCGTTCCTTTATCCAGTGGCTGACGCCGTAAACGATTCAAAAGGCTATCACTAACTATCTCATACGCAGATACTTCTTTCCGGTCAACAACTTGCAGAATATGAAGCCCCTCCGGTGTAAAGAAAGGTTTCGATATTTCACCCTTCGCCAAAGAAAAAGCGACATCCTCAAACTCGGAAGTTGTCTGTAAGTTTTCGATCCACACACAACGTTTATCATCTGAAAACCGGTCCACCAAACTGGTAAAATCAATACTTGGCTGATTCTGTATCACCTGATAAATAGAATCCATACGTGCTTGCTCCTCTTGCAAATGCCTGGAAGTAATGGTTTGAGGCAGATATTTGAAAATCTGCTGTACCTGTACTTGTCCGTTACGTACATTTCCTTTCATCTTCTGATATAGAATACGGGCATTGCCATCCATTTCCTGGCTGCCCGGCAGATAAGACCTCAACAACTTTGTCCGATAAGCTTCCTGTTGCTTACGAAAAGCCGAAGTAGTATCGAGCCCTGCCGCTCTGGACGCTTCCACTTTCAACTTAGCCTGAATGAAAAGCTCCGCATATTCTTTAGGAGACAATTTCTCACCCTCACCATCCACATGACGGCGATAGGAATATTCAAACTCCGAACGAGGTATTTCCTTTCCGTTAATCCGCATTACTACGGGATCTTCCTGAGCGGAAACCCATATTCCGAAGAGACTTATCCATCCTAAAAGCAGACTTCTTTTCATCATTGATTCTTTGTTTAAAACGACAAACGGTGAACAACGAACATGTGCCATACAGCCTGTTCACCGTTCACCGCTAATCGTTTACCGTTTATATAAATTATTCCGGACGGCTATAGTTAGGCGATTCACTGGTAATCGTCACGTCATGCGGATGACTTTCCATCACTCCGGCATTTGTGATACGAGTAAACTTCGCATCATGCAGTTTTTCAATATTAGCAGCACCGCAATATCCCATACCTGCACGCAAACCGCCGGACAGCTGATAAACTACTTCATAAAGCGTACCTTTATAAGGAACACGTGCAGCAATACCTTCCGGTACCAACTTCTTCACATCGGCAGTTCCGCTCTGGAAGTAACGGTCCTTCGAACCATTTTCCATCGCTTCCAATGAGCCCATACCACGATATGACTTGAACTTACGTCCGTTAAAGATAATAGTATCACCCGGAGACTCTTCAGTTCCGGCAACCAATGATCCGATCATCACACAATATCCACCGGCAGCCAATGCTTTTACCACATCACCGGAGTAACGTAATCCACCATCAGCAATCAAAGGAACACCTGTACCTTTCAGTGCTTTGGCTACATCATATACAGCCGATAACTGAGGAACACCCACACCTGCAACAACACGAGTCGTACAGATAGAACCCGGACCGATACCTACTTTCACTGCATCAGCACCAGCTTCCGCCAAAGCCTTCGCAGCTTCGCCGGTAGCAATATTACCTACTACAATATCAATATTCGGGAAGCGTTTCTTTGCTTCTTTCAGTTTTTCAATCACAAACTTAGAGTGTCCGTGAGCTGTATCAATCACGATTGCATCTGCACCGGCATCCACCAATGCCTGCATACGTTCCAGCGTATCGGCAGTAACACCTACACCGGCAGCTACACGCAGACGACCTTTGGCGTCTTTGCAAGCCATCGGTTTATCTTTTGCTTTTGTAATATCTTTATAAGTGACAAGACCGATCAACTTTCCGTCCATTCCGACAATCGGAAGTTTCTCAATCTTATGTTTCTGAAGAATCTGTGCAGCAGATTCCAAGTCAGTAGACTGGTTAGTAGTCACCAATCTTTCTTTCGGAGTCATGACAAGATCAATGTGTTTTGCCATGTCTCTTTCGAAACGCAAATCTCTGTTGGTAACAATACCCACCAAATAACCTTCATCATCTACCACAGGGATACCACCGATTTTATATTCCGCCATGATGTCCAGTGCATCCTGAACAGTAGAACCTCTTTTAATCGTTACAGGGTCATAAATCATACCATTTTCGGCACGCTTTACGATAGCAACTTGTCTTGCCTGTTCTTCGATAGACATATTTTTGTGAATCACACCGATACCACCTTCACGAGCAATGGCAATCGCCATTTTCGCTTCGGTAACTGTATCCATGGCAGCCGTCACAAAAGGTATTTTTAACTCAATGTTTTTTGAAAACTTAGTCGAGAGATCGACAGTGCGCGGTAAAACTTCAGAATAAGCGGGGATCAACAATACGTCGTCGTAAGTCAACCCATCCATTACAATCTTATCAGCAATAAATGACATAGGGCTATGCGTTTAAAAATTATTGCGTGCAAATATACGGTTTTTATTCAAAATGCGCAAACTGTGTACCAGAATATTTAATGAAGGGGGACTAATTAATACTTATCAGAAAGAATTGCCTTAAAAGAACACATTCAAAGAACCGAATTAAAGAACAACTTTAAAGAACAAGATTATGGAAAGGCAGATTTTTATTAATGAGATGCAAGCTCGTTTCAATTTAAGAAAACCACGTAGCGAGAAGCCAACCAATCTCTATTTAGTATGCAGAATAAACAACAAACAGGTTAAACTATCTACAGGGGTAAAGATATATCCAGACCACTGGAATGAAAAAAGACAAGAAGCATATATCAGCGTACGCCTATCAGAGTTAGATAATATAAATAACACTATAGTGAACAAGAAAATCACAAAACTAAAAGAATATTTCATCGAATTTAAGCATTATCTTTGTATGCATCCAGACGAGATTGGAGAAAGTATGAAACTATTAAAACAACACATATATAAAGATAGGATGAAGAAAGAATTACAGAAACCCGCAACTTTTATAATGAAACAAATTATAGAAGCAAAGACTTGTGCAGAAAGCAGCAAGAAACAATATCGTTCTAACATAGACAAATTCGAGCGTTTTCTCAAAGAGAATGAAATCCCCAATACATGGGAGAGCATGAATTTAGATACCATTAATCGCTACCAAAAGCAAATCATAAAAGAAAATCCATTACATCCTCATAACACTTTGCGTAACATAATTAAAGGAACTATTTTTAATTTACTAGGAATAGCAGATAAAAGACTGGATATTCCTTTCAAATGGTCTGACAGCAATTTAAACAGTTTTGAGTTCGTGAAAGATAAATCCAACAAAGAATTAGCAGACAACAAAAAAGTTTCATTAACAGAAGAGCAACTGAATAAATTCTACAAGCATATCATAACAGGAACAGAAAGACAAATAAAGAAATACACAGAAATCAGAGACTTATTCATACTACAATGTTTAGTTGGGCAACGAATTGGAGATATGCAAAAATTCTTTAATGGAGATAATGAAATGGACGAAGAAGCAGGAACCATCTCCATTATACAACAAAAGACAAAAGCCAGAGCTATAATTCCACTATTGCCATTAGCCAAAGAAATTATATCCAAATATGAGAATAAAGAATTATTATATTATAAAGAAAGAAAGTCCATTGTCAATGAAGCCTTAAAAGAAGTAGCAGAACAAGCAGGATTAGATGAGCCTATCACTTATGAAGAAAACGGGATTAAACAAACCCAACCTCTTTATAAATTACTGCATACACATACAGCAAGGCATACTTTTATCACAATATTGTGTAGAAAAGGCATCCCCAAGGAAACTGTTATTATAGCGACAGGACATGAAGATACAAAAATGATAGACAAAGTTTATTCTCATTTAAACAGTAAAGATAAAGCAAAGAAAGTCTCTAATGCTTTCAAAAGTTTAAATAATGGCATTTTCAATATGGGCAAGGTGGAAACATATTCTCTCAATGAAGCGAAGCCTATGAATGATGTGACTAATAATATCACCTTCGATACTCTGTTGGACACTCAATTTTTTGCGTCTAAAATCAATAAGGCTGCTGAACTACAATCACAGGTAGGTCATTTGAAAAATGGGAAACTGTGTAGTTATGACAATGAAATCACGTCTCTTATAAGCGAGATAGAAAAATTCTCCCAATCTTCCACTTCTGATTCTGATGTGGCAAAACAATATGTGAAACAGTTATCTGTTGGGAAGCAATCAGACTTGCATGACAGTTTTAGAGAAATGATTATCGAGTGCGTTAAAATTGGTATCAGTAAGGATGCAATTATGCAGTTTGTCAATAAGGCTTTGGAAATAAGCTTGTTAGATAAGGAAAGATTCACCAATATAAAAGAAATCACTACAGCCTTATTGGATAAAAGGAATCAGGGCTGACAAGCTTTTTAGGAAATCAAGGCTTCTGGTAAGCCTGAACATCATATTCTCCCCGAACAGCTACGGCTGTAAGGAGGTATGGTAAAATCTCATTAACTGACGTTAACAGACAATCTATATTCGTACAATAATCCGGACGAAATCAACCATAATGGATTGTAGAATTTGGATGTTATCAGTAAAATGGTTTATCTTTGCAGCAGTTAAATGATTAACTCATATTGTTGATGAGTAAGCATTGAACAACCCGCTCTTTGACATCATGTACAATTCGACCCCAGCACCTCGGTGCTTTAAGCTATCGCTTTTTGCTTGGAAGTGATAAGCTGTGGCAATTAGTTCATAATTGTTAATATTATTAATTAGGCAATTCTCGGATTGCCGGGTATATATGAAGGTGTAAGTATGCCCGCTCTTATATACCGCCCGCTTAATAAATTTAATAATATTAAAGTTTATGAAATATGTAAATATTGGGAGACAAGAAGCTCCCAAGTGGTACTTTGTTGCCACGATAAACTTGAACGGCGAAGAACAGGAAATCATTCCTGCCTTCACCGATTATTCTCTCAAACGTAAAAACTTTGAGAAGGACAAAGTGTTTAAAGCTATAGATAAGAGCAAGCTCTTGCCGACTGTATTTTGCTTCTGTGATGCAAAACCATTCTACGCAGAGAATGTTCCTCTATACGATTACGTAGGTAGTAAAATCGAAAATCTTCCCGATAATGCTCCGGCCGTAATGGTCTATCTGGATAAAGCCGAGAATGTTAACTTGCTCGGTTTGACGGATGAGCCACTGCAAGCTGAATTAGTGGAATGTGATAGCGTTGCTGACGCTTATCACAGAGTAGCAACAACTGCATATCTCTCCCAATGTCCTTCAAAGGATGAGTGGATAGGATATGCCGGAATTGTAACGGGAGATGAATTATTTCTGAATATCCGCAAGTTCGGCATAATGTACTCTATGTCCGGTACTGCCGTACAGGGATATTTTGGTATAAGCACTACTGTTTCTTTATTACAAAGCAAAGCCCTTGCTATGAGTTCTTCTCTTTTTAAAGAAGAATATAGAACTTATGCGCAGGCAGAGCAATTGATGAAGGCAACAGTACAAGCCTTTGGCGTGAAAGCTGCAAAACAGACCAGATATATTAAGGCCATTAATTATGGTATCTCGGAATATGGTTTTGATACAGTCTGTGATGTATTAAACAGCATCGAAGCAACAGAGAAGTTGCGGATTGAAGCAGCTAAGTGCGAAGATAAAATTAGCTGTATTCAGCACTTAATCATCGAGCGAGTTATTGAGATGCGTAACGCTCAACAGCAATAAGAATAACCGGATTGTACATGATACATAAAAATAAGAGGCTGTCTCAAATTGATTTTGAGTTCAGCCTCTTTCTGTTTGTTTACAATATTCCTCGAATCTCAAAGCCATTCTTCCGGCCGTTGGCGGTCGGTATCTTGACGGGATGAATCTCAAAGAATTCATTGAGGTCGGTCGCCTTCAGTGACTTGTCAATGCCTAGCCTGTCATATACATCATGTAAGGTTTGCTGAATATCAGTAGTTAATATTCTGTCTCCGATATGAATAATGCCGTGTAATTCATGACGAATCTTATTTTTGGTTTTCATGATATGGATTTCATTGAGCAGTTTCTTCTCCTTATAATTCAGAGCTTTAATCCTGTCAGCCCCCAAAGCCTCATAATAATACCTCAATTCTGGATATTTGCTTTCCAGTGTTGACATTGCGAGATTGACAATCAGCCCTTGCTTGGCACGATATTCACAGTATGCCTGCATCCTGTCTACAAATGGCTCCTTTTTGATTAGATGTTTCAACTGTTCTTGGTAAACGGCATAAGTTTGATTCTCACTGACATCGAAACTACTATCTTGGAGCAGTTTCTTTACAATTACCCCATTCTGATAATTGAACTTCTGGACATCAAAACAGTATTGCTCATTTACATAGGCTAAACGGTTGAAAACAAATTCTCCTTTCTGTTCATCGTACATTGTATATGAATCCTGATATTTTACATTGTCGGGGATTCTCCTAAAATCCTTGATACGTTTGGCTCTCAATGCTTCACCGGCATTGTTGTTGTCTCTAATCTCGTCAAGTGTCACATTGACCTTCCGGCACAGATGCTCATTGAATGTCTCCTGCTCTACCTCCTCTGCATTGACATTGTAAACGAAGGTGAGGAACTGCCTGAAGGGGTTGCATGCCAGACGCTGCCTGCCTGCAATCTGTACCAATTCCGTTGCTATATCAACCGCAGTGTTCGGGCGATTACAATCGCTAATGACAAAAGTTGCGGCATTGGTGGAGTAGAAATCACAGCCCGCATAAGCGGTGGAAGTACAGAAGGTGAATTTCTTGTGCGTCTCCCCCTTCAAGGGAATTCTCCCTCTTTTGAATCCTTCCCCAATCCTTGCAATCTGTTTATCGTTATCGTCAGAATTACCTACAATGATATTCACTTCTTCCGGTTTGAGTTCCGTTTGTTTAATAATGTTCACAATATTATTTACACTATTGAGAAATATAACACATTCTTTGGAGTAAATCCTTTCCCCATTAACATACACAGAAGGATAATTGCCATTCTGATAGTAGCGAACTATTTCCAATGCTGCATTGATAGGATTCTTTGTGCGCTCTCTATATACTCTGACAATATCCTTTTCTTCCCAGTCAAGCTGATAGTAATTCATATCCTTGAAGTGGTCAATCTGTTCCAGATATTTGTCAAGAATTGGAGTTGCCGATAAGAATGTAACATACGGGAATGACCTTGAATTATCTAAAAAGTGCAATTCTATTTCAGACTTGAAACTACTATCTGCCAACAAGCACTGGAATTCATCCACTACTACACGCCAATCTGATTTATATTTAATACAGCCAATCAATTTATACACGGAATCGTAGGAGACCAGAATCTTGGGAAGCTCCGCAGTCTGCAAATATGCCTCAATCTCTTTGGTGTCCACCCCGCCAATTACAAGCAAGGTATCAGGGTATTGTTCATGTTTGTTTTTCAACAGCTCATTGCGAGGGCTGCATATAATAGTTTTATGTTCATCTGTCAGTGCGACTGTAGTTGCTCCACAGCCGGGTATCTCTTTATTCAAAATACCATTAGGAAGTTCAAACGGTTTCCCGAATTCTTCTATGAACTTCTCCCGTTCGGTTAAATACTTGATATTTGCCGGAATTTTAATCACTTCTTTTTTCATGAGTTAAGTTAAAAGTTAATTTGACTGGAATAATCTAATCTAGTGATGTCCACTTTATGGAGGATTTTTATCTTTAGTATAAGGGAGTCATGGTAGAAATATTGGACAGTCACAAGAATAATAAAACCTGATACGCATCAGGTCGAATTATGCCCGTTCAGGGTATCTCTAACATGGAATCGGAATAATTTTGAAAATTATATTTTGGGTGTTTCCCATTGTCCTGATATTGCAAAGGTAATTAATATTCCGACAGTAAAATCATGAATTGTGGACAATCTGCAAACTTTATACTGATACTGGCATAAGTCCGTCATTCTATAGGGGAGTATATCCTAAAGACCAATAATGGCATTTGAGAGTGATATATATTACTGGAAAAGTTCCTTTTGATACCCAACCCAAAAATATAGGTACTTAAAATTCATACCCCCGCCCCTTTTATTGAGGAAGTGTTTCTATTTGGAGTTTATGCAGTGATAGAGTGAAATATTTGATTTGTCAGTGAGCATATCAGATGTATATCGTGCATAAGCCCCTTCTATTACCCTATAGTCCCCTCACCAATCATTAGGAAAAATGAAAGGATAACATGAATTGCTATTCAGCCCACAAACCTTATGAACTTCTGAAATGTGCGGACTTATCAACGATTTGTATATGTCTACATATAAAGATGCACAAAGGAAAGTGAATGAATAGTACTTCATGTTAAGCCCTCATTTTGTCCTTAAATACACTATTTACTAATCTATTATTATGCGTATGGAGAATTTAAAGATTTTATTGACGTTTGGAATAATTCTAATTGTGCCAGTAGTCTTAATGCCACAGTTCTTTATTGGATTATTAATACTGATTGTGGCTTGCTTAGCTTTCAGACAGAGGAATTTCTAATATTAACTTAATAAATTACAGATTATGGAATCAACATTACAGATTATGCCAGTACAAAGAACTGGTAGAAACTTTGGTGAATATGCAGAAGATGCAACTATAGTAGTAGAAGAGCCTGTTGTTAAATCAAGTGTATCGTTTTTAGATGCTAACACAAATCCCGTTACATTGGAAGAATTGACAACTCAATGCGTTGTACCTACATGGGCAAACCAAGAGTTGACAATCGCACATCAGGATTTTATATCATGTGTGCATGATGCAGCCAGTTCTTTTTATGCAGGGGAGACAGTAAATGCGCCTGATATTCGTTGCAGTCATATTGTACGTGGCAGAACTCCCCAAAGTTTGGGCAAGAAAGCTTCTGAACTGTTGGAATGTGAGAAAACACAATTCTATCAAAGACTTGCTTTTGCATTTACAATTCCAACTATTTATGAGACAATAAATGGGCAGAAACTTGAATTGTGCGTGGGTGGAGTAAGGAACTATTCAGACTTAAACCTCTATCGCTCAACAAAAGGTTTGGAGAAATTTTCAGTCTTTATTGGGTGGCGTGTTCGCATTTGTAGCAATCAGGTACTCACAGGAGAAGGAGTTAAGTTCTCTATGGAAGTTTCAAATATTGGTGAACTCTACAGAAATGTGCTTGACTTGTTTAACAATTTCAATCCTGCCAAAGAAATCCATTTGATGCAAACTTTATCCAACACTTCACTTAGTGAATCACAGTTCGCACAAATCATTGGGCGTTGTCGTTGCTATCAAGCATTGCCAATTGGTTATCAGAAATCAATACCTAAACTATTGATAACTGACAGCCAGATAAACAGTGTTTGCCGTGACTTCTATCACAACGAAGCGTTTGGAGTGAAAGATAATGCTATTTCTCTTTTCGATTTTCACAATTTGCTCACCCAATCCAACAAAAATAGTTACGTGGACACTTATTTGCAACGGGCAGTTAATGCAACGGAAATCAGTGTTGGAATTAACAACGTTTTACGTGGAATAGATGACAAATATCAGTGGTTTCTTAGTTAGTGGTATTTGAGAATATACAGGATTGTCAAATACAGAAAAAGGACATCTATATAATAAAGTATAGGTGTCCTTTCTTTATTCTATCACTTATTAATAATCAAAGATTTATGTTACAAACGTTAGTAGTTGTTACATTTTGGATTATCATGTACTTTATTGCGTGTGCAATCTCACCTATTGTATTCTTTTTGATGATTATTTGGACTATATACCAGATTATTACGGTGAAGTAGTACATTAAAATGCAGAAAAAAACAAAGAGCATCCATACAGGTGCTCTTTTTATTTATAAACCTCTTAAATATTTGGAATATGATAATAGAAGGCAGTCGCGAATACAAGGCAGCGCAAGAACTTGAAAGAGCCTTGAA
>OGPN01002268.1_pt1 | contig 11364 bp, 7 predicted proteins | sample 1552941 | NCBI WGS metagenome assembly OGPN01 (sample SAMEA2580220, study PRJEB22360) | human gut metagenome | biome: human gut; feature: human-associated habitat; material: faeces | place: Denmark | collected 2008/2010
TCAGTTCTTTATTCACCTTCTTTACAAGTTCCCGGACATCTCCTTCTCTCTGTCCAATGGCATATTTATATCCGTCTTTATCATTTCCCGCAAAGAAAGCTGCAACACCGCTGCATGTATCTAAAATCGCATCGGTACATTTTCTTACTTCTACTGGTTCCATATCTCCTTCAATCAACAGCACATTTTCTTTTCCCACACAGGAAGCAGCTATCTGTTCAAAATGTTTTTGCTTTTCTGCTGCAAGTTCACCTTTTAAGTTATAAACTTCATCAAGAAGTCTCTGTACTGCATCTTTTGTCTCTTTTTCTTTTACCGAAAGTCTGACTGCAACCTGGCTGTTTTGCTCCGCACTTTTTGACAGATATTCTAATGCCCGTTTTCCTGAAAGCATTTCCATACGAACCCCGTCACGAAACTTCTTACTGGAAAGGATTTTGACCAGACCAATCTGGCTGGCATGTGTCACATGAAGACCACAGCAGGCACAAAGGTCTGCTCCCGGAAATTCTACCAGGCGAATCTCTCCTGTAAGTTCTTTTTTACTTCGATATGGAATGAGTTTTCGTTGTCTCTCATCTGGATAAAAAATATTTACCTCCTGATTCATCCAAATATAATCATTTACTTTTTGTTCAATTTCAGCCACTTGTTCTTCTGTCAGCATTCCGCTTAAATCAATTGTAATGACTTCTTCTCCCATATGAAATCCAACATTTTCATAACCATATTTTTCATGAATCATTCCACTGACAATGTGTTCGCCAGAATGTTGCTGCATAAGGTCAAAACGCCATTCCCAGTTGATTCGTCCTACAACTTGTTCCCCTGCTTTCAATGGTTTTTTCATGATATGACAGATTTCTCCATCCACATACTGCACATCAAGAACTTCTTCTCCCTCAATCGTTCCCTTATCTGCTGGCTGTCCTCCGCCTTCAGGATAAAAGGCTGTTTCATTTAAAATGATATAATATCCTTCCTGTCTTTCCTCACAGGAAAGTACAATGGCCTCAAACTCTCTAATGTATACATCTTCATAAAATAATCTTCTCGTTTTCATAATCAAATCCTCTTTTATTCTTGAATTATTTTTCAAACACAATCAGCGAGTGTCTTAAAAATATCCCTGCAACCTGCATGCCCCAAATTGCGGCATATTTTTTAGAAAGCATTTTTCAAAAAATACAATCTATTAAAAAAGACTACCGCGTCAGAATATGATCGCGGCAGCCTCCCCTTTTCGTCAAGTAACACCTGACTAGATGCTCTTTATTTTGATGATTCTGCTTTTATATAGAGGGATAGATCAGAATCTGGATTCTGCACTTCCATCTGATAATGTGTAAACTCCTTCGTTCCATCCTCATCTTCATATACCTTATATCCATCATGATCAAGTACAGTAAAGTATAAATCAATTGGAAGATTAAATGTATATTCCTGATTCTTTTCTCCATCATAATCAGAGTAAACAGTACATACTCTCTTTTCTTTTTCCTTCTTTAAATCCTTATAGAACTGTGGAATCTTTTCTTCACCGTCAAACTCTACTGTATAACCATAGAAAACTTCATCCCCACATTTCTCCTCTACAGAAGTAATAAGCTGTGTCTTTTTATCAATAATAATCGTTTTCTCAATCGTATCTCCAGCAGAGAATCCGTATTCCGTATCATAATCATCTCCGCTTTGAACCTTAGTCGTAAGCTGTAAAGTGATTGTACTATCACGTTCTTTTTCGTTCTGAATCTGATCTTTCATATCTCCCTGGAAAATGCTGTCCTCAATCGCTTTTACGCATTCTTCCTCGTAATCATTTCCAACCAGTCCGAAATACTGTGTATACTTCCCATTATAACGATATTACTGATTACTTCTTTGTAATCATCATCGGAACCTTCTTTCTTAAAGTAAGAGAAATAGTTCCCCTTTTTATCTTTCTTAATCTGGCGGGTTGTCGTATAATCAGAACCTTCTGCCAAATGAGAGTAAGAAGCTGTAATTGTAACAAGCTTGTGCTCCTTAAGTAATGCCTCGACTGTATTTGCAGAATTAATCTCTTCCATGTGTTTTGCGTTCTTATGCGTTCTATGCAAAAGTCCAAAAACAACACCTGCAAGAATCAGCACCGTAAGTAATAAGCTAATACCCAATACCTTCCAGAACCACGGCCGATTCTGATTGCGGCGATGGGAAGTTGTCTGATCTAACTCATAGCCTTTATATTTTCTTGTATTTGTAGTATCCGACATAAAATTAAAAGTTCTCCTTTCTAGTTTGCCAAAAGTCATATTCGCCTTATTATAATCCAACCCCTATCTATATTTCAAGTTTTTTCACCCTTTTTGTACATTTTTCATCAGCATGTAGCTGATGCCGTTTGTCTGATTCTCCTTTTTCTCTGCATCAGTAAGCGGGCGGATTACCTTTGCCGGAGAGCCAAATGCCAGCATTCCGTCTGGAATTACCGTTCCCTGTGTAACAAGGCTTCCTGCTCCAATAATACAGTCGGAGCCAACCTGCGCGCCATTCATAATAATCGCACCCATTCCAATGACGGTATTATTCCCGATTGTGCATCCATGAATAATCGCATTATGACCAATAGATGTTCCATTCCCGATTTTACATGGGAAGCCATTATCTGCGTGAACAACGGTGCCATCCTGGACGTTAGAACCACACCCTACAACAATCGGTGCCATATCTCCGCGAAGTACCGCATTATACCATACAGAACTTTCATCTCCTAATGTGACATTTCCTACTACACAGGCTCCCGGTGCTACCCATGCATTTCCCTGAATATCTGCGTTTTTAATATAACTCATGCTTTTCTCCTTTTCTCTGTCTCTCATTATACCTGGCTCTGCGCCATAAAGAAATCAAATGTAAGCTGGTCAGTTTCCGGAAGTCCTGTAAGTATTCCAAGTTCCACCATCTTATCTACGTTCGTCTTACTGACTTTCGCCTGATTTCTAAAGTTTTCAAGTGAGGTAAACGGACCATGTTTCGCTGCCTCTTCTACCTGCTCACAGGCCTTATCTCCAAGACCCTCCACACTGGAAAGCGGCGGCATGATCTTACCATCAATAATTTGACATTCTCTTGCTTTTGCCTTATAAATATCAATCGGCATAAACTCAAATCCTCTTGCGTACATTTCCTGTGCAATTCTTCCATCACGAATCGTATCCTGATCCTTTTTCGTCTGCTGGTCCTTCGGTGTTTTTAAAAGTTCCGTAAGTGCAATGTCAAGACGTTCTTTTCCCCGGCACATAATCTCATAGGAAAACGCTGAGGCACGGATACCAAAGTAGGCTGCATAATAAGCTAATGGCTTATGTACTTTAAACCATGCCACACGCCAGCCCATCATAACATATGCCGCTGCATGCGCTTTCGGGAACATGTATTTAATCTTCTTACAAGACCAGATGTACCAGTCTGGCACGCCGTGGGATGTCATCTCTTCTTCCCACTCTGGTTTTAATCCCTTTCCTTTACGAACAGATTCCATGATGGTAAAAGACTGTTCTTTATCAAGTCCCATATTGATAAGATAGGTCATAATATCGTCTCGACAACAAATTGCCGTGGAAATCTCTGCTTTTCCCTCTTCAATCAATGTCTGTGCATTTCCAAGCCATACGTCTGTACCGTGGGACAGGCCAGAAATACGAACAAGGTCAGAGAAACACTTTGGATTTGTATCTTTTAACATCTGCATAACAAACTCGGTACCAAACTCCGGTACGCCAAGAGAACCCATCTCAATTCCGCCAATATCTTCTGGTGTGATACCAAGAATATCGGTACTGTGGAAAAGAGACATAACTTCTGGATCATCAAGAGGAATCGTTGTCGCATCCATTCCTGTTAAGTCCTCTAATCGCCGAATCATAGTGGGATCATCATGGCCGAGAATATCAAGTTTTAACAAGTTGTGGTCAATAGAATGGTACTCAAAATGTGTTGTAATAATATCTGTATTCACATCATTTGCCGGATGCTGGATTGCGGTAAATTCATAAATCTCATGTTCATGAGGTACTACGATAATTCCACCCGGATGCTGGCCTGTGGTTCGCTTTACACCCGTACAGCCTTCCGCCAAACGCTCCATCTCACATCTTCTTTTATGAATATCTCTTTCTTCAAAATATTTGTACACATAACCATATGCTGTCTTTTCTGCAAGGGTACCGATGGTTCCTGCCCGGAATGCCTTTCCCTCTCCGAAAATAACTTCTACATATTTATGCGCTTTTGACTGATATTCTCCAGAGAAATTCAAGTCAATATCCGGCTCTTTATTTCCCTTAAATCCAAGGAATGTCTCAAATGGAATATCATGTCCTTCCTTTTGTAACGGTGTGCCGCAAACCGGACAGTCCCTATCCGGCATATCACAGCCAGACATACCTTTTTTCGAATATGGTCTTACTGCATCAGAGTCAAAATCTACATAATGACATTTGGGACAAATATAATGCGCTGACAAAGGGTTAACTTCCGTAATACCTGCCATTGTCGCTACAAAAGAAGATCCTACGGAACCTCGCGAACCTACCAGATATCCATGGTCATTCGAATCCCACACCAGCTTCTGTGCGATAATGTACATTACGGCAAATCCATTGGATATAATAGAATTCAATTCTCTTTGTAGTCTCTCCTCTACAATATCCGGCAGATCCGGCCCATAAATCTCATGGGCTTTATCGTAACAGATTTTTGTTAATGTCTCATCAGACTTTGGAATAACCGGAGGACATTTATCAGGATGTACCGGTGAAATCTTTTCGATCATATCAGCAATCTTATTTGTGTTGGTGATAACAACTTCCTTTGCCTTTGCTTCTCCGAGATAGGCAAACTCCTCAAGCATTTCCTCCGTCGTTCTAAAATACAGCGGTGCCTGATTATCCGCATCTGAAAATCCCTTTCCTGCCATGAGAATTCGACGATACTGTTCATCTTCTGGATTTAAGAAATGAACATCACAGGTCGCAACAACCGGTTTGTGATATCTTTCGCCAAGTTCCACAATCTTACGGTTATAATTCTGTAAATCTTCAACTGTTTTCGCTTCGTACCTGTCACTTTCAAGCATGAACATATTGTTACCGATTGGCTGAATTTCGAGGTAGTCATAAAAACGGACCAGTTCTGCTAATTCCTCTTCACTTTTCCCCCTGATGACTGCCTGAAACAGCTCTCCCGCCTCACAGGCAGACCCTAAAATAAGTCCTTCCCTGTACTTTTGAATCAAGCTTTCCGGCATTCTCGGACGGCGGTTAAAATAGTCCAGATGTGAGGCCGATACCAGTCTGTTTAAATTAATACGGCCTGTCTCATTCTTTACAAGAATAATGCCGTGATAGGACGGCGCTTTCTTAATCAGATCCGGTGACATCGCTCCCATATCATTTAATTTGGCAAGTGTGTGTACGTCTTGCTCTTCAAGCATTTCCACAAAACGAAGAAACACCTCTGCCGTTACTCTTGCATCATCGACTGCCCTGTGATGATGTTCCTGCTTGATATTCAATCGTTTACATACTGTATTTAACTTAAACTTATTCAAATCCGTAAGAAGCAGCCTTGCCATCTGTACCGTATCAAGTACCGTAAAATCTGTTTCAAATCCCTGTCTTTTTGCATTCTCTTCGATAAAGCTCACATCAAACTCTGCATTATGTGCAACCAGACTGCACCCCTCACAAAAAGAGAGGAATTCCGGCAGGATTTCTTCTATTGACTTTGCATCTGCAACCATTGAGTCATCAATGCTTGTAAGTTCTGTAATCCGAAGTGGAATCGGGCGCTGCGGATTGACAAACACACTGTAATGGTCACTTATTTTCCCCTTGCTTACCTTAACGGCACCAATTTCGATAATCGCATCATGAATCGGACTAAAACCTGTTGTTTCCAAATCAAATACAACATAATCATCTAATAATGTCTGTCCTTTATCATTCGTGACAAGCTTCTTTAAATCATTTACAAAATAACCTTCCACTCCGTAAATGATCTTAAACGGTTCATCCATCGTATTACAATGATTCGCAATCGGGAATGCCTGCAAAACTCCATGATCTGTGATTGCCATTGCCGGATGCCCCCAGGCTTTTGCCTGATTGATAACCTTTTTAATGTCAACCACGCTGTCTAAATCACTCATTACGGTATGAAGATGCAGCTCTACACGCTTTTCCAAGCTCTTATCCATTCGCTTTTCTGTAAAGTCAGGAATCGGTTTAATTCCAGAAATTGAGGAAAGGGTCAGGTCGTGTTCAAATGTATCCATACGAGGCATTCCCTTTACTTTATAGAACTTTCCCTTTTCAAATAAATCCAAAAATTCCGGCAGCTGGTCATTGGCAATAAAAATCTTCCCAACAATCGTATCGGTAAAGTCTGTAATATGAAAACTTACAATCGTACGCTCTCTTCGGATTTCTCGAAGTTCCATTTTAAGAATCTGCCCGCGGACAACAACCTGTCCGATCTCATCGACAATTTCTTCTAATGGCACAACTTCTCCATCACAATCCTTACCGTAAATAACATCTGGGTCCTTTGAGCGGCGTCTCTGACTAAATTCCTGTCTTCTTGCCCGCTCCTCAAAGAAATTCCCAGAATAGCTTCGTTGCGGTTTTTTCTCTTCTTTTGAACCTTCTCCATCTTCCGCATCAGAATCTTTTTTCTCACTTTCCACCTTTTTGATCTGACTCATGACCATATCTACTTCCAGATTCAGCTTATGGTTTCTCGCCTTATAAAATGCCTGTTTTGCATCATCGGTAAAGTCAAATCCTACCTGAATTTCCTTTCCAAAGCGATGAGAAAAAAGATGTTCAAGATATTCTTTTAAAACACGGGATTTATCCCTTGCAAGGAAAGAATCTTCTAAAAGGATCGTCATGATGTTGCCTTCAAATCCCCACTCTCCATTCGAAAGAAGACTATACTCCACCCGGCCCATTTTTTTCACTTCATGAAGAATACTATTCCAGTAATCATTCGTTATGCTCTCTAACGTATAGGCTGAAGACAGTTCATACGTATCATCAAAAGAAATAAACACAGAAGTCTTTCCAAACAGCTCTTTTTTCATATCGTAGGCAACTTTATTCAATACTTTTCTTGGAATAATATGTTCACTTCTCAAATGAACAACCAGCTGTCTTGTCTGCTGTTTCATGACAACCTTCGAAACAATCGCATTGGACAAAACATACTTTAAATTATCTGGAACGGTATAGTCTGGAAATACTTCTATAAAAGTCTGTCCTTCAAGCATCTTCTTCTCCTTTCTTCCTCAATCGATTCAATATTGTGCAGGCTATAAATTTAAATATGCTCAGAGCGTATTTAAAAAATACCCTAAAGTGTGTTTCAAACACACTCTAATGTATCATATATTTTTATTTTCAGAATACACTTTAATAAATATGAATCGGAAGGACTGTTTTTTTTGAGTGCAAAAACAAAAATCGTTGTCGTAAAAGCAAAAGAACTTATTTATACTGCTCTTTTCGTCTGTTTAGGTATCATACTGATTCTTCTTCTAATCTTTATGTTTGCTCCAGAAGAAAAAAGCACCAAAACCAGCGCAGGTGTCTACACGCCCGGAGTCTATACTTCTACGATCACTCTTGGCGATAATACATTAGATGTGGCAGTTTCCGTTGATGCAGACCACATTACCTCCGTCAGTTTGAACCATCTTTCTGACAGTGTAAGTGCTATGTATCCGCTCCTCGAGCCATCTCTTGAAGAAATCAATGCGCAGCTTGAGCAGATTTCTTCAATTGATGACCTAAAACTAAATACAGAAAATAAATATACTGGCCTGATCTTACAGCAGGCTATCAAAAATGCACTTTCCAAAGCCAAATCTTAGAGCGTGTTTGAAAAATGCTTTCTGCAAGATGTGCGTCGCAATTTACGGTATATTTTCTATTACATAAAATACTGATATCACTCTTTTTAAAGCCCCAGTTTCTCTTTTAACTCATCTAATTCACTCATCCACACAGCAGAACTTGCATCACTTGGCATTCGCAAATCCCCTCTCGGTGAAACCGCAATAGAACCAACCTTGGGTCCATCCGGGAGGCAGGATCTCTTAAAATGCTGTGCAAAGAAACGCCAGCAGAACGTACGAAGCCATTTATAACAGGTTGCAACATCATATTCTTCTCCAAATGCCTGTCTGGTCAGACGGAAGATTTTCTCTGGATGGAATCCAAAACGAAGCATATAATATAAGAAGAAATCATGCAGTTCATAAGGGCCCACCAAATCTTCTGTTTTCTGGGAAATAACACCGTCTACCGGTGGAAGTAATTCAGGGCTTACCGGTGTATCTAAAATGTCAAGCAGTACCTCTTTTAATTCCTGTTCCTCGCTCGTATCCGCATAATAACGTACCAGATGTCTTACCAAAGTTTTTGGTACAGAACAGTTCACAGCATACATGGACATATGATCTCCATTATAGGTTGCCCAGCCAAGCGCCAGCTCTGACATATCTCCCGTTCCAATAACCATTCCATTTGTCTGATTGGCAATATCCATCAAAATCTGTGTTCTCTCACGCGCTTGAGAATTCTCATATGTTACATTATGAATTTCCGGGTCATGTCCAATATCTGAAAAATGCTGCTCTACCGCTTTATTAATACGGATTTCACGCAGGCTTGCGCCAAGCTTCTTTGTGAGCGTTACTGCATTGAAGTACGTTCTGTCTGTTGTTCCAAAACAAGGCATTGTCACACAGACAATATTCTCTCTTGGAATCTTCAACATATCAAATGCTCTTGCCGTTACTAATACTGCAAGAGTGGAATCAAGACCTCCACTGATTCCGACAACTGCCGACTGACAGTGGGTATGTGCCAGACGCTTTTTCAGACCCATTGCCTGAATGGTAAGAATCTCGTCACAACGCTTTTCTCTGTCAATCTTATTAGAAGGAATGAACGGTGTACGCTCAAAATAACGGCTGAGTTCTGTTCGTTCTTCTTTCAGCCGGAAATAAACTCTCTCATAATTTTTATCTGCGCCTTCTGTCACAAAAGTTGTCATTCTTCGTCGGTCTGCCTCTAATCTTTGCAAGTCAATCTCTGTCTCGATATAACTATTCTGGAATCTTCTTGATTCTTTCAAAATAGAACCATACTCTGCAATCATGTTATGTCCACTATACACTAAATCCTGTGTGGACTCTCCCTCACCGGCACAGGAATAAAGATAAGCGCATACCAGACGAGCAGACTGCTGGGATACAAGATTACGGCGGTAAGTATCTTTTGTCGTTGTCTCATCACTTGCTGACGGATTACAGATTACAGTTGCCCCTGCTAATGCATGATGGGTAGATGGTGGCAGAGGGCACCATAAATCCTCACAGATTTCACATCCAATCACCAATTCTTCCATGTTCTCACAGCAAAATAAAAGATTCATCCCAAAAGGTACATCCTTACCACCAAGACGAATCTTTCTTACTTCCTCTTCTCCTGGAGCAAAATGTCTTGCCTCATAAAATTCTGAATAGTTTGGCAGATAATGTTTTGGCACAACGCCTAATATTTTACCGCCCTGTGCAAATATCGCACAGTTATAAAGCTTATGATTCACTGTTAATGGAAGACCTAAGACGATTACCATATCCTGTCCTTTTGTCTCCTCTAAAATAGCAAAAAGCTGATTCTTTGCCTCATCAAGTAACGTCTTTTGTAAAAAAAGATCATTACAAGTGTACGCAGTAAGAACAAGTTCCGGAAAAACTAAAAGCTTTACGCCATTCTTATCTGCCTTCTTTATTACTTCCATTACCTTTTCTTTATTGTGAATCGGATTGGCAACCTCTACATCAACAGATGCCACACCAACTTTTAAAAAGCCATCTTTCATAAAAACCTCCATAAAGCAAAATGGGAATCCTAAGTTCCTTAGTCTTCCCATTATTGTAATCAATTATTTATCTTTTGGCAGCAAGCAGTACAAGGAAATTTTTGATTGCCCGCCACATGGGAAATCAAACGTTCTCTTATGACCTTCTTATTCCTAGAGCGTGTTTGAAAAATGCTCTAATATACAGTTATTCTTTTGTAGAAATCCGTAATAAATTACTCAAGGAAATCCTTAAGCTTTCTGCTTCTGCTTGGATGACGAAGTTTACGAAGTGCCTTCGCCTCAATCTGTCTGATACGCTCTCTTGTTACGTTAAATTCCTTACCAACTTCCTCAAGAGTTCTTGTCTTACCATCATCAAGTCCAAAACGAAGTTTAATAACGTTGCGCTCTCTTTCTGTAAGAGAAGCCATTGCCTCTTCAAGCTCTTCTTTAAGCATGGAAAAAGATGCAGAATCTACTGGAGAAAGAAGAGATTCATCCTCAATGAAATCACCTAACTGGCTGTCCTCTTCCTCACCGATTGGTGTATCTAAAGATACGGGATCTCTGGATGTCTTTAAAATCTCATCAATCTTGGCAACCGGCATATTCATCTTCTTTGCAATCTCTTCGTTGGTAGGTTCTCTTCCGAGTTCCTGAAGTAACATTCTTGAAGTACGAAGTGTCTTGTTGATTGTCTCTACCATATGTACTGGTACACGGATTGTCTTCGCTGTATCGGCGATACCTCTTGTGATTGCCTGACGAATCCACCAGGTAGAGTAGGTACTGAACTTATTACCCTTCTTATAATCAAACTTCTCAACGGCCTTCATCAGACCCATGTTACCTTCCTGAATAAGATCAAGGAAAGACATTCCTCTTCCAACATACTTCTTGGCAATACTTACTACAAGTCGGAGGTTTGCCTCAATAAGCTGCTTTCTCGCCTGCTCATCTCCCTTTTCGATACGCTGTGCAAGAAATACTTCCTCTTCTGCTGTAAGCAGAGGAATATTACCAATCTCTTTTAAATACATACGAACTGGATCTTCTAAGCTGACACCTTCAAGAATATCAGCATCATCAATGATCTCAACTTCTTCTGTATCATCATCTATAAAATTATCATCACCGTCATCTTCTTCGTTGGTATTTAAAACATCAACGCCCTGTTTTTCAAAATAATCAAGAATCCACTCAAACTTCTCCGGAGTTAACTCAATATTCTTAAATGCATCGTTAATCTCCTTATACTCTAACACATTTTTATTCTTATGTGCCTGTTTGAGAAGCTTCTCCATGATGTTCGAAAAGACTATTCTTATATCTTCCATTCTGTTCTCCCAACTCTAATTATAACTAAACTTTCTGACTGTTTCCTGATTCTCTCCAAATACTTTCAATATAAAAAAATAAAATCAAAAGCTAACGAAGAAAAAGAAT
>OGPN01002274.1_pt1 | contig 11338 bp, 6 predicted proteins | sample 1552941 | NCBI WGS metagenome assembly OGPN01 (sample SAMEA2580220, study PRJEB22360) | human gut metagenome | biome: human gut; feature: human-associated habitat; material: faeces | place: Denmark | collected 2008/2010
TCGTTAACCAAGGTTGATAGGCCTGTTAACCAAGGTCAACACCCGACAATTCCTAAGGGTGAATAGATATATCCCTTGTTTTCAACAGAATAACACCTGATACGAGATAAATAAATGCCTCATCCGGATATGGGTTGAGTGCGAAAGTGAGAGTAACCCACTTACCCTCACACCGGATTTTTTACTACCACCACATTTAATACCCTAACTATCAACGATTCACACTAAAAGTGAGGGTAGTGAGAGTAACTTGATCCAACTTTTTATTGAACAGCCTGAGTTCCGTTTAAAACCCACATTTCACTCCGGCAGAAAAGTAAACCGTCGGATTGAAATACGGATCATCTTTATCACTGAACATATTGTCTACAAACCCTTTAAGCGTACGTTTAGTCAGATCGCCGGACCGGAGCCAATTGCCTCCTATCCCCAAATACAGGCATGACTTCTTACCTATTTTATATTCCGGACAGAGATAGGATCGCATCATAACTGAAGCATAGATCATCGACTTTCCCTCTACATCCATCACGGAAGATATTCCATCCATTTCCATTGCCACGAGCCTCAGCTTAAACCGATCTCCCAAACGTACTGCCCCGGACACTTCAACACCGGAAGAGAGATTCACATTAACCTCATAATTACCGGAAAGTTGCCAGTTAAGAAAGAACATCGGCATGGCAATAGGTACTCCAAATGAATTCGTCAATCCAGCCCCAACACCTATATCCAGATTTTTCCTACATTTATACACAAAAATCACTCCCCCATTCACCAATACACTCTGCCAGGTAATTGCAGCCGGTGCCGAATAAATACCTGCTCCCAAACTGGCTATCATGTACCACTTTTTCGACAAGGGCCGTACATGCGTCAGATTGAGACTGCCACTTAACACCTCATCCGGATGTATATCCAAGACCATATGTCGATTATTAAGTATCGCGTAAGTTCCTCTTGCCGATGCCGACCACATGATAGGCTGTCCCGATGCATTCTGCTTCAGCGAAAAGGGTAGCGTGTATGCTCCGGTGAATTTCAATAAATCACCCGAACCCAATTTATTCCCCGCTTCATCTCTGAAAGAAGAGGCAGGCATATACTCCGTTTTAATAACTCCTTGTGCAAAACCATCGATTGCTGCCACCAAGAGCAACAGAAATAAAAGATAAGAGAATCGTCTCATTGCTAATAAATTAGATTATTTTATTGCAAAGAAAAGAGATTAGCTTGTCCGGTATAAGTCTTTTCCGACGAACTGCACGAAAGACCTGTTGAATTTCATTATCCCAAAGATGGAACAAAAGGAAAAAAGAAGATTATTCGAGGAAAGGTACTCTCACTACAAATTCTGTAGTACTTTCCACGATATCAATTGCTTTATCATACAAGGCGTATTGTTTTTCCAGGTTCCCTAATCCTACACCACCTCTATCTACTGAACTCCGCAATTGCAGATTATTGGAAACCATGATCCCCTCATCGGTAAAGCCTATCCGAATAATAAGTGGATTCTTTAAAGTAGCTATGTTATGCTTAATCGCATTTTCTACCAGCAGTTGCAAGCTGACGGGAATGATCAATCTGGTTCCATACAAATCATATTCGTCTATCTCGATGAACAATGTATCTTCAAAGCGAATCTTCTCCAGAAATACATAACTTTCCAGAAAAGCCAATTCTTCTTTCAAAGTAACCATCGGACGATTGTTTGTCAACAACAGATAACGGTAGACACCTGACAGCTTTTTAGCAAACAGATTGGTCTTTTCCGCATCACTATAGGCCAGTGAAGATAGCACATTCAGACTATTGAACAGGAAATGCGGGTTTATCTGGGCTTTCAAGGTTTCATACTGATACTGAATCTTCTCTTTCTCTATAATAGCCAGTTTCTTCTCTGCTTCCATTTGGCTTTGCTGATAAAAGAATATCTCAATCAGAAGAACAATCATGCTATTCCAAAGTACTACCGGCAGAGACATTTTCAGCAGAGCATAATCTTCCGGCCAAGGTTCCTCCAGAATAATGGACAGGATATAATTTGCCGCTATGCCGAAGCAACTCACCCATACGGATGCCAACAATAAATCGATAAAGATTCTCATTGTATTGTTAATGTTGTCCAGCCTCTTATGGACAATAACAATGATGAGAAAGTCAACAATCCCCACAAAAATGCAGGCAGGTAAATTGAGCAGATACTGTGTTTCCAAACTTAAGCTCCGGGGAGCGTCAGAAAGAAGCTCCGCCACATACTGGAATGCAAACAAAGAAATTGCAATGAGCACTATAAAAAGCAGGATATACCATTTATTCTTCATCCCCAAATGTATTTTAAAGCACACCATCCACCCACTTCAGAAAATCAGGAACCCGCACACGACTGATTAAAACCTCGTGCGGACATTCAGGCTGGAAGCTCAACTTCAACCGACTGTTGAAGTACTTGGATATCTTACGGATAGAATTGATATTAGCAATGCAATTGCGGGAAACACGGAAGAAAGTCCTTTCATCCAGCAGTTGCTCTATCTGTTCCAAAGTATAGTCCACAATATAGCGTTTATCTGAAAAGGTGTGCAGAAAGACTACTTTTTCTTCACTGTAGAAGAAAGCGATATCTGAAGTCTCCACATAATGATACGCATCCCCTTTCTGGATAAGGAAACGGTTCTTTTTACAATTACTCATCAATGCTTCTTCCAGTTTCCTGTAATCGGTAACGGGAGGTTGCACAACCCTGAACTGTTCAAATTTCCTTAATGCCGCCAGTAAATCATCTTCCTCCACAGGCTTCAGCAGATAGTCCACACTATTCACCTTGAATGCCTGTATGGCATGCTCATCATAGGCAGTAGTAAAAATAACAGGCGTCGTGACCTGTATCTGCTCAAAAATGTCGAAACTGTTTCCATCAGTCAACCGGATATCCAGCAACATCAGATCTACCGGATGATGTTTCAGAAATTGTACGGTCTGCTCCACAGTGGCTGTCCATGCCTCCAACTGATAATCGGGGCGTAACTTCTCCATCATCCGCTTCATCTCTTCGTAAGCGAAACGTTCGTCTTCTACTAACAGGTATTTCATCATCCGGCACTCAATTTATAGGAATCTGCCGTAAAATTACAGATTATCATCCATATCCGGTTACGAAATGATGTATTTCCGATGAAGTGCAGAAATTGAAGGATGAAGTGCAAGTGCAATTACCTGCCTTCATCCATCACCACCGAGAATCTATAAGTACCTGACTGCAATGCAAGTGATAGAGCATTCCTTTTTTGTGAATACAGGCTGCCTCCTTCCGCCTCTTTCCATGCAGTTTCTCCTTCCTTTAAAGTAGCAGGATGAATGCCGGATAATTTCAGGACAGCAGTAGTATTAGCCGGTATGGTGATTTCCATTTTCAGCACACCGGCTTCCAACGTCCAGTCAGAGACTATTTTCCCATACAGCGAGTTGTAGTATGAACGTACTTGCTTTGGACCGCCTTTTGTAATCCAAGGCTCAATGGAAAACTCCTTATAACCAGCCTCCGGACGGCGGATACCTCCTAAAGCCTCAATAAACCAACTACCGATATACAAATAGGAACTATGCAAACCCGAACCACGACATTGCCAATCTTCAAAGAACGTACCGTTGCCATGCTTCAACATATCTCCCCAGCCGGGAAAATCTTCTTTAGTAGCCATCTCAAAAATCAAATCATTACGATGATTATCTAATAAAGTATGCAACAGGAACGAACCGGCAGTAATGCCTCCCCAGAAATGCCCTTTACGCTTTACCAGCACTTCCTGCTCAAGACGTTTCCAGACTTTTGCCTGCAAATGCTTCGGAGGTAAATCAACCATCAGTGCAATAGCAAGATAAGAAGGATAGCCATTCACGTAGCTATTATCGTTCGAATTGAAGAAAGTAGCATGCACCGCCTTACGTACTTTGGATGCCCGGTTCCGATAAGCGGAAGCTGCTGCTCTATTTCCCAACACATCGGCAATCTGTGCAGCAGTTTCAAGACTGTAAATCCAGTGACAATTATTAAAGAATAAAGTTTCCCGAGTATCTCCAAGTGCTTTTCCCTGTTTCTCCATAGCCGACCTTTCCGACCATGCATCCGGCCAAAGCCAGTCACCCAGGAAACTCCATTTACCTCCCCAACGTACCAGCATGTCATCCTGCGACTTCGTTTCTACAAAAGAAAGCCAGCGCTGAATAGTGGGAAAACTTTCCGAAAGAATACGTACATCTCCATACTGACGATAAAGCTCCCAAGGCAAGGTAATGCAGAAACCACTCCAGGATGGTCCACCCCCGCCAATGCGGGTAGGAGCGGGATAGGGAACATTCCCTTCGGGATCTTGCACATCACGCCAATCTTCCATCCATTTGCTATAGAAAGCCCCCAATTGATAGTTTCCCAAAGCTGTGCGCGTAGTAGCCAATGCATCTCCCCCGTATCCACAACGTTCACGATGAGGACAATCGACCACATAGTTACCCAGGCTGAGATTTTCAAACGTCCACAAGGTAGTACGATAAATGTCATTCAACAAAGGAAGATCACATTCAAATCCACCGCTCCGGCGATAATCCGGACGAATCATCCAACCACGTATCTGGTCTAATTCCGGTTTATACCGAAGACCGGTAATTTGTACCCAGCGTCCGGTCATATAATTAAAACGGTTACAAAAGACTCCTTTCCGTTTGGAGCCAACTTTATAAATGCTATGTATACCATAGCTGCAAGCATCCTTTTCCCTTTCAGAAAATTGGAATACAATTGAATCACCGGGTTGGCCTTGGAGCTGCATCTCAAACCAACCGGCATAATTGATTCCCATATCAACTCTATAGACTCCGGGACTAACTTCCTGAACAGAAAGTGGTTTAATTTCACCAAGTAACCGATTAGGTTCTGTACGGTCAGATGATACTATAACGTCAGTAGAATAAACCTTTGCCATAGCCCAACCGGAATCATCAAAATCCGGAGTATTCCACCCATCTTTTTCCAAAGCTGCATCATAACATTCTCCTTCAAAGTGATGTGCCTCCCAGTAACCTAACAAGGTATTGGGACTTGCATGGGTCTTCCAGGTATTATCCGAAACAATTCGTAATTTCTTTCCGGAAGATAATGCGATCTCAGCCTGAACCAATGCCATCGGAATAGCCGGTCTATTCTTCTGCTGATAGGCCGGAAAAACAGCCCAGGAAGTACCCAGCCACAAAGCTATAACATTAGTACCTGTTTTCAGGTAGCCCTTGATATCATATGTCATGTAACGGGCACGTGATTTATGATCCGTAACCGAAGGTGAAAGGACAGCATCCCCCACTTTCCGCCCATTGACATACAGTTCATGATAACCTATGGAAGCTACATAAATAACAGCATCCTGTGGAATATCCGACATATTAAATGTTTTACGGAACCAGGGATCTGCCATTACATTATTAACCTTCTTACCTCCCACACTCTGAGATTCCATTTCTGCACTGCCTATCCATTGTGCCGCCCAATCAGCAGCAAACAGCCCCATACGCCAATTTGCAGGATTACTCCATGCCGACCAACGATTATGCTCATCGGAGAAACGGACTTTCCAGAAACATCTTTGTCCGGCAGACAAAAGTACTCCTCCATAAACAATATTCACCGACTCAGCAGAGTTAACACGACCGCTATCCCAAAGATCTCCACGGTCTGCATCAAGTAAATCCCGGGAGCTTGCTACAAGAATCTGATAAGCAGTCTGCTTCCGCCCGCGTGCCGAGGTAGTAGCTCCCATTTTCCAACTCAAACGAGGTTGCAGTATGTCAACACCTAAAGGATTACTAAGATATTCACATTGCAAATCAAAAGGTTGGAGAGTGGCAATATTCGTGAAAGCCGTACTGCCAGTCAGTTCACCCTCCGGAAAAGCAATCTGCACTTTTCTACCATTAAGAGCCAGACAAACCTCCCTCTGACTATAAAGCGGATCTGCAACCCAGATATCGTAACCTGCTCCCTTCTGCTCAAGATAGACAATCACTTGTTTATCAGTAGCCAGTGTAAGTCCCTCCCCTAAATCAATTGTTCCCGGATGATAAAAAACAATAGCATACTGCTGATTCAGCTTAACCGCCTGCACTACAGAACTATTTTGAATAATCTTATAATTCTGGGTAGCCGTAAATGTCCGGAACTCCTCTAAAGATTTGTCAGGAACAACCATATATGCATATTTCCCTTCCTTAGCCTTTACACCATGACTAATCCAGAGATTAAAGATGTCAGCAGAAATCTTTTTTCCACTCCCACTGATATTAATATCCTTCCAAGCTCCGGTTTGTTTCGGATTGCTAACAATTACATCTCCTCCTGAAGGAAATAAATAACCAACTTTATCATGATATACCCAAGCCGGATTCTTTACAGATACATTTTCTCTGTAAACAGATGTAGTTCCTTCCTCTTGGCCAACTACCATTTCGCCTTTAAAAAGGCACTGATTAACAGTTGTAACTACTTCCTCGGGAGCATCTGATGCAATATCTGTCCCTAAGCACAAAAGTACATCATTCATAAAAAAGTAAGACTTCCTGGCCTTTACTCCCTTATAGCAATGCTCATAAGCAATGACCCCATTCTTGCCGTTACTTACCCCACCTCCAAACCGATTTTTTCCGAACAGATATCCTTCAAGACGAGTAGAGTCCTGATGTTGAACAGCCGTAGTCCCCGGTATTTTATTCCAGTTCCATACAGGGAAGATACCTTCATATTCTTTCCCGGAAGTAAGGATATTCGTAGCACCAAGCGGCAGGTTATAACCTTTGAGGTTCTCATTATTAAGCATTTCGGTTCCATTAGTCCGTGTAGAAATCACCTTAGCAGAGAGATAATAGCCGGTACCATGCTGGACCATAATGTCCGATTTCCAGAAATACTTATTACCGGGAGCAGGAAAGGGAGCACCGGAAAGATGTTTCTTCCAAGCCGAGTAATCAGCAGCACGATCAGAATCATTCTGCTCCATGTATTCCAGTGTGATAGGAGAAATATTGCTAAGTCCTTCGGGACGTGATATATTACGACCGATTGCACCAAAATCAAACGTTTCCCGATAGCCCAACAACCGATGACCACCCATCAGAAGATTGATAAATATATCTTTTTTCTCTTGTGTAAAATAAGGCTCAAAGGCAGTTCCTTTCACCAATTGCAAATAATATGCAATATCATCTACATACGATAAACCATACCCGCCGGAATATAATTGCGGACGATGCTGATGGAAACTACCATCCACCTTAATACCTTCGTCACCTTGTTCCGGAACAATCTTAATAGTAGAGGCTATGGACTTGATTCCGATTCGTATCAGCTCAATATTATTTTCAATACATCCTTTATGAATGGTAACGGCAGATACCCATGTACGGTTTTTGCCTTTATGACCTTTATTCCCAGTCAAATCTTGTAGATAAGAAGAATAATGCAATAACTTCTTATCACTAATTTTACCTTTCAGCAGAATCAACGGAACCATGTAGTCTTGGGGAGCACCAATATCACCGAACCACCAGTTTCCGGATTTAGGACGTACTCTATACCAATAATCGATACCTGCAACTATTTGTTTCAACAGTCTTCCTGAATTATAATACTTATTTCCAGGTTTCCGATATGCAATAGCCATTAATTTCAAGCGTTTCAAATGAGAGCCGGCCGGATAAGACGAACCTTCATGCACAGTTACATAATCCAAGTCCGGGAAACTTCCATCCGAACGTAACGCACTCGCATAACCCGCTATTATGTCCTCATCTACTTTCGCTTCCAAATAGGAAGCGACCAGTCGTCCGGTCATTTCGTCCACTTCCTTTTGCGCATCTACTTGCACCTCTTTAGCCTCAGCCAAAGAGCAACAAAGATAAAGCAAACAGAATATTAGTTTCAAGCATTTCATAAACATACTCCTATTTATCCAGGTACTTACCATCAGCTACTATCCCTGAGCTATGCACTGTACGAATAAATTTCGCATCAGCAGGAGCGGCACCTTTACATTGATTCAGTTCTGCCCCGACAACATCATCCAAAAAGAATAACGGACGTACATCGGGCTTCATCGCATCAAAACGTACATTATTAAATCTCACATTTCTGGCATGTCGTACATAGAAACCGGCGGCCGGTAATGTATTACCAAACATTCGATTCTCAGGATAGCTTTTAGTCATTTCCGGAACGGGTTTACTAACCATGTCCGAGGTTCCGCCCCCCGGATAGCTGATTTGCACGTTATTGATCGAAACATTTTCTACATAGCTTGTCTCCACACCAGTTATTGAACAGGCTATCAGGCTTTCTGCGGTTGCTACAATGTTGCTGATATTTATATTCTTCAATACACCACCCTCTTTCCGGTAAGTGCGGTGTCTGTCTCCCAAACGGATGAATATGGGAGTCTGGACATCGCGCATAGAAATATTGGAAACGGTGATGCCATCAATAATGCCTCCATCAACCATTTCTATGGCAACACCCGAAATAACGGTAACATCGGCCGAAATATGTTCAAGCTGTTTACTCCAATGACGAATATTATCTTCCGCTGCCCGGCGAACAACACAATTGGAAACCGCAATATTCCGGTATCCTCCATGAGAAGCTGTACCGAATTTGATTGCATTACAATTACTTGCTGTGACACAATTCGTAACCGTTATGTTCTCGCAAAATTCCGGATGGTCACTCTTGAAACAAATGGCGTCATCTTCCACATCAATGTAGCAATCAGATATAGTCGCATTCTTGGCATCAATATCGAGCCCGTCATTATTATAATTACAATGGCTGAATACCTTTAAACCACGGATAGTGACATCTTCACATTTTTCATAATGCTGCACCCAATAGGCAGAATTACGGAGAGTGACATCGGTCACAACGATGCCCTTGCACTCTACAAAATAAATTATCTTAGGACGTTTCGGTCCTCCGTCCGCATCATTGCCAAATTGAAAAGTTTTATTTCCACCTTGTCCGTCAATCGTTCCGAATCCGGTAATCGAAATATTCTTTTGTCCACGTGCAAACAAAAGTCCGGAAGACTGATTCATACTACCATCCTTGAAGGGAAAGGCATTATCATAATCCGACAAACGTGTACTTCCCAACAATAAAGTGCCAAAATCCAGATGAAGGTTCACATTTGATTTCAGTTCAATGGGACGTATCAAATAAGATCCGGATGGTATCAAAACGGTTCCGCCTCCTTTCTTCGAACATTCATCTACGGCTTTCTGTATAATGATTGTATTATCCGTTACCCCATCTCCTTTAGCTCCACGCTTAGTTACATCAATTGTTCCGGCTATAAGGGAAGAGGAAAATAGCAAAGATATTGCAAACAAGACTATATTACATCTATTCATCATGGCATCATTAATTTTAGGGTTTATCATTTAAGGATTTGTATCGGCACAACGCCTCTACATAGTAATAATCAGCATAGGTCAAAGGCATATCTACTTCTGTACCGGAAGGAATATTACCTACCGAATGTTTCAGAATGAATCCTCCGTTAGTACCTTCCTCTGCCGTATATGCCGGTGAGGATAATGTCTGGAGCAATTTCTCGGGTGCGTTTTTAAAGCCTGGGGCTGCCTTATAATATTTCTTAGCCCGTTCTTCGGATACATACTGAGATAGTTCCAATAATCCCGAACAGTTGATAGCTGCTGCAGAAGCATCACGCAAAGCATCCGGTATACCGGGAGCATTATAGTCCCAGTAAGGAATCAGGTCTTTCGGCATATTAGGATGATTCAGCGTAAATTCTGCTATCTTTATGGCTTGCTCAAGGTATTTCCGCTCTTTCGTAAAACGGTACATCAGTGTATAGCCATATAATCCCCAGGCTTGTCCACGAGCCCAAGCTGACTTTTCGGAAAAGCCCTGTCCACCTTGGTAGTGCTTTATTTCACCGGTTTCCGGGTTATAATTCAGTCCATGATAAAGACTATTGTCTGCCCGGAAATGATTCTTCAAAGTTGTATCGGCATGTTTCACAGCAATATCATAGAATGTGCTGTCTCCTGTGGCCTGAGTAGCCCAGAAAAGCAATTCCAGATTCATCATATTATCAATGATAACAACATAATCATCCGGTTTGCGATTATGGGATTTAATGCAGCCTACCACCGGGCTGAAACGGGAAATCAACGAACGGGCGCTGTTCACCATAATATCTTTATACTCAGGTTTCGGAGCAATGCGGTTTGCATTGCCATAACTGCAATACATCATAAAACCGACATCATGCGTATTCACGTTGTATTGTTCCGGTTCCAGCAGCTTCAACATACGCACTCCTTCAGCATATAGCTCCTTGTCTCCTGTATCCTCGTACAGATAGAATAAAGTTCCGGGATAAAAGCCGCTGCACCACCATTCCGAGTTGCTGGTTTTCAGGCGTTGCATATGTTTGTCATACGTTTTAGGAAACTGGTTACTTCCTTGCAACTCGCTCCTCATATAGAGATACTGACGAGCAGCATGCTCTAACGCTTTATCAACTTTTACCTTACCCTTGGCGAATAAGTCACCGAAGGGAAAAAAACTAATTAGAATAGTAACAAACAATAATGTACTCTTTTTCATGGTTATATCTTAAATTTATATTCTATTGTTCCACTGCATCCGAGAAAGAAACGACCTGTAGCCTTTCGGCAAACTGCAACGAAGGTAGTTCAGTAGTCACTTTAACCGTAACCGTTTCACCAGGCAAAATATCCATATAATTGTCGGATATGAAATTGTCAATATCCCCTTGGAGCGACAAGAAAACGCCTCTTGCAAACACATCACAAGACAGAGTTACCTCATACCCTCCTTCAGTCGGTACAAAGTCTTTATTAATCCGAGCCGCCGCATAATGCATATCTTTTTGCTTCGCCAAAAAATAATTATTAGTATACTTTTTTCCTGTCTTATCCTCATAAAGAACGTGTACGACGACGTCTTCTTTTTTCTCTCCATTCAATAACCCATCCACAGCTTCCTTCCATATAACTGTACTTGTATTAGCCGGAACAGTTATCTGTTTCTTGAATTCTTTCACCACTCCGTTACCATCCAATCTGAGCACACAGACTGTTAATTTACCAGAAGTACTCTTTAGCCTGTCTGATACCATATATATCTGCAACGTGTTTTCCTTTTCTATTGGCGATACCAGTAAATCAGCGAAAGACTTTACCGTAAAATAATGCTGCGCCTTCCAACGTCCGTAATAGTCGCGACTAGACCAGGATGCCACCGGCC